>Ga0209098_1000002_pt1 | contig 340333 bp, 344 predicted proteins | sample AD_JPNHW1_MetaG_FD_184429 | JGI IMG/M metagenome (GOLD analysis project Ga0209098, IMG submission 184429) | Active sludge microbial communities of municipal wastewater-treating anaerobic digesters from Japan - AD_JPNHW1_MetaG (SPAdes) (version 2) | ecosystem: Engineered > Bioreactor >... | reverse complement strand
GTTTAGTGGTTCCTGCTACACCATTTGTAATTTGTTGATCTCCAGCTACACCAAATGTTGCATTAGTACCAATTTCAATTGTTATTACACTTCCAGCAGCAACAGCTGTTGTTCCATTTGTAAAAGTTATGACTAAAGCAGAAGTACGCACAACTCCCCAAGTTGCACCAGATGCACTACCAGCAAGTGTTAAGTCTACTGCATCGTCTGTTAAGTCTATATCAGTATAATCTAAACCAGCAGGAATACTTGTACTGTTGTCAAAAGTTAAAATTATAGTCTGACTAGCAGCAACACCAGTTGGTGTTGTAAATGCAATTGTATGATTTGCAACGGTAGATGCTTTTTCTGAAGTAAGAGTATCTTTTAGAGAAGTAAGAGCGGAAGCAGTTGCAAATTGTATGTAAACAAAAGAGAATACTATTAAAACAAATATGCTCGTTATTTTAAATAAAACTGATTTAGAAACTTTTTGCATTGTTATAATTAATTATTTATTAAAATGTCGCAGTCGCTACATATGTATGACTAGCTGTATAAATTCCTGCTTCTGTTGAAGTAGAGATGTTTGCAAGGTATCTAGCTGAATAAGTAGTTGTGTCAGAAACTGCTGAAGAAGAAGCAATTTGAACTGCAGATGAAGTTGTTGCTGTAAAAGCATATCCAGATGCTGCGTAAGGTGCAGTCACTGTTCCTGAACCACCAGAAGCATTAAATCTAATACCAAATTGTTCTGTAGTAGGTGCAGATGGAGTGTTTGAAGCAAGTGGAGTAATAGTATTTAATCCAGATGTAAGTGTTCCACCTTGTACAGTTATCACATAACCAGATGTAGCATTTGTTCCTGCTGTAATCTTAAATGCTTCTGCCTCTGAAGTTATAGGGCATGTAACGTTTCCAGGATCTGTACCTTGAGCAAAACAATTCACAGATGAACTCAAGTTTCCAAAATAAATAGTATTATCAGAAAGTGTAAATGAAATAATTGGTTGAACAACTGCATTAACTACAACAGTGTCATCTGCAATTATTGGAATAGCAATAGTTCCAGTATCTGTAAATGTTCCCGTGATAACTAGTTTAGTGGTTCCTGATGCACCGTTTATTATTTGCTTATCACCAGTACCTCCACTCGATGCATTAGTACCAATTTTAATTGTTATTACACTTCCAGCAGCAACAACAGTACTACCATTTGTAAAAGTTATAACTGGACTAGCTGCAGAAACTCCCCAAGTTGTACCAGTTGCTGTAGCAGCAAGAGTCACTTCTGTTCCATCGTCTGCCAAATCTATATCAGTAAAATCTAAACCAGAAGTGAAAGTTGTACCATTATCAAAAGTTAAAATTATAGTCTGACTAGCAGCAACACCAGTTGGTGTTGTAAATACAATTGTATGATTTGCAACGGTAGATGCTTTTTCTGAAGTAAGAGTATCTTTTAGAGAAGTAAGAGCGGAAGCAGTTGCAAATTGTATGTAAACAAAAGAGAATACTACCAAAACAAAAACTCCTATTACTTTAAACAAATTAGACTTATTAAATTTCAACATAAAAAATATTTTAATAATAAACTATTAACTTTTATACAATATAAATTGTAACATATCTTTTTTAAAAAGAAATCGCTAAGTGGATTACATGTTGATAACTTTTCGTTAAAATATAATTTTAATATTAAAAACCTGCAACAATAACATAAGTAAGATTTGTAGTATAGTTTCCTGGATCAAGTAATGAATCTATTGTTGCTACAGTACGTATTGAATAAGTTGTTGTAATGTCATCTCCTGTTGTTTCTTCTGCAACTACAGTTGAACTTGTACTAGATGCATCATAAGCAAAACCTGATCCATCATATGGGGACACAACTGTTCCTGTTCCACCTGATGCAACTGCTCTCATTCCGAAACCTTCTGATCCTGAAGCTGGTGGAATATTTGTTCCACCCATCGGATCAATTGTACTTATACCATTTGAAAGTGAATCACCTTGCAAATAAATTAAATATCCATATGGAGCATTTGTACTTGCACTGACATTGTAAGATTCTGTTTCTGAATCGCTACCAATTCCATCACCTGTTGCATAACGAATTCCTGTTGGAGTAAGAGAGCCAAAACCGATTGAAGAATCAGAAACATTAAATGTTATTGATTGAGAAAAAATATCAGCACAAATTTTATTATTGTAAGCACTTGTATTCCCTATTTGAGAATTTGTTGGAGATCTTTCCATAGAAGCAATTGTTGTATCATAACCATTACAATTACTTGCTTGATATCCTACAGTAATAGTGTCTCCAAAAATACTTGATATACAAGCATTCTGCGTATAATTTACATTTGTTTGTGTATTTTCTTCAACGTGAGCATTTGTAACTCCAGACATTCTCATTAAAACTTTATAATTTCCAGAACAAGAATTTCCCAAACCTGTAACACCGCTACAGCAAACAACATTATTGTCATAAACAGAAGTTGTTTGACCTGGAAGTTCTGCATGTGCATTTGATGATCCAGACATTCTAAACATAACGATATCAGAACAAGCCCCAGCAGTTTTAACACTGCATGTTAATGTAGCGTAAACAGATTTTGCAAAAAATAAAACAAAAATTACAACTAATACAATATAAAAATAATTTTTTATTTTTTTTATTTTCATTTAATTCTGTTTTACAAAGTTACATTTACGATTCTTTCTACAGGAGTAGCTGAATTTCCATTTGTATCAAAAGCTTTATAAGAAATAATATAAGTTCCAACTGTATTTGTATCAACTGAACCTTCAATGATTACTGCAACTGTTCCATCTATATCAGATGTTGCAAGTGCACCAAGTTCTTCATAAGTAGAACCAACTGTTAATGTTATAGAGCTATCTCCGTTTAATGTTATTTGTGGTGGATCTGCTTCAGCAAGTAATGTATCTATTGTTTGTGTTGTTATGTTTGTTGATTCTGTACCTATTGTTGATTCTTCTGTTGTAGTTGTTTCTGTTGCTCCATCTATTGTTGCTACAATAGTATCAGTTGTTGTATCAGTTGAATCTGAACTTTCTGTCGGTAAATCTGAACCTTGAGAAGTAGCAATAACATCTTCAGGAGTTATAGTTCCGCATTCACCTTCAGTAGTTTTACTTTTACCATCTGCAACAGAAATACAATATGGATCTCCAGTAACTTCATCATACAAAGTTATACCAGTTCTTTTTTCTGAACTACCTATTTTTAATGTATCTGTTGCTATTCCTTTCATATATGCAACACCGTCTTCAACTTTTATAATTACATCATTAAATAATGCAACAAAATTATTTCCAAAAGTATCAGGATCTTCTATTAAATCTGTTGGCAATATAGTTTCCAAATTTTTTAATTTCAAATTCATATCATCAACAGTTGAACCAAGTGCCACTATTTTTTCATTAAGAGCTTTTGTGGACAAGATCATATAACCTAAAGTATTTACTGGGTTAACAATGGTTCCATTATAATGCATTGCCCAAGGAGCTTCATCAGCCATCACACCAACATACATAGTATCGCTATCACCAGTTCCTAAACCAGGTTTATATTTGAAATGATAAACTGCTGTTGTAAGTACTTGTTCTAATCCTTCTTCTGGAGTAACTTCGTCAAAAACATTTTTAATACTTCTTAAAGAACCAGCAGCTTGCCAAGAAGTTACACCAGAACCATTTGTTGTAAGTTGCTGTCCAGTAGTTCCTGTACTTGCAGGTAATGTCATTGTCCAAGCTCCAGCATCTGCAGCAGCTGCAATATCAACATAATTTCTTGAGCTTCCTTCTAATCTTATTACTCCTCCAGTAGTTCCTGAATAACCAATATCAAGTAAAGCTCCTGGAGCATCGTTGCCAATTCCTACGTTTCCAGCTTTAAGAACTAAAGTATCATCAACTGCACCAGAACCAACAGAAGTAAATGGAGTTACTAAATTTTGATAAATTGTAAAATCATCAGTAGGCGCAATTTGTAACGAACTTAGTGTTTTAAGAGAAGTAGAGCTTGTTCCCTCTTTTCTGATTCTAAGAACTTCTGCTGCACTAGTTCCACCTATCATATTTTTGAAAACAATCGCACTATCTTCAGACGCATCTGTTGCAGTTTCCCAAACAGATTCAATTGTACTTGCTATTTTATTTGTACCAGAAGCATTTTCTAATTCAAATTCTAATCCTGTTCCAAAACTTGTTGCAGATGTTCCAGAAGTTATATGAGACAAACGTCCTGCATAAGTTACTGCATTGGTTACAGCATCAGAAACTTCAGCATGCAATAATCTATCTGGACTTGTTGTTCCGATTCCTATATTACCTCTTAATGCTGTTGTAATGATACTACTATTTCCTAAAGTTACAGTATTACTTCCAAGACCTATTGAATTATATCCGATAACAATTTGGTTTGTTTGAGAATCAGCTAAAGCTTTTGTATTTTGTCCTAAAAATATAGAATATGTTCCTGCTGTATTAGATGTAGTACCATCAGAAATATAATAACCAGAACTGCCCCCTATCCCTATATTATTTGTACCTGAAACATTTCCACCTAAAGAATAGTATCCAACACCAACATTGTTAGCACCTGTGGTATTAGAATAAAGAGACTGTGCACCTAATGCAGTATTTGTATCACCACTATTATTGGCATAGAGAGCAGAGTAACCAACAGCTGTATTTTGGTAACCTGTATTGTTGTAAGTTAAAGAGCTAGAACCAACTGCCGTATTTCTTCTACCAGTTGTATTTGCATATAATGCGCTAGTTCCAATTCCAGTATTATAGGAAGATTGATAAGAATATGCAGCTGTTGAACCCATTGTTAAATTACCAGCACTAACACCTAAGAAAGTATTATAGCCTGATGGTGTTATACCATTCCCATTTAATCCGTAGGTAAAATCATGAATAAATGTTGATGTACCTTTGTAGATTACTCCATAAGGACTTCCGCTATTATAAGTAGTAGAAGGGAGTCTAAAGTTTTTAGTAATTTCTAATTGTTGATTTGGAGAAGTTGTTCCGATTCCAACTCTCCCATTAGTCGTATCAATATTTAAAATATTTGTTGTTCCATCTGCTTTGTTAAATTGTATTGCTGTTGTTGAATCACTTGCAGGATAAAGTTTTGGAGAAATTAAACCTGAAGTTGTTGAAAGAGTATTTGCTCCGAGAACTACATTTGTGGTTGCACCAGTATAAGGAACATAACCAGATGAAATATCTTCTGCAAAAGCAATTGTCTTCCTTGTAGTAGATGGAGTGAAGTATAGACTTGTTCCAACAAATTCTATTGCTCCTGCTTCTGGAGTTGATAGCAATGTTCCATCTGTAATTTTTAATGATGCACTTCCTGCTGTCCCATCAGATGCTTTTAAATGAAGTTTTGCTGTAGGATTTGTAACTCCTACTCCAACATTTCCACTAGGAAGAAGAGACAAAATTTCTTTTGTTGGGAAACCAGTAGAATATCTATCTGCGTAAGTATAAGTTCCAATAGCCATCCTTGAAGCAGTATCAGTAAATCCTAATATTGCTGCTCCACTTCCCGTCCAAAGGTTAACAAATTTACTTGCATCACTTCGTTCAAAAATCATACCTGGATTAGTATTCGTTCCAGACACAACTCTAACAGGAAAAGATGGTGTGCCAGAAGGAGAGCCACCTGCTCCTGTAATATCAAGAGTCGTTGCTGGAGAAGCATTACCTATTCCAACATAACCAGAATTATCAATTCTCATTCTTTCTGAAGGAGATGTAACACCAGTGATAAATGTCATAGCACCTGAGCTATCAGAAGAAATTGCATTATAATTCGTAGCACTATAATAATATGGATAAATTTTTTGCCCTGTTGAATTGTATCCTAACATTACGTCTCCAATTACATTTAATGCAGCTTGTGGGGTCGTCGTTCCGATTCCAACATTGCCGGCAAAATAGTTATTAGCTGTACCTGCAACATACATATTCCATTTATTAGTTCCACTAGCAATATTTGATGATATACCATATACATTTGTAGCAACTGAATCAGATGGAATATAAATACCATATTGATTTGTAATTGTACCAGTTCCTACATTAGTAAAACTTGTTTTAATACCATAAACATTTGTAAAATTAGCAGCCGAAGAATCAGCAGCTGCAAAAGCAGAGTATATTCCAGCAGAATCAGTAATAGTTCCAGCAGCACTCCAATATCCACCATAATTTAAGTTCAATCCATTTAATGTATTTACTGTGTTGTTTCCTAATCTCTTCCACATGGAGAAAGTAGAACCAGTATAATTTTGATAATCAGTAGTTGTATCAACTATTTTTGTAGAAATCAAACCTCCTTGACCAATTTCAACTCCTCCAGCACCATTCAAATATAGAGTTTGACTAGTTAAGGCATAAGACATCGTTGAATAATTCCAACTTGATGGGTCATCATATGTTCCAACAACTGGAAACATATTAAAAGTATTTGCTGAAGAATCATAATACATCCTGGAATTTGAATTGTTGAAAACAATAGCTGAACGACCAGAAGAGGTTTCCAAACCAACGAAATCTGCTGGAGTCGAAGAGTTAACATTAAATATTCCTCCAGCACCTAAATTACCAGATACTTCTAATTTTTTAGTAGGACTTGTTGTCCCAATTCCCACTCTCCCATTTGTCGTATCAATATTTAAAATATTTGTTGTCCCATCTGCTTTGTTAAATTGTATTGCTGTTGTTGAATCACTTGCAGGATAAAGTTTTGGAGAAATTAAACCTGAAGTTGTTGAAAGAGTATTTGCTCCGAGAACTACATTTGTGGTTGCACCTGTATATGGAACATAAGTTGAAGATGCAGAAGAAGTTGTTAAGTATGTATTTGAATCTAAACTTCCATCCCCTTTTACAAACTGTGAAGATGTTCCTGATATAGATGTACCCCAAGCAGAACCTGTTGAAATTGGAATACCTGCTCCTGGATAAACCATACCTCCACCTGGAGCTTGTTGATCTAATTGGTATCTAGTAGAACCAACTGTTACATAATAGTGAGTTCCATCAAATTCCATTGCTCCTGCCTCAGCTGTTGTTAGTAATGTTCCTGATGTAAATTTTAATGGAGCAGTTCCTGCTGTAGCTGATCCTGCTCCTAAATGTAATCTAGCTGTTGGAGCAGAAGTACCTACACCTACAGATCCACCAGATTTCATTAACAATAAATTTCCATAACCACTACTAACGTTTGCAGTCTGTACGGCGGAAAGCCATTGTGTTTGATTGTAATAAGCAACCATAACTCCATTTCCAACTCCACCAGTTCCATCTCCCAAAAATGTAAAGTTAGAACTTGTAGACATTGCAGTTCCTGCTGGAATTTCACCAGTAGCTCCCTGGTTTGGAACGAAGAAAATACTATTCACATCAGTAACTGTTAATTTTGATGATGGATTTGTATTTCCAATACCTACTTTACCATTAGCAAGAATAGTCATTTTTTCGGTTGGAGTATTGTCAGCTGTTCCACTACTTCCTGCTGTTGCAGTAAGAAAATGCATAGATGATGATCCAGTACCAGTAGAAATACCAGATTTTAAATATAAATCTCCACCATTCAAATTAGTTCCACCAGAATATGCACCACCAGAGAACAAAGTTAGTGCCTGTCCTGCAGTTCCTGCTGTTGTGTTACGTTCCATCCAAATTGTTCTAGCTGTTGTTCCACCTAGAGAAAGTATATTGCTTGGTGAAGTTGTTCCGATACCTAGATTGTCTGCAAATGAAAATCGAGATGAAGCGCCACCAGTAGAATCAAATATAACTGTCCCTGTAGAATCAATTGTAGTTGAATAATAAACACTAGAACTATATCCAATACGTAATTGTTCTGATGTATTTATTATATTTAATTTTCCAGTTGGAGTTGATGTTCCCATTCCAACAAGTCCGCCTTGTGTAATCACTAATTCATTTGCATCTGAATAATCATTATTTGTAAAAAATCTAATATCATTTCCAGAAGTTGTTCCAGTATGCCCAATAATAAAATCATTAGTTGAACTTCCACTAGCAAAAAATCCAATTGAATTTGCTAATGCACCGATTGCTCCAGTTCCGTATGCGTTAATAAAAAAATCAGAATTAGTATTTTTCAAACGTACCCTAATTGCATTTGCATCATTTCCTGCTTGTAAATATAATCCATCAGCAAATGTTCCGCTAGCAGTAGTATCATAAATATGAAGCATTGATGATGGACTCGTCGTACCCATTCCCACTCTTCCATTTGTCGTATCAATATTTAAAATATTTGTTGTTCCATCTGCTTTGTTAAATTGTATTGCTGTTGTTGAATCACTTGCAGGATAAAGTTTTGGAGAAATTAAACCTGAAGTTGTTGAAAGAGTATTTGCTCCGAGAACTACATTTGTGGTTGCACCAGTGTAAGGAACATAACCAGACAAAGATGCAGAGGTTAAGTATGTATTTGAATCCAAACTTCCATCCCCTTTTACAAATTGTGAAGATGTTCCACTGATTGAAGTTCCCCAAGCACTTCCTGTTGAGATTGCAATTCCTGATCCTGGGTAAACCATACCTCCTTGTTGATCTAATTGATATCTTGTTCCGCTATCAGCTATAGTAAAGTACAAATGTGAACCATCAAATTCCATTGCTCCACCTTCTGTTGTTCCTAGTAATGTTCCTGATGTAAATTTTAGTGGTGCAGTTCCTGCTGTTGCTGTACCGGCAGATAACGTTACGCCATTAGTGTAGAGTCTTGCGCCAGCAGTAGAGCTTCCGAGATATACCGAAGTTACAGAACTGTTTCCGATTACGGCAGTGTTTGAACCGGCACCGGTGGCGTTGTAACCGATTACAATTTCGTTTTGATCATCGTCGGCAAGAGCTTTTGTCATAGCACCAAGATATACACTGTAGTCACTAGTGGTATTACCAGTGCTTCCGTTTGCAATATAGCGACCAGTATTATATCCTAATGCAGAATTATGGCTTCCTGTGGTGTTTGAATTAAGAGCGTAACTTCCCATTGAGATATTTCTATATCCTGTAGTATTAGATTTAAGAGCAGAATCTCCTAATGCAGAGTTAAAGAATCCTTCAGTATTAGAGAACAGAGCACTTTTTCCTATTGCAGAGTTACCGTATCCTGTGGTGTTGTAATAAAGAGCATAACTTCCTACCGCAAAGTTACCGTATCCAGTTGTATTGAAACTTAATGTAGAATAACCGACTCCAATATTGTTTGAAGAATAACTATAGTAAGTTGCATCCGATCCCATCGTAAAATTACCGGCACCTTCACCAATAAATAAATTGCGACCTTCTGGGGTTACATTATTTCCATTTAATCCGTAGGAAAAATTATGAATGAATCTGGTTCCATTTTTGGTAATCAATCCATATTGATTTGCATAAGTAGTGTTATCTAAATCTAAATTACCTGTAGCGATATCTATTGAACCTGAAGCAAGAGTATGTGTTCCAAGATTTACATCTGTGGTTGCTCCAGTGTAAGGAACATAAGTTGAAGAAGCAGAAGAAGTTGTTAAGTATGTATTTGAATCTAAACTTCCATCCCCTTTTACAAACTGTGAGGATGTTCCTGATATTGATGTTCCCCAAGCACTTCCTGTTGAAATTGCAATACCTGCTCCTGGATAAACCATACCTCCTTGTTGATCTAATTGATATCTTGTTCCGCTATCAGCTATTGTGAAGTACAAATGTGAACCATCAAATTCCATTGCTCCACCTTCTGTAGTTCCTAACAATGTTCCTGATGTAAATTTTAATGGAGCAGTTCCTGCAGTTGCTGTACCTCCTGCTAAATTTACTCCTCTTAAATATGTTCTTAATATAGAACTGTTTCCAATTGTTGCTGTGTTGCTTCCATTACCTGTTGTGTCATAACCAATTACAATTTCATTTTGATCATTATCTGCAAGAGCTTTGGTATATGCACCTAAATACAAACTATAATCTGATGTAGTGTTTGGCGTTGAGTTGTCAGCTATAAAGTATCCGGCTACATATCCTAGTGCAGAATTAATATTACCTGTTGTGTTATTTGATAAAGAAGAATATCCTGTAGCAGAGTTATAATTTCCAGTAGTATTATAATACATAGAACCACCTCCTATTGCGATGTTATAGTAACCTGTAGTGTTAGAGTACATAGAAGAACTACCGATAGCAGAGTTATCGTAACCTGTAATATTACTTGATAAAGAATCAACACCTAATGCAACATTAAGATAACCTTCAGTATTAGAAGAAAGTGAACTATCTCCTACTGCAGTATTAGACCATCCTGAAGTATTATAGTACAGAGACTTATTTCCTAGTGCAGAGTTATTACTACCAACTGTAATGGAATACAAAGATTGATATCCTATTCCAGTATTAGAATAATTATAACTTGTACTTGCGCTTCCCTTTCCTGCTTCATAACCAAAGAAAGAGTTCCATTGTGCTCCGCTTGGAATATTAAGACCAGTATTGTAACCAACAAAAGAATTAAAATCAGTATTGTTTCCTAACAAAGAAAGTCCATTGTATGTTTTGTTAGTAAGATCTTGTGTATCAGTTGTTCCAACGATGTCTCCCGTAGGTGCCGTTTTAGATGTATCCCAAGCTGAACCTGTCGAAACTGGAATGCCCGCTCCTGGATAAACCATACCCCCACCTGGAGCTTGTTGATCTAATTGATAACGAGTTGAACCTATTGTTATGTAATAGTGAGAACCATCAAATTCCATCGCTCCTGTCTCAGGTGTTCCTAATAATGTTCCTGATGTAAATTTTAGTGGAGCAGTTCCAGCTGATGCAGTACCGGCTGCTAGATTTACTCCTCTTAGATATGTTCTTAATATAGAACTGTTTCCAATTGTTGCTGTATTGCTTCCGTTACCGATAGCATTATAACCAATTACAATTTGATTTGTTTGATTATTAGCAAGAGCTCTTGAATAACTGCCCAAAAATAAACTATTTGAACCAAAAGTATTCGATGTTGAACCATCAGCAATAAAACTACCAGCGTTATATCCTAAAGCAGAGTTATAATTACCAGTAGTATTACCAGAAAGAGCATTTTGACCAAAAGCGACATTTAAGATACCAGTAGTATTACCAGAAAGAGAATAAGATCCAAAAGCAGAATTGTTACTACCAGTAGTATTACCAGAAAGAGAATAAGGTCCAAAAGCAGAGTTAACGCTACCAGTAGTATTACTAGACAGAGATTTATAACCAATAGCAGAGTTTTGAGTACCTGTTGTATTTGATTCCAAAGAATAATTGCTGATAGCTGTATTGCCATAACCAGTAGTATTTACAGAAAGAGAATTATACCCTATTCCAATATTGTTTGATGATTGACTTAATAATGTTGCCGTTGATCCCATTGTAAAGTTACCTGCACTTTCACCAATAAATAAATTATGTCCTTCTGTCGTTACAGTACCGTTGTTTCCATAATTGAAATCATGAATGAATGGATTTGTTCCTTTGTAAATTATCCCATAAGGATTTCCACTATTATAAGTTGTAGAAGGAAGTCTAAAGTTTTGAGTAATTTCTAATTGTTGATTTGGTGAAGTTGTTCCAATTCCGACATTACCATTCGGAACCAAAACGTTACCTGTCGTTGCGCCGGTTGCTCTAACAACTAAGTGTTGATTTAAATAAGGATCTCCTCCTTGCCAAGCAGCAGAAACAATAACATCTCCGACTTCACTTCCATCTGTTACGCTTGAAAGTGCTGAACCAAAAATACCTGAAAAAGTAGAATTTCCTGCTGAGTCTGGATTCTTAAAATAAAAACCTATACCAGTACCATTGACTGATGTTCCGCCAGTCATAATTCTCTCTAATTTAGCACCACCATAAACTCCACCAGCAGTAGTCGTTGTATCTCTAACTATATCAAGAACTGGAAAAGTTGTACTTATGAATTTACCTTGTCCCGCTACTTCTAATTTAACACTTGGACTTGTTGTCCCAATTCCAACTCTAGAATTCGTCGTATCAATATTTAAAATATTTGTTGTTCCATCTGCTTTGTTAAATTGTATTGCTGTTGTTGAATCACTTGCAGGATAAAGTTTTGGAGAAATTAAACCTGAAGTTGTTGAAAGAGTATTTGCTCCGAGAACTACATTTGTGGTTGCACCAGTATAAGGAACATAACCAGACAAAGAAGCAGAAGTTAAATATGTATTTGAATCTAAGCTTCCATCCCCTTTTACAAATTGTGAAGATGTTCCACTGATTGAAGTTCCCCAAGCACTGCCTGTTGAAATTGGAATTCCTGCTCCTGGGTAAACCATACCTCCACCTGGAGCTTGTTGATCTAATTGATATCTTGTTCCGCTATTTGCTACTGTAAAGTATAAATGTGTTCCATTAAATTCCATTGTTCCTGCTTCCGTTGTTCCTAACAATGTTCCTGATGTAAATTTTAGTGGAGCAGTTCCTGCTGTTGCTGTACCAGCTGGTAAATGTAATCTAGCTGTTGGTGAAGCTATGCCGATACCAATGTTTCCATTACCTATTATTCTCATTCGTTCCGCATTTCCAGCGCTACTTCCTGCTGTTGGAGTTGTAGCAAATGAAATATATGTTGGAGATGAATTTAATGCTCCTGCTCTACCTCCAAATTCTATTCCATCACCACCCGTATCACTATCAGCAGAAAACAATGAATAATAATATGTATTACTATAAGAAGGAGCTGTTACTCTTCCCAATTTTCTTACATTTGATGAAAGTGTAGTAGCCAAAACATCAGCACCAATCCGTAGAGCACCATCAGCATCACCAGATTGCAACGCAGTTACACCAAGTACATTTAGTTTTACACTCGGTGTTGTTGTTCCAATACCAACAAAATGATTTGTTGAATCTACAAACAATGTATTTGTATCAACAGTAAGATTATGAACACCTAAATCTACTGCACTTGTTGCTCCAGTATATGGAACATAAGTTGAAGATGCAGAAGAAGTTGTTAAGTATGTATTTGAATCCAAACTTCCATCCCCTTTTACAAATTGTGAAGATGTTCCACTGATTGAAGTTCCCCAAGCAGAACCTGTTGAAATTGGAATACCTGCTCCTGGGTAAACCATACCTCCACCTGGAGCTTGTTGATCTAATTGATATCTTGTTCCGCTATTTGCTACTGTAAAGTATAAATGTGTTCCATTAAATTCCATTGTTCCTGCTTCCGTTGTTCCTAACAATGTTCCTGATGTGAACTTCAATGGAGCAGTTCCAGCAGTTGCTGTACCTGCAGATAACGTTATACCTTTAGTGTATAGTCTAGCGCTAGGTGTAGAACTTCCGAGGTATACAGAAGTTAAAGAACTGCTACCTATTACTGCAGTGTTTGAACCGGCACCCGTAGCATCGTAACCTATTACAATTTCATTTTGATCATCATCAGCAAGAGCTTTGGTATTAGCACCAAGGTATATACTATAATCACTGGTTGTGTTAGCTACATTTCCTGTAACATAGCGGCCGGCTTCATATCCCATCGCAGAGTTAGAGTATCCTGTTGTATTATTAAAGAGAGCTGTACTTCCAATTACAGAGTTCTTGTACCCTGAAGTATTATTATAAAGAGCATCATTTCCTACTGTAGAGTTAGCGTACCCTGTGGTATTAAGCATAAGAGCATGTGTTCCTATTGCAGAGTTAGAGTATCCTGTGGTGTTAGAATAAAGAGCATAAATTCCTACAGCAGAGTTATAGTATCCAGTTGTATTCGAACTTAACGTAGAATAACCGATTCCAACATTGCTTGAAGAATAATTAGCATAATTTGCCGTTGATCCCATCGTAAAGTTACCGGCATTTTCTCCAATAAATAAATTATGTCCTTCTGTCGTTACAGTACCGTTGTTTCCATAATTAAAATTGTGAATGAATCTGATCCCATTTTTTGTGATCACTCCATATTGATTTGCATTTGTTGTATTGTCTAAATCTAAATTTCCAGTTGATATGTTTACCGCTCCAGTGATGTCTAATGGAACTGTTGGACTCGTTGTACCAATTCCGACATTACCTGTTTTTGCTATAGTCATTCTTTCAAGATCGTTCGTATAGAATCCAATATTATTTCCAGTTGAAGGCATATAAAAGAAAGCATTACCAGAATCATATAAGCCTGTCTGAAATGCTACATTGTTTTTATTTACATAATCTAATGATGCATATGTCCCAGTTGTTCCATCAGATTTAATAACAATGCCAGAATTAACTCCGCCTCCACTACTAACATATAACTTAGATGTAGGACTTGTTGTTCCGATTCCAACTCTATGATTTGTTGAATCTACAAACAATGTATTTGTATCAACAGTAAGATTATGAACACCTAAATCTACTGCACTTGTTGCTCCAGTGTAAGGAACATAAGTTGAAGAAGCAGAAGAAGTTGTTAAGTATGTATTTGAATCCAAACTTCCATCACCTTTTACAAATTGTGAAGATGTTCCACTGATTGAAGTTCCCCAAGCAGAACCTGTTGAGACTGCAATTCCTGATCCTGGGTACACCATACCTCCACCTGGAGCTTGTTGATCTAATTGGTATCTAGTAGAACCAACTGTTACATAATAGTGAGTTCCATCAAATTCTACTGATCCATCCTCTGGTGTAGTTAATAATGTTCCTGATGTAAATTTGAGTGGAGCAGTTCCTGCTGATGCAGTACCGGCTGCTAGATTTAGTAATGCTGTTGGTAAAGTTGTACCGATACCCATTCTTCCATTTGTTGTATCAATATTTATAATATTTGTTAAACCATCTGCTTTATTAATTTGAATTGCAGTTGTAGAGTCAGCACCCGGATACCACTTAGCAGATTTCAAAGCTGTACCACTTAATAGTCCACTAAATATTCCATTGCCTTTGTATGTTGTGTAAAGAATATTTCCATTTACTACAGAACCTTGACCAGCAGGTGGAGTTGGTAAGGTTGTTATCACAGCAGTACTAGAAGAAGTTGTCCAAGAAACGTAAGAAGTACTTATACCTAATGTACTGTTATAGCTAACTCCACGATAGTTAATAGGTACAATCATGTAATGAGAATTAGCAGCTGGCAATTTTACATAATATCTAATTACCTTAGTTGAAGTACTTGTCGAATAAACAACAGCTGCAAAATCACTAGAAGTTAATTGCGTAGCACCAGAAACATCAATAGAGAAAGTTGGTACAGCGGAATTGAAAGTAGCAGTACTAGTTGCTTCTGCTAAATTTCCTTTAAGTTTTAAAGTAATATCCTCATAATCAACTTGTGAAATTGCTGAATCATCATTATTAATTTCTTTCAGGTTGACTTCATAATCCCAAGAATGTCCATAATCATAAGTAGAGTTATATGTTAAAGTTACATATCCTAATAATTCCCACTTTCCAGCATTGCCAGTAGTATTTGATAATGTTACTCCACCATAAATTCCACTATTTGAATAAGTAGCATAGCCAGCTGAACTTGCACTTCCAGAAAGAGTACCGTAAATTGTTGTGTTGTTGAAAAATGCACCAAATGTAGGAGTAGAAGAATTTGAACTTGTTGTAGCACGATATGAATTTATCGTTTCACCTTGATTCATTCTTGCACCCCATAAAGAAATTGCTGTTGTTCCAGAAGTTATTTTAAAAGTTTTTGTTGTATTAGAAGAAGGACTAAAATTTTGAGCAACACCAAAGAAGCGCCATTTTGTATCCACTGTAACTGTTTTAGGAGTTCCAATTTCTGCTGATCCATTATCAATTTGCAAATCTATAGTAGCTGTTCCACTTTGAGTTCTTGCCCAAACACCAGCAGACCAGTATCCTGTAGTACTGTTTGTAATTGTTTGAGCTATATTAGCAGTTGAAGCAGAACCAGCTGGAATATTTTCTGCAGTAGTTGATCCATTAGGAGCATTAACACCATTTGCACTAACTGAACCTATACTTGTTTTTACCCAAGCGGCATTTGAAAAATCTTCAGAATATAGTAAAAAGTTTGAAGCAACACCTAAAGACATATGTGGTGTTTCCATAAAACTATTTACTCGAAATCTTTCATTGTAATAATAACTTGAAGATGGATCATAACCATTTCCATATTCAAAACCACTAGTGTTGTTGTCTGGGTCAGTGTTAACAGCAACGCTTCCAGTAAAATTAGCGATACCACTTACATTAAGATCTGTAGTTGTTAAATCAAAAGCTCCAAGATTAACGTCAGCAGTTGCACCTGTGTATGGAACGTAGCCAGATGCAATGTCTTCTGTAAAAGCAATTGTCTTTCGTAAATCAACTGGTGTGAAATATAAATTAGTTCCATCAAATTCCATTGCTCCTGTTTCTGGAGTTGTTAGTAATACTCCTGATGCAAATTTTAATGGTGCAGTTCCTGCTGTTGCAGTACCAGCTTTCAAATGTAAAACTGCTGTCGGTGAAGTTACACCGATACCAATGTTACCACCAGAAAGTATTGTCATTCTTTCTGAATTATTAGTTAGAAAACCAATTGCATATCCATCAGTAGACCCAAGAGTTTTTTTTGTGCCGAGAGCTTGTCCATTTAATTTCCATCCTGTCGAAGAAGAAAGAAAATCAGAACCATCTGTTGCTGCACTGATTGCAGTTCCATTTCCTTTCAACATTCCAGAGATAGTAGTAGATAAAGTTAAGATTGGATTTGAACCACCAGAAGATGAACCAGCAAAACCATTTGAAGTTGCGACAGAGATAGAATTAACATTTCCTGTTCCAGGAGTAAAACCTTCATAAGCTGTTCCACCTGAATTCATTCGAATTGATTGTCCTGCAGTAAGTGCTACAGATGTAAAAGCAGAAGTTCCATTTCCAATTAAAATTCCTGTTAAAGTATTTGCACCAGTTCCACCTTGTGCAACAGTAACAAGTGCGTTAGTAGTAAGTACAGTTGCATTTGCATCTGGAAAAGTGTAAGTGCGAATTGCTGTTTGATTATTTGTTACTGCAAAAACACCATCTCCAACTTCAGACCATGAGTGACCAGGGTTTGGAGTTGTAGCACCAACTAAATTTACTAAAGAAAAAACAACCAAAGCTACTAAAGTAGTGTATGCAATATAGTGAAAAGACAACTTTGGTTTAAGTATTTGTAAAATATTTCTTATTAGTTGTAAAACTCTTTTATTCTTATGTTTTTCTGACATAACTCACACCATAATTATATCATAAAAAGCATGACTAAAATTTAAAAAAACACCCACTTATTGTGGATATCTTTTTATTTTTTTAAAGTAATTAAATTACTAAGTTTACAAGTTTGTTTTTTACGTAAATTATCCTCTTGATTTCCCTATTTTCGATAAATTTTTGTACTGAAGGATGCATTGTTGCATTTTTTTTGATATTTTCTTCATTTTCGTCTGCAGAAATCATAATTTCTGCTCTAACTTTTCCATTTACTTGAATTATAATTTTTATTTCTTCATCTTTTATTAAATTTTCATCCCAAGATGGCCATTTTGAATAATTAATACTCTTTTTTTCTCCAAATGAATTCCAAATTTCTTCTGCAATGTGTGGTGCAAAAGGAGAAAGTATTTGTAAAAACTTTTTATAGTCATCTTTTGAAACTGATTCTGCTTTTTCCATCTCTGTTGTCAAAATCATCATAGATGAAATTGCTGTATTGAAACGCATTGCTTCAATATCTTCAGAAACTTTTTTAATCGTCTTGTGTAGAAGTTTAACAATAGAATTAGAAGAATTCTTTTTTCTCTCAGTAGTGTGAGAGCTAGAAGATTTTATTTTTTCTCCAATCCTCCAAACTTTTTCTATAAATCTTCTTGAACCAATAATACTTTCTGTATTCCAAACAGCAGCATCTTCAAATGGACCCATAAACATTTCATAAACTCTTAACGTATCTGCACCATAAGTTTTTACAATCTGATCTGGGTTCACAACATTACCAAGAGACTTTGACATCTTCACACCACCAGCACCTAAAATCATTCCATGGCTGGTTCTCTTTGCATACGGTTCTGCAGTTGGAACTAATTTTAAATCATACAAAAATTTATGCCAAAAACGAGAATACAAAAGATGCAATGTTGTATGCTCCATTCCTCCGTTATACCAATCTACTCCTCCATGCTTAGGATTTTTGCCAAGCCAATATTTTAATTTTTTCATATCGGCAAATTTATTTTTATTTTTTGGATCAGTGTAACGCAAATAATACCATGAACTTCCAGCCCAGTTTGGCATTGTGTCAGTTTCTCTTTTTGCTTTTCCTTTACACTTAGGACATTTTGTATTTACCCATTTTGAAATTCCAGCAAGTGGAGATTCTCCAGTATTTGTTGGTTTATAACTTTTTACATCAGGTAATTTTAATGGCAAATCTTTTTCTTTCAAAGGAACTAAACCACATTTTGGGCAATTCACAATTGGTATAGGTTCACCCCAATATCGTTGACGTGAAAAAACCCAATCACGCAATTTAAATTTAGTAACAATTTTTCCTCCAACAAATTCTGTAATTTTTGCTCTAACTTCTTCAGAATCCATACCATTAAATTTTCCCGAATTCATTAAAATTCCATCATCAACCAAAGCTGTTTCATTAAATAATTGTTCCCAAATAAATTTCTGATGATTTGGCGTTAATTTATTTAAAACTTCTTTTTTATCTACCCAAATTAATGTATGTGTATTTTTTTCATATTCCTCTATCTCGCCTTGATTTTTTATGTTATCAATTTCTGCTAAATAAACATGCGAAATAGCGCAACGATTTTGATTTTTATGAGAAGCACAATATTTCGCAGCTGTAATCCATCTAAGTTTTTTTGTTATTTTTATTCCAGTTAAAGATGCTTCTTCTTGGATTTCTGTCAAAACTGCTTGCTCAGGAGTTTGTCCAATTTCTATTCCTCCCATTATAGCCGTTGTTATTCCTTCAAGACTATTATGCCAATTAAGTAAGGCATACTTCTCAGTTTCTTTATTTTTTAAAAAAACAATTATAGTGTCTCTTTTCACTTCTTCAAATCCATCACGAGGAGGATTTTTAGTATCATTTTCGCAACTCATTATTACTTGTTTTATTTCCAAACCATATTTTTTTGCAAATTCAAAATCTCTTTCGTCGTGTGCTGGTACTGCCATAACCGCACCGGTTCCATATTGAGACAAAACATAATCAGCAACCCAAACTGAAATCTCTTCACCATTGGCAGGATTAATAGCTTTTATACCTTTTAATTCTACTCCGCTTTTTTCTTTATTTTCTGTTCTTTCTAAATCTGATTTATTTTTTACTTTTTTAATATACTCTTCAACCTCTTTCTTATTTCCTAATCTGTCAAAGACGGTCTTTGACAAGAGGGGATGTTCTGGTGCAAGGACAACATAAGTTACACCAAACAATGTATCTGCGCGAGTCGTGAATACTTTTATTTTTTCAGTTGAGTTTTTAATTGAAAATTCTATTTCACTTCCCTCTGATTTCCCTATCCAGTTTTTTTGTGATAATTTTACACGTTCAGGATAATCAACTAAATCTAAATCTTTATCTAACCTGTCTGCATATTTTGTTATAGCAAGCATCCATTGTTCTTTTTCTTTTTTCTCAGTCAACGTTCCACAACGTTCACATCTTCCATCTACAACTTCTTCATTTGCTAAACCAATTTTATCTTTTGGACACCAATTAATTTCACTTTTATTTTTATATGCAAGTCCTTTTTTAAAAAATTGTAAAAACAACCATTGAGTCCATTTATAATAAGAAGGATCTGTAGTATTTATTTCTCGTGACCAATCAAAAGAAATTCCCAACATTTTTATTTGTCTTCGAAAATTATCAGTATTTTTTTTAGTAACTATTTTTGGATGAATACCAGTTTTAATAGCATAATTTTCTGTTGGCAAACCGAATGCATCCCAGCCAATCGGAAAAAGAACATTATATCCTTCCATTCTTTTTTTTCTTGAAATTACATCCATACCAATATAAGGTCTAGGATGTCCTACATGAAGTCCATCACCAGATGGGTATGGAAACTCAATCAAGCCATAAAATTTTTTGCTTTTTTTTTCTTTAGCTTGAAAACTTTTTTTCTTTTCCCATTCTTTTTGAACTTTTAATTCAATTTTTTTGTGGTTATATTCTTTCATTTTTCTAATTATTAAGATTTCTGTATTCTAGCAAAAAATCATTATTTTTCAAATGATTTCCAAACTGCAGTATTTGCTAAAGAAATAAAACGATTGTTTGATTTTTCTAATACGCAAAGCTCACCTCTTTCTAAACTACCAGAATAATTTTTCATAATTTCTTGCAATGCATAACCTAATGATACAGAAGAAGAATCTACAGCATAGGAAGTTAAAATTACAAAAAGTGGTTTATCGCTTAAAACTTTTTTTACACTATTTAAAAGTTTTGGCAACATTTCCTCAAGTTTCCAAACTTCACCTTTTGGTCCTCTACCAAATTTAGGAGGATCCATTATTACACAATCATATTTATTTCCTCTTTTTGCTTCCCTCTCCAAAAATTTTAGTACATCATCACAAATTATTCTCATTGGCATTTTTTCCAAACCAGAAATTGTCTGGTTTTCTTTTGCCCAAGCAATACTTTGTTTTGAAGCATCAACATGCGTCACTTCAGCCCCAGATCGAAGTGCAAATAAACTCGCTACGCCTGTATAACCAAAAAGATTTAAAAATCTTATTGGTTGTTTTGCATGAGATATTTTTTCTTCTATAAAATCCCAATGAGATGCTTGCTCTGGGAAAAAACCAAAATGCCTAAATGGAGTTGGCATAACAGAAAATTGAATTCCATTGTAAGATACAATCCATTTTTTTTCTATATTATTTTTTATTTTCCAACCAGCTTTTTCTCCCTTTTTTGAAGAAATAAATTCTCCATCAATTTCACGCCATTTTTTATCTTGAGATTTTTTCCAAATAGCATCTTCAAATGGTCTAGCAAAAATATATTTACCAACTTTTTCTAGTTTTTGACCTTCCCCAGTATCTAAAAGTTCATAATCAAATTTTTCTTTTGAATAAAATATTTTTATATTGTCTTCCATAATTATAGTTTACCACGAAGAACCTTAATTTCACCCATTTTATTAATTTTTATTAAAGTTGATGGTTCTGATTTTAAATTTCCTCCAGCAAAATAAAAGTCCACTTCATCACTAAAATATTTTTTCGCTTCTTTAATATTTTTAGCTGGCTTCATTCCTTCTTTATTGGCAGATGGGGCAACTAATGGTCCAGTCTTTTTTAAAATTTCTATCAAGTTTTTATTTTTTGGTAATCTAAAAGCAATATTATTTAACACAACACTTACTTTACCAGGCCAAAACTTTTTCAAAACTTCTTCTTGTTTTTTATTTATATTTATTTTAAATTTTGCTAAATCTTTCAAACTAGAAATCAAAACTATTAACTTCTTATTTTTATCTCTATTTTTAACAGCATAAATTCTCTTTATAGCTTTCTTCGAAAAAGCACTTCCAACCAAACCATATAAAGTGTCAGTCGGCAGAATCCCAATTCCGTCTGATTTTAAGATTTTTATAATATTATTGTTCTGCATATTGCTCTTCATAATAAAATTCAAATTTTTTGTAGAATTTTTATATTTTAAATTCTATTACGTCTCCGTCCTGAACTATATATTCTTTTCCTTCTGTCCTAACCAAACCTTTTGCACGAGCATTTGCATAACTTCCAGAATCTAATAAATCTTTCCAATTAATCACATCGGCACGAATAAATTTATCTTTAAAATCAGTATGAATAGCCATTCCAGCAACTGGTGCAGTAGAATTCTTTTTTATAGTCCAAGCACGAGTTTCATCTTCTCCAGTTGTTAAAAAAGTTTCCAAGCCTAACAATTCATAACTTTTTTTAATTAAATCTTCAAAACCTTTTTCAAAAACAGGGTCAACTTTTACAGAAATACCAGGTAATTTTATTTCAACATTTTCACTTGCTTCAGAAGTATTAAGAACATAAAGCATAGGTTTCAAAGTAAGTAAATTTAAAGATTTTATTTTAAATTTTTCTTCGTCATTTAATTTTGTTTCAATTGCCATTTTTCCTTCCTCTAAAACTTTCTCAAGTTTTTTCAAAATAATTTCTTCTGCAATAGCTTCCTTATCACCCTTTTTTAAATCTTTTCCCAAGCTAGCAATTCTTTTTGAAACAACTTCCATGTCAGACAAAATAAGTTCTAAATTTATAACTTCAACATCTTTTAACGGATCAATTTTATTCGCAACATGAATTACAGAATTATCTTGAAAGGTTCTAACAATGTGTGCTATTGCATCAACTTCACGAATATTAGATAAAAATTTATTTCCTAAACCTTCACCTTTTGACGCACCAGCAACAAGTCCAGCGATATCAACAAATTCAATAACTGCTGGTATAGTTTTTTCAGATTTTGAAAACTCTGACAATTTCCAAATTCTTTCATCAGGAACAGGAACAATACCAACTGATGGATCAATTGTACAAAATGGATAATTTTCCGCAGGCACTCCTTTTCTAGTAAGTGCGTTAAATAGCGTAGATTTTCCAACATTTGGCAAGCCAACTATTCCTATGCTTAACATAAATAAAATATAGCAGAATTAAAGATTTTCTCAAACAATTTATTGTTGTTCGCTTGAGAAATTAAAAGTGTCCAAAATAACCATTCTATTTTTACTAAGAAAATTATTTGCAACAAAGAAAGCACCAATAATGACAAGAATCAATAAACCATTTGTTACTAAATCAGGATGATGATGTTTTATCTTTATAAAAATATTTAACAATAAAGAAAGAAGCACTATTCCAAAAACAACAATTAAAATTATATTTGTCGTATTGTGTGGTGAAGTAAGTAGCTTTTGCATAAATGTTGGCTCTTCTTCTGTAACGACAGATTTTACTGTTTCTTCTTTTACTTCTGTTGCTAATTTAGTATTTTCTTCTTCTGTAGTTTCAGTTCCTAAAACTTTCGGAAATGTTTTTGTTTCTGTAACAACTGGCTTTTCTTTTTTTACAATAGTATTTTGTTCTTCATTTTTTACAATGGGTTTTTCTTCAATTTGACTGCCGTATAGTTGAGCTACAAATATAGTTTGTCTACCTTCAAAAATACCGGTTGCAATTCCAGTTCCTATTTCTGTATATTTTCCCTTCATAATATTTTCGCGATGTGTAGGACTAGCCATCCAAGCATTCGTAACATCTTTTGAGTCGGTAAAATTTATTGCTAAATTTTCTCCAGCATATTTATAATTATATTCAACTTGATGAAACCAATACCATGGACTTTTTCCATCTGGACTAGTGTGCGCAAAATATCCATTTGTAGCCATGTCTTGTGCTTTCATTTCTGCTGCTTTTGTTAACAAATCATTTGTTGCCAAAGTTGGAAGTTTTTCTGCTTGTCTTTCTTCATTTGTTAAAGACGAAAGAACTCCAGGTAAAACAGCTGCCATATTTTCGGAAGCAAAACGACTAACGTAGTTTAATGTTGGTATAAGAAAAGAAAATATTTCTAGAAAAAGAATTATCACAAGAATCATGCGAATATTATAATTTCGCAAAAAATGTGGACGATGACTATTCTCTTCATGCGGAATAAAATATTTTCTTAACCAAGAAATCATATTTATATTATACACAAAAAAACTACATCTGTAAAGACATAGTTTTTTGTAAGTTTTTAGGCTTAAATTAAGGGTTTAATCAAGAACTGGCATTGGTATTTCTAGTTCTGGACATTTGAGTAAGTTGATCCATCTCTTTGTTGTTTTATAGACATAACCAGTTCCTACTGAAATATCTTTTAATTGTGGAACCCATGGAGCTAAGACTTCATTTGCATATTTAACTTGAAAATCTTTAACAGCATTAAAAGTAGTCAATCCATAAATACCATCAACAACAAGATTAATTCCTAAATATTCATTAAGAAATTCTTGTAGCTTTTTTACTTCAGATACATCATTTTTTTGACCAAGCTTAATAAAACTATTCAAGTAAATTCCACATGAACTTTCTGTACTTTCACCAAGAACTCGTCCTTGTGAAAAATTCACAATACTACCACTAGTGTTATGTCTAGTTGGTTGTGAACAAGCTTCGTTCGTATATTCTTTTGACGAATTACCACCATCAAGACCACTACAATCTGCTCCACCATTAGCTGGGGTAGGATTTGTACAAGTACGAGTTTGAATTCCTGAAACTCCACAAGCAGTATCTTTTTCACTCCATTCACTCCATCCTCCATTAATTGGTGTTGAGCTATTAGTTAATTGATTTACTATTGTGAAATTTTCTGTTGGTTCATCAACAACAACTTCGCCACGACCAGAAACATAAGTCCATGCATCTTTTATAATTTCATCAGCTGTATATGTACCGTAGGGAACATTTGTAAATGTTATACAACCATCCGTTCCTGTCATTCCAGTAAAACCATGATTTACATCAACATCTATATGACCAGAATTATCACCATATACGTCATCTAAAATTTTAAATGACATATTGCTTACATCGCTTGTATTTGTGCCAAGTGCATATATATGTGATGAATTAAATATCGAACCCCAATCTGTAAATAAATCATTCATTGTAATTCCAAGCCAACCAACATGAGGAGTAAAATTATTTTCTCTTACCCATGGCAAATATATTGATTGAGATAAATTAGACTGAGCTGCTATATATGAAGGATCAGTAGGAGCACGTTTGGAATATGCAGAATCTGAATATTCTGCTCCTGCTGTTCCAGGACGATATGTATATTGACCAGTAGCTTTTACTACATAACTTCCAGCAGGAACATTAGAAATTAAATAATTAGTTCCATCTGGTTTAACTTCAACAGAACCTACATTTTCACCAGCAAGAATTAATTGCCAATTAGAAAGTGGAGCTCCTGCTACATCTTTTTTACACATCGTAACATTTGAAACTTGTGGTATTTCTCTTTTTACACAATTGCCTGCATCATCTTTATAGAGTCCTTCAGGAATAGTAAATTGATAACCATCTATATTTGGACAAACGTCTACAGGTTTAACATCAGAACAATCATCACCACCTACTATATGAAGTTTATATAATGCACCAGCTGGATTGCTTTCAGCAGTTCCTCCACCTAAAGCAAAGTTTTTAACAGTCATTTTAATTGTATTTGTTCCAGATTCTAAATTCGTAACAGGATAAGAAACTACTGATCCATAATTATTTTCAATCGTTAAATTATCAACAATAGTATCTCCATTAATTTCCAATTTAAATCCATTATCAGCTGCCACTTCAATAGTTGCAGAAATTGGATCTGAATTTAAATTAAATTGCTTTACAAAAACTTTTGTTTCATCAAGAGTTGGATTTTCTACTTTAAAAGTGCTCCAAATCCATTTAGCTAAACCACCAAGAAGAGTGTCATCATACCAAGTTGGATGAGAATAATTTAAAGTCTCTACTGCGTTTGTTCCATCTTCAACAATATTTGTTGTATCACTTACAACATCGCATTGTTTTGGAACATTAAATCCTACACAATAATAAGTTGTTCCAGCAACAGGACTAGTTATATAATCATAGTTATCATAATTTAAAACATCTGTTGAACAATAAAATTCAGCACTAACATCATTTGAATTGTCTGTTGCATCTTCATAAGTAAATGGTATATAACCATCTTTCAAAACTTCACGCAAATCAAAACGAGTCATTCCATCTTCTATAGTTGCTTCTACATTTGCAACACCATATGAGTCTGTAGGACCAAATGTTTCCCAGCCATCTGATGCTTCACCTATAAAACTATCACCAGGATTATTTACATTTTGATCTCCATACTGGAAGGACCAACCACTCTGTAGTTTGCAAGATTGATGATCTTTTAACCAATTCGTTGCAGTATTTACTGTTATATCAGGTCCACCCTTTCCCCAATTTGGTAAATCTGATTCATTACCACAAACAATTTTTGTGGCTGATATCGTTACCGTTGTTGGAGTTGGAGGATTTTTTCGAATATATTCATCATTGCACCAATTGTCAGCATTTACTTTGTCACTTATATCAAAACTTCCACCATAAAGAAAATCACCATGTTCTACATGAATGCCCTTGTCGACTGCACCAATGCTTATAGCTTCCCAAGGATTCGTTGGCGATCCTGTCCTATGACATAAATTTACTTTACCTTCTGCGCTATTTTCTACTTGAGCAAAAGAAGTATTTGATAATACAAACACTAAACTAAATAAAAACAAAATAGAAACCAAGCTAATCAAAAAATATTTTTTCATAATATTAATTTAGATTAATAATTACTACACAAGATAGACAGTAAGGAATAGACGAAAAACCTTACTAGTCTTTTAAATTTTCTGGTCCACTATATTTCGGTTTTATTCTATGCCTATATTTTGACAAATCAATGAAAAAAGTTCATAACATGTGGATAAAAAGAGCCTTATTTTGTAAGGTAAAATGTAATTTTATCAATATTTTTAGAAAAATACTAAGATAATTTTCTTAGTTCATCTTCATATTTTTTCATAACTTCTATAGAAGCTGTTTGCTGATCCATACCACTTTTTATTTTTGATTGAATTTCATCTGCAATCTTCTTAAAAAGATCTGGATTTTTTTCCACCATATTTATAACCATATCAATTTGAGCATCTGGCACACCTTGCTTCCTAAGCATTTTCTTAAGTAAAAAGTTTTTGAACATAAATTAAAAAATTATTTATAATTATTCGTCTAGTATAGCAAAATCGTCTCCAGTTTTCAATTTTTCTTTTTTGTGACGAATAAAATATACAATTAATCCTGAAATAAATAAAAATAAAACAAATGCCCATAAAAATATAGAATTGTTTTTCTCACTTTCTACATTTCCACTAGATAATGAATTTGCTAATAAATTTTCTGCCATGACTGGTTCTTCGAAACTACTTAGAGATATTGTTGTATTATCTATTTCCTGATCGGAATTTTTAATAGAATTGTTTGTTTTATATGATGACCTAACTGGAACAAGAAAACTATTATAGTCATACACTAATTTACCATCGGGCATATATAATTTTAAATCTGCTTCATCCCCTAGCATAAAACCAGTTATTTTACTTGATATTGTCATTTGTCTTTTAGACAAAATAATACTATTTCTCGGTAGGAAAAATATATTTTTACTTGTGCGAATATACCACCCAGAAACATCTATGTCATAACTTGAATTATTTGTAAGCTCTATAAAAAAATCTTTGTAGTCACCAACTTTTGAAATGGAAACCGTCATTGGTATAACTTTTATTATTGTTTTATTTACTACATCAGGTTCGTCAGTATGATTTTTATTTAAAAAATATTCCGCAGTTAAAGCATATTCACCTGGATAAAAATAAGTATGAGAAAATTTATCAAAACCGTTTACTTGTTCAAACGAGCTACCATCACCAAAGTTCCAAAATAGTTTTCCTAAAACTAATTTTTCATTTGAATATCCAATAAGGTTTGCTTTCAAAGCTAACGGCTGTTCTACAAAAGCCAATGTATTTGATAAAATTTTTAATTGAATTGTAGGATTTTTTATTATTTTTTCTTCTGTGCTTGAAGAAGATCTACTAGATGAACTACCACCAGAAGAATTACTACTAGAACTAGAGGAAGAATTAGATTCAGATGACGAGCTTGAAGATGAACTAGAAGAGCTATCAGAATTTTCCCCACCTGGAGTAGGTACAGCAGATACCCAAGAATTATTTACTAATTGCGAAGAATTTCCTTCAATAGCAGTTCCATCTATTGTTACAGAATCAGTTTCTCCAGAATTACTTTTTAGAGTAACAACATCTCCTGATACCTTTATCCCCAAAGAACTCTTGAATACAGGAAATGAAACTCCAGTAAAATCATCAGGAACTTTGGCAATTATTCCAAAACTATTCGCTGAAATTATGTTTGTACCACCCTCAATAGCAACAACAGAATGACCATTGGTTGATGCACTCGAATCCAATATTTTATAAGTAGTGATATCGATATCAGAATCGGTATTATTATAAATTTCAACCCACTGCTTTGTTGTAGGAGAATATTTTACTTCATTTATAATTACATCCGCAAACGCTATACGAAACGATAGTAATAAAAGAGATACTAATGAAAACAAAAGTAATCTTTTCATGTTATAATAATAACATGAAAAAAGTGGATTTATTGACAGTTGGGGATATCGTGGTAGACGCTTTTATTAAATTACAAGATGCTCACATACACTGCAACATTGATAAAGAAGGATGCGAGCTTTGTATGAACTTTGGCGGTAAGATTCCTTATGAATCTTTACATATAATAAATGCTGCTGGAAATAGTTCTAATGTAGCAATTTCTACTTCACGTCTTGGAATAAATACTGCTCTTGTTGCAAATATAGGTGATGATAATTATGGAAAAGATTGTCTTTTATGTTTAAAGAAAGAAGGAGTAAAAACAAAATACATTACTAAAGAAAAAAATAAACTTACAAATTATCATTATGTTCTCTGGTATGATATTGATCGTACTATTTTAGTAAAACATACAGAATTTAATTATAAGTTCCCAAAAATAAAAAATGTTTCTTGGATTTATTTAAGTTCATTAGCAGACAATTCCCTTCCTTATCAATTGGAAATAATAGAATATATTAAGAAACATCCAAATACTAAATTAGCATTTCAGCCTGGAACTTTTCAAATTAAATTAGGAACTGAAAAATTAAAAGATGTTTATACAAATACAGAAGTGTTCTTTTCAAATCTTGAGGAAGCAGAAAGAATTTTAGGAATTGAAGAAAAAGATATTTTAAAATTAGCACAAGGAATAAATGCACTTGGACCAAAAATTGTAGTACTAACTGATGCACACAATGGTGCTTATTTATATTTTAATAATGAATTATGGCATTACAATATATACAAAACTTCTAATCCCCCATTTGAGTGCACAGGAGCAGGAGATGCATTGTCTTCAGCTTTTATGGTTGCTCTTATTTTAGGAAAAACTCCACTTGAATCACTATCTTGGGGAATGGTTAATTCAATGTCCGTAATTCAAAAAATCGGATCTCAAGATGGTTTGCTTTCTCGCGAGAAATTGGAAGAATATTTAAAAAATGCTCCAGTAGATTTTAAAGCTACAAAAATAAATTAGTTTTTTCTATTCAAAATTTTTCTTACTATTTGTTTTATAGAATCTTTGTCCATGCCATAATGTTCAATCAATTCTTTTGATGTACCAGACTGTCCGAATTTATCTTGCACACCAATAAATTCTATTGGTACAGGATAATGTTGCGATAATATTTCCGATACGGCGCTACCCATTCCACCAGCAACTTGATGTTCTTCTACTGTTACAATTCTTTTTGTTTCTTTTGCAAGAGCAATTATTGCATCCTTGTCTATTGGTTTTATTGAAGATAAATTCATTACTTTTGTTTTTATACCTTCAGCCTCTAGTTCTTTTGCAGATATTATTGCTTGATACAATAAACTACCTGTTGCTATTATGCCCACATCCGCAAGACCAACATCTGGAATCCAATAAATTTCTGACTTGCCTATTTCAAATGGTGTTTCTTCTGTTGTAATAACTGGAGTTTTTTCTCTAGATAAACGTAAATATGCAGGCTCTTTTGTTTTAGAAAGTGCAATTGTTGCTTTTTTTGCTTCAATAAAATCACATGGAGAAATAACATCCATATTTGGTATTACTCTCATAAGTGCAATATCTTCAAGAGCTTGATGAGAACCACCGTCTGCTCCAACTGAAACTCCAGCATGGCTACCTACAATTACAACTTTTCTATCATTATAAGCAATCGTAGTTCTTATTTGTTCCCAATTTCTACCAGGAGAAAACATTGCATATGAAGCACAAAATGGAATTTTACCCATTGCAGACATACCACTTGCAACTGTTACCAAGTTTTGTTCTGCTACGCCAACCTCAATAAATCTTTCTGGAAATCTTTCTGCAAAAAGATTCATCTGTGTACTTTCTGTTAGATCGGCACAAAGACCAACAACATTTTTATTTATTTCTCCAACTTTTATTAAACCACTTCCAAAACCTTTGCGAGTTGATATATTTTCAACATCTGCATTAAAAATTTTTGTATTTAACTTTAATTTTGGATTTAACATTTTATACTATTTATTCATTTCTAATTCTTTCAACGCTTCTTCTGCTTCTTGCTTTGTTGGAGCTTTGCCATGCCAATGAAAATCTCCTTCCCATTTTTTTATTCCCTTACAAGGAATCGTGTGCGCAATTATAACTGTTGGTTTTTCTTTTTCTTCTTGTGCTTCTTCTATAACTTCATTTATTTTTTTAAAATTATGTCCGTCAACTTCAAATACATTCCAATTAAATGCTTTATATTTATTTACAAGTGAATCGAGTGGCATAATTTTTTCCGTATTGCCATCTATTTGAATATTATTTCTATCAACAATTGCAATTAAATTATTTAATTTATTTTTTCCTGCAAGCATAATTCCCTCCCAAGTATTTCCTTCATCATGTTCACCATCAGACATAAAACAATAAATAAATCTTTCTTTATTCTTTCCATCAATTTTATCAGCTAATGCCATACCAACAGCTTCTGAAAGTCCAGAACCTAATGGACCAGAAGATGTTTCCATTTGTGGTAAATATTCTCTATGCGGATGTCCTTGTAATCTACTATCAAATTTTCTTAAAGTTTTTAATTCTTCAACAGGAAAATATCCAGCATGCGCCATTGTTGCATAAAGAACTGGACAAATATGTCCATTTGATAAAACCACTCTATCACGTTCTTCCCAAAATGGATTTTTCGGATCGTGTTTTAAAATATGAAAATAAAAAATTGTAAAAATATCTGCCATACCAAGCGATCCTGCAGTATGTCCACTACCAGCTTCTGCAAGCATTTCTATAATGCTTTTTCTTATACAATTAGATTTTTTTTCTAATTCTTTTATTTTTTTGTCAGATAAATACATATTTAGAAATTAAATAATGTTTTCTAATTCATTTATAGTTTGTCTTATATCTTCTGATTTAAAAATTGTTGACCCAATAACAAGACGGCTTGCGCCAGCTTCTACAATATCTGTTATGTTATCAAAACTAACTCCACCGTCTACTGAAATAATTAAGTCAGAATATTTTTCTTTTAAGAGTTTAATTTGAGTTAAAACACTTTCATCAAAATCTTGTTCTTGAAAACCTATTTTCTTTATACCCATAAACTGTACAAAATCAACATAATTTACCAATGGAAAAATTTGTTCTATCGGAGTTTCTATATTTATTGCAATACCTATTTCAATTGAATCTCTAATATACACATCCATTCCTTCAAGAAAATTTTTAAATTCTTCTAAATTACCGACAGCCTCAACGTGAAAAATAATTTTCTTTGGACCAAATTTTGTATAAACATCAAAATTCTCTACTGCATCAGCAACCATTAAATCTAGCTCAAAATCAATGTCTTCCCAAAATGGCATACCTTCTTCTTCATTTAAAATTTTCAAAAAATTATAATCCTGAAAACCACCAGAAGAAAAAGGCCAAGTTTTATTTTTTACAAAAATACCATCACAAAGATCAATCTGAACTAAAGGAACAATACCTCGCACAAGCGAGATTTTGTTTTTCATGTCTTCATAATTTTTTGGCAAAATTGCCGGAATTATATCAGCCATAATTAATCAATTTTATTTATTCTTCTAATATGTCTTTCTTCACCAGAAAATTTTGTGTTTAAAAAAAGTTCAATTGCGAATTTTGCCTCATCTTCTGTAATAAAACGCAAACCTAATGACAAAATATTTGCATTATTATGTTCTCTTGATAATTTTATTATTTCAAAAGTATCAACACTTTTCTTACCATTTATATCAACAGGATTAATGGGTTCTTTAGGTCCATAAAAAACAACTGCACGTATACCTTTTATTTTATTTGCACAAATTGCTTCACCTTGTCCTGAACCGCCTATAATTATTCCCTTACTTTCAACATCTCCAGAAACTGCCTCTGCAACTTTTTTAATAAAATCTGGATAATCATCATCTTGTTCGTATTTAGAATTTCCTTTGTCTTCAACTTCATAACCAAGCTCACCTAAATACACTTTTAGTTTTTCTTTTAATTCAAAACCTGCATGATCTGCACCTAAATATATTTTCATATTATTTAATACTTTCTCCTGTCTTAATCACATGATCTACTAATGTATAAGTGTACCCCATTTCGTTGTCATACCAACCAAGAACTTTTACTAAATTTCCGCCAACAACTCTTGTCATTTTCAAATCTGCAATTGATGCATGAGATTCTCCTAAAATATCTGATGAAACTAAATCTTCTTCTGTTACAGCAAAAATCTTTTCCCAACGTGGATCTTGTGCAGCTTTTTTAAGAATATTATTTACTTCTTCAACTGTAGTTTGCTTTTTAGAAATGAAAGTTATATCTGCAATGGAACCAGCTGGAACAGGAACTCTGATTGAAATTCCATCAAAAAGTCCAGTCAATTCTGGAAATGCTTTTGTCACAGCGATTGCTGCACCAGTTGAAGATGGAACAATATTTTGAGCTGCTGCTCTACCTTCTCGAAAATCTTTTTTATTTGCTCCATCTACTATTCCTTGAGATGCTGTATATCCATGAACTGTATTTAAAATTGCTTTTTCAATTCCTAAGGTTTCATGCAAGATTGCTATTAGAGGAGAAGCAGCATTTGTTGTACAAGAAGCGTTTGAAGTCACATCACAAGTTCCAAATTTTTCTTCATTTACGCCAAGTAAAATTGTCTCACCATGCACCGTCTCTTGCCCTGAGCTTGTCGAAGGGCCACCTTTTGCTGGTGCAGAAATTACAACTTTCTTTGCTCCAGCTTTTATATGTGCCTCTGCTTTATCATAGGAAGTAAATAATCCAGTTGATTCTACAACTACATCCACACCTAAATCTTTCCATGGCAAATTTGCCGGATCTTTTTCCGCTAAAACTTTTACACTTTTTCCATCAATAATTATTTCTTGATTTTGTGCTTTTATTTCATGATTCCAATTTCTATATACAGTGTCATGCTTTAATAAATAAGCCATATTTGCAACATCGCCTAAATCATTTACAGCCACAATTTCAATCTCTGGTCTATCCCAAGCAATTTTTAAAAATGCTCTTCCTATACGACCAAAACCATTTATTCCTACTTTTATTTTGTTCATAATATTGAATTAAGTTTTAATATATTCATTATATCATTCCATACAAAAATTAAAAATGCTAATATTAAAAGATGAAAATACACAGATTCATAGATAATTTTGACCTAACAAAACCAGAATTAGAAATTTTTGGTGATATAGCATCACAGATAATAAAAGTTTTAAAATTAGAAGCTGGAGAAAAAATTGAACTTTCAAATGGTAAAGGAGTCTCAGTAATGGCTGAAATTAATAGAGTCGGCAAAAATTCGGTTTTAGTAAAAATTTTAGATAAAAAAATACTTCAAACATTAGAAATCGAAGCAACTCTTTTTTGTGCTATTTTAAAAAAAGAAAATTTTGAATTGGTAGTTCAAAAAGCAACAGAATGTGGAGTTTCAAAAATAGTACCAATTATTACTGACAGAACAATTAAAACTGGATTAAGATTAGACAGATTAGAAAAAATTGCAAAAGAAGCATCTGAACAATCTGGAAGAAATATTATTCCAGAAATTTTAGAACCGATTAATTTTGATCAAGCATTAGAAATGACAAAAAATGATTTTAATATTTTATTTAATGCAGATGGAGAAAAATATTCATGTATTTTAGAAAACAAATCCAAACGCAATATTTGGATAGGACCCGAAGGTGGTTGGACGCCGGAAGAAATAAAACTAGCCAAATCTTTTAATTTTAAAATTGCTTCCTTGGGCACCTTGACTCTTCGTGGTGAAACTGCAGCCATAATTGCAACTTATCTGTTTTCAAGAAAATAAATGAATATTTAATAAATATGCTATTATAGGGAAAATGGAAAAAGAAACAGCAAAATTCGTGCATCTCCATACTCACTCGCATTATTCCCTACTTGATGGACTTTCTAAGGTTGATGATTTAGTTGCTCTTGCTAAAAAATATAAAATGCCAGCTCTTGCTATTACAGACCATGGCAATATGTATGCAACGATTGAATTTTATAAATCTGCAAAAAAAGCAGGAATAAAACCTATTATTGGTGTCGAAGCTTACATAGCAGAAAGAACACGTCTCGATAAAGAACCAGGCATTGATAATAAACGCTATCACTTAACATTGATTGCAAAAAATCTAGAAGGATACAGAAACTTAGTTCAGTTAGTAACATTATCTAACTTAGAAGGATATTACTATAAACCAAGAATGGATAAAGAAATTCTTAGGAAATATTCGAAAGGAATAATTTGTCTATCTGGATGTTTAGGCGGAGAACTTTCTCGCGCAGTTGCACAAAAAGACAAAGAAAAAATTGAAAAAATAATTAAAGAACATCAAGAAATTTTTGGTAAGGAAAATTATTTTTTAGAAATAATGAATCACCCTTCTGTTCCAAAAGATAAAGAAGTACGCGAAGATATAATAAAATTAAGTAGAAAATTAGATATTCCCCTTGTTGCGACTTTTGACTCACATTATTTACACACGGAAGACAATAAAGCACATGAGACATTGCTTGCTATACAAACAAATACAGATGTAAATGATGAAAATAAATTTTCTTTTGGTGGAGATGATTATTCTTTTGTGTCGCCTGAAAGGGCTTACGAAATTTTTAAAGATGTTCCAGAAGCTGTTGAGAATACAGTCAAAATTGCCGACATGTGCGACGTTGATTTAGGACTAGGCAAATGGGTATTTCCTGATTATAAAGTTGAAGATGGAAAAAGTTACGAAGAAAAGATTCGAGAATTAATACAAGCTGGTTATAAAAGATTAGGAATTCAAGAAACGCCAGCGACAAAAGAGCGTGTTGAATATGAACTAGCAATCATTATAAATAAAGGATACACTCCATACTTTTTAGTTGTCGGTGATCTACTTCATTTTGCAAGAGAAAATAATATTTTAACTACTGTTAGAGGTTCCGTTGCTGGATCTATGGTTACTTATCTTCTTGGAATTACAAATGTAAATCCAATAGAATATAAATTGCCCTTCGAAAGATTTTTAAATCCATATCGCCCATCGGCACCAGATATAGACATGGACTATGCTGATAATAGACGCGATGAAATGATTGAATATGCAAAAAGAAAATACGGAAAAGATAAAGTTGCACAAATAGGAACATTCGGAACAATGATGGCTAGAGGAGCAGTAAAAGATGTTGCAAGAGCATTAGGTCATCCTTATGCAATAGGAGATAGAATTTCAAAAATGATTCCAATGGGTTCTCAAGGTATGCCGATGACTATAGATCATGCAATGGAATTAGTTCCTGAATTAAAAAGTGCATATAAAAAAGAAAAAGACACAAAAGAAATTATTGACTTAGCAAAAAAAATGGAAGGTTGCGCAAGACATATTTCTGTTCACGCAGCTGGAGTGGTAATTTCCCCAAAACCACTTTATGAATATACACCAACGCAGTTTGATCCTAAAGGCGGAAAAGTTATTACTCAATATGATATGTATAGTATAGAAGATGCTGGACTATTAAAATTTGATTTTCTTGGAATAAGAAACTTGGCTATACTTGGAGATGCAATAAGTCTAGTAAAAAGATTTTACAATGTAGATATTAACATTGAAAAAATTCCGCTTGATGATAAAAAAACATTTGAACTTTTGGCAAATGGACAAACAGAAGGATTGTTTCAATTAAATGGTGCAGGAATGACTAGATACTTAAAAGAGTTAAAACCAACAACTATTCATGATATCAATGCAATGGTTGCTCTTTATCGTCCTGGTCCTATGGAATCAATACCAGAATATATAAAACGTAAACACAATCCTCAATTTATAAAATACCCAGACCCAAGAATGAAAAGATTTCTAAGTGAATCTTATGGATTAATCGTTTATCAAGATGACTTGCTTTTCTGTGCATTAGAAATGGCTGGTTATAACTGGGAAGAGGCAGACAAATTTCGTAAGGCCGTTGGTAAAAAAATTCCAGCAGAAATGGCAGCTCAGCGTGAAAAATTTACAAAAGGTATAGTTGAACATGGACAAACTCCAGCATTCGCTGAAAAACTTTGGAAACTTTTTGAACCATTTCAAGCGTATGGATTTAACAAAGCTCATGCTGCAAGTTATGGAAGAGTTGCTTATCAAACTGCTTATATGAAAGCACATTATCCAGTAGAATATATGACAGCAATATTAACTGCAGAGTCTGGTGATGTTGAAAAAATTGCTCAAATAATAAATGAGTGTAAGAAAATGGGAATACCAGTTCTTCCGCCTAATATAAACGAAAGCTATGGTGGATTTACAGTTTTAAGAAATAATGAAAAAAGTGAAAAAATTCGTTTTGGACTTTATACTATAAAAAATCTTGGTACTGATATTGCAGATGCAATTATCGACGAAAGAAAACAAAATGGAAAATACAAAACAATTACAGATTTTCTAGAAAGAATTAAACATAAAAATTTAAATAAAAAATCTCTTGAAGCTTTAATCAAATCTGGATCAATGGATGAATTTGGAGAACGTGGAGCTCTTTTAGCTAATGCAGAAGATATGCTTTTATACAATCGTGAAGTTACAAAACAATCACAAAATCAAAATTCTCTTTTTGGTGGAAATATGAATATAAAAGCACCAGAATTCCAATTAAAAAAAGTTTCAGAATCAAATCAACAAGAAAAATTAATGTGGGAAAAAGAACTTTTAGGACTTTATATTTCTGGGCACCCATTAGATCGATTAAGAAAAAAACTTGAGAGTCGTGATGTAAATATAAAAAAAATAAAAGAAGAACTTGGTAATGGAATGCCAATAACTATTGCTTGTATTATAGAAACAGCAAGACCTGTTATAACAAAAAATAATGACAGAATGGTATTTCTAAAAATTGCAGACTTAACTGATTCTATAGAAGCAGTAGTTTTTCCAACTTTATATAAAAATCTAATGGAACTTTTTGTTCCAGAAAAATGTATAGCACTTTCTGGCAAAGTGTCTTTTCGAAACGGAGAAAAAAGCATCATTATCGAAAACGCAAAAGAAGTATAAAAAGAATTTTAACTTTTTTTATATTTTAATTATAGAGGCTCATGGCCTTTTCTTTACCTTCAGAGACAATTACTTGAATAGCTTCCGCAACTTTCTTAGAAAGTTTTTTCAATTCCGCCAACTCCCCTTCTTTATATTTACCAAGTAAAAATTTAAGCATCGCTTCTTCGCCTTTTGGTTTTCTTATTTTTCCAGAAGGTGTAGCTGGAGAAATTCCAACACGAATACGAACAAATTCTTTTGATTTTATTTTTTTGATTATTGATTCAAGACCTTTATGTCCACCAGAAGATCTGTCAAAGGATATTTTCATCTTACCAATCGGTAAATCAATATCATCATAAATAACCACGATATCATTTAATTTCAATTTGTGTTTTTCTTTTTCAAAAGCAACAGCAAATCCTGAATTATTCATAAAAGTTGTCGGTTTAATATACTCTATTGGTTTGTTTGCAATTGAGTCTTTATAAAAAAGCAATTTTGTATACTTACTTCCCTGCCATTCTATTTTTTTACCTAATATAAAATCAAGCATAATAAATCCAGTATTATGCCTTGTATTCTCATATTCTTCACCAGGATTTCCCAAACCAACAACCAATTTCATTCTTATATGATACCAAAAATTTGATTTTTTAATTTATTATTTTTTACTATGATACAAAACAAGCTGTTGTGTCAAGAACAATTTGTGATAAAATGAAAAATAGGTTATGTCCATAGCACATAGCTAATGTTACTAATTAAAAAATTATATAAATATATATGGAAATCCATAATGAAAGTGCTGTAGAAAATTTAGTAGAAGACAAAAAACCAAAAACAAAAAAAGAGTCTTTCTGGGAATTAGTTCGTTTTGCTGTCGTTGCAATTGCCATTGTTATTCCAATTCGTGTTTTTATTGCACAGCCATTCGTAGTTTCAGGATCTTCTATGGTCCCTACATTTCTTGATGGACAATATTTAATAATAGATGAGATAACTTATAGATTTAGTGAACCAAAAAGAGACGATGTAATTGTTTTTAGAAATCCTAATGATACAAAAGTATTTTTTATAAAAAGAATTATAGGCCTTCCTAATGAAACAGTTGATCTAGTTGGAGAAGACGTAATTATAACAAATAAAGAAAACCCAGAGGGATTTAAATTAGATCAATCATTCCTAAAAAATAATACAAATAGTGAATTACATTTTGAGTTGAAAGACGACGAGTATTTTGTAATGGGTGACAATAGACCATCAAGTTCTGATTCAAGATATTGGGGCGCAGTACCAAGAAACCTTATTACAGGAAGAGCATTTTTGCGATTACTACCTTTCAGTAAAATAGATATTATGCCTGGTGATTACAATTCAGAAAAATAAATTTATATTTTAAAAAGATTATTAATTAAAATTTCATAGAATGAAAAAAGTAAAAATAAAACAAAGTAAAAACACTTCAAAAGAAATACTTTCTCCAAAAGGAATGCGAGATCTTATAAATGAAGAGTATTATAACTTCCAAGGTTTTTTTGAAAAAGCTCAGGAAGTAGCAGTTTATTATGGATTTAAACCTATAGAAACACCGATATTAGAATATGAAAGAGTTTTTACTTCTGGAATAGGAAGTGGAACTGACATAATTGATAAAGAAATGTATACATTAAAAACTAAAGGCGAAGACTCTTTAGCTTTAAGACCAGAACACACAGCATCACTTATGCGTGCATATATTGAACACGGTATGCAAGCATTGCCTCAGCCTGTAATGCATTATCAATATGGTCCAACTTTCAGACATGATAACCCTCAAAGAGGACGCTATCGACAATTTTATCAATTTGATTTGGATTGTCTTGGAAGTGGTAAAAGCATAATGGATGCAATGGTTATAAAAGTTGGTATGAATATTTTAGAAGAGGCTGGAGCTCATGATCTTTCTGTTGATATAAATTCAATTGGTGATAAAGAGTGTCGTAATGGATATATTAAAGAACTTGTTGGATATTACAAAAAACATATAAATGAACTACCACCTATTGATCGCGAAAGATTAAAAACAAATCCACTTCGTATTCTTGATTCAAAAGAAATAAAAACAAAAGAAATAAATGAAGGTGCGCCAGATTCAGTAAGTTTTTTGTGCCCTTCCTGTAAAAAACATTTTAAGGAAGTTTTGGAATATTTAGAAGAAATGAATATACCATATAATATAAACAAAAATTTAGTAAGAGGACTTTCTTATTACACACGCACAGTTTTTGAAATAATAGAAGAAAATGGCGGAGAAGAAAATACACCACTTACTATTGCAGGAGGTGGACGTTATGATTATTTAGCTAGACAAATAGGAAGTAAAAAAGACGTTCCAGCAGTTGGTTTTTCAATAGGAGTAGACAGAATAGTTGCTTCTCCTTGGTATAAAAAACTTGCACCAAAAATAATGAAGAAACCAAAAATTTATTTTGTTCAACTTGGACCTGAAGCAAAATTAAAAAGTTTAAATGTAATTGAAATTTTGCGTAAAGCACATATACCAATAGCTCAATCATTATCTAAGGATAGCCTTGGTTCACAATTAGCTAATGCTGAAAAACTTGGTATTCCCTATGTTCTTATATTTGGATTAAAAGAGGCACTAAGTAATTCAGTAATCGTACGTGATATGTCAAACAGATCACAAGAAACTATAAAATTATCTAATCTATTAGAGTATTTAAAAGAAATTAAATAAAATGAAAAAGATTTTGCAAAAAGCAGAAAATAGCCAAAATGTTTTGAGAGAAGAAGCTAAGGCTGTACCAATACGTGATATAACAACTCCCAAAATACAAAAAATAATAAAAGAAATGTCACAAGCCCTTCTAAGTCAAAACGATGGTGTGGCAATAGCAGCTCCACAAATTGGATATTCTTTGCAAATTTTTGTTGTTTCTGGAAAAATCTTTCATGAGAATTTTATAAGAGGAGAAGCAACAGACAATCTACCAAAGGAAGAAATACCAGAAGATTTAGTTTTTATAAATCCTGTAATCTCTAGATTATCAAGAGAAAAAATATGGGTACCAGAAGGATGTTTATCGGTACGTTGGCTTTATGGTAAAACGCATAGATCAAAAAAAGTAACAGTTACAGCATATGATAAAAATGGTAAAAAATTTACTAGAGGTGCAAGTAATCTTTTAGCACAAATATTTCAACACGAAACTGATCATTTAAAAGGAATTCTTTTTACTGATCATGCTAAAGACGTAAAAGAAGAAAACCCTTTTCAATAAAATGAAAGAAAATAAATTAAATTTTGTATTTTTTGGTACGCCAGATGTTGCTAGCGGAACTCTTGAGGTTTTAAAAGAAAATGGTTATATGCCATCGCTTATTATTACTGCCCCAGACAAACCTCAAGGCAGAAAAATGATTATTACTCCCCCGCCAGTCAAAGTTTGGGCAATAGAAAATAATATTCCCTATCTTCAACCCGAAACACTAGGAGGGCTGGAAGTTGTTTTTAAAAGCATTGCGCAGGCTGACGAGCCGAGCATAGCAATCCGCCAGCAGGCAGATATGTGCGGTTTTAAAAATAACTTCAAGCCTGACCTTTTCATCGTAGTAGCTTATGGAAAAATAATGCCAGAAGAATTATTAAATTTGCCCAAATTTGGCTCAATAAATATTCATTATTCTTTACTTCCAAAATATCGTGGAGCTTCCCCCGTTGAATCTGCAATTCTAAATGGTGATACTGAAACAGGAATTTCAATTCAAAAAATGGAATATAAAATGGATTCTGGTCCAATTATTGCTCAAGAAAAAGTTAATATTTCATTAGACGAAAAAGCATATGAATTAAGGACACGTTTGATTAGTATTGGTGGAAATTTATTAGTAAAAACTCTACCTGATTTTATAGCAGGAAAAAAAGAACTTGTTTCTCAAAATGAAAATGACGCTAGTTATTGCCACAAAATAAAAAAAGAGGATGGATTAATTGATTTAAGTGAAGACGCAATAAAAAACTACAATAAATTTCGTGCTTATTCTACATGGCCAAGAATTTTCTTTTTTGAAAACGGAAAAAGAATAATCATAACCAAAGCTAGGTTAGAAAATAATAAATTCATTATAGAAAAAGTAATTAAAGAAGGAGGAAAGGAAATAGATTGGAAATAATTAATTTATTTTTTCCAATTTCTAAAACCACGTACCATATCTTTTATTTTACGAGCACCAGTATTAAACCTGGAGAGTTTTCTTTCTTTTCTTCTGCTTATTTTACTATAAAGATTTTCTTTTACAGCATCAACTGCTTCATATAGGTCTGGTTTATCTGCACTTGCATAATAATTTTCTCCTTTAATTGAAACTGAACAATCTGAGTGAAAAAAATCTCCACTTTTATGATGCTTAGTACTTTTTCCTACTTCAAAAAAAACTTTTACATCTCCACCTTCCTCTTCTATTCTTGTAAGAATTTTACCCAAATTTGTAAGTCTTTTTACTACATAGTCGTGAATAGCAGGTGTTATTTCAATATTTTTTCCCAATAAATTTATTTGCATATTTTTTTTGAATTAAACCCTCAAACTATGCCGAGGGCAGGCCTAATAATTAATACTTCATACCATGCAAAAGCGCTTTCAATATAATATCAAGTTCCATTGTAGCAACACCAATTACAGTATCAGCTCCACCATAATATACGTACAGCATTTTATCTTTTACAATCATACCACAAGGAAAAACAACATTGTTTATGATACCATTTTTTTCGTATTCTTCTATCGGTTCTAGTATAGGATCAGAAGAACGAGAAAGAACTATTGCGGGATCTTTTAAATCAAGAAGAACAGCTCCAATTCTATATGTAGAATGACTTTGCGAAACACCATGATAAAGAAGTAACCAGCCATATTTTGTTTTTATAGGTGGAGCTGTAATACCAACCTTTGCACTATCCCAACGATTTATTCTAGGCCCAATAATACGAATACATTTTTTAATTGTTTCATTTTTAAAATCAAGTGTCTTAAAATAATCTCCACTTATTTCATTCCCAACACGATGTAAAACAAAATATCCTTCTTTTAATTTTTCTGGGAAAAGACATGTATCCTTATCATCAAAACCAGCGGGTGTAATAAGATACGGTTTATCCCATTTCCAATTATGAGACAAAAAATCTTTTTGACTAATTGATGAAATTGCAACTCTTGGAGGTCCTATTCCATCAAATGCAGTGTAACAAATATAAATATTCTTCCCTATCTTTGTAAGTCTTGGATCTTCACAGCCAGAATTTGCATTATCGATTTTTTTCTTTTCAAATTCTTCTCTTGGTAAATAAACTTGATCTGCTAAACGTTCTATTATATCAAAACCATTTTTTGTCATAGCATAACCAAAACAAGAAGTATTGTGATTTGATAATGCTCTATACAAAATATGAATTTTGCCACCTAAAGATATTGCTGCCGGATTAAAAACAGCTTTTTCTTCCCAAGTATGATCAGTTTTTGGAGTAAGTATCGGATTTCCAGAAAATCTTTTAAAATACCAACGTTCAGATAATTGTGGATGCATTGAAGAAATAAGATCTGTTAAATTAACATATGCAACACATACAGTCGTATCTGTTGCACCATAATAAATAGATAATTTATCTTTTTCTAAAATTACACCACTAGGAAAAACTACATCAGAAACACGCCCTAATAATTCATAAGGTTCTTCAGGAACTATAAGTGGACTTTTGGTTCTGCCAATTATTTTTCTTGGATCATGCAAATCAAGGAGCAATGCTTCAATACCAAAAATTGTTTTTAAATTGTTTGGATTTGGAAAATAGTTTTGAATATGAGAATAAACAAGAAGCCAACCATATTTTGTTTTTATAGGTGGAGCACCAACTTCTATATGATCATATTCTGAACGTCTTGGATCAATTATATAATTATCAATATTTTCATTCCATTTTTCCCAAAAAGAAGGAGACCACAACTCTTCTATTTTATCCATTTGTGCAATAACAGTTTTTGCAGGTGGAGAATCAGTATGAGCAGAAAAAATAACTGTAATCTTTCCATTTATTCTCTCTGGAAAGAGTGTCATTGCTTTCGCATTAAATGGAGTAACAAAATGTTTTTCATTAACTTTTTCCAAATCTTTTGAAACAGCAACTGCAACTTTTATGCCTTCAGCACCAATAGGATATTTTGAAATAGCAGTATAAAAAGTATAAAAAGATCCTTCAAAATAAGTTATTCGTGGATCCTCACAACCATATTGATCCCATTCTTCTGAAGGTGTAATAAATTGAGCACGATTTTTAAAATGAATTCCATCAGTACTTTTTCCTATACCAATAACAGAAATTTGATGAGGTTCTCTTAAAGCATCAAATGCAGAAATAGCACGATAGAGACCATAGATTGATTTTCCTCTTTTAATAGGACAAAGGTTAAATGTTGCAAATTCTTCCCAATAATGATCTCTATTTGGTATTAAAAATGGATTTTGTTCTGATCTTTTAACTACATACATATTTTAATTTTTCTTTTCTTTTTTTAATTTAGTAATACCGGTGGAAACAAGTTCTTTTAGAAAAAGTTCAAAATCTGCAGTTGCTACGCAAGACACCATATCTGCACCACCATAATAAACAAATAAATTTCCATCTTTTACAACAGCACCACAAGAATACACTACACCCCATTTATAACCTTCATTTTCATAAAAAGCATCTGGTTCTAAAATTGGTTTTTTGGAACGATATAATATTTTTGTTGGATCATTCAAATCGAGTAACATGGCACCCATTCTATATCGGTCAGGATTTTTATGATCCATCGCATGATATAAGACAAGCCAACCATATTTTGTTTTAATAGGTGAAGGCCCTATACCACGAAACCAAGAATCCCATTCACGATTTTTATCTATTGGTCTAGTGTTGTTACTCTTTATAAATTTTTTCCCATCGAGTTCATCTAGGCTATCAAAATAATCTATTAAAATTTTCGGATAAAAACTATGAATAATTGCAAACTTGCCATTTATACGTTCTGGAAAAAGAGCCCAATTTTTATTAATCTCGCCCGGGGCAGAAATCATTACTTCCTTCTTCCAATTATTCCATTTTTTATTTTCAAAATCTTCAAGCTTGATAGAAGTTAAAGCCAATCTAACAGAACCCCAACCATCAAACGCGGTAAAAATTATATAAACAACCCCATCAATTAATACTATCCTTGGATCTTCACACCCACCACTCCAACCACCACCTGAACTATAAAAAACTGGTTCAGTTTTTTCTAAATTGTAATTGTAATGCATAAAAATTGGTTTAAATGATCTGTCTTTAAGACAATATCCATCATCACTTGAAGCATATCCAAGTGTCGAAATATCATTTACTCCTACTGCTCTATATATAACATGTATTTTCCCATCGTGTTCAAAAGCAGTTGGATTAAAAGTTGCTCTAGATTCCCAAAAAGAATGACCAGTTGGATAAATTATTGGATTCCCGACAAAGCGTTTTAGTTTATGATTTAATTTCTTATTATCCTTTTTTGCTATTTTTTTTCTTGTATTTTTTTTCTTAACAATCTTTTTAATCTTTTTAACTATCTTTTTTTTATTTTTTTTACTAACAACAACCTTCTTTTTTAGAATTTTTTTTGTTTTCTTTTTTGTTGTTTTTTTAACAATCTTCGGCATTTTAAATTCTACCGTATTTATCCTCATAATGAATTACATCTTCTTCATCAAAATCACCAATAGCAATTTCCAAAACCTGTATGCCATTTTGCCCAGCACTAAGCCTGTGTTTTTCTCCAATTAAAATTTCATATTCGTCACCTATTACAGTATTTTTTTTATTTTCTCCAATTTCAACAATTCCATCACCAGATATAACATGCCAAAATTCTGAGCGTTTATTATGACTCTGTAAACTTAAACATTCATTAGGATTTATTGTAATTATTTTTACAGTTGAAGACTCATTGTTTGTGAACTGTCTGAAATTTCCCCATGGACGCTCTATTTGAAAAGTTTTAGATTTGATACTCATTATATAAACATTATAAACCTAAATAAAAATAAACCAATTTTATTTTTTGTTTCTGGTTTTTCTTTTGACTACTTTAGAGTAATCCTTTAATAAATCAGACGAACTTCTAATTTTTCCTCCATGTCCAACATTAAAAACCATTTCTATACCAAGCTTATTACAAAGCTTAAATTCTGGTATATCATCGGCAAATCTATCTCCTCCATTTGCAAAAATATGTGGTTTAATTTTTTTTAATTCCTCACAAACGCTAACATCTTTTGCATTTTTTTTATGTTCAGATATAACAACTTTATCTACACAATTTATAGCTTCTATTATTTCTTTTCTATCTTGTTCTGGCATAAATTCTTTTCCTTTTTTCTTTCTTAACCAGTTGTCATTATTTATTATCACAATTAATTTATCACCTAGTTTTTTTGCTTCTTTCATGTAACGAATATGCCCAATATGTATAGGATCAAAACCACCACTTACAGCAACTATTTTCTCTTTTTTCTTCTTTTTATTAGTCATGCTATAAATACATTGTAACAAATACTAAAAATATTAAAATAGAAATCAAGGAAACTGTTGAAAACAAAAAACCCACAATAGCTTGTGGGTTTTTTGTTTTTATACTTAATTTTTAATTAACTCTTTTGTTGTAATAATATTTACGAACAAGAAGAATAATAAGGAGTATTAATATGATCAATAGTAACCAACCTATAATACCCATTCTGAATAACCAACCAAATAATGCTAGAGCTGCAAGTCCTGCATTTGATATTATTGGGTTGTTTAATACATAAGCAATAGCATTTTCTTGTGCACCTTTAGGCGTAGTATAAACAAGTAATGCTGTTGTTACTACTTGAACATTTTCTGCTTCAATAGAATCAACTTCACCAACTAAATAAACTTCACCTTCATCTCCTGGATCTAAAGTATCTAATGGGATAGAAAGAGTATAAGTATCACTTGAATAAGTTCCACGAGATGCTTTCAAGAAAGTTATACCTTTAGGTAAAATAACTTGCAAAAGAGAATCTTTTAATTTTTTATTACTGATATTTTTGTAAGTTACTGTATAGTCTATAGTGTCACCAATTTGAATTGTTTGAAAACGATTTTCTATTTTCAACATTATTGGCGATTCTGTTCCAACTACTGTTGTACCTTGATATATAATTTTTGTATTTGTAGTGTCCCCTGCTGTTTGGAATACTTCTATTGAACCTTGAGAAGTTCCATTACCACAACTTGATACTAAACGATAATAGTAAACTGTATTTGGAGAAAGACCTGTAATGGTTTCACTAAATATAGAATTATTTGTATATCTTGTAGAAGTTGTAGAACCCAATCCTATTGTTCTGCCATACTCAAAATATGTATTTCCACCATTTCCTGATGAAATATAACCATTTAATGTAGCACTATTTCTTGTTATATTTGTTGCTACTGTAGTTACAGCACATGCATTATAAATTGGTGTTGGAGCAACATAATTATTTACATATACTTGTACTGTTTTCTTTTTAGAGTGTCCATCTGAATCATATGCGTAAAGTGTATAGCTTGTTGTATTTGAAGGATACACATTTTGACTACCATATGAATTTACACTTCCCAAATTCGTAATACTTACTGAAGAACATTCACGAGTTCCCCAAGAAAGAGTTGATACTCCTCCATAATTTATAGAAGTTGGGCTTGCATTAAAGTAAGTTATTTCACAATTATCATCATTACCACCATCTTCATTAACATCAACATCAATTTCTTTAGTATGAGTTCCAGAATCTCCAGTAGCTGTTATTCTATAAGTTCCAGAATCTTCTGGATAAACTGTTTTATCCCCATCATCATTATAACTATTAAGATCAGGACCTTTTACATGAACTGAACAATCTCCTGAAGTTTCCCAAACAACATTTATTGAATCACCTTCATCAATTTCTACATCATCTTCATCACCATCAATTGTAAATTCATCTATTTCACAATCATCATTGTTGTCTTCATCAACTTCAACATAAATTTTTTGTGGAGATACATAAGAACCTGAAGCATAAGCAGTTATCGTGAAATAACCTGAATCTTCTGGATAAGCTGTTTCATCTCCATCTAAACTTGAATCACTAAAATTTGATCCATAAACTGAAACAGAATCGCAACCAGTTGTATCCCATTCAACATTTACAGAATCACCTTCATCAATAGATGTAGGACTTACGTCAAATCTATCAATCCTACAACTTTCCTGTTGTTCGTCTACATGAACTGTTACTTGTTCAGAATCAGAACTATTATTTCCATAAACATTTAATGTAAAAGTTTTGTCAGAATAAAGTGCACCCGTTGAATGAGAACCAGAAGTGTTTACGCTTCCAATACCGCCTGAAATATTAGCTGAAGTACAATCACCAGTAGTAGACCAAGAGAGCGTTGAAGAATCACCACTTTCTACAGAACTTGGATTTGCATTAAAGTAATTTATTTCACAATTTTCTGATTCACTTACATTAACTGTAACAGTATCTGAATCGGAAGAACCATTACCAGAAGCAGTTAGTGTGTAAGTTTTAGTATTATAAAGTGGACCAGTTGAATGAGAACCAGAAGTATTTACACTTCCAATACCATTTGATATGTAAACAGAAGTACAGCCATCTGTGTCCCAAGAAAGTGTTGAAGAATCACCACTTTGTATAGAATTTGGATTTGCATTAAAGTAATTTATTTCACAATTACTTGGAGCACTATTGTTGCTAATTTGGAATCTAGCAACTACAGCACCTTGAGTTTGCCAACCTGGAGCAATATCTCCTATATATAAACCACTTGAACTTATTACTTCAGAACCACTTTGACCATTCAAGAAAGCTGTTTGGTGTAATGTACCATTAGAATCTTTTGTATACCACCAAGTTGAACTTAGAGTAAGTGTTTGTGCAGATGGAATTGTTACTGAAACTTGACTTGTATATAAATTATTTCCTCCCGAAGAAGTGATAGCTCCAGAAAAAGACTGATAAGTAGCAGATCCACTTGGAGCATTTATTTTAATATGAGTATTTGAAGCAGTTGAATTTCCTGTATTGTGATAATAAATTTTTACATCAACAAAACTACCGGGATTGGCTGTTATATTAGTACCAGTCCAGCAAGGATTACCATAACCATTTCCTGTAGTTGCAATATTTATATCAGGACAGTCATTAGCATCTCCATTCCAAGACACACTAGCAAAAGCGCCATTCCAAGAAAAAAGAAAAGCTAAAACAAAAAGCACTATTGATATTTTTTTTATATATTTTTTCATAATAATTAATAATTTAATTTAATTTACAATTTTAAACCTTCGACGTTCAAAACGTTAAAGACTTAAAAAAGTAAGTGAGTGGGGCTTTTGTAAAACCCCACTCCTTATTGATAGTTTTCATTCTACTCATTTGCTTCTAGCATAACCACCACCTGATGATCTGCCTGAAGAATGAGAAGTAGAACGTGATGAAGAAGAAGACATTCGGCTACTAGAACCAGATTGTCTTGAGGCCATATTGTTACGCTGGCCATAAAACGGTTTGCTTGAATAAGAACGTTGCGTACTAGATGAACTTTTATAACTAGGTGATTGTCTTTGAGCCCTATTATTACGCTGGCCATAAGACGATCTGTCATAATCATTACTAGCTGTTCTTGTCTGCTGTTGATTACCTGGTTCACCATAGCTCCTTTTTGTATCAGATCTTTCATTAGATCTTTCAACCGATTTTTTTGCTGGCTGTTGATTATTTGCACTTTGTCTTTGATTTGAAGAAGCTTGAGTGCTTTGTCTTACTGCCGACTGCGGTTTACTATTGCTCCTATTGTAGGAGTAAGTTGTCCTAGAACTCGTCAATTGTGAATTCCTAGTAACTTTTTCAGCAGGGTTAATTGCATTAGTTTTTTTACTAGTAACTACAGATGAGCTTCTAGTAACTGTTTCAGCAGGGTTAATTGCATTAGTTTTTTTACTAGTAACTACAGATGAGCTTCTAGTAACTGTTTCAGCAGGGTTAATTGCTCTGCTCTTTGTGTTACTAGCGACCACACTATTGCCATAAGTTGGTTCCGGAGCAGGATCTATTCCATTACCATTTCCTGGTTCCGGAGCAGGATCTATTCCATGACCATTGTCTGGTTCCGGAACAGGATCTATTCCATGACCTTCATCGTGTGGTATTCTTGGGCGCGGTGCTTCATAGTAATTATTAATAAAATAATCATTTTCCATTCTTGGTGGCGGTGCCGAATACGAATACACCGGACCAAAAGGGAAACAAGTCACCAACATCATTGCAGGCACAAAACAAGGTGCCAAGTAACAATATTCTCCATCTGAGTGACAATTATCACACACAACTTCAACATTGATATTAACAGTTGGTTTTTCTTCAGAGAACACAGAGTCTCGTTGTGCGTAATACAACGTTGTGTCATAACCACCACTTTGTTCGTTTGTTTCTAACGAGGCTACTAAACGCGTTGGGAAGATATTACATCGTGTATCAAATATTGTGTTGATGCAATACCTTGATCCTATAACCCTTTTCGGGTAAGGATTTCCGTTATCATCCAACCAGCCTGTAAGTGCTGTGATATCCAGTACAAAAACCGGTTCCGGTCCATACTCTTTCTTTTCTCTGTTAGAGTAGCTTGGACGAAAGAAGTTCTTTGAAACATCATCGCCACTATTACGATAAACCCGGGAGGAGACTATAACTTCTCCAGTCTCCCATGAGTCTACAGTATCGTAGCAATTCTGCAGTAACAATATAGCATTTTCGGGTTTTATTTTTCCCTCGTAATGCTTTATCCATCCATCCATTTCAGCTACCTGCTGAATAAGGACGGCATAACTCTTTGCAATAAAGCAATCCTTGCTTGCTATTTCTGAAGCCTGCAGGGCTGTATACGGTGGGGATGATTTATAAGGAGCAAAGGGTTTACCCTCTGCGAAGCACTCAGTCCCAATAGAGACAAGCGCCAACATGGTAATTAGGAATGTCTTTTTCATATTTTCTTTGTTTTTTTGTTTTCGTTTTAGGTTGATTATCCCTGCTTTCCAAAAAAGCAAAGATAATCAACCTAATTTGAACAAAAAACAAAAGATTTTAAAGAACTATTTAACTACTGAAGTATAGCATATTGTATCAAAAAAGTCAATAGGTAAATATTCTATTTTATAAAAATAAAACCCACCTTTTGAGGGGCGGGTTTTGTTGCCAACAAGTTTTTTGTTAGCGAGTTTTTTGTTATCGGGCGAATCCTTCGTAGCTCCATCTTTTGTTGAAGATCAGAGATACTAAAGTTATTAGAAACAAAAAGACTACTGCGATTGATATAACGCATGCTAACCAATTTGGAAAGAATGGTTCATCAAATCCCCCAAAAAATTTTGGGATCACTGCGAATACAAATCCTGATGATACAAAGCAGACCGCAACTACGGGCGCTGGGTGTGCGGAGCAAAGTCTGCTCCATGATTTTTCAACAAAGTCGGCTACAAAACAACAGACTACAATTCCGATAATTAATACAATTAATACAATTGATTTACCATCAATAAAATTGTTTAATTTTTTCATATCACTGTTTTTTGAGGTTAATACTATAGATTGGTCTTTCAAAATTCTATAAGGAAACTTGAAAGGCCAATCAAGTAAAAACAAAAAACAAAAAAAAGATTTTAAAGAACTATATTATATCCTTTAAGTATATCATATCTTAAGACAAAAGTCAAGCACAAAATCCCCTTCTACGTAGAAGAATTTAAAAAAACTTATATATTATATATTATTTTTACGAGATGCTTTTTTAGCAAGCATTAATCTTTTTGCTTCAAGTCGTTTTTTTGTCTTATGAGAATGTCTTGATTTTTTCTTTGGACTAAGCGTCGTTCCTCTTTTTGCCATAAATTTTATTTGTTATTAATTGATAAATTAGTTCTATTATACTTTGAAATGAAAAATAAACAAATTTGACAGAAACAACTGTTTGATTTAGAATTCGAAAAGTTCTTTAAAAAATTGATGTCTAATAAAAAACAAATGTCTAACTAAAAATTCAGAAAGATGAAGAAAAGAAAACTGTTGGCGACAATGTCGTTATTTTTTTTGCCAGTTATCATGACACAGGCAAGTGAAGCCGATTTAAAAATCCCAGATTTAACTTCCAAACAAAACAATTTGTTGTTGTTTGGCTTCGTTATTTGTTTGCTGGGACTGTTTTTCGGATACTACCAGTACCGAAAGGTTAAAAAATTGCACGCTCATGAATCCATGCTCAGTGTAGCAAGAGTGATTTTCGAGACATGCAAAACGTATCTTATACAGCAAGGAAAATTCCTTATGGCATTGTTCGTAATCATCGGATTATGTATCGGTTTTTATTTCGGGGGCCTTCAACATAATTCATTTGGAGGTGTAACATTAATTCTCGGATGGACCGTTATCGGTATCCTCGGTTCTTACGGTGTAGCCTGGTTTGGAATTCGGATGAACACACTTGCAAATTCAAGAATGGCATTTGCGTCACTCGAAAACAAACCATTAAAACTTCTGAACATTCCGCTTAATTCAGGAATGAGCATTGGTGTCATGCTAGTATGCGTTGAGCTTATCATGATGCTTATCATTTTACTTTTTGTACCAAGAGAATTGGCTGGTGCAAGCTTTATCGGTTTTGCTATCGGTGAATCTCTCGGAGCAAGTGCTTTGCGAATCGCAGGTGGTATATTCACAAAAATCGCAGACATAGGAAGCGACCTGATGAAAGTTGTTTTTAAAATCAAGGAAGACGACCCAAGAAACCCTGGCGTAATAGCCGACTGCACTGGCGATAATGCCGGTGACAGCGTTGGACCGACAGCAGATGGTTTTGAAACTTATGGAGTAACAGGTGTTGCTTTAATAAGTTTTATAGTTCTTGCAGTTGGTTTTATACCTGGTATGGATGAAGCTACTCGCTTGATGTATCAAACAACTCTGTTAACTTGGATATTCGTCATGCGTATTCTCGGTGTTATTGCATCAATAGGTGCGTTTTACATTAACAATTGGCTGAGCAAAATTCTTTATTCAAAAGAAAAGAATATGGATTTTGAACAGCCACTCACCCATTTGGTGTGGATAACATCATTACTTTCAATTGCTTGTACATTCATTGCGAGTTACTGGCAATTAGGACACTTACCAAACAACTTATGGCTTACTCTTTCCGTAATTATAAGTTGTGGAACATTAGGAGCAGCTCTCATTCCGGAGTTTACAAAAATCTTTACCAGCCCAAAATCAAAACACGTGCAAGAAGTAGTAACTGCTTCACGTGAAGGTGGCGCTTCATTAAATATTTTATCTGGTCTTGTATCAGGTAACTTTAGCGCTTTCTGGGAAGGACTTGTTTTCCTCGTACTGATGTTTGTTGCATACTTTGCGAGCAGATTCGGATTAGATTCAGTAATGATCTATCCTTCAATATTTGCTTTCGGTCTTGTAGCTTTCGGTTTCCTTGGTATGGGACCCGTAACTATTGCAGTTGACAGCTATGGTCCGGTAACAGACAATGCACAATCAGTATATGAACTTTCATTGATTGAGGACGACAAAAAATATGTCTCCCAAGAAATCGAGAGAGAATTCGGTTTCACTCCACAATTTAAGGAAGCTAAACATTTACTGGAAGCAAATGATGGAGCTGGTAATACATTCAAAGCAACTGCTAAGCCTGTCCTAATAGGAACAGCAGTCGTAGGTGCTACTACCATGATCTTTTCCTTGATCTTGTTGATACGTAATCATTTCGGCATACAGCCGGAAGAGGTTCTCAATGTTTTGAACCCATACACAGTTCTCGGTTTCATTGCTGGTGGTGCTGTAATATACTGGTTTTCTGGTGCTTCAATACAAGCAGTATCTACTGGAGCTTACCGTGCTGTTGAGTATATCAAAGAGCATATTCGTCTTGATGAAAAAGCTGAGAAAAAAGCCTCTCTGAAAAGTTCAAAAGATGTAGTAAAAATTTGCACTCAGTATGCACAAAAAGGAATGTTTAATATCTTTGTCGGAATATTTTCATTTGCAATAGGTATTGCATTCCTTTCAGGATACAGAGATATGGATGCCGTAGAACCATCTTTGAAATTCGCAGCCGTATCCTTTTTCGTTTCGTATTTAATCTCAATCGCTTTCTTTGGATTATTCCAAGCAATCTTCATGGCAAATGCCGGTGGAGCATGGGACAATGCTAAGAAAGTTGTAGAGGTTGATCTCGGAGAAAAAGGAACTCCCTTGCATGATGCAACAGTTATCGGCGACACCGTTGGTGATCCTTTCAAGGATACATCTTCGGTAGCCTTAAACCCAATCATTAAGTTCACTACACTGTTTGGACTTCTCGCTATGGAAATTGCAATTTCTGAAAATTTCTTCAGCATAGCGCCATTCATCGGTGTAGTCTTCATTGCGATTGCGCTCTATTGCGTTTATCGTAGTTTCTACAAAATGAGAATCCACAAGTAGACATCATTTGAATTGAAAATGCGAGCCTCGTTTCCCAAAAAGAAACGGGGCTTTTTTATTTTTAAAATTTAGAAATTTAATTTAATATAAATTCTTCTTGGAATTAATTTTAAAATAAGTCCAACAAATCTCCATCTATTAGTAACATAAACTTTTTTCTTCTTTTTTTTGATAGCATTAAATATTTGTTTTACGGCTCTTTCAACTGGAGCTACCCAAAACTTTTTTCTACTCCTAGCCATTTGAGTATCAACAAAACCTGGTCTAATTTCTGTAACAAAAACAGGCATTTTTGAATTCTCAACTAACTGTTGCAATGATTCTAAGTAATTTATTTGAAAAGCTTTTGTTGCACTATAAGAAGGAGAAGATCCTATTCCCCTCATTCCAGAGATTGAAGTCAATGCAACAAAATGTCCGTATTTTTGGTTTAGAAAATATTTAATTGACCAATCAGCAACTTCTTTAAAACCAAGAACATTAACATCTATTATTTCTTTTTCAGCTTGAGGATCAAGTCCATTTCTATTTCTTCTTGAAGCTCCAGAGCTAAGAACAATTAAATCAATTCCACCAAGTTTATCTTTCAATTCATTTAATTTATTTCCAACTATTTTAGTATCAGTTATGTCAAAATCTGAAACTATAAAATTATTGGGCATTTGTGCTTGTAATTCTTCCAAAAGATTTTTTCTCCTACCAGTTATTCCAACATAATAATTATTTTTTGCCAAAAGAACAGCAAGCTCTCTTCCTATTCCCGAAGTAGCTCCAATAATAATTGCTTTTTTCATAATTTAAAAAATTTAGCTTGAAATTATTTTCAGATTTTTAATCATATCAACAGAAATTTTGTCTAAATCAAAATCTGGTTTCCAATTCCAGTCTTCCCTAGCCTTACTATCATCAATTGTCTTAGGCCATGAATCAGCTATTGCCTGCCTACTGTCTGGAGTAAAAGTACATTTAAAATTTGGAATATACTTTGCTACATTTTCTGATAATTCTTTTGCAGAAAAACTTATTGCTGTCAAATTATAAGCAGTCCTAACTGTTATTTTTTCTTTTGGAGCTTCCATTAATTCTAATGTTGCTCTTACTGAATCATTCATATACATCATAGGCAAAACTGTTTTCTCATTAACAAAACAATCATAACTACCATTTTTAACAGCATCGTAATAAATAGCAACAGCATAATCAGTAGTTCCCCCACCTGGTGGAGTTTTCCAAGAAATTATTCCAGGGTATCTTATACTTCTTACATCCAAACCATATTTAACAAAATAATACTGACATAATAATTCTCCAGAAACTTTTGTAACACCATACATTGTTGTAGGTTCAAGAACAGTTTTTTGTGGAGTATCTATAAGTGGAGTTGTAGGACCAAATGCAGCAATAGAACTTGGCCAAAACATTCTTTCAATTTTATATTCTACTGCCAAGTCCAACATATTTTTTAAACCTGTCATATTTACATCCCATGCTAAGTTTGGATTCTTCTCTCCAACAGCAGACAAAATACCAACTAAATGAAAAATTGTATCAATATTATATTTTTCTATTAATTGTCTTAATTCTTCTTTGTTATTGCTATCAGCTATCTCAAAAGGTCCTGAATTCTTAAATTCATCTGAGGGCTTTTTGTGATGTCCCACAGCGATAACATTATCCTTACCATATTTTTTTCTTAGCTCTGGAATTAATTCAGAACCAATTTGCCCTAAGGCACCTGTCACTAATATTTTTTTCATAAAAACATTATATCACAAAAAAAATTATGTTAAAAAATAAAAAAAATCCTCATAATAAATAGGACTTTCTTAACGCTGTGGACCCTAGGAGATTCGAACTCCTGACCTCCTCATTGCAAATGAGGCGCTCTACCAACTAAGCTAAGGGCCCATATATAAAACAATTATTAAACTATTCTAACTTTTTTTAATAAAAATGCAAATTATTCAACTTGTTTTTTTATTAAATTTTGATAAGATAAATAAGTTCTTCTTAGATTAAAAATAAATATTCCGGGGTAGTTAAAATGCGTTAAGCATTTTAAAAGCGGAGGCACGAAGGTGCCGAGCTGGGGTCGCGAGATTTTTCAGTAGAAAAATACTTGTGACCAGCGGTTCCCGCTGAGCTACCCTAAATATAAAATTCCGGGGTAGCTCAGCGGTAGAGCGGCCGCCTGTAAAGTGCTTCTTTGTTTGGTATAATTAAATTATGCCAGATAATAGAAAATATGCGGACAGGCGTGATGCGCTAATCAAGTCTGTTGCCAAAAGACGAAAAAAGCTTAAAACGCTTGCCATAGAATATAAGGGTGGTCAGTGTACGGCTTGCGGATATAAAAGATGTGTTGGAGCGTTAGAACTTCATCACTTAAATAAGTCCGATAAAAAATTTGGCATTGGAGATAAAGGATATACCAGATCATGGGAAAAAATAAAATCCGAACTTGATAAATGCGTGCTACTGTGCGCGAACTGTCATCGAGAAATCGAGACAGGGATATTGCAGCTTCCTGTTGAAAAGCAGGTTGAAAAAACGAGGTGAATTCGGGGAAACCCCTTTGGGGCAATCCCGAGCCAATCCTTGGCTAGTGTTTTGGAAGGTATTACCTTGCCGAAGCTTTAGCAAAGGCAGGTGTAGAGACTATCTCTTCGGAGAGTACTCTGACATAAGGTCAGGGGAAGCGCCTTGGTCCTAAACCCATAACGGGCATGGATATGATATAGTCCGTCCCCCTTAGTAATAAGAGGATAAGCGTAAGCGGTTGGTCGTAGGTTCGATCCCTACCCCCGGAGCCACGTAAAACAAAAAACATCAAAATCAATTGATGTTTTTTTGTCACGTGGCGATGGGGAAAAAGCAAACTGCTTTGCTTTCGTGTAGGCCTTCGGTTCTGAGAGCTTAGGCTCGATGAAGATCGAACAGCGGAAGCATATTTTCTCAGTAGAGAAAATAGCTGAGCTGTTGCCCAGACAAAACTTTTTGACGAAAAAGTTTTAGTCGAGGGAGATAAGTGTACTCACGTCCCTACCCCAGGAGCATTGTTAACATTGTGTATGTTGTGAAATTCCTAAGGAGTAAATATTTTGTGCTATTTACTTATTATGTTTTTTATGTTAATTTGAAGAAAAATTCATTAACATATATAAATTTATAAAAATGGAAAATCCTAATCCTTTTATTTATCAGTTACCAGAACCTATTCAAAAACTTGCACTTAAAAGGCAATACGAACAAGGTTTTGTGGAAGATAAATTTGTAAGACTAAATGTCTTCAATTTCCAAGGAGTTTTTAATTGGAACTTAACCGATGAAGGTATGGAGTTTTGGGAACTCATAAATATCGGTGAGTATGATGTTTTTTATGAGAGATATCCAAATGGAGAAGGTTTTTAAATTCCCTATAAAATTTGTATCTCTCACTTTTAGTTATCCCGTTTAAGAAAACCTGTTCTGTTTGAGCAGGTTTTTATTTTTCATACAAAACAATCATTCGAACATCGTCCCTACCCACGGAGCCAGCTAGACAAACTCATATAAATATTGTATTATCACAGTAATTATAGTTTTTTAAAAATGGATTTTGATTATTCATTTGTTGGCTGTTTTTTGAACCTTTATGGATTTGGAAAACAGTTAACAAATTATTTTTAACCTATAAAAAAAGAAAATTATGGCAGATGCTAAATTACCCAAAACCATTCCGTGCCAATTTAATGCAGGAGGATGGAATCCATGCAAAAAACCAACCGATAATGGATGGTGTTCAAAACACGAAAATCTTAAATGTGTTTCGTGTGGCGAAAAAGCTGTGAAAAGTTGTGACGTACAGATGGGTGGCCTTGGTTGTGGTTCTCCCCTTTGTAAAACCTGTGAACACAAACCAGGAGGAGAATGGGGACATGTTACCAAAGAAATTGCTAAACAAATGCGTGTAGCAGCAAAAAAAGAAAAAGAAAAAAATTGTTGAACCTTTAAAATTAAATATTATGGAAAAAGTAGAAATTAAAGGAATTGAACCAGCAAAAGTACTGAAGGATTTTTTATGGACACGTAAAAAAAAGTTAAAATTACGTCTCATAAAAAATAACACGATTGAAGTTGAACAAGATTCAATCTTGGAACTCCTTCTTGATTTTCAGAAATGGCAAATTGAACAAATTAATGCTAATAATACAAATTAGCACAAAAATCAACACAGCCGTATTTAGAGCATCGTGCATTCGGTGCTCTTTTTTTAACAATAATATTGGTCATAACATTCTCAAAAACCCGGAGCAAAATTTTAAGAATTATTTTATAAAGGTTATTTTTGATACCCCTGTAGGGATTATAACTTAGTATAATATTTTTTTGTAATTATCCGAAAAGTATTTTTCAAAAGATAAAGATTTGTCAGCTTTTTTACTATTTTCATATACTTTATAAAAACTTATAAGTCTTTTTCTCAACTCATTTTTTACTATTAGTCTACTTTTTTTAATATGTATATTGTATGTTTGAATAATTTCTTCATTTAATACACTAACAGGATAGTTCCCATAGCCCTCTATTCCACCATTAGTAAATTCGAAAATTTTTTTTCTTTGTTCTTCACTTTCAAAGTATTCTGTAAATTTTTCTGTTATAGGATTTATAAATCCGTGTAAAAATTCGTGGTCAAAATTGTCTGGATTTTCAGTATGGGACATTATGAAATTTGTATTCCCCATATCAATACCTCGCCCTGTTTCAACCCTAGAAAGTAATTTGTCACAAGGTATTATCACAACTTCTTTTATATCAGAAGTTTTTATATTAGGACGAAAGTATTCTATTGAATTTAATATCTGTTCTTTATATTTTGGAAGCATTTCTTTTCTTTTCTTTACTTCCTCACTCAAATCAATAGAGGAGGAACTTTTCTCATATTCCTTAAGAGAGTTGATAGTTTTTTCGTATAATTCTTCTGGGTTTTTAATAAATGATTTATCTTTTTTTATTTTATTTAATACTTTCTCTTTCCACTCTGGATGAGTATAAGTAAGGGCTATCCATTCCATTGCCTCGTCATTATCTTCAGGTGGTTGTTTTTGGCTAGCTAAAAAACCAACCAAAAGCTCTACACCTTTCTCCCTTCTAACTTCAATCTTTGGGATTGGCATTAACTCATTATTTTCTATTCTTAGAGTATTTGCCTTAAATTCATTTACCATATCTCTATTGTATATTAAACTGGTTCTGAAGTGAAAGGTTTGGAAATAGACTAATAATGCAACATTTGTAGAAGTTCGAACCTAATTAGCAATAGTAAACATAATACAAAAATGATAAAATATTTTCAGTGGAAAATATAGACATAACAAAAAATAATTTCAGTAAAATTCTGCAAATGATGAGTTTAAATAGTTTTGCTATGGCATTTGTTTCTGTATTTATCCCAATTTATTTACTGAAATTAGATTATTCATTTCAAATGGTAATGTTATGGATGATCATTCAACACAGCTCTTTACTTATAAATGCTTTTATCACTGTATATGTATCTAATAAAGTAGGATTGGTACACACTTTACATATTAGATTTATATTACTTTTAAGCTATTTCCTTCTTCTTTTGTTTGGATTAAAAGAAATTCCAATATTATTTTATATAATACCTATATTAATTGGAGCAGAAGGAGCATTTTATTGGATACCTCTTAATATACTATTCGTTCGTAATACTAAAGAAAATACTATGGGTAAATCTATGAGTAGATTTTTTGTTGTACCAAAAGCATTATCAATGTTTAGTCCAATTGTTGGAGCATTTATCGCTGTTCACTATGGTTTTAATTCATTGTTTGCATTAGCAATGTTTTTATTATTTTTTACATTTATACCAATTTGGTCGTTACGGTCAGAAAAAACAAACTTTAAATTTTCTTGGAAAGAAGTCAAGAAAATTTATTTTCAAAATAAAAAGTATTTTATTCCAGAAGTAATAGATAATCTTGCAGAGGATGCTATGGCACTTTGGTCAATTTTTATTTTTATAAAACTAGCAAGTACTATTGAAATAGGAATTATAGGTACAATAACTGCTGTTACTTCACTATTCTTTACTTTGACTATTGGTAAATTAACTGATAATTGGAACAAACATAAGCTTATAAAAATAGGCGCAATTTTTGTAAGTTTGGTATGGTTCATCAATTTTACGGTTGGAGAGTTTTTCCCAAATCAATGGTTGTTCTATATAGCAACAATTTTTGCAACATTATCACTAAAAGTTTTTTTAGTCCCATATAGTTCGTTAATGTATAATAGAGCAAGAAAAGATGATGCTCGGTTTTTAATACTTAGAGAAATACCAACAGTTCTTGGTAGGATTATTTTATTTAGTATTGCAATACTTTTCTATAATAATTTACCAATATTGTTTTTATTGGTAGGAATTATTTTTATTTATTTCTGGATTTTAGATACTAAAAAACTTGAATAATCGTCTATAATACTTATTCAAACATCATCCTAAGTCTGTGAGCATTTTTAGAGATTATGAACCTTCGTGATATAGTTTAATTATGAAATCGCATAGATTAAAAAATGTCAGTAGGTTTGTCTATTGGACGCCAAGAATATTATCAATATTATTTGTTATCTTTTTTATGATTTTTTCGCTGGATGTTTTTGAACCAGGATTAAGTGCTAAAGAAATTGCAATTGGATTATTTATGCATAATATTCCTGCCCTAATCTTATTGATAGTTGTAATAATTTCCTGGAAACATGAAATAGTGGGTGGAATTGTTTTTATTTTAGCTGGGCTATTATATATAATTATGTTGATTATAAATTCATCTGAATGGTACATGCTCACATGGTCATTGCAAATTGCTGGGCCTGCATTTTTAATAGGAATTTTGTTTATTTTGAATTGGAGGAAAAAAAGAATTTTTAATCAATCTGAAATTTTGCTACAGAAAACATCTCAAAAATTTTAGAAACTTTCAATCCCCTTTTAAAAAGTTAAATTCAGAGTTTTAAATACATACACTAGAGAGTAGCAAAGTAGATAAATAAATATTTATATTTTTTTTAGATCAACAATATGTTTTTTGAGTGTCTCTTGTATTTCTATAATAATTTTTTCACGAGAAGTCGGTTTACTTTTTGCTATGTTTTTAGCAAAAATATATAAACCTTGATTACTTATTTTTAGCCACTTTCCATTTTTATGGAAAAGATATAGAAGAGTCATTACAGCAATTCTTTTGTTTCCATTTTGGAATGGATGATTTTTAATCATGAAATAAAACAAAACACTAGATTTACCAATTAGTCCTCGATATAAATCTTTTCTATCAAACTGCATAAATGGTGTGTCAATACAACTTTCTAAAATATTAGGGAATCTAGTTCCAAATTCTGGAATTGGTTCATTGAAAGTTAACAACTTTTGTGCAAAAGAAAAAGCTACATATTCTATTTCTTTTACAGTGATTCTTTTAGTTCTCATTATTCCTTACTTAATTTTTTAAAAGTTTCTCCGTATTCTTTCATAGCTCTATTGATAACTTTTTCTATTTCTTCTTTTTTATGAGTACCTATTGTTTCTCCTAAAATTTCTTCTATCGAATCATGTGGAATAACATAATTACGCCCAACTTTTTCGGCTTTGATTTTACCAGCTTTTATTCTTCGAAAAACCTCAATTCTACTTAAATGCATAATATTGGCAATTTCTAAAGTTGAATACATTTTTTTCTTCATATTTGTATAGTAACATATGTTACATTACAAATAAAGCTGTAAATTGTAGATATTTATGATACTTACGATATTTCCTTATATAAGTCCGAATATTCTCCCAAGTTCGAAGCACTTAGACAAACTCAGTGCAAGCATTGACTTTTATTTAAAATATGCTATCATCTTAATAAACAAGAATGGTATTGCCTGAAATAATCTTTCAGACTATACCAGTCATAAAAACAAAGTTCATGAAAAAAATCATCTTGTTCACACAGCGACCTCCCGGAAACTATGTTTCTGGCTTCGGCCCTTCTTTGAAAAAACAGTATTTCCCCAATGACTGACCCTCCGGCCGACCCCTCCTAAATGAGGAATGGGGTCCGGAAGAAAACCCCCCAAAAAATATACAATGAAAAAACGACGAGATTAGTCCAATTCATAGGTTATGGATAACTTATGAGGTTGCTAGAAGATGGACATTAAACGACCTGAAACTAAAAACTAGCCCTGTCTTTCAGAATCAAAAAGAACCGCTCCACCCATGAGCGGTTTTTTCTATGTCCCAACCCTTTTAAAAAATTCAAACCCAATTTATTTTGGTATATAATAAAAACATGGATACAAAGAAACAGATATTAAATGCTTTAGATTTTCGTTTTGCCTGTAAAGATTTTGATATAAATAAAAAAATATTAATCTCTTTTTTTATTTACCCTCTTTTAATATTTATTTTCGAACATCATCTTATTTGAATTATTCCCCACCCTTTTATTATCAATAATATGCTAAAATATTAGTATTATTAAAATAATTTAAATTTAATAATATGAATGAAGAAAAAATATGTTGTCCAAAGTTTGACCCAACTCCTTGGGATAATAAGGAGGTAGTTTGGAGTGATAAATTATTTATAAAAGAAAAAACCTGCAGTTTATTTTATATGCCACTTAATATGGGATCTATGATGAAAAAAGTTTGCACTAAGATGGAAAAAAGCGGAGCTTCTCCAGATGTAAAAGATTGGGTTATGCTCTCAAGAGATTTATCTCCTTGGAAATGTGAGCATTACTTAGCAGTTAATAAAGAAGTTTCTGATTCAGATAATGTAAAACTTTCTGGAACTTTTTTAACAAAAGTTTTTGAAGGGCCATATAAAGAGGTTAAAAATTGGTATAAAGAAATGCAAAAACTAGCAGAGGAAAAAGTTGTAGATAAAAATAATATATATTTTTACTATACAACTTGCCCTAAATGCGCTAAAAAATGGGGAAAAAATTATGTTGTTGGTTTCCTAAAGATTAGATAAATAATTAGTACACTACCCTTTTGACTTGCAATTTTGTAAGTGGTATTTTATGTATGGACTCATTCTTTGAAAAAAGTTATTTTTGTTAGCTGTTCTAAGAATCTTTTTGGTTTTTAGAACAGTTAACAAGAGTATTAACAAAAAAAGAAAAAAAATGGCAAACATTACAACTATTCGATCAGATAAATCTTTTTTGTCTGAAGACGTAAGACATTGTTTTATGAGACAGGTCGAAAAAAAAGGACATTGTCATTCTGATAAAAGAGTTAGATTTTTTCCAAAAGAAGTTTTTTGCGAAGATGTAAATGATGAAAAAACTTTTTTTGTACCTACAATTCCATTGAAAAAAAATGCAGGAAAACAAAAAAATCCTACTCCAGTATGGATGTGCGACTTTAGCTATAAACAAAAAGTTAAAATAATGAGATATGCTGAGAAAAAAGGGCTTAAAATGAATTTCAGAGATTTTTTCAAATTACCTATCTCTAAAACATCTAATGAACGAGAAGAATATATTATCGAAGAGATATGTCAAAATTAATGATTTTGCCTATTAATGAAAAAGGCTGTTACTCACCAATTTATCGGGGAAACAGCCTTTTTGTTTTTTCATAAATCAAAACAGATTTATAATACAATTCCAACACAAAAATTTTAACTAAAAAATTTAGTGATTTTTTCCCATGGTATTGCAACTAAAATAGTTCCCATAAATACTAAAATAAGTCCAATACCAGACTGAACAGTTATTCCTTCTGACAAAACAAACACTGCTAACAGAGCCGTAAATACAATAGACAATTTATCAATAACAGTAACTGCAACAATAGGCCCAATAGACAAAGCTTGATAAAAGAAAACCCAAGACAAAGCACCACCAAGACCAGACAATATTACAAAAAACCATTGTTTTGTAGAAAGAGATGATATAGCTGTAATATTTAATTTACCAAAAGACAATGCAGCAATTGAAACAATTAAGGCCATTACAATTCCCCTAATAGCTGTAAGTAAATTTGCATCAACACCTTTCAAACCTATCTTCGCAAAAATGGTTCCTACGCTTGCCATTATTGCACCCAATAAAGCATAAATTATATACATAAGTAAATTATAACAAAATATAAATTTAAAAAAAACTACTTGAAAAGATTTTTTCTACTCTTTTGCCTATAAAATGAAATTGCAAATCGATGTGCTTCTGCATTAGAAAGTAAAATATTTTTTTTATTTTCTTTTATTATCTTTTCATTACCTTGAATCGCTTTAGGTTTATGTTTTTCATTTTTTACAACTCCAACTACTGGTATTTTAAATTGATACCTATTTAAAATTTTCTCAGCAACTTTTATTTGTGCAATATTGCCATCCACTACTAATAGATCCGGCATTCCCCACTCCAAGTGATGAAATCGTCTAGCCAAAACTTCTTCTAGCGCACCCGTATCATTGGCTTTTTGTTGTGTTTTAATTATAAATTTTCTATATTCATTTTTAGCAAGTTCCCCATTTTCTATAACAGTCATCACTCCTACCATATTTTTACCAGACAGATGCGCAATGTCATAAGCTTCCACTCTAAAAACAGAACTCCCTTGAATTTTTTGACCCCGAGGGTCCCACAGCGACCTTGCTGGGTTCGGCGAAGGGCGCAGGGGCAAAAAATTTAAGGGAGTGATGTTATCACTCTTTATAAGAGCAACATCATTGATATGTCCAAGAGCAAAAATTCTTTTTTTTATTTCTTCAGCTTTTTCAAACTCTTTATTTTTAGCATATACAAACATTTCTTTTTTAAAATTTTGAATTATACTTTTCTTTTTACCTTGAAAAAACAATCTCAAATTTTTAATATTTTGTTTATACTCTTTCATTCCATCTGGAGTTAAACCAATCTGTTTATAAAATTCTTTATTATTCTTTTTAATAGAACTATCATCAATATATGGGAAAATACGACGAATTATTTTCATCGCCTCCTTTAGTTGTGAACTATTTGTAAACGGTCCAAAAATATCCAAAAAAATTTCTTTTTGTAGATTTTTCCCTCTTTTAATAACAACCTTAGGAATTTCTTCTTTAGTTAAACAAACATAATTCCAAGACTTATCATCCTTTTCTTTTATATTATATTTAGGCTGATATTTTTTTATTAATTCAGATTCTAAAATAAGAGCTTCGAGTACACTGTCTGTTTTTTCCCAATCTATTTTATTTGCTTGTACTATCATATCTATGATTCCAGGACCACGAGTTGCAATCAAATCTTTTGAAAAATAACTACGAGTACGATCACGCAAAGAAGTTGCTTTACCTATATATAAAATAACATCATCTTTTTTAAATAAATAAATTCCAGAACTTTCTGGTAATTTATATTTTTTAAAATCTTTATTTTGCATATTATTATAATTATTTTTTCAAGACTTTCTTCAAATATTTTCCTGTATGACTTTTAGGATTATTTGCTATTTCTTCTGGAGTTCCTTTTGCAATAATTTTTCCTCCATTATTTCCACCCTCTGGTCCCATATCTATTATATAATCAGAACTTTTAATTATATCCATATTATGTTCAATCAAAACGACAGAATTACCTTTATTAACAAGCTTATTTAATACATCAAGCAAATTTACAATGTCATCATAATGAAGTCCAACTGTAGGTTCATCGAGTAAATAAATAGTTTTTTCTAAATTAGGACGATAAAGTTCAGATGAAATTTTTACTCTTTGTGCTTCGCCACCAGATAATGTCGTAGCAGATTGACCTAATTTTACATATCCTAAACCAACATCCATTAATGTTTTTAATCTATCATAAATAGCTGGAATATCTTCAAAAAACTTAACAGCATCTTCAACTGTCATTTGCAATACTTCATAAATATTTTTTGCACCCATTTTATATTTTGCCGAACTTCCTTTTATCTTTACAGTCAAAGTTTCTTTATCAAACCTTTTTCCATTACAAACATCACAAGTTACATAAACTGTTGGCAAAAAATGCATTTCAACAGCAATTTCTCCATTACCCTCACATGCCTCACACCTGCCACCTTTTACATTAAAAGAAAAACGGTTTGACTTCCATCCATGCAATCTTGCTTCAGAACTTGCTGCAAATAAATCTCTTATATGAGTAAAAGCACCAGTGTATGTAACTACATTTGAACGCGGAGTCCTTCCTATCGGTGATTGATCAATCAATATAGAACGTGATAAATATTCTGTTCCTAAAAAAGATGAGCAATTAAAAATCTTTGCAGTTCTATGTCTTCTTTCAAGACGTGCTTGTAGATTTCTATAAATGATCTCATACATCAGAGAACTTTTTCCGGAACCTGAAACTCCAGTAATAACAACCATTTTACCTAATGGTATTTCAACATCTATATTTTTAATATTAAAAATTTTTGCACCAATAATCTTAAGTGAACCTTTATTTTTATCTCTACGTTTTTCAGGAATTTCTATTTTTGCTTCCCCTCTTAAATATGCCAACGTTCTTGATTTTGAATAATTTGTTTTTGCAGAAATTAAATCATCCAACCAACCAGAAACTATAACTTGTCCACCATGAACACCTGCTTTAGGCCCAATATCAATAATATAATCAGAAGAAAAAATCGTATCCTCATCATGTTCCACAATTATTATAGTATTACCTAAGTCGCGCAATTCCTCTAATGTTTTAATAAGACGCTCATTATCTCGTTGATGTAAACCTATAGTTGGTTCATCAAGAACATACAATGTTCCAACTAATCTTGAACCTAATTGGCTAGCCAAACGTATACGTTGAGCTTCACCACCAGAAAGAGTATTTGCTTTTCTATCAAGAGAAAGATAATCAAGACCAACATTTAAAAGAAATTGCAAACGTGATTTAATTTCATTTATAACTACTTTTGAAATTTCCTCTTCTTTTGGTGTTAATTTAAGTTCTACAAAAAAATTGTAAGATTCTTTTATAGATAATTTTGTAAGTTCAACAATATTAGTTTTTTTGCCAAGAAAAATATTTAATGCTTCAGGACGTAACCTTGCTCCAAGACAAACATCACAAATATCAGTTCCCCAAAAATCTTTTATTCCTAATCCATTACAAGCAGGACAAGCACCATATGGAGAATTAAATGAAAAAAGCCTTGGTTCTATTTCAGGAAAAGAAAATCCATCTCTTGGACAAGAAAACTTTGTTGACATCAAAAACTCTTCAGACTGAGCAGGATGTTGCTTTTTCGAGCTGGTCTGGGCCTCTGGGTCGAGGACCCGAGAAAAAGGAACAGCCTGCGAAGGGTCTCCAAACGAAACCATAACCAGCCCATCCGATTCGGCAATAGCAAGCTCTACTGCCTCTGCCATTCGCATGCGGGCGTCATCCAAGTTTTCCTTGAACTCGTGCATAGAAAAAGTATCCACCAAAATATCAATATTATGTTTTTTGTTTTTTGAAAGATCAATACGCTCACGAAGATTTTTTATATCACCATTTAAACGAACTTTTTGAAATCCTTTATTTAATAAATCATATAGCAATTGATAATATTCCCCTTTTCTTCCACGCACAACAGGAGAATATATTGTAATTGGAGTTTCATTAAATTCTACACCCATTACTTTTCTTTTCTTACCATCTTTGCTAAATTTTTCTATTTTTTCAAAAATAAAATTTAAAATTTCTTCATTAGAAAGTTTTTTTATTTCATCTCCACAAATAGGACAATGTGGGTGCCCAACTCTCGCGTATAATACGCGAAGATAATCATAAATTTCTGTAATTGTAGCTACAGTAGAACGTGGATTATTAGAGCGAGATTTTTGATCAATAGAAATTGCTGGAGAAAGTCCAGATATTTCATCAACATCAGGTTTAGCCATTTGATTTAAAAACTGCCTAGCATAAGCAGAAAGGCTTTCTACATAACGTCTTTGTCCTTCGGCAAATATGGTATCAAATGCAAGAGAACTTTTTCCAGAACCTGACATGCCTGTAATAACCACCATTTTATCCCTTGGAATTTCTACTGTTATATTCTTCAGGTTATGAGTTCTTGCTCCTTTAACTATTATTTTGTCTGTGTTTTTTTCTGTTTTATTCATTTTTTTTCTTTAGAACTATTATTTCATCACGTAAAATAGCAGCGGTTTCAAAATCCAATTCTTTGACGGCATGATTCATTTCTTTTTCTTTTATCTTTATTATTTTTTCATAAACAAGTTTTTCACGTTCTTCATCGGACAGTTTCGAAATTTTTCCAGATTTTTTTTCTTTCAATAATGTTTTTTTGAATAAAAGAACATCAACGCCTAATTCTGTATCTACGGCTTTTTTATGTTTATCTTCCATGTCATCCGTAATATCCTTAATCTTTTTTATAATTGTTTTTGGAGTTATACCATTTTTTTTATTATATGCAATCTGTATATCACGACGACGATTTGTTTCATTTAATGCAAATGTTAAAGAGCCTGTAATTACATCAGCATAAAGAATAACTCTACCTTCCACATTTCTTGCAGCACGTCCGATAGTTTGAATAAGTGAAGTTTCACTTCGCAAAAATCCTTCTTTGTCTGCATCTAAAATTCCAATCAATGCAACTTCAGGTAAATCCAAGCCCTCACGCAACAAGTTTACACCAACCAATACATCGATATCACCTTTTCTAAATTTTGTAAGAATTTGAATTCTATCTATTGTTTTTATTTCACTATGTAAATAATCTGCTTTAATTCCTTTATCTTTCAAATAAAGAGATAAGTCTTCCGCCATGCGTTTAGTTAGTGTTGTTGCTAAGACTCGAAAACCTTTTTTTATTGTTTTTTCGGCTTCCTCGATAAAATCCTGAACTTGGCCTGGGTAAGGCTTCAGGTTATTCTCGAAGGAGTCTTGTTGTGAAAGCGAAGGCGGAGCTTTTTGCGATGGTCTGGGCCTATGGGTCGAGGACCTCGTAAAAAGATCTGCCTTTGCTGAAACTGGCCGAACAATCACTTCTGGATCAATCAGCCCCGTTGGACGAATTATTTGTTCAATTATTTGTTCACTTTCTTTACGTTCTTCATCTCCTGGTGTAGCAGAAGTATAAATTACTTGTTTTATTCTTTCTTCAAATTCATTATATTTTAATGGTCTATTATCTTTAGCGCTAGGAAGACGAAAACCATATTTTACTAAAGTTTCTTTACGTGATGCATCTCCAGCATACATACCGCGCAACTGCGGTAATGTAACATGCGATTCATCAATAACAACAAGAAAATCTTTTGGAAAATACGAAAGTAAAGTCTCTGGCGGTTCACCAGCTTTTTTACCTGAAAGGTGTCTTGAATAATTTTCAATACCACTACAATATCCAATTTCACGAATCATTGCTAAATCATAATTTGTTCTTCTTTTTATACGTTCAGCTTCAAGCAATTTTCCTTCTTTTTGAAATTTTTTTAATTGAATTGAAAGTTCATCTTTAATATTTTTAATTGCACGTTCTTGTTCTTTTTTTTCTGTTATAAAATGTTTTGCTGGAAATAAAAAAATATTTTTTTCTATAGATATAATTTGTGAAGAGACTGGATCAACTTTAGCTATACGAGAAATTTTTTTACCTGAAAATTCTATTTGAAAAACAAAAGTTTCAGAAGTTGGCATTACTTCAACTTTAGAACCGATAGAACGAAAAGTTCCTGAATTAATATCTGCATTTGTACGTTCAAAATAAATTTCAATTAATTTTTTCATTAATGTTGTGCGATCCATATCCATTCCAACATTTAATTTTAAATTAACCTTTTCATATTCTTCAGGACTACCTAAGCCATAAATACAAGAAACGGAAGAAACAATAATAACATCAGGTCTTGTTAATAAAGCTTCTGTTGAAGCATGACGAAGTCTATCTATTTCTTTATTTATTTGCGCATCTTTTTCTATATATGTATCCGTAACTGGCATATATGCTTCTGGTTGATAATAATCATAATAAGAAACAAAATAATGAACAGCAGCATCAGGAAAAAACTCTCTGAATTCTTGAGCTAGTTGTGCTGCTAAAGTTTTATTATGAGCTATTACAAGAGTAGGCTTATTATATTTTTCAATGACATTAGCTATTGTAAAAGTCTTTCCAGTACCAGTAGCACCAAGTAGTGTTTGTTTTGACATACCTTTTTTAAGACCTTCTAAGACGCCTAAAATTGCTTTTGGCTGATCACCTGCTGGCTTGTATTCACTTTTTAGTTTAAAAATTTTACCTGCCATATGATTAGGTTACATCATTATGATAAAAAATAAAAGCAAAACAAAATCCCGCATTGAAGCGGGATTTTGTGGCACTTATGTTGTTACGATAAATATGAGGATGACCTCACACTCACGAACCCAGTATATCATACTTTAAATAAAAAAGCAAGTTCAATAGAAAAACCTCCTCTTTAGGAGAAGGTTTTTCATATTAAATGTCTTGTATTCATAAGCCGAATTCTGTAATTTTTACAAAGTAAAAATGGTGATTATTTATCTAGGTCCTAAATTACTTTAGGACTCAAGCGATTCTCTCTAAGATTACTCAAAGAGCACGATCTTGCACAGAGGTAAGGATTTAGCCGTTTCATATTCTATATTTCTATAGAACTCATCAAAGATTTCTCTTTGATGTCTTTTCCCTTTAGAAAAAAGACGTCTCTGTTCGCACCTCAAGGATTACTCCCGACGGGTATTACCCGCTACCATTTCCATCCTACAAAGTAGGAATCGCTGTGTTCGGACTTTCCTCCCTAGTTTTACAACTAGAGCAATCACCAAATACAAGACCACATTATTATAAAATATAAATAAAAAAAAGCAAGCAAAAAGGCTTAGCTGGTTAAACCAACTAAGCCTTCATGAAAACAAAAAATTAATTATTCACATTAACAAAAAGTTTCCTGGAAACAATTTTTTTATTTACTATTTCAAGTTCCCAGTAATGCCTGTTACGTATCAGATTTTCCTTTAAAACCCTGTCTAAAAAAGTATCGGTATATACAATACCGTCCTCGTTTAAAAGTGCAGGTGGTTTTTTAGTCTCTTCCAATGGCAAAAAAATTCCGAGTGGATTCCACTGTATAAATTCATTCATCAGTGAAAACGCTACAAAATCAACATTGAAAGACACAGCGTCAGAATTGATTTCTTTTGAATCATCCATGTTTGGTAAACTAGCTTGACGTTGTGCAAACGTCATAAAGGAGATAACAATCATGATCGTTATCATTCCAAAAATTTTGAAAGATCTCATTTTTTACGTTTTTTTCTATTTTATTATTTTATTAATACACTTGTCAATTTACACAAAAGCATATTGACTTTTCTAAGAAAATATGATAGAATACTAGTGTAGTTAAATTACTATTAAAAGCTTATAAAATAACTACAAAATAAAATGAAAATAAATATAAAAAAGATAATATTTGTTGTATTTTTTGTCGGCATTTTTGTCATTTCTAATAATTATTCTTTTGCCACAGAAATACAAACAACTGATGCTTCTAAAGAAGTTTCAACCAGCTTTTCGTATTCATCTACAATAAAAAATTCTTATACTGATAAAACTTCTGAAAGCAATCCAGCACTAAGCGCTTCTAGCCAAAAAAATATTTTAACAAATGGATCCCCTTCTATTGTTTACACTTTTGCAGATCAAGTTACAGAAACAGGAGCAATTTTAAATGGTTCAGTAAATCCAAACGGATATCATACAGAAGCATGGTACCACATGGGACCACCGATTACTCCACCATTACAACTTCAAAGTATAGGAGATGGAAATTCGCCTGTTCATTTAGCTTCATATACTCTTACTAATTTAATACCAAATACAACATATAATTTTAGAATTGAGGCAAGCAATATTAAAGGAACAACTTATGGAGGATGGACATCGTTTAAAACTCTTGATACAACAGTAGCTCCAGTCTTAGATTCTGTATCCCCATCTAGTTCAGATAAAGGTAAAACTTTTAATATTGTTTTAACAGGAAATTATTTTAATCCAAGTACTGTTGTAAATTTTTCAGGCACTGGTATTACTGTAAATTCAAGAAGTGTTGATAGTATAACTTCTATAACAGCAACAATAACAATATCAGACAGTGCAAATTCTGGAGAATACAATGTTACTGTTTCTAATAATAATGGAACCTCAAATGCAAAAAAATTCACCGTAAATTCTTCAGGTGGAGGCGGTGGCGGAGGTGGTGGTGGTAGCGGAAGTTCTGTACACTATGTTTTAGTTAATACATCAAATATCAGTAATGTTACAAAAAGTTCTGCTATGTTAGCAGGAACAATAAATCCTAAAAATACCAATGCAAAAGCTTGGTTTGAATATGGAACTTCACCTTATCTATACACTTTTAACGAAACTACTCATCGAACAATAGGATCTGAAAATAGCTATCAATCTTTTTCAGAAGGAATATCAAATCTAAATCCAAACACAACTTATTATTTCCGTGCTGCTGGAAGCAATAGTGTAGGCACAAGAAGGGGTAGTATATTATCTTTCACTACAACAGGAAATGGAAATATTGTAATTGAAGATGACAAAACAAAAAATATTGTTTACCCAAATAAAAATATTGAGAATTACGTAGAAGAAACAACAGAAGATGATATAAACACAAACAATGCTTACTTCCCTATATCAAATAATTTAACAGCTTCATCTTTATTTGCATTTGAAAATATATTGCCAAACACAATATCAGGATGGATATTCCTTATTATTCTAATTGCAATAATTTTCATAATATCAAGAAAATTATATTTAGAACATAAAGAAAAAAAATCTCTTGAAAAAATAGATGCAAATAACATAGAAAATTTACCAATAGAGTAAACTAAAAGGCCTCGACTTAAGTCGAGGCCTTTTAGTTTTTAAGTTAATTCTCTTCAGAGTCTTTTGCACTCTCCTTTTGTGCTTCTTCAGCTAAAGCATCATCAATGGAACAAACTCCTGACACACAAGCAAATTCTTTTGCTCCAATTGTATTGTCTTCTTGTTCGTAATACATAAGTTTAGAAAAATCAATATGCTTTATTTCTTTCATTCTTTTCTCGTATTCTTCTTTTGAAATCTCTTCATATGGAGCAAGTTGATAAACGTGTTCTGATCTAGGCAAGAAAGACAAACCTCCAACGATATCCCAGTTTTCATAAACAAAGTTTGCAACCTTTATCCATTCATCACTTCCAACATAAATTGTAACAGAAGGATTATGTTCAATATAATTTATTTTTAGTTTCTTCCATTCTTCAAGCAAGTCTATTGCAGAAATTTTATCTCTTGTAATTGCACCTTCTGGTGCTTTAATAGGAAATTCCAAAACTGCTACACTGGAATTTGCAGTAGAATAACCAATTTCTGCTTTTGAAGGAACACCCTGATCTTTTATAAGTTCAAACAATGGATCATTTGTAGCAATACGAACTCTTCTTATAAAATATTTTGCATACCATGGATGCATTCCTGAACCAACATAAAGAAGTTGTCCTGAATTTCCATGTGGCTTTACAGTTGTTATACAAGTTGAAGTATTTATACCAAATTTTTTAGCATATTCTTTATTTACCTTTTTAGCTTCTTCTTTAAGTTCACCCAAAACTTTTGCATCTCGTACTGTTTTGTTGTCATAATATCCAGTGATTGATACTCCCAATAAAGCTTCTGATTCACAATTCTCTTTCCATTCTTTTGATAAATAACCAAAGTGCGTTAATGAAGCTTGGTATGTACCCAATATTGTAGATAACCTAACTTTTCTTTTTAAATCAGCTACAGTGTCACGAGGACGCACTACAATGGATGTAAGATTACAAAACTGTTTAGAACGTAATGTAATTTCTCCACATGGATTTGAACCAGGTAGGCCTACAATAACATTTTGATCATCAATAATTCCTGCTTTCTTCCAGTTTTCGATTCTACGTTTTGGAAGTTGAGACATAAGTCCTCCACGATTAAATATTCCTCTTTCACCAGTACCAGATTTTATAAGTTCTATCCATTCATTTAAAAATTCTGATGCTGAAGGCTTTTGCGCATAAACAGCAGAGTTGTTTGCCATTGAACGTTGTCCATTATCAACCCAAAATTGTCCTTGTTTAGACTTTCTCATTGATTCATCATCAATATCAGACAAAGAAATCAATGCACTTCTGCGTACACCCCCAGCAACAACAATAAGTCCTATCTGACAGATAATATCGTGCAAGTCTATATTAGAAAGACGTTTTGCTTGTTTTGTTAATATTTTTGCTTTAGTAAAATTAATTAAATCAATAAGAGGTTGAGGACCAGATGCACGGCCTCCTGCAGTTTTTAGTCTAGAACCAGATGGTCGTACTTTTGAATAATCAAAATCTAAATCATATCCATCAGCCCAAGTTTTACATCCAAGAACAAAAGCATCTGCCCAACCTTCTTTGCTATCTTCAACAACATGTGTAGCTATTTTTTTTCCTGTCTGTCTTCTTATCTGAGGAAATTTTTGAACTGTTTCTGATTCTACAGAAAAACCAAGTCCTGCTCCACACATTAATATGTACATTATTTCTCCTAAGTCTTGCCAACATGATGGAGCAATAAATGAACAATTGTATGCCCACACATTTGTTTTTTCACAAGCTTCTCCAGAAGACCAAAGCAATCTCATTGAAGGACAAACTTCTTGTTTTAAAATTCCTTCTCGTATTTCATTAAAATCTTTTTCAGAAAGTTTTTTACCAAGCTTATGTTTCATATAAGCCATGAATCTATCAATCGTCTCAACCCAAGTTTCTCTTCTACCTAAACTGTCTTGCCATTTAGAATAAGTTCTATAAAAAATAAATTCTTCATACGATCCAACAAAGTAAGAGCTTGACTGATCAAAAACTTTTTTATTTTCCGAAGGAACAATACCAACTTCTTTTCGTAATTCTGCTCTTTTTGATCTATAAAGTATATAAGCTTTTGCTGTAGTATGATAACCCAGTTCCATTAATTCAGCTTCTACAAAATCTTGTATCATTTCTACACTCGGTAAAAAATTTTTATCATTTTTTTCTACTTTTACATGTAACAATTTATGAAAAACTCTATTGGCAACGTTTCTTGCTTCCTTTTCCTCTCCTTCTTTAGTAGATAAAAATGCTTTATTAATAGCATCAACAATTTTTTCTAAATTAAAAGGTATAGTCTCTCCCTCCCTGTTTCTAACATTCTTAATTTTGCTTAACTCCTTTTTATCTAAAATATTATTTTTATTCATAAAGCAATTTTACCTCCAAAAAATACTTTAGGAAAGTGAACAACAACAAAAAATAGAGCAATAAAATAGCTGGTGTCTTATGTAAATAGGTATTTTTTTTGACACTTTAAAATTAAAGCTTTTTAGGGTAAAAATTTAACAAAATTTCCTTCTCTTAAATTATTCTTTTCGGAAAAACCAGCATTAACCTCCAAAACATACTTACTATTTTCGTCTGGACCAAAAGAGTCTGGATATGATTCTGGGTACACATTCTTTTTTATATAAATCACCTCTAATTTTTCATTAAGCCAAATAATATCTATTGGAAAATTCATTTCTTTCATCCAAAAATAACGACGAGATACATCAGAAAAAATAAAAAGCATTCCTTCATTTTCTTTTAAATATTTTTTACCAGAAAGACCTATTTCTTGATCTTTATCATTAAGAGCAAGATTAACTTTTATTATTTTACCAGCAACTTGTACATGTTTTATATTTTTTACTTCTATTTTTTGTAGAGAATTATATTTATTTAAAAATACAAAACCAAAAATAAGTATTACAAAGAGAAAGATAAAAAGAAAAAAAGTTTTTAGATTCATTAAAAATTATTTATGATCTCCATTTGGCCAGCCAAAAAGTTTTCCTATGGATTCTGGCGTCTCACGTTTTCTAATTACTTGAGTCATTCCATCAGAAGCTAATATTTTTGCAGGTTCAGAAAGTAAACAATGATGTGAAGATAAACTATCTTGATATGCACCTGTATCTAAAATTGCAATGTACTGATCTTGACCATCAGGAATTTTTGGCAAAAGAATATAATTACCACCAGCAGTATATTTATCATCTGAATCACATGTGCTTCCAGCTAACCATGTTGTTTTTAAAACTTTGTTCATATTGTTTACAGGTACAACATGCCACTTTTGATGAATCGTCCAAGTATCTTTCAAATCATTAATAAAACTTCCATCAATAACATACCAAGCTTTAGCATTTGCTTTTGGAATATATTTTTTTGAAATTATTTTATAAATTGTTATCTGTGCTGGTGCAACAACATACTGTCCCCACTCTACTGCAAGGTTTGGATGTTTTACGCCTGCTTTATCTGACAAATTTTTTAAAGTTCTTACTATCTTACTTGAAACACCTTTTGCTGTATAAAACTTTTTCTTTTCGTAGGGAACACCAAAACCTCCACCTATATCTAGGGTATCAATATTTGGATGTATTTTCTGTAATTGAACATAAATACTAAAAGCATGTTTTATGCCATCCAAAATACTTTTTTGTGTTTTAATTTGAGAACCAAGATGATAATGCATTATCTTTAGATTCTTTATTTTACCCAATGAAAGCACGTCTTTTTCTGATAAACCAAATCTATCAAACTTTTTATCCCAATGGGTATCGGCTTTTATATCTAAATCAACTCTTATTCCTGTATCTCCTTTATATTTAGACAATCTTTCAATTTCTTCCCAACCTTCAATAATTGGTACAATGTTCATACCCTTCTCACGAAGTTCTTCTATTAAATCAAGGTATTGATCTGTTTTAGGACCATTACAAAATACACGAATTTTACTGTTAAATTTTTCTCCTTCCCAAAGTTTTTTTACAATCCAAAGTTCATTTGCGGATGTTACTTCTAAATTTGCTCCTTCTGACAAAACGGACAAAACAAATTCTTTATTCTGATTTACTTTCATAGGATAGTGATAAAAGAATTTACCTTTATATCCGTATATCTTCATATATGCTTGAAAAAAACCAATCAAATCTTTTAGACGATCTTCTATGACAAAAGGAAAAACCACCTGAAGTGGCGTTCCGTGTTTTATAACTAGTTTGCTTAAATCATATACATGATTACCTTCTGTAGCGGTAAGATTTCCATCTTTACTTACTCCTAAAAATTGAGTGTTAAATTCGTCTACTCCGAGCTTCCAGAATTTTTTCCAATTTTTACCGTTCTTTTTTGCTTTTTTTGCTTCCATTTAATTATGGTGAATATTATAACAATTCAGAGATGAATGTAAAGAAACAATTATACACTTTTCTACCTTTTATAATTTGATAAAAATTCATCTTTAAATTCAAAAAAATTATCATCTAAAATAGACTTTCTAATTCTTTTTACTAGGTTAGTTATAAAATATAAATTATGAATTGAAGCCAAAGTACCAGCCAACATCTCTTTACCGTGAAATAAATGTGCTATATATGCACGATTATAATTTTTACAAGTATAACAATCACAATCACTTTCAATTGGAGTAAAATCATTTCTGAATTTTGTATTTGTAATTATTATTTTTCCAAATTTTGTATATATAGTTCCATTTCTTCCAAGACGAGTTGGTATAACACAATCAAAAAGATCCACTCCATTTTCTATTCCCATAAATAAATCTTCCGGCTCCCCTATACCAAGCAAATGGCGTGGTTTTTCTTCTGGTAAAATTTCATTAACCCATTTCACTGCGCTAGACATATCTTCTTTTGCAAAAGATCCACCTATTCCGAAACCATCAAAGTCCATAGCAGAAATTGCCTTCGCACTTTTCTTTCGTAAGTTTTCATCACGCCCACCCTGCACAATACCAAACAATGCTGGGGAAAAGAAAGAAGTTCTATTGCGGGGTGTCTCACAGGCCGACGGGCCGAGAGGCAGCGCTCCGCTAGCAAGCGGAGACAGCGACCCCGCAAGAGAAGTTTCTTTCTCGAAAGAGAGTCTCTTATGCTCCGCTAAACTTCTTTCAGCCCATCGATGCGTACGCTCCAATGCTTCTTCCTGATATTTCAAATCCTCCGCTGGAGATGTACATTCATCAAAAGCAAAAATTATATCAGCGCCGAGGTTGTGTTGAATCTGAATAGATTTTTCTGGAGTAATATAATGAATTGATCCATCTAAATGAGACTTAAATGAAACTCCATCATTCCCTATTTTTGCTAATCTCGGCGCATCACTATCATCGAAACGTTCAGGTATCATAAGTGACGGATCTGTAATTCTTTTTATTATTTTAGAAATTTCTTTTCCATAAGCTACTCCTAATGAAAAAACTTGAAAGCCTCCTGAGTCTGTCATTGTCGGACCTTTCCAATTCATAAACTTTCCTATTCCACCAGCATCTTTTACTATTTCATCGCCTGGTTGTAAAAAAAGATGATAAGTATTACAAAGAACAATTTGTGTACCATCATCACGTACTTGTTCTGGATTTAAAGATTTTACAGTTGCTTTAGTACCAACTGCTACAAAAGCTGGTGTTTCTACTGACCCATGTGCAGTAGTCAACGTTCCAGCTCTACCTAAGCTATTTTTTAATTTTTTCTCGATTTTAAATTCCATTACTTCTCTACTTCAACAAACTTTAGTTCAAAAATATTTATAGGACTTATTAACAAAACTTTTTGATACGAATCATGGGGACTTGAAATTATAGTTTCTGTTCTGGCTAGAACATAAGGCATAATTCCTGGCAAAACTATTTCTGTTCCTTTTTCAATAGAAAAATCTCTTGGCAAAATCATTTCAAAATCTCCTGCACCTCTTCCAATTAGTTGTACAAAAACATCCTTGCCAGAAATTACAGAATCTGTTTTTTCACCTGGACTGGAAAATAAAACAATCTTTGAAGAATTCGCATATGTCTCACTTATGTAACCCAATGGTATGTCCCCTTTTGCAAAAACTTTTTTACCAACAGAAACACCATCATTTGTTCCAACATCAATAATCATTGTGTCATATAAAGAACGATTTGGTTTAACTAAAATACTAGATATTATAAAATCATTTCCTACAATATTTCTTCCTAGTATTTCTTTCAATTTCAAATTTTCATCCAAGACAGAAGCATAGTTTGACATTTTTATTTCCTTTTCATTCAATTGCGTTTTCAAAAAATTATTTTCAGAATAAAGAGATTTTTTTGAAGAAAAATAAATATTTAAATCACTAAATTTATCACACAAAATATCACCAAATATTAAAACTGGTCTAGAAATAAAATGCACAGCAGAAGATAATCCTTTAAAAATATCTGACCTAAAACAAAATACTAAAAAAAGAAAAACAATCAATATGACTATTTTCTGTATTTTTTTTCTTTTTATTTTTTTATCTAGGAGGTAACTCATTTTGATTACTTATCAAAACATCATTGTAATATTCCATATCATCAAGAATAACGCCAGTGCCTCTAGCAACAGCAGAAAGAGGATCGTCAATTACATGAATAGGAATCCTAAGAACGTTTTGAAGAAGTTGATCAATACCAAACAATAAAGCCCCACCACCTGACAAGGTTATTCCATTTTTCATTATGTCTGACAAAATTTCTGGAGGTGTTGCTTCAAGAACATCTTTTACTCCTTCAACAAATTCCTTAATAGATCCAGAAAGTGCTTCACGAATATCAGAATCCGTTACAACAACTTCTCTAGGCAAACCAGTTAGCAAATCTCTTCCTCTTACTTCTATTTCAGTATATTCACCAGGAATTACTGATCCTATTGCAATTTTTACAGCTTCAGCAGTTCTTTCTCCAACTAATATTTTAAATTCATCACGCATATATGTAGCAATATCATTATTTAATCTGTCCCCTGCAATCTTTAAATTTTTAGATTTTACAATACCACCCAAAGAAATCACAGCTACATCAGTTGTTCCACCACCAATATCAATTATCATTGAACCAACAGCATCTTTAACCGGAAGTCTTATCCCAATTGCTGCAGCCATTGGTTCTTCAACAAGAAAAACTTCTCTTGCTCCAGCAGAACGTGTAGCATCATATACAGCGCGAGTTTCAACATTTGTAGTACCAGATGGAACTCCTACTAAAACTCTTGGTCTTGCAATTTTTTTTGACATCTTATCTGCCTTGTTTATCAAATAAGAAAGCATTTCCTCTGTAACTTCAAAATCAGAAATTACTCCATCAACAAGAGGACGAACAGCTTTTATATGTCCTGGTGTTCTTCCAAGCATTTCTTTTGCTTTCGTACCAACAGCCAAAATTTGATTTGTTTTAATATTTACAGCAACTACAGATGGTTCATTAATTACTATTCCATGACCTTTTAAATAAACTAAAGTATTAGATGTTCCTAAATCTATGCCAATATCATTTGAAATTAATTTATAAAATTTATTTAACATTTTAAGATGCTTTTTTAGTGGTTAATATATTTATTAATTCATCAGCTGATACAATCTTTCCTTTTTCTTCTGTTCGCTTTTTTAATTCAATTCCTTTTTCTTTTATGCTTCTTTCAGAAACAACTGCACGAAATGGAATACCAAGTAAATCAGCATCAGCAAATTTTTCTCCGGCAGACAAACCTTCTCTGTCATCGAATAAAACTTCAATATTATTTTTATTTAAAACATCATATAGTTTATCTGCTTCTGTTTTTACATTTTCACTTTCACCTAAAGCTAAAAGATGAATCTTAAACGGTGCAACATTTTCAGGCCAAATAATACCTTTATCATCAGAAAGCACTTCAACAATAGTACCCATTAATCTTCCCAATCCAATACCATAACTTCCCATTACAACTAATTTTTCTTCATCATTTTCATTTTTATATTTTAAATTAAAAGGCTCTGAAAATCTGGTTCCTAATGAAAAGATGTTTCCAACTTCAACTGCTCTTTTTTCAACTAAATTTTCTTTTTTCAAATTAAGTTGAGCGATAGTCTCATCATTATAAACTTCTTTATTTATTGCAATTCCTGAATTCTCATCCAAATAAATAGTATCTTCTCCAACTGAAGTTATAGTTTGAAATTCATGAGAAAACTTAGAAAAACTTCCGCCTGAAGCAAAAGTTAAATAAGTAATATGTCCAATACCAGCTCTCTTAAAAATATTTTGATAAGCAACTTTTATTTTTTCATAAAAAGCATTATGTTCTTCATCATCTTTAGAAAATGAATAAAGAGCTTTCCAAAAAAATTCTCTTCCTCTCATAATCCCCGATTTACTTCTAACTTCATTTCTAAATATATCCTTAAAATCATATGGATAAACAGGCAAATCTTTATATGATTTTATATATTGTTTTAAAATATTTGAGTAGGCTTCTTCATTTGTAAACGATAAACCAATTTCTCCACCTGCCTTTAATTTTGTTTTAAACCAATTGTCTACAACTTCATCACTCCATCTATTTGATTTTTCCCAAATTTCTTTATTTTGTAGAATAGTAGTTTTCATTTCTATTCCACCAATTTGATTCATTTCTTCACGAATTATATTTTCTATTTTATTTAATACACGCAAACCCAAAGGTAAATAAGAATAAACTCCAGCCATTTCTTTATGAATAAAACCACCACGAATAAGTAATTCTGCATTCCTAGAAACTTCATCTGCTGGGCTTTCTTTCTTTGTTTTAGTAAAAAGCTTTGATTGTTTCATAGTATCCATATTAACCGAAAAAAGCCTTTTTTGCAAAGGAATTTAAAAGAAATTAAATATAGCCTAAAATTTGCAAAAATCGTCTCTTTCTGCTAGAATAAACCTTATGCAAAAAGTAGAAAATCAAAAGAAAGATACTAAAGTATCAGTGGAAGATATGTTTAAAGCAGGTGCTCATTATGGTTATTCTAAGACCAGAAGACACCCTTCTGTATCTTCATATATATTTACGACTAAAAATAAAACAGATATTATTGATCTTGAAAAAACAAGCTTAATGCTTGAAACAGCAGGAGAGTTTATAAAAAGTCTCGGTTCAAAAAATAAAGTGGTTCTTTTTGTTGGAACTAAACCAGAGGCAAAAGAAATAATAAAAAATACAGCCGAAGCTCTTAATATGCCTTATGTAAACGAAAGATGGATTGGTGGTACTTTAAGTAATTTTTCTGAGATTAAAAAGAGAATTGTAGAACTTGAAAACTATAGAAAAGAAAATAAAGAAGGAGGACTTGAGAAATATACAAAAAAAGAAAGAGTAGTTATGGCAAAAAAGATGGAAAAATTAGCAAGATATTACTCTGGATTAGTTGGTTTGAAAAAAATACCAGATGCATTGTTTATTGTAGATACAAAAACAGAGCACATTGCAAAAACTGAAGCACAAAAATCAAATGTACCTGTTATAGCATTGTTAAATTCTGATTCAAATATAAAAAATATAGATTATCCTATCGTATGTAATGATTCTGGAATACCTTCAATTAGGATTTTTACAGAATCAATCTTAAATTCTTATAAAAATGGCCAGATGTCTGTGCCTGTTAAGTAAAATATTTATATGTCAACAAAAATAACAACCGAGTTGGTAAAGGAACTTAGAGATGCCACTGGCATTTCAGTTATGCAATGCAAAAAAGCATTAGAGGAAGCTGATGGCGATATGAATAAAGCTCTTGCAATATTAAAAAAAACAAGTAGTGATATAGCTCTTAAAAAGGCTGATAGAAATGCTAAAGATGGTGCAGTTATGATAAAAGGAGATGATAAAAAGTCTGTACTTGTTGCCCTACACTGTGAAACTGACTTCGTATCAAGAAACGAAGACTTTGTTTCACTACTCAATAAACTTACCGATATAGCTTTTGCAGATGGAATAGAAAAAATGAAAAATCAAGCAAAAGATATGATTGATCCAATTATTCAAAAAACAGGAGAAAATATACAACTTGGTGATTCTTATCAAGTAGAAGGAACTGTATTGGGAAATTATATTCATAATAATAAAAAAGCAGTTATTGTGAGTTTAAATGGTGGAAATTCAGAATTAGCAAAAGATATTGCTATGCACTTTACAGCAATGAAACCTGAATATATTTCAAAAGAAGATATAAATGAAGAAATAAAGAAAACAATAAATGAAATCTTCTTAAAAGAAATGGAGAATGTAAACAAACCAGAAGAGATAAAGAAAAAAATACTTGAAGGTAAAATAGCAACATACTTCAAAGAAAAAACATTACTTGATCAACCTTTTATAAAAAATCCAGAAGAAACGATAGGACAAATTTTGGAAAAAGCAAAAGCAACAATAAAGGAAGTAAAAAGTTATTCAATTTAAAAAAACATGTCTTTCTTTTTAATTTTATTTTTTGTATCACTAGCAGCAATCATTTTTATGATTGGTGATAAAGTTTTGCTTATAAATTATGAGACAAAACATCCTGAATACAATAATGAAAATTTTTTGGGTGAAGTTGTAGATTTTGATAAGGTTAAATATTCAATAGCAAAAAATTTAAAAAATGGAGGACATATTTTTATATGGATTGTTCTTAGAAGTTATATTCTTTCTTTAAATTTTTTGAATAAAAAAAGAAAGGAAATAAGCAAAAAAATAAAGGAAAAAATGAACAAAACAAAGTTTGATGAAAATGGAAATCCTATAAACAAACAAGAAGTTTCCAAATATTTAAAAGTTATTTCCGAATATAGACAAAAGATAAGAAGGATAAAACACAAGATCAAAGAAGAAGAAGGAATTGAATAGATTTTTAAAATATGTTAATGTATTAGAATATTTATAAGCCGCCTTAGCTCAGTTGGTAGAGCAACGCTTTTGTAAAGCGAAGGTCCTCAGTTCGAATCTGAGAGGCGGCTCAAATTAAGAACTCTTTTTATTAGATGTGTTTTCAGGTATTGCCTCTTGCAATTTAAATGATTCTTTAATAGTTTTTTCTAGTTCTTCAACAGAACGAAATCCAGTATAAACATTATCATCAACAACCAAAGCAGGAAGTTTTGTATCTTTTATTTTATAAATATTTATCATTGCTTCAACTGCAGAAAGTTCAGTACTGTAATCAAAAGAGTAAACTCTTAATTCTGGGTATTTATCTTTTAATGCAGAAAGTACTATACCCTCTTTTTGACACTCACTACAATTTTCAGCTGTTGTGTAAAAATAAAGTACAAAGGCTGACTTTACGCCACATCTAGAAGAAATCTTTTTCATTAAAAGATAATCTTTTATTTCTAAAAGAGAATAATATTTTCTTAAATAAGTTAATTCTTCTGATTTACCAATATTGTCTTCTCCCCATTCTAATTTTTTTCCAAGTTCACTTAATTCACTAGACAAAACAGTATCTGAAACATTTTTACAGGACAATTCAGACAAAAGAGAAAATTGTGTCTCTGACGATAGAATATCTATTGATATTTTATCTTGTATAGATTTTAATTGATCTAACTTTTTATTATTAAAATAATTGCTTATATATACAGCCGTTAAAAAAAGCGCTAACGTAATAAAGAAAACGACCACATACCTTCTCCAATCAAATTTTTGTTGTTCTTGTTCTTCTTGTTTTTCCATAATTATTATATTAACAGTTTGATTAATTTGCGTCCAGTTTTAAACCGACGTCTCTTTCTAGCGTCCAACTAGCCTGTTTTGATCTTATCGTATTAAAAACAGCCTTGAGAAGCCAAAAAGGTGCTAATGCCCCATAAATTATTACAAAATATAGTATATCAAATGAAAAACGAATTTTACCCTCCAACATTCTTCTTCCCATCAAAAGAGAAAATACAACCGATGAATACAAAAGTATTGACATAAAGAAAATTGTTTTTGTGTCAAAATAAAACCAATCAAAAGAAAAATTGCTAATTGAACTAAAACCAGCAATATTTATTTGAATTATTTTGTTTATTAGGAAAACAATAATATTATAAAAAACCATTCCTAACAAAAATATAGCTGATATTACAGAAATAATACCTGATGGCAATGTAAAAAAAGCTACTGTACCATATTTTTTCTTAAATAAGATTTTTTTGTAATCTATAACATTTCTTAAAAAGCCATAAATCCATCTCTGTCTTTGACGAAACAATTTTCCTACTGAATTTGGTGCAACAGTATATACATATGCATCTGGACAATGTTCTATTTTATAATGATTTTTTTGCATACGTAAAGCAATCTCTTGGTCTTCAGTATTATGTGCATGTCTATATGGGCCTAAATCCTCAAAAACTTTTTTTCTAAAAATTGAAAAAGGTCCAGGAGTAACATGTATACCGCCCAAGAATGCAAGCATTTTTTTAGTATAAATTGCCATGTCATATTCTGCTTTTTGTGCACCCTGTATAATATTTTTTGGTTTATCAACAACAATTGATGGAGCAACGGCCATAACATGGCTATCATAAAAATAAGTCATAATTCTTTTTAGTGCTTGAGAATCTACAAAAGAATCTGCATCAAGACAACCTAAAAATGGCGTATCAACATACTTCAACCCTAAATTGAGTGCTGTATATTTACCACCATTTTCTTTTTTAAGAATCTTAATATTTTGGTGTTCTTCAAATTTTTTTATAGTATCCCATGTATGATCCTTGCTTCCATCATCAATAACAATTATTTTTAATTTATCTTTTGGATAATCTAAATCAAGAAGAGATTCTATAGTCCCAGTTATTGTTTTTTCTTCGTTATAACATGGAACAATTACTGTAACCCCTGGATATTCACTGAGCTCTATAGTACCCTTTCTTACCAATATTTTTTTTCTTTTATCTAAAAAAACTGAAAGGAAAAAAACCTGCACGTAGACAGAAAGAAAAGTCAATATAAAATATATTGTAGTTGAAACTGAAGACATATTTATGACAAAAATAATATCACTTTTTTAGAGAATCCGCAAGTGCTTAAAATAGCTAAATTAATGATATTTTTTCAAAAACTATTGCATTTGTGTTTCTTCTTTTTTTTCTTCAATTCTGCAAGTTTCTCTGCATTTATTACAACTACAGTTAAAAAGCATTATTACGGCACCAATACCTACAAGCAAATAGATGATTAATTCAAGAGAAGGTGCAGATCCAAGCAATAAATGAACTACATTCCATGAATTCATTTTGCCTACAATCATACCAACTCCAATAATACCCCAGTTTAATCCTCCTATTATTACTAATATTTTAGCAATAATGCTCATAGTGCAACCGCCTTTGCAACAACAACTTTTACAATTTTTACACATATGTTTATATTATTTGTCCAAATCAAATTGAACAAAAAAATTATTTGGTAAAATTAATGGACCCACAATATAGTATACCATGCATAAAAAAGATGTTATACTAGCGTATTAGTAATAATAAAAAATATTTATGGGAAACAAGCTAAAACAAAATCAAATAGCTGGAGCTATAATAATAGCTGGACTTATTATTGCAGGAGCTATTCTATTAAAAGATAAAAGTTCATCATCAAATGCCGATACTGCATTGCAAAAAGTTAAGATAGAACAAGTCTCAGATCAAGAACATATTTTAGGAAATAAAAATGCAAAAATAATGATAGTGGAATATTCAGATACTGAATGCCCATGGTGTAAAGTATTTCATTCAACAATGCAGAAAGTAGTATCTGAAAATAGCAATGTAGCTTGGGTGTATAGGCATTACCCTATTTCTGAACTTCATTCAAAATCAGAGCACGAAGCAATAGCAACAGAATGTGCCTGGGAGCAAGGAGGTAATGATATGTTTTGGAAATATATAAATGAAGTTTTTGCAAGAACAGAATCAAATAATAAATTAGAAACAACTGAACTTTCCAAAATAGCCAATGATTTGGGTCTTAACATGGAATCTTTTGAAAACTGTCTTTCAAGTGAAAAATATAAAGAAAAAATCAGTACATACAAAACAGGAGCAAGTTCATTGGAAAAACAGTTAGTAGAAAAAGGAATTATACAAAATGGTCTTGGTACTCCATCAAGTTTTATTGTTAAAAAAGGAAAAATAGTTGAAATGATGCACGGAGCTGAATCTTATGAATCCATAATGCAAAAAATAGAAAAACTAAGATAGTAATACAATAAAAAATCCCGCATGTGCGGGATTTTTTATTTAGTCAAAATATAACTGCATACAATATTTTGACTTCACTCGGAAATAATAAAAATAAATTTTTATTATTTCCTCGCTAGTCAAAATAGTTTTTCAAGCGAGCAATTTTTTCATGTTGACGAAGTTTTTCATGAACCTTTGCTTCAATCTGACGAATACGTTCACGAGTAACTTGAAATTCTTCACCTACCCTTTCTAATGTATGCTGTATACCATCAGTCAATCCATAACGCATTTCAAGAATTTTTCTTTCTTTTGGATTAAGTTCGTCTAGAACTTCTCTTATTTGATCAGCTAAAATTCTACGAGAAGATTCTTGATCAGGTCTTAAAATCTTTTCATCTGGAATAAAGTTTTCCAATGTTGATTTATCATCATCGTCACCAACAGGTTGTTCAAGAGAAATAGTTTCTTGGCTTATATTTTCTATTGTGTGAATTTTTTCAACAGGTACACCCATCTCAGTAGCAATTTCTTCTGATAATGGCTCTCTTCCTAAATCTTGACTTAGCCTTCTATGAACTTGTTTATATTTTGAAATTGTTTCAACCATATGAACTGGAATACGAATTGTACGTGATTGATCAGCCAAAGCACGAGTTATTGATTGTCTAATCCACCAAGTTGCATAAGTAGAAAATTTATATCCTTTAGTCCAATCGAATTTTTCGACAGCTTTAAACAAACCAAGATTCCCCTCTTGTATCAAATCAAGTAAGGTTAAATTTGCACTTCGTCCAACATACTTTTTAGCTATTGAAACTACTAAACGCAAGTTTGCTCTTGCAAGTAAATTCTTTGCTTCAATATCACCATGCTCTATTCTTTTTGCCAATTCTTTTTCATCACTAGCATAAATTAAAGGATATTGACCTATTTCTTTTAAATACATTTGAATCGAATCATGCAAAGTAGATTTATTCAAATCAGAGTCATTTAAATCATTATCTAAATTCAAAAGATTTCCTCCTTCAAGAACATCTATTCCAGCAACAGTTAATTTTTCATACAATTCATCTAAAAAGATAATATCATTTTCGATGTTTGGAAATGTTTTCAAAATTTCATCATAAGTAACAAATCCTCTCTTTCTTCCTTTTGCTATAATTCCATCAGCTAAACGATTTAATTCTTCAGATTTTTTTTCAGAAGTACTTAATTTTTTAACTGTTTTTTTCTTAGTTACAGGTTTTTTTGTTTTTTTTATTTTTTTTGAAACCTTTTTTATTTTGCTCTTTTTAACCTTATTTTTCTTTACTTTTTTTATGTTTTTTTTCTTCATAATTATAATTTAGTTTTTAACACGACCATTTTTAATATTTTGTATCTTATTATTAATTTCATTTACTTCTTTCAAAATTTGAGTCGACTTATCTTTTTCTTTATTCATATCAGCCAGATGTAATTCTTTCATTTTTTTAGATAATTCTTCTTTTAAATTTTCCTCTTTCAGATTCTCCAACAATTCCAAAACGTCTTTATTTAAATTCCCTTCTTTTCCATAAAAAATTTCTGCTTCAAAAATTAAATCCTCTTTGTTATTTTCTACATCTATAAAAACTTCTTCGGGCTTTACTCCCAAAATATTTGAAAGTTCTTTTGTTATTTCTTCAACATTCAAAGATTGTTTTGGCAATGTTTTTTGCCAAAGCAAAATTCCAAACAATCTACGTTCTATATAATCTTTTTTGAAAACCTTATTTTCATGTTCTTCTGCACCTTTAATTTCATTTTGTTCAAATTTTAATTCAGTTTCAACTTTTCTAAGATCATCTCTTAGGGCATTTTCTGGAATTTGAGACATATCACTTATTAATTTAATAAAATGTGACTTTTCAATTGAGCTATCAAGAGCGTTGACGTATGGAAGTATTTTTTCTTTCACGTCTCTACCAATATATCGCGAATCTTTTTGTGTTTTACTCAATATTTTATTAAGTAAAAATTCAATAATATGTTTTGAATTACGAATAGCTTCATGCCATGCCTGGGGACCAGTTTTAGAAATTAAATCAGCAGGATCAACTCCATCTGGTAAAGAAACCACTTTAACATCCATTCCCAAAGATAATGCTATTTTACTTGCACGACTTGATGCATTAAAACCAGCCTTGTCAGCGTCGAAAGCAAGAACTATATTACTTGAAATTCTACGAACTAATCCCAAATTAGAAACAACATTTTCTTTAGAAACAGTTGAGTCTGTAAGTGCAGTTCCAGAAGTTGCAATTGTATTTTTAAAGCCAGCTTGATGAGATAAAACTAAATCAAATTGCCCTTCTACTAAAATTGAAAAATTATTTTTTCGAATAGATTCTTTAGCTTTATCAAGTCCATAAAGAACTGCTGATTTGCTAAAAATTGGAGTATCTGGGCTATTTAAATACTTTGCTGATTTTCCATCATCTCTAAAAAGTCTTCCAGAAAATGCAATTATACGTCCGCTAGAATCAGAAATTGGAAACATAATTCGTCCTCTGAACCTATCATAAAATCCTTTTTCTGTTTTTTTTATCAGTCCTGCTTTTTCTATATCCGCATCTTTAAAACCTTTTTTAATAAGATGAGAATATAATTCTCTCCAGTCTTCTTTTACAAAACCAATTTTAAAATCTGCGATTGAAACATCATTTAATCCTCTTGCTTTAAGATAAGCTAAAACTTCTTTATTGCTAGATAAATTATTCTCAAAAAATTTAGAAGATTCATCCATTATTCTATATAATCTTTCCTTCTCGCTTTCTTCTTCTTTGTTGAATTTTTCCAATACAATTCCTGCTTTATCAGCTAAAAGTTTTAATGCTCCTTTAAAATCCAAACCTTCAAATTCTTCTACAAAAGTGAATATGTCACCTTTTGCACCACAACCAAAACAATAGTAACTACCCCTATCAGGAGACACAAAGAAAGATGGTGTTTTTTCATTATGAAATGGACACCTTGCTTTTAGATTTGAGCCAGCTTTTTCTAACTTTATATAAGAAGAGACTACATCTTCGATTGAAAGCCTCTCCTTAATTTGTGTAACTGGAGAGTTCATAATATTTTATTCTTCCTCTTCAACGTGATTTTCTCTATTTTTAAATCCCGTTCCTGCTGGTATAAGTCGTCCAATAATTACATTTTCTTTTAAGCCTCTTAGATAATCTACACCACCCTTTACTGCATTTTCGATTAATACACGATTAGTATTTTGGAAAGAAGCAGCTGAAAGCCAACTCTTTGTTCGTAGAGATACTTCAGTTATTCCAAGAGCAACTATTTCTGCTTTTGCTTCTTTTCCACCAATGCTTGCGACTCTTGCATTTTCTTCAACCAATGCTGTGTTTTCTACAATATCACCATTTGAGAAATTTGTTTCTCCAGAATCTTTTATCTTTCTTCTTGAAAACATTTGACGAATAATTATTTCTGTATGTTTTCTAGAAATTGAAGCACTTTGCAATTCATAAACTTTATTTATTTCTCTGATAATATATTCTTCAACTAATTCTTTACCTCCATACTTAAATATTTCTGCAATATCAGCGGATCCATCTGTCAAAAGTTCTCCTTTCTTTACTTTATCTCCTACTTTCACTATTGGTATTCTTCTAAATGCTGCTAAATATTCTATTTCATTTGATTTACCATCACCTTTTGTATCAGACAAAACTTTTATTATTTTCTCTTTTCCATCTTTATCTTTTACTTCTATTACTTCACCATCTGTCTGAGAAACAATAGCTGGGTTCTTAGGAATTCTTCTTTCGAAAATTTCTTCAACACGAGGAAGACCTGTCGTAATATCAGTACCAGCAACTCCTCCAGCATGGAATGTACGAAGTGTAAGCTGTGTTCCAGGTTCTCCAATAGCTTGAGCAGCTATAATTCCAACAGCTTCACCTAAATCTACAAGATGATTTCTTCCTAAATCAAGACCATAACATTTCTGACAAATACCATGAACAGTATTGCAAGTAAGAGGAGATCGAACAAATACTTCAGTAAAACCAGCTCCTTCAATGTTATAAGCTTCTTCTTTTGTAATTAGAAATCCTTTTTTATATACAACATTACCGTCCTTATCTTTCAAATCTGCTGCTAATACTCTTCCACGAAGATTTTTTGAAAGAGGAATTTCTATTCCAGAAATATTTTCTCTTTTTACTATTTTACCTTCTTTCGTTCCACAATCTTCTTCTGTAATAACTACATCCTGAGCAACATCAACTAATCTACGAGTTAGATATCCAGCTTTAGCAGTGTTAAGAGCAGTATCTGATGCACCTTTTCTAGCACCATGAGTTGTAACGAAATATTCAATTGGTGAAAGTCCTTCATGATAACATGGTATAACAGGAAATTCTTGAGTTCTACCCTGGTTGTTTTGAATAAGTCCTTTCATACCTGTCATCTGTACTAAAGAAGTCATAGTACCTCTTGCTCCAGAATTAAATAAGTCATAAGTTGAACCATTTTTATCCAAAGTTTTTGGAAGTACTTTTTCCAATTCTTTTTTAGCACGAGTCCAAATCTCTATAACTTTCTGATATCTTTCTTCTTCAGAAAGAAGACCTTCTCTCCATTCTGAAACAACAACTTCTTCTTGTTTTTTTGCTTCTGCAATTATTGCTGGTTTTTCTTCTGGAACTTTGACGTTATCAAGACCCCATGTAGTACCAGATTTTGTTGAATATTTGTAACCAAATTCCTTAATTTTATCCAATATAGGAGGAGTGTTATCAACGCCATAACACATAATAAGTTCATCAACTAATGCAGATAATCTTTTTTGTGTCATTTCGTCACTTATGAAAGCAAAGTCACTAGGCAATATACTATTAAATAATATTTTACCAACTGTTGTGTCAAATAGTCCCCCATTATGTTTTTTATATTTCAAGGAATCAGTAGACATAACTTTTATCTTTGCACGTAATGAAACTATTCCATAATCGTATGCTGACACTGCAGCATTTGGACTTGAAAAATATTTTCCTTCTCCTAATTCACCATCACATGATTTAGTCATCCAATATGATCCTAGCACCATATCCTTACTTGGATGAACTATAGGATCACCATTTTGAGGTTTAAGTAAATTTTTATTTGCTGCCATTAATTCTCTTGCTTCTGATTGAGCTTCATCTGAAAGTGGTACATATACTGCCATCTGGTCACCGTCGAAGTCTGCGTTGAATGCCTGACAAACAAGTGGATGAACTTGAATAGCATTTCCTTCAATTAGAATAGGATTAAAAGCTTGAATACCAAGTCTGTGCAAAGTAGGTGCACGGTTTAGAAGAACATATTTTCCTTGAATAACTTCTTCTAACATTGCCCAAACTTCTGCAGTTTGTTCTTCAATAAGTTTATTTGCTCCTCTTATGTTAAATGCAATTTCTGCTTGAAGGATTTTTGAAATAACAAAAGGACGGAATAATTCCAATGCCATATGTTTTGGAAGTCCGCATTGATTTAGTTTTAATTGAGGTCCAACAACAATAACAGAACGGCCTGAGTAGTCTACACGCTTTCCAAGTAAGTTTTGACGGAAAAGACCTTGCTTTGATTTTAGATTATCAGAGAGAGATTTAAGTGCTCTCTTTTGTGATTGACTCATTGCTACACTATCATTTTGTTTTGCAATAGAGTTATCAATTAATGCATCTACAGCTTCTTGAATAATTCTTTTCTCATTTCTCAAAATAACATCTGGAGCATTTATTTCTTTCAATTTCTTCAAACGATTATTTCTATTTATTACTCTTCTGTAAAGATCATTCAAATCACTTGTTGCATGTCTACCGCCATCAAGAGCAACCATAGGACGAAGAACTGGTGGAATAATAGGTATTACAGTCAAAAGCATCCATTCTGGTCTTATATTTGCATAAATCATAGCTCTAATTAGAGAAAGTCTTTTCTGTAATTTTTCTTTCTCTACTATACTTGCTTTTTCAAGCATCATTTCTGTATGAGCTTTTAACTTATTCAAATCAAGATTTTTAAATATAGAATAAATTGCTTCAGCACCTATATTTGCTTCAAAACAAGTTCCATATTTTAAAGAATAATGATGGAATGAAATTTCATTTAGAACTTTTCCTTCATAAATTTCACCAATTTCTTTTTTTGTATTTGAAAGTAAAGTTTTTAATTTTTCTTTTGTTTCTTCGTCTGTAGTATTTTTTAATTTAGTTTTATATTCTTTATCTAGGTTTGTTAATATAATTTCTTTTTCTTCTTCATAAACTTTAGTAATTATATAACCAGCAAAATAAATAACCTTCTCAAGGTCAGAGACAGAAATATTAAGAAGTATACTCATTCTAGATGGAACACCTCTTAAAAACCAAATATGTGCAACTGGAGTTGAAAGCTCTATATGTCCCATTCTTTCTCTACGAACAATAGAACGTGTTACTTCCACTCCGCATTTTTCACAAATTATATCCTTATATCTAATACGACGATATTTTCCACAATAACATTCATAATCCTTCTCAGGTCCAAATATTTTTTCATCAAATAAACCACCTCTTTCAGATCGTCCAGTACGATAATTTATTGTCTCAGGTTTTGTAACTTCTCCATAAGACCATTCTTTTATTTGTTCAGGTGAAGCAAGTTTGAGTGTGATATGATCAAAATCTGTTGTGTTTAGTGTTTTCATATATTTTTTATTTATTATTAATAATTATTCCTGATCAAAACCTTTTTCTAGCTTCACATCTAAAGCAAGACCACGCAAATAATTCAACATGACATTGAAAGAAGCTGGAGAGTTTGGAGATTTAATAGGTTCATTCTTAATAATATTATCAAAAGTCTGAGAACGACCTAATATATCGTCAGACTTAATAGTAAGCATTTCTCGCAAAGTATAAGCAGCACCATAACCTTCCAAAGCCCAGACTTCCATTTCTCCAAATCTCTGTCCTCCACCTTGAGCTTTTCCTCCAAGAGGTTGTTGAGTTATAAGCGAATAAGGACCAATGGAACGCATATGTATTTTATCTTCTACCATATGGTGAAGTTTCAACATATACATATATCCAACAGCTATATCCTGTCCAAAAGCTTCTCCTGTTCGTCCATCAAAAAGTTTCAATTTTCCATTTTCAGGAATTCCTGCTTTTTTCAATTCTTCTTTTATTTCTTCTTGTCTTGCTCCTAAGAAAGGAGGAACTATAGCTTGATACCCTAATGTATTTGCAGCCATACCAAGATGCATTTCCAAAATCTGTCCCAAGTTCATACGAGAAGGAACACCGAGTGGAGACAAAATTATATCAACTGGAGTACCATCTGCTGTATATGGCATATCTTCTTCAGGTAAAATTGTAGATATAACTCCTTTGTTACCATGACGTCCAGAAAGTTTATCTCCAACTGATATATTTCTAACTTGAGCTACTTCGATTACTATTTTTTTAATTATTCCAGCTTCAAGTGTATGTCCAAGATCACGAGAGAAAATTTTAACTCCTATAACTCTTCCTCTCTTCCCATGTTCTACACGTAAAGAAGTATCTTTAACATCACGAGCTTTTTCAGCAAAAATTGAACGGAGCAATCTTTCTTCTGGTGTAAGTTCTGTTTCACCTTTTGGTGTAATTTTACCAACTAAAATATCATTCTCTCTAACTTCAGCTCCTATTCTAACAATTCCATCTTCATCCAAATCCTTTAATTTAACTTCTCCAACATTCGGTATATCGCGAGTAGTTATTTCAGGTCCAAGTTTTGTATCTCGCACTGTGCAAATAAATTCTTCAAGATAAATACTTGTAAATTTACTTCTCTTTACTAATCTTTCAGAAATAATTATAGCGTCTTCGTAGTTTGAACCAGACCAAGAAAGAAATGCAACAAAAATGTTTTGACCAATAGAAATTTGTCCTCCTACAGTACTTGAAGTGTCTGCTAATACATCACCCTTTTTAACCTTATCTCCCATATTTATATTTGGACGTTGATGGAATGCAGAGAAGTTATTATTTCTTAAGAAATTTACAAGTGGATAAACTTTTTCTGTTTTTCCTTGAACTATTATTTTTTTAGAATCTACATAACTTACAACTCCAGCTTCTTCTGCAATAACCAATCTTCCTGAATCTCTAGAAGCTAATTCCTCAATTCCTGTTGCAACAAGAGGTGCTTCTGGAGATATACAAGGAACAGCTTGCTTCTGCATGTTTGATCCCATGAGTGCTCTATTTGCATCATTATGTTCCAAGAATGGAATCATTGAAGTTGCAATAGAGAATGCTTGGTTTGCTGCAACATCAATAAAATCAACTTCATCTTTAGAAATTATTCCTGGAACATTTTTTATTCTTGCTTCAACTTTTTTTTCTGTTATTACTCCATTTTCATCGTAAGGAATTCCTGCATGAGCAATATTATATTTTTCTTCATCTAGTGCATTTAGATAACTTATTTCATTTGTAATTTTTCCATTCTTTACTTTCACATATGGTGTTTCAATAATTCCAAAATCATTTATTCTAGAATAAGTTGAAAGGTGAACAATAAGACCGATGTTCGGACCTTCGGGCGTATGAATTGGACAAACTCTTCCATAATGGGAAGGATGGACATCACGAACTTCTAAGCCTGCACGTTCACGAGTAAGTCCTCCTGGACCAAGAGCAGAAAGTAATCTTATATGTTCTATCTCAGCAAGAATGTTTTCTTGACTCATAAATTGAGATAGTTGGTTTGTTGTGAAAAATTCTTTTATACGAGCTTGAAGAGGTCTTTGGTTAATAACTTGTATAGGCATAGCTGTATCAACATCAATAATTGACATTCTGTCTTGAATATTTCTTTTGATTTGCATCATTCCTGTACGAATCTTTTGTTGAAGCATTTCTCCAACAAAACGAACACGTCTTTGTCCTAAGTGGTCAATATCATCAGGTTTTGCTTGAGGATTACTGTTCAAATTAATAATATTCATAACTACAGTAACTAAATCTTCTTTTGATATAGTACGACGAGTAAGTTCTTCTTCGTCCATACTTTTTTCAAATCTTTTATTAAAACGATATCTTCCAACAGGAGAAAGATCATATCTTTCTGAAGTAAATAATGAATCAATAAACTCTTTCGCATTATCAGCTGTTGCCATATCGCCATCTCTTAGACGTTTATATATTTCAATATATGCATCTTCAAGTGTTTTTGCTGTATCTTTAGAAAAACAAGTCTTAATAGTTTCTTCCATTAAACTATCCCCTTTCAATTCTTTCAATATCATCTCATCAGTATGAAAACCCATTACTCGCAATAATGCAGTAACTGGAAACTTTCTCTTTTTATCTATTCTTACATAAATTGCTCCATCGGCTTCAGATTCAATTTCAATCCATACTCCTCTTGCAGGAATAATTTTTGCACCAAAACATCTCTTTCCTTTTAACTCAGACTCTGTAAAGAAAAAACCGAAAGAACGTGCAAGTTGAGGAACTATAACACGTTCTACTCCGTTGATAATGAAAGTACCGTGTGAAGTCATCAACGGTAAGTCTGACATAAATATTTCTTGTTCTTTTACTGTTCCGAGTATTTTATTAGTAAGCTTTACTCTTGCTTTTAATTGTCCTTGATAAGAAACTTTATTTATTTTTGAATCATTTTCATCAGATTTTGACTCACCAAGATAGAAAGAAGTAAATTCTAATTGAAATTTTTTACCAGAATAATCAGATATTGGAGAGAATTCTTTTAAAACTTCTTTTATTCCAGTTTCCACTAACCATTTGTAAGACTTAACTTGTGCATCTATCAAATTGGGAAATTCTATTAACGGCTTCTTATATCTTGAAAAAACTTTTTTGGGACGGTTAGCTTCTTTTTGCATTTTTATAAAAAATCCAAAAAATAAATAGATACAGCCATAAGCGAAAAAAACGCTTTATAGCTTTTTATTATTTATTTCGGATACTAATTAAATTAATACTAATTAATAATATGGAGTATGCATCCGAAACTCAATCTACCAATCATTCTATGATTATACTCATAGAAAAACCATTGTCAAGGTTCTTTACTTATTATATATACTGGTTTAAAATTAATGGGTTAGATAGCCTTATAGTTTGGTCGCGTTTTGAATTATTAATAAATTAATCAATTAAAATATATGTTTGGATTAGGAATAAAAGAATTAATAATAATTGCAGTTATAGTTATACTGCTATTTGGATCAAAAAAAATTCCAGAGTTTTCTGTAAAGCTTGTAAATAGTATTCGTAAAATTTTTAAGAAAAGCAACAAAAAAGTAACTCATGATAATACATACAGTAACAATACAAAAGAAAACACAACAACAGAAGAACAGAAATAAAATAATTAAGTAAAATTTAATCTACTGTTTGCACACATTCGTACTTAAATTAAAATCAGAAAAACTAGCCATATTGACATAATGTGTTATATTATGCTATAATATACACTAAGAACGATGTTGTTCTTAATAAACGAATAAGGAGATAAAACAATGAGTAAATCAGTGAGTATTGACCAATCTCATTCAGTTATCCAAATCCTTGCTAACAATGTGGACTGGAGTGTTCTGGATGGTGATATGTTACAGGAACAGGTTATAAAAAACCCGAAAGAAGCTGGTAAACAGTTCACTGCGTTTTTGAAAAATGGTGGAAAAGTTATAGTTGATAGCCCAAGGGTAATCAACATTGACCGCTCGATCCCGTTTGACCCCAAAACCTTTATTGGTAATGGCTGGTCAATTGAAGAACAAGACGAAAGAGCAATTGCTCTCACCGAAATTGACCTAACCGAGGTTATGTTTGACTCAACCTTGGAAAAGGGAGAAAAAAGCATTAAAGGTGAAGACAAACTCAAACGTCTCAAAGAAAAAACAAATCGTATTCGTTTGGATGCTGGTATTTTCAAAACACTTTGGGAAAACCAAATCCTCATTCCTGAAAAATGGAAAGAAAAAACAAACGGAAATACGACATATATTTTCTTTGATGGAACTGTTCTTCGGCACTCTAGCGGTGTCCGTTATGTCCTGTGCTTGTACTGGCGCGATGGTGGGTGGAGCTGGTTCTGCAATTGGCTTGGGGTTTGATTGGAGCGCTGATGACCCGTCTGCTGTTCTCGCAAGTAGTACTGTGATTTCTGAAACTTTGGTTTCTTAGATCCTTTGTTCTTTGTGCATTTCGCGAAAAAAATGGAGGTATTTAACTTCCGCCCCTGTATTTTTATACAGGGGTTATTTTTTAACCATAATTTTCTTTAATATTTTTCAAAAATTAATCATTAGTGGACGAAATAGGAACTAAAATACTAAAATACAATAGGTATATTTTTATACCTACTTTAAGTAAAAGACATTCTATTTAGGTATTCTCCCAATTCATCAAACAGAACCTTAGCATTATCAAAAGTTATTAACTCTCTTGCTTCTTTAAATGGCAACCATTTCATTTCAGAAATTTCATGCTTGAAATCATCTGGAATTGATGTGTTAATATCAGAAACAAATCCAGGAAAATATTTCACAGATTTATCGTAAACTATTCCATCTTTTTCAAATGTATATTGTTGATTAAAAGATACACCAGAGATAATTTTAATGTCCGTAATCCCCGTTTCTTCTCCTAATTCTCGCTTTGCAGTTTCTTCTTCTGGTTCACCAGGATTTGGATGACCTTTTGGAAAACCCCAATGCTCTCCTTGATGCTGGACCAAACAAAAAAGAAAATTCCCTTCAGTATTTTTAAATATAGGCATTACTCCAAATGACTTGTCTTTTATAGGTTCCATAAATATATTATACCATTTTAAAAAATATTCATGGCACATATTTTTATACCAAAAAAACTTTTTTCTACTTAATCTAAGTTTTTATTTACTATTAGAGAACATAACAACTATATTTATGTATAAAATATATGTTAAAAAATTTTTAATAGTTCCATAAGCGATACAACAGTATAATCAACGGTGTTAGTAGGTATATTATTTCTATCTGTTAATCTATACCAAACAGTAGTCATATTAAGGTTTTTAGCTGGAGAAAGTCCTCTTTCAATATTGTCATCAATCATTACAGACTCTACTGGGCTAGCTCCAGTAATTTCAAATATTTTTTTAAATAATTCAGAATTGGGTTTATTTAGTTTATGATCACCAGAAACATCTGTATTTTGAAAATATTTTAATAAATCTGCTTCTTTTAATTTTTCCTTAACTTTAGAATTTTGGTTTGCAATAATTCCAAGTTTGTATTTTTGAGATAATTTTGAAATAACTTCTTTTGCTTCTTCACGAACTTTAAGTAAATCATAATAGCTAGGAGCCTCAGATCTTTTTGTTTTCATTAATTCTACAGCTTCAATAATTTTACTTTTATCTTTTAATGCAAGAGAAACAATATTTATATCTAAGTCCCCTATCATTCCACTAGCCTCAGGCCAAATAGCCATAATTTCTTCTTTAGTAGTATTTAATTCAAAATGTTTAACAGTCTCCCAATTATAATTTTCACGAATCTTTTGAAATTCTGATTCATCAGCTAATACTCCTCCAATATCAAAAAAAATCCATTTAATATTCATAAAATGATTATATCAATTCCTTCGCACAATAAGCCAGCTTAAAAACTGGAAACTAAAATACAATAGGTATATTTTTATACCAGATTAAGGGAAAAACTATAAAGTACCAGTTTCTGTTTTTTAATTAAAATTTAGTAGGAGAAATTTTAAATTTATAAGTATTGTCATTTATTTTATTCATAAAGACTATATCTACATTGCCTATCTTGTATGGCAGAAAAGCACCTAAAGAAAATTCATTAGTTTCCCCAGTAAGATTACTTATGAAAGAAAGAGTAACTGAATCAGGACAATTTTGAACATCATTACCACAAGTTCCTGGTATACCTTTTACTACTTTTAAAAATTTTACTGAATCACCTTGATTAAAATTTACACTTTCTCCAACACTAAGTTCAAAGGGTTCTCCAATTACAACTGTTTTGTTTTCAACCTTTTTTGCTTCTGGGCAAATAAATTCACAATTTATTCCAGTTCGTCCGACATAAGAACCATCTGGACATTGTTTAGAATCCGCGGTGCACATAATTTCCCCATTTGTATTGTTATTGTCTTTCTTTTCAGCTATTTTATTTATAAAATTATCATTTTTTTCTTGTCTTGAATTATTAAAGAAAAAATAACTTAGTCCACCAACTAATAAAATTATAATAATAATCAACAAAATCGTGTTTAACTTTGATTTGTTTTCCATAAATATATTATACCAGTTCTTCACCTAGTCAGTCCACAGAAAAACACCTATACAAAATAGGCGTTTTTCATATGCGCGGCCGACCGGACTTGAACCGGCAACCTCTCGCGTGACAGGCGAGTGCTCTAACCAAGTTGAGCTACGACCGCATTTTATATACTTTTCAAATATACTCTTCTTTCTGTGAAGAAAAAGCATATTCTTGTATTATACATAATTTTCTATAAAATCAAAGGGTTATTTAATGTGTCGGCGGGTAGGATCGAACTACCGACCTTGGGCTTATGAGTCCCACGCTCTAACCAACTGAGCTACGCCGACAAAAAGCAAACTGCTTTGCTTTTTGTCGATGGCACTACCACAAACAAAAGCATTAGGGCGATGCGAGGCTATTGGCCGAGCCGCCCTTTTTAGCACTTGCCTTTGTAATATAGCATATTTTGGCCTTTTTTCAAATTTTCTTTACAAAGATAATATTTCGTATTATACTTATACCATACGTAAAACTTCGAGAGAAGAGGTATCTCTCTCTAATAAATAAAATAGCGGGGTAGAGAAGAGGTATCTCGTAAGGCTCATAACCTTAAGACTCTGGTTCGATTCCAGACCCCGCAACAATTAAATTTTTAAATAAAATCATACTCTCTAAAAATCTCTTCATACAATGCAATCACTCTTTTTGCTTCATGGTGAGAAAGCTCAAACTCTATTCCCTCGTGTGCAATTTTATTTCTTATTAAATGAACTTCCCAAGCAGAACTTAACTTTTTAAAATTTTCCCTATCTGCAGATTTTAGTTTTTCTGCTAAATTTTCTCCTTTGAAATTAAGCCTATCCATCAATTCATTTAGCATTGCATCCGCTTCAATTACTGATAATTTCCAATCACTAGGACTATCAGAAAAAAGATATTGCAAAACAGCTTCCCATTTTTCATTATTTGAACCTGTCCTTTTTTCTGAAGCTATTTTTTCTTTCTCAATTTGTTTACGCCTAAATTCAGCAATTTCATGCTCTATATATTCATGTTCTTTTTTTCTGACTTCAAAAATTTTTATTACAGAGTAAATAATTATAAAAATAAAAAATATAGAAAAAAGAGCAAGAATAAATTTTACAATATTACCAATCGCTGTTGGTTGAGATAATGGGTCAAATAAATTAATAAAAAAATTATATATGCCACTCAAAATTTTATCAAAATCAAAAAATTTAGAATTAAAAAGAAGTTCTTCTGTCGCTTGATTATTTGAATTAAATGTTTGTGACAAATCCATATTTAATATTATACCATACAGTTTTATTTGATTCCTTCAAACTTTTTTCCTATTTGGAAAAGATCTTTTTCATGAAAATGATTAGCCATAAATTGAATAGATAGTGGCAATCCATTCTTAGTGAATCCTGAAGGCAATGCTATTGCTGGTATTCCAGCTATATTTGCTGGTGCTGAAAAAATATCACATAAATACATTGCTACAGGGTCATTTAATTTTTCACCAATTTTAAAAGCTGGTGTCGGAGTAGTTGGAGTCATTATAAAATCAACATTTTGAAATGTTTTTTCAAATTCTTTTTCTATTGCATGACGAACTTTCCATGCTTTATTATAATAAGCATCATAATATCCATGCGAAAGTACATAAGTTCCAAGTATTATTCTTCTTCTAGTTTCTGCACCAAAACCTGCTGATCTTGTTTTTTTATATGAATCGTTCACGTCACTTCCCTCTTTACGAAGACCATATCTTACTCCATCAAATCTAGACAAGTTCGTAGAAACTTCAGCAGGCATGATTATGTAATATGTAGCTAAAGAATATTTTGAGTAAGGTAATTCTATATCTACAATTTCAAAACCTGCTTTTTTTAATTTTTCTACAGATTCTTTAAAATTAGAAATTACCTCTTCATCAACTCCATCTTGAAATAAATGCCACGGTATACCAATTTTTCCACCAATCATATTTTCTTTATTTATAAAATTAACTGATGTGGAATCTAAATCATCTTTACCAACAATAGCATCAAATAATATTCGAGCATCTTCAACAGATTTTCCAAATGGAGAAACTTGATCAAGTGAATTTCCCATAGCAATTATCCCATTACGTGATACTGCACCATATGTAGGTTTTAAACCAACCAAACCACAAAAAGAGGCAGGTTGCCTTACAGAACCACATGTTTCTGTACCCAAAGCACAAAGTGCCATATCGGATGCAACAGCAGCTGCAGAGCCTCCAGAAGAGCCACCAGGCACATATTCTCCTCCATTGTATGGATTTTTTGTTACACCATAAGCAGAAGTCTGAGTTGAGCTTCCCATGGCAAATTCATCCATATTTGTTCTTCCAATAAATACAGCTCCTTCTTCTCTTAATTTTTTAATAACAAATGCATCATAACTTGCAACATAATTTTCTAAAATTTTTGACGCTGCAGTAACTTTTTTCCCTTTAATTAAAATATTGTCTTTTATTGCAATTGGAATACCAGTTAATTTATTTCCTTTTTTATTTTTAATAATTTCATCTGCTTTTTTTGCTTGATCCAAGCAATCATCAAAAACTTCCAAATAAGCATTTAGATCTTTATTTTTTTCTTCTATATTTTTTAAATAGGCAGAAACAAGTTCAACTGAAGTCAACTTTCCCTCTCTCATCATCTCACTTGCTTTTTCTATTGTTAAATTTTTTAAATCCATTTTTTAAAGTATTTTTTTTACTTTCACAAAATCATCTTTTGAATCTGGAAATTGTTTATTTATTAATTCACTTGAAAAATCACGAGATTCTAATTTGTCCTCCCTCCAAATATTTCGATTATTATATTCAGGCCTAATATCCTCTACTTTAACTTCTTGTATTTGTTTTACATAATTCAAAATACCTTCCATGTCTGAAAGTAGATTCTCTTTTTCTTCTTTAGAAAGTTCAATTTTTGCCAGTTCTGCCAGCTTTTCAACATCTTCTATTTGCATGTTTTAAAGTATAGCAAAATATGGAGTTTTTATAAAGAAATTATTTTTTCTTTTTTTCTAAAATATCTTCCGCATATTCACTACTACTATATTTAGTTTAGCATAAAAATACCCCTGCTTTTGGTTATTATGCAGGGGTATTATCATAAAAGTAAGGTTTTACATATATACGCTATAGCTGATATGTGTACTTTGGGGTTGTATTTTGAGGGTTGTATTTTGAGGGTTGTATTTTGAGGATTGTATTTTAGTTTCCAAGTAAGGCTTTTATTCTTTCTTCTATTGGAGGATGTGTATTAAAAAGATTTGAGATTTTTTTGCCTGCACCAGAAAATGGATTAGAGATAAAAAGATGGGCTGTAGCATTATTTGCATAAGTCATTGGACGAGAATTTTGTGAAATCTTTTTCAAAGCACTTGCCAAACCTTCTGGATATCTTGTAAGCAATGCACCAGAAGCATCTGCTAAAAATTCTCTTTTACGTGAAATAGAAAGTTGAATAATTGTTGCAAAAATTGGAGCCAAAATTGAAAGTACAATTCCAACTAGCATCATAATACTTCCCCCTCTATCGTCATCCCTACTACGCCCTACGCCCCAGAATGTCGAACGCAAAAAGATATCTGCAATGATAGAAACAAAACCAACTAAAACAACAATTACAGTAGAAAGTAAAATATCTCTATTCCCTATATGAGAAAGTTCATGCGCTATTACACCTTCAAGCTCATTCTTATTAAGAATTTGCAATAAACCAGTAGTCACAGCCACAACTGCATGTTCTTTATTTCTACCAGTTGCAAAAGCATTTGGCGATGGATCATTAATAATACACAATCTTGGCATTGGTAATCCTGCTGTGATAGAAAGATTTTCAACAATATTCCATAAATCTGGATTTTCTTCTTTTTTTATAGGCTTTGCATGATTTAATTTCAAAGCTATTTTATCTGAATACCAATAGCTTATAACATTCATAGATATGCTAAAGATAATAAAAAAATACAAAATATTAGGATTGTTATAATACTGTGAAAAGAAAAATCCTATACCAATAACAATAACCAAAAACAGACTCATTAAAAGCCAAGTTTTAGAAACATTTTTTGATTGTTGCGTATATAATGTAGCCATTTTAAATTAAAACTTTACTTCAACTGGATTCTGAGCAACGTCATTATCTGGTAGATCAAAGAATTCCATCTTAGAAAACTTAAAAATATTTGCAATAATATTTGATGGAAAACTTTCTATCTTTATATTCAAGTCACGAACATTTGTATTATAAAATCTTCGAGCAGCTTGAATTTTATTTTCAGTATCAGATAGTTCACTTTGCAATGCTAAAAAGTTTTGATTTGCTTTAAGTTCAGGATATGCCTCTGCAATAGCAAAAACAGACTTTAATGCACCAGTAAGAACATTCTCTGCTTTTGCATGACCTTCTCCTGGGCCAGTTGCACTCATTGCTGTTGTTCTTGCTTTAGTTACGTTTTCAAAAGCTGTAGATTCATGAGTAGCGTAACCTTTAACAGTATTTACTAAATTAGGAATCAAATCGTATCGTCTTTTTAATTGAACTTCAATATCAGCCCAAGCTTCTTTTGATCTATTTTTTAGAGATACAAAAGAATTAAAAGATACAGCAATCCATAAAATTAAAACAACTACAATGCACGCTAATATCCATATATATGTCATAAAATTTATATTCAATGACTATAGAGTCATTAAAAAATTACTAATAATTATTTTTTAGACTTCTTTTTTTGCCACCCTTCGACTACTACCAAAAGTGGTGAAGCCAAAAAGATTGAAGAGTATGTTCCAAAGAACATTCCAAATGCTAAGACTAGAGCAAAGTATTTAGTAGAATATGGACCAAAGAAGAACAATGCTAACAAAACTAAAATAACAGTAAGAGATGTGCAGATAGAACGCACAAAAGATTGTTGTAAACTTTTACCAACTGTTTCTGGAAAATTAATTTTATTTATCATAGCTTGACCTCTTATATTTTCTCTTATTCTATCAAAAATAACAATTGTGTCAGAAACGGAAAGTCCCAAAATAGTCAATACTGCAACTACGAACAGTGTATCCATTTCAATTCCCAAGAAATGAGAAAGTAAGGCAAATATTCCAACTGGAATAATAACGTCATGCAAAAGTGAAACTATAGCAATAAAACCATACTTCCAAGAAGAAACAGGTTTTGATACTTTTCTAAATGCAAAAGCGATAAAGATTATAATTCCAAGAGAGACAAGGATGATCGCAACTATAGCTTTTCTTGTTAATTCTTTACCAACAGAAGGTCCTATAGAACTAAAATTCTTTTCTTCAAGTAAATTTTTGCCATCTTGGGAAAGAGCATTCAAAAGTTGTTTATGTTCTATATCGTTAAGCTCTCTTGATTTTACTATATAGTCACTATCTCCTGCTGGCTGAAGTAACATTGAACCAAAACCTAAAGACTCTAGAATAGGATTTAATTCTTCTTGTGTAGGTCTTGCATCTTTATATGTAACTTCTGTTAATGCTCCTCCTTTAAAATCTATACCAGCATTTAATCCAAAAAAACAAATTGAAAATATAGAAAGAGCAACCAATACTATTGATATAATGATAAATATTTTTTTGTTTCTTATTACGAACATATTATTTTGAAATTCCAGAACTAAATAAAAATCTTGCGACCTTGCCTTCTCCTATAAAGCTAACACCATAAAGGAAAATTCTTGAAATTGTAATAGCTGAAAGCATTGAAACCAAAACACCCATACCAAGAGTTAATGCAAATCCTTTTATCAAAGATGTTCCAAACCAGAATAAAATGATTGCTGTAATAATACTTGAAATATTAGAGTCACGTATTGAAAACCAAGCTCTAGAGAATCCTGCGGAAATAGAATCTGCAATTGTTCGTCCAGAACGTAATTCTTCTTTTACACGTTCAAAAATAAGCACATTTGCATCTACAGCTATACCTATTGAAATAATAAAACCAGCTATACCTGCTGCAGTCAAAGTAACAGGTAATAGTTTAAATAAACTAAGAATAATTACGATATAAACACAAAGAGAAATAACTGCAACAAGACCTGGTAAGCGGTACCAAAGTATTAAGAATAATGCAACAAATAAAAATCCTATGATAGCAGCTTTCATACCTGCATATAATGCGTTATCGCCTAATGTTGCACCTATTGTTTGTTTCGAAAGTAATGTTATTGGTACAGGTAATGCTCCTGAATTTAATCTACCAACTAATTGTTTTGCTTCAGTTGCTGTGAATGTACCAGAAATTTGAGCTTGTCCACCAGTAATTTCTTCTCTAACTACGGGAGTTGAAATTGGAGAACCATCCAAATATATTGCTACAACTTTTCCTACATTATTTTTTGTTATTTCAGCAAATAATTTTGAACCTGTATCATCAAATTGTAAACCAACTATTGGCTCTCCAGTTGTTTGATCAAATTCTAAAACTGCCTTTTTCAAATATCTACCGGTTAATTCTGTGGAAACATACTGTTTCGACATATCAATAGTAGCTTCACCCTTTTCATTAACTATAAGTTCTCTTGGTGCATCTTCTGGAGCTTCAATTTTAAATTCCAAAAGAGGAGTTTGTCCTATCATTGCAGTAGCTTTTTCAACATCAGTAACACCAGGAAGATCAACAATAAGTTTTTCATCTCCACCTGAAACAAAACTTCCCTCTTGCACTTGTACAACAGGTTCAGAAACTCCAAATAAATTTATTCTACGTTCAATCACATCTCGTAGAGAATTCATTGAATCAGAAACTTGTCCTGCAGGAACTTGCGACACATCAGCTTTATAAATCAAATGGCTACCACCGGAAAGATCAAGACCTAATCTAAAAGGAAAACTTTTTAGAAAAGAAGGTGCTTGTTCATAATTTTTATTAAATTTAGGTTCAGACTTAAAAACAAAAAAAGCGACGGCTACGCCCAAAATAAGAATTATTAATGCCATTACTCTCTTCTTCCACATATATTATTTTATATTATACATTTAATATTAAAAAAGCAAATTTCAATATAGTTCCTAACGGACTTGCCACTCTTTATTTTCGCTTATCTTATTGGTTATTTGTAGCATTATTTTGTTAACTTCTTCATCAGTCAATGTCCTATCGTAAGATTGAAAAATAAGCCTGAAACCAAAGGAAGTTTTATTAGTTTTAGGATTACTAAAAGAATCAAAAATATAAGGTTCTTTGATCAAAAGATCAGTACCATTTTCTATAATTAAATTTTTTATTTTTTTCTCATCTTCTTTATCCATAACCCATATTGCTATATCACGACAAATAAATGGATAAATTGACCATTGCTTAAAAACTGATACTGATGAAAAATTTAAAGTATCATTATTTTCTTTTTCATTAAAGATATTAGTTGAATCAATATCTGAAATTGATTTACAAAATTCATCTAAAGAAATTTCTTTAATATTTTCTTTTTCATTATATGCAACATGCATTTCTTCTTTGTCTTTCAAAAATACTGTTCCAATTTCAAAAATTTTAATTTCTTTCATTCCAAGAAATGGTGCATTCAATTGATTTAATTTTAGACTTTCTTTCAAACCATCAGCTAGATTGGTTCTTAAGAATTTTTTATCAGAAGCAGAAGCTAATACCTCGACTTCCCCATTGTCTCTGAATGTGTAAGTCATAACTTCAGAATATCCATCATCAAGCAACTTTCTCCTTGCTAAAAACATTTTTGAAAAAATATTATTTGAAAAAGAAGATTCATTTGAAGACATATTTAATTTAGGCAATACTTCAGAAAGTTTTTCATAACCTAAAATTCTAATAACTTCTTCCGTTAAATCATGTTTACCATTTAAGTCTAATCTTAAAAATGGGATTTCAACCTGAAAAATATTATCTTTTTCTGTGTATAAAAAGTTCAATTTTTTCCAAACACTTTCAATTTCATATTTTGAAAAATTAGAACCTAATCTTTTATTTACATAATCAACTGATAAAGAAATATTTTTTTGTTCTTTTTTATTAGGATAAATATCAACAATATTTTCAGCTTCCCCTCCTGCCAAACTATAAATAAGATCAGAAATTGCATTCATTACTTTCTCGCAAAGTTCTGGAGAAATTTCATTCTCATACCTTTTTACTGCATCAGTTAGTATATTTATTTTTTTAGCAGTTTTTCTTGTTGTTGTAGGATTAAAATTTGCAACCTCTATAACTATATTTTTTGTATTTTCATCTACTTCAGCTTTTACTCCTCCTTTTATACCAGCAATAGCAAGTGGATTATTTTCATCAGCAATAACTAAAATAGATTCATCTAACTCAATATTTTTTTTATCCAAAGTAGTAATCTTTTCACCAATTTTTCCATTTCTTACAATAATCTTTTCACTTGCCAATTTATCTAAATCAAAACAATGTATTGGTTGACCTAAATCAAACATTACAAAATTAGCAGAATCTACTACGTTATTTATTGATTTTTGTCCTATTGTATTTAAACATTCTTTTAACCAATCTGGGCTTTCTGCAATTTTTATATTCTTAAAAATTCTACCCATATAACGCAAACATTTTTCATTTTCAATTTTTATATCCAATTTCGTTTCTTGAGAAGAAAAAATTTTATAAACTTTATCTTTAATTTTAATATCAAAAATTGCAGAAATTTCTTTCGCAATTCCCCAATGAGAAAGACAATCATGTGCTCTGTCTGGTAAAATTTTAATATCAAAAATTGTATCATTCCCTATTTTTTCTACTTCTTCGACTTCAAAAGAATGAAAAACAATACCTTCAGAAATTTTTTCTGGTTCTGGTAACTTTTCTTTAAAATAATTTTGTAACCAATTGTAACTAACTTTCATTTTAAATTTGATTAAATCTTAAATCTCCATGATAAGCTGGACGTATATCTGACATTAAATATTTTATAACCATTAATCTTTCAAGACCCGGGCCAAATGCAAAACCTTGATATTTGAGAGGATCAACTCCACAATTTTTTAGCACAATAGGGTGAACCATGCCCGCTCCTCCCATTTCAATCCATTTTCCTTTATATTTTAAATCAAATTCTATTGATGGTTCAGTAAAAGGGAAAAAACTAGGACGAAAACGTAAATTAGTATCTTCACCTAACATTTTTTTATAAAAATGAGACAATACACCCTTTAAGTTGGACATATTTATATCTTCTCCTATAACTAATCCTTCTATTTGATAGAACTGCATTTCATGAGTTGCATCTGTTGCTTCATTACGAAAAACTTTTCCTGGAGCAATAATTGCAAATGGTGGTTTCTTGCCTGATTTTATTAATTCCTCCATAAAACGAATTTGAACAGAAGAAGTATGTGTTCTTAAAACTTTGTCTTCTTGTCCTTTTATATAAAAAGTATCCTGCATATCTCTTGCTGGATGGTCTTTGGGAATATTTAATGCATCAAAATTATGCCAAACATCTTCCATTTCAGGACCAACTGCAACTTCAAAACCAAGGTCAGTAAAAATTCTGACTGCATTATTAATAACAATTGAAAGTGGATGTTCTTTTCCTTTTTTTATTTCTTTATCCATTATTACATTCCTCTTAAATTTAATGTACACATATGTTCACCAACACGTTCTAATGTAAATTCATTATTATGAATATCATTAATATGAATTTTATTATCTTTACTATGTCTTATTTCTTCATAAAAACCTTTTAACTCTTCTTTCCTTTTTTCATCTTTTAAATATTTAACAAAATCTCTTACTCTTTCATGAGACTCGTCATAAGAAATTTTAATGTTGTGAATAATTATATCAGTCATATTTTTTATATAATTAATAATAGTTAAAATATAACATACAAATAGCTTCCTCTCAATATCTGATATAATAAAACCATGAAGAAAAAGATATTAATTTTGGTAATTTTTATAGTGCTTTTTATTCTATTGGGAATTTACTTAGGCTGGCTTGATAATGGCCCAAGACTGTTTTCATCATTGATATAACTAGATTATTATGTATAATTTAAGCATATCCACTCAATACAGATAGAGAATTTAGCACAAAAATCATTACTAGGACAAATTATTGCACGGGGGGTCTCAACGGCCCCCTTTTTTTATTTATAAATTTCTGCCATTTTGCAATATTCACATTCGGTATTTTTTCCGTAAGAATTATAGTTGCAAGGCCTTAATACCCATTCACCATTTTTCACTAACTTATCATAATCAGAAATATCTGAAATAAGCATTTTTATTTCTTCATTTGTTATAACTCTTTCATAAAATTTTTCTTCTTTATTTTTTGCTTCCAAAAATTCCAATCTTGATTCACCAACATTTATCTTTCCTCTAGAGCTTTCTTTTATAAGATAAGAGTACATAGCAAGCTGGCGTAAATATCCACTCATCCTATTTTCATCATCTAGTTTCTCAATATCATTCTTTTTTCTAACGCTACCAGTTTTAAAATCAGTTACACGAACATTTTTAGAATCTAATTTCTCAACTAAATCAAGTTTTCCAAAAATATTCAAATGTGGGAATTTTTCATCTCTTACTGAAATCCCCTTCTCGTTTTCATAATCCTTTCCTATGTTTGGTAAACGATCAAAAACCCATTTTGAAATTATATTTAAAATTTCTTTATAGATTTTCTCTTGCTTTTTTTCATCCCCAAATTTTCTTTTTTCCACTTCTTCTTTAACTATACTTTCAACATCTTTTTGTGAAAATTTTTCTTTTAACTTTAAAATTTTATCAATAGAAGAATGCACAGTATTCCCAAATTCTAAGCTTTCACTTTTTGGCTCTGGCAACCTAAGCAAATTCCTGAAATACCATTTCCATGGGCATTCAAAAAAATTATTTAAAAGTGATACTGAAATTTTTTTATCTTCATATTCTTTTGCAACGAGTTTTGTTAATTCTTTTATTTTTATATGTTCTTTTGAAATAGATTTTTGTTCAACGTATGCTTTAGTATTATTTTTCATAATAAAACTTTCTGTAGCAGACGAATCTTGTTTGTTAAAAATATTTTCTGGTAAATCTGAAACAATGTGAGCTAGTTCTTGTTCTGCGCCATTATAAGAATGTAAAGAATAAGAAAGAGTACAAAAACGTTTTGCACGAGTAATAGCTACATAAAGTTGACGCTTGAGAACTTCCTCATCCTTTTTTTCTTTTTTTTCTTCAATAGAATCTGGTAATGTAAAACCATAATGTTTTCCACCTCCTAGAGATCTTTCATCCATATGTGCAATCCAAACATAATCAAATTCAAGCCCCTTGGAAGAATGAAGAGTCAAAACTTTTACACCTTCTTGTCCGCCAAAAACCGCCAATGAAATATTTTCATCATACGATTCAAGTCGTTCAATAAAATCAATAAAATCTTTTAATGTAAGTTTTGGGTTTTTTTCTACTCGCAAAAGAGCAAGATGCAAAAACGTACGAATGATTTCAACTCTAAAGACAAGATCCTCATGCTCTCTTACATCGTCTAATAAAAACTCATCTCCAACTAATTGAATCAATGAATAAACATTAAGCTCTTGAGATTTTTTTATCCATTCCCCAAGTTTTAAAAACCATATTTTTACTTTATCGTTATCTTCAAAAAGACTCTGCTTTTTTTCTTTCAAAAAATCAACGAGAGAAAATTTATTAATATCATTCTCAAAAATAAATTTATGGGCAGAAAGTGGCTCTATTCCAGAAAGTTTATCAAATAAAGATTGAGTTAAGGATACATTGTCATATGGATTTAATATTATTTTCAAAACTGTTAATAAAGATTGTGTCTCTATTTGATCAAAAAGTCTTAGCATTTCCCCTGACGCCACCGGAAGACCCATATCGCGAAGAACCAATACTGCACTTCTTGCTTGAGTATTTTTAGGTACTAAAATTGCACAATCATTTACATCAACTCCTTCTTTTATTTTTTCCTTTATATCAAGAGCACAAGCTATTATTTCATCACGAGAATAATCACATTCTATAAGTCTAATCGGATGAGATTCTTTTCTGTGGCTTATAAGTTTTTCATTTGAAATTTTACTCTGCAATAATAAATGAGACGAATCTAAAATAATTTGTGTAGAACGATAGTTGTCTACTAATGTAATAAGTTTTGCTTTACCAAAAACATCTTTAAATTCTTCAAAGTAAGAAAGTGATGCACCACTAAAACCATAAATAAGCTGTCGGTCATCACCTACAACAAAAATATTTGGTTTTTCAACATCTGCCCAAACTTTTTGTAAAAATTCATTTTGAACTTTACTTGAATCTTGATGTTCATCAACCAAAACATATAAATACCTTTCACGAATTATATCTCTAACTTCATCAGACTCTTCTACTATTTTAACTAAAAACTCTAGCACGTCATCGTAATCAATAATATTTTTTTCCTTCTTAACTTTTTCATATAATTCATAAAAATGAACAACTTCTTTTGTTTTTTCCAAACTTTCTATCTTTTTCAAAACCTCTTTTTTTAATTGTCCCTTGCTCTCTCCTCTTGTAGATATACTTTTATCATCTTCTTTTAATCTTTTAATATCTTTTTTTATTTCATCTAAAAAATTTTCTGGTGATGTTCTATCACGTTTAAGAATAGAAATTAAAGATTTTAAATCACGAAAATACCTAAATGCGTCAGATCTCGGTTTTAAATAATCCCAATCATTATTATTTAAAATCTCATCGCAAAGAGAAATAGAGTCAATATCATCCATTAAAATTGGCGCTGAATCAAATTCAAGAATTGAGAAAAATTCTTCTATAATTTTCATTCCAAATGAATGGAATGTAAAAACATTTACTTTTGAACCGGTAGATCCTATATAATCATTTAGCCTTTTTTTCATCGCTGAAACTGCCGAATTGGTAAAAGTTAAACACAATATTCCATCTGGTGGTGTATCTGTTTTATTTAAAATATTTCCTATCCTCAATGCTAATATTTGAGTCTTACCAGTACCAGGACCAGCGACTACCATAACCGGACCATCAATCGAACCAACAGCTTCTTTTTGTTGTTTATTTAGTCTTTTATATTCTTCTTCAAATTTTTCAGATCCTTGCATATAAATATTGTAACATATAGAAAAATCTTTAATTTAATTGACTTTTTTAAGTAGATATGTTATATTGGATGTAGAAAATTTCTTGAACAAAAACCTAAAAATCACGCTATGAAAAAGATTGCTGTTTTTTTATTATTTGCTGTACTGCTCTTATACCAAAAGACAGAAGCGCAAGTACACATCGGAACTGATACATTAAACAGAGCAAACTGTGCAATGCTTGAAATATCAAGCACAGAAAAAGGATTCCTTCCTCCCAGGATGACGGATACTCAAATGAATGCCATAGATTCCCTTGCCAACGGATTACTTGTTTATAATCTGGATACAAAAAGTTACTGGTTTTGGGATGGCATTTGGAGAAACTTATCCTACAGTGGTGCACCTGGAAACTGTGGTACGTTATATTCGTTTACCATATCTATTCCGGAAATCAGTAATAACAATCACTGGGAAACAACAGTGAACATTCCTAATTTCACTGCAGAAAGTGGAATACTTGTAAACTCCGCAACAGTCATTGACGACTGTGATGGAGATATTATCATTTCCGCTTTTGCATCCACATCTCCTGGAATGGTGATTGTCAAATTTAGCAATAATAGCAATCACAAGAACGATCCCGTCATTGCTAATATCAAAATTAGGATTTTCTAAGGATTTGTATTAAAAACAAAAACCCGTAGTACCAAGTACTACGGGTTTGTTTTTTTTACGGAATTGAAATTTTTGGCAAACTAGATGCTAAGTGATCAATAGTTTTTTCAAGTTCTTTTTCCGCTTGAGTCAACAATGTACTGGAAACCTCTTCTTGCTTCAAGCCAGGAATCTCTCCTTTTAGATTTTCGAAAATTACCTTTGATGCTTCTTCTAAAATTTTATGATGCCAATTTTTGTTGTAAACAAAAACTTGGCCTTTTGAAGATTTAGAACGTAAACCAGTTTTTAAGTCCTCAATGATTACTACACCATCGGCATTATGTGAGCCACGATAAACAACCGGTTGCACTCCTTCTTCTTTTAATTTTGGTAAATAAGAATTCAAAGTAAAAGAATGAAAATCGTCGGATAAATCATGATTCTTCAGCATTCCAGAACAGTGACCACAGCCACCACATAAAACAGGATTGTTCTCTTGAACATTTTTTTCATCGGTGTGAATTGAGATACCAGTAATATTCTCTACTTCTTGGGAAATTTTCTCGATATCTACTTTGATGTTCTCTCCGTATTTCTTTTTTAATAAAGAAATACAATTAAAAACGGAGAAAAGAATTCCTAATCCACCACCCGGTAAAGCAATTTTTTCCTGTGAACCAGGTTCATCAGCTCTGTCATCAATACAACCAATAGAATTACCTTTAGGTTCAAAACCATCTGAGAACTCATATGAGTTCTCTTTGATAAACTCTCTTAAATTTAGCTTTTCCATTTTTTCCAACATTTTTTGTTAAAACTTATAAATAACTTTTTTACAAAATGATAAATTACAACATTTCAAAAGGATATTATATCAAAAAAACAATTAAATCAAATTTTTATTTAATTTAATATGCAATTTTGATTTCCAGAAAAATGCACCAATAATAATAAATGTTATTGCAGGTGAAACATATTCTGGAATATCAAAACCAAAACTATGCATTATCATTATTATTCCAAGTACTAATATTGAATACATTGCACCATTTTTTAAATAAATATATTTTTTAATATTTTCTATATTACGTAAAGTTAATTCTCTTACAATAAGAGCACCTAAACCATTTCCAAAAAGGATAAGTGGAACAGAAAGTGTAAAGGCAAAAGCACCAAGTACACCATCTATTGAAAAAGTAGAGTCTATTATTTCCAAGAAAAACAATTTACTTAAATCAGAACCTGTTCCTCCTAATAATTTTTTTTCTTGAAGTTCAGCATTTTGTTTGAATCCATGAGTTATAAAAAATAAAGTTGAACCAACTACAGCGCCGAAAGCCATTAGATTGCTTTCCTTAAGAGCAAACCAAGCAATAACTGTAAGTAAAATAGAAACTACAGCGTAAAACCAAACACCTTTTGACATAAAGAATTTCTCTGTTCTTGGCAAACCAAGTTTTTTGTCTTCAAGAAATAACCAATGCAAAAATAAAAACAACAAAAATACACCACCTGCTATAAGTAAAATAGGTGCGGATTTTTGTATAGATTCTTGAACTAATGGATTGCTAGACCAAGCAGCAGATAATACTTGCCAAATAGATAATGTTGGATTAAATGCCCATATTATACAAAAAGGAAGAAGTCCGCGAACTAAAAATACAGCAATCAACATTCCCCAAGTAAGAAACCATCTTCTTGCACGCTTGCTCATCGTCGAAAGAATTTCCGCATTTATTATAGCGTTATCAACTGATGAAATTGTTTCAAAAAGAGAAAGTCCGATTACTGTAATTATTATTGAAAAAATCATAATTCCATTATACTATTTTTTTTATTTTTTTTAAATTCTAAATTTTATCCCCCATGAAAAACATAGTGGTAAAAAATACCATAGCTAAAAACTAAATTTTACACATATACGCTATAGCTGATATATGAAATAGAAAAATCCCCTGTAACTTTACAAGGCAAAAAAGCTGATATATGCAATAGAAAAATCCCCTGTAACTTTACAAGGCAAAAAATTCGAGAATAAATTTACTCTGTCGTTTTGCCGTCGAATTCTGGACCGTTGGCTTCAGCTTCAGCTTTTGTAAGACGAATCACTCCATCTTGATGGTGAGCTGGAGAATAAATTGTGTAGAGTTTAAGATCATCTGTCATAGACGTATTAACAACATTATGCTCTGCACCTGATGGAACGATAATAGCAGAACCATCGGCTACTGCATATTCATTTCCATCAATGAAAACTTTTCCCTCCCCACTTTCAAAGCGGAAAAATTGGTCATTATCTTTGTGTACTTCCATACCAATTTCTTCTCCAGGTTTTAAGCTCATTAAAACCAATTGGCTATTTTTTCCAGTGTATAAAACTTTACGAAAATTTTTATTTTCTAAAGTTTCTTTTTCTATGTTTGCATTAAATCCTTTCATAATTTTATTTTTAATAAATAATAATAAAAGACCTTTAAAAGAAAATAAATTTATTTATTGCACTTCTGTAAACTCTATAAGGTTTAGGACCAACAAATGCTTTTCCATTTATAAAAATAGTTGGCGTTCCATACAATCCAGTTTTCTTCAATTCTTCTACTTGTTTTTCTACTATGTTTTTTGTTTCAATACTATTTGCACATTCATTTACTTTTTCTACATCAAAATTAAAACTCCCTAATATTTCATTTATATTTGCTTTATCTAAAATAAAATCTTTATCTTCTGTAAATAAATAATTATTAAAATCCCAATATTTTTCTTTATAATCTTTATAAACACAATATCCTACTTCTTCTAAGAAGGTTGTATCACCTTTTGCTGGAAAATGTGCAAATACAAAATTTGTTTTTTTTGAAGTTATTAATTTTTGAATATCAGGATATGCTTTCCTGCTGTAGTCACAAGCATAACAACCAATAAATACAATAGAATCTTTTGCATTAGTAATATTTTTTGTAGGAAAACTAGACAAATCTACATCATTTAAAGTCAACTTATCACTTGATTTTTGAGTTATGCCACATTCTGCATTCACTTCACTTATTTTATTATTTTTTCCACTAGGATCAAAAGCACAAAATCCACTTTCATTTAAACCATTACAACTTCCATATACATAAAAATTATATCCACCATAAATTACCCATGCCATACTGCCAAACATCAAAATAAAAAATATCCAAGAAAGTAATTCGTAATGTTTATTAACTATACGTGTCAAAAACACCGAACGATCTATCAGCTTTGATAAAACTTTGCTTTTTATTTTTTCTTTAAAACCAGAATTGCATGGACGCAATGTTATACGCTTAAATACACAATCAAAAGCTTCCTTCGCCAAGGATCTATGTGAAGCACTGAATATTCCTAATATTGAAAAAATAATTAAAGCGATTACACAAGGCATGTTTTTATTCTATATTATTTTAATAATTTTATTTAGATTGCTAATAAGAATTTCTGCTTCTTTTTTTGTATTGTAGAAAGCAATAGATATTCTAGCAGAGTTTTTAATATTTTTGTTGTTAAACCAAGAATGGACACAATGCTGACCTGAACGAATTGATACATTAGCCATATTATCCAACATTAAAGCTATTTTATGCATATCAACTCCTTCAATATAGAAATTTATTATTCCTCCCCTTTTTGATGGATCAGATGGTCCAATAATTTTTATATTAGGTAATTTTAATAATTCTTCTGTAATATATGAATTTAATTCCAATTCGTGTTTTTTTATATCATTAAAATCGATTTCATTTAAATATCTTACTGCTTCTCCAAGTCCAATTATTCCGGCATAATCTGCTAGTCCAGCTTCAAATCTTTCTGGAACTGGCAATAATTTGTAATCAGAATATGTTGTATATTCAACAGTATCACCACCAAGAATAAATGCTGATAATTTGTCTAACAATTCATATTTACCATAAAGAACACCTGTGCCAGTTGGACCAAGCATTTTATGTCCAGAAAATACTAAAAAATCAACATCTAAATTTTTAACATTAATTCTTTCGTGCAAAACAGTCTGTGCTGCATCAAGACATACAAGTGCACCATTTTTGTGAGCAACTTCTATTATCTCTTTCACGGGCACACTTACACCATCCAAATTTGATGTATATCCGACAGATACTAATTTTACTCCTTTTACTAATTCCAAAAATTTTTCAAAATTAAAAGTATTATCATCGTTAAGCGGAATTGTTTTCACAATGATACCTTTCTTTTCTCTCAAATAAAGCCATGGTACTAAATTTGAATTATGCTCTTTTTCTGTTATTAGAACAATATCACCATTATTAAAATCAATTGAATTAGCAAGCAAATTAATACCCTCCGTTGTGTTACGCGTAAATATTATTTCATTCTCATTACGAGCATTTATAAATTTTGCAATTATTTCTCTTGTATTTTTTATTTTCTTTGTAACCAATTCTCCCATTTTATGAGAACTTCTTCCTCCACAAGCTGGAAATTTAAAATAATAATCATTCATTGCTTCAATTACAGAATTCGGTTTCAAGCTCATACAAGCACTGTCAAAATATATTGGAATATTATTGCTATCCTTTTCACTTAATATTTTAAAATCTGATCTAATTTTTTCTAAATTAAACATTGTTTTTATTTTTTTTATGAACTTCACCCTCCAACTCTTGAACCTTCTCTGACATTTTATTAATTTCTTGTTTTAAGTCTAAAATAAATTCCTCTTCTGTTTTAACTTGTGTTTGAGTTTGTTGATTTAACCTTTTTTCACCACGAAGTCCTGAAAGGATTAATTCATTACCGATAAAGCTTGATGTAAATGCACCAGTGGCAAATAGAACAACAGTACCAAAAGCCAAAGAAAGAGGGCCATCCCACCAAGGAGATGAAATTGAATCTATTGTTAAACTATTTTGAAAAATATTAAAGTAAGAATGAATTATATCTGTCGTATGCCATACACCTCGCCAAAACCATACGATACCAAAACCTACCACAAGAGCATATAACTTTGGTTTATGACTCAAATAAATTCTTATTTTATCTTCTATTGCTGTCGAAAAAATTCTTATTTTTTTCATAGAAGCATTTTACCATATTTCTCTTTTTTCTTAAAATAAGATAGATTATATATAAAGGAGGGTTCGCACCCCAACGGGGCCCCTTCGGGGTAAAGGTCTAGCTTGTCCCGCCCTTGGCGGGATGCGTAATAATTATGTATTATGTTTAAAAAATTAATAAAAGAAGGAGGGTTCGCATAGCGGTCTAGTGCGCAGACCTGGAAAGTCTGTATGCCTGAAAGGGCATCGGGAGTTCGAATCTCCCACCCTCCGCAGATTTGTGACAGCACAAGACCCTTTTACATTTTATAGTTCTGACTTTAATCGTTTAAATGATATACTTTTCTTATGTGCAAAGTTATTGTCGCAGGAAGCATAAATATGGATATAGTGGCTACTACTAAGTATCATCCCAAAAATGGTGAGACGGTTTTTGGTTCTAATCTTAAATACTTTCCCGGTGGTAAAGGTGCAAATCAAGCGATAGCTTCTTCAAAACTCGGAGCAAAAACTGTTATGATTGGCAAGGTTGGAGACGACCCATTTGGCACACAGTTGGTAGATTTTTTAAAACAACAAAATGTCGAGACAAGCATTTTAATTGAAAAAGATACTTCTACTGGAATAGCACTCATTACTGTTGCCGAAGAAAATTCCGACAATACTATAGTCGTAATCTCAGGTGCAAATTTTTTACTTACAGAAAAAGATATAGAAAATATAGAATTTGAAAAGGGAGATGTTTTAATATCTCAATTTGAGATTCCAACCAAAACAATAGAAGCTTTCTTTGCTAGGGGTAAGAAAATTGGAACAATTAATATTTTTAATCCTGCTCCAGCACAGTCTATTTCTACAAATCTTTTAAGTCTTATAGACATTCTAGTTCTCAATGAAACAGAACTTAGTTTTATTTCAGGTGTTACAATTAATGCTTCAGATGAAGAATCCATATTGCAAGCAATTCAAAAACTGAACAATAGTCATATTAATGTTGTAATAACTCTAGGAGAAAAAGGTGTTTTGGCTTTTCATGGTAATGAAAGGATTAGAATTCTAGGGAAAAAAGTTCAAGCAGTTGATTCTACTGGTGCGGGAGACTGTTTCGTTGGAGCTTTAGCTGCTAGCATTTTAAGCGGAAAATCTTTTTCCGATAGTCTTACCTTTGCAAATTTTGCTGCATCAATTTCTGTAACAAAAGAAGGTGCAGGATCTTCTATGCCAACTCTAGAAGAAGTAGAAAAGAAACTCTAAGCTCGTTTCCCTGTTATTTGACATACAGAGGTCTTGCCTATGGGGTATCCTATAAAGTAATGTTATTAAATTACTTGTTTTTTGCTAGACAAATTTAAGTTATATACTTTTGCTACAGAATCTTTAGTAAGCCAATAATTTATTATTGGGCTTATTGTTAGGGCAAAACCTATATTTCCTGACAAGTGAAGTAATGTAAAAGGAATTTGTAAAATAAATGCACTAAACATTGTTTGTCCAAATAATGGAGCAAATAAAATTCCAGTTATAAAATCAAAAACAATAGTTGCAAAAAAAGAAAATACTGCAAAATTAAAAGGAGATGATTTAAATTTCTTAAAATAAAAAACTGATATTGCACCAATAAGACCATAAGTAATTGCAGTTATCCAAGTCCAAGATCCAAAGTTAGTTACACAATCAAATAAGAAAATACTAAGAAAACCAAATAAAAAGCCCACTAAAGGCCCATTTTTACGTCCTACGGGCATTATTGATGCCATAATAGGTTCCACATTCGGTGCTCTAAATGGCAAAAGTCTAAATAAAAAACAGCCTACAAAAATTAAAATTGTTTTCACTTTACTCTTCATAAAACTTGATTATATCATATTTAAAAAATCTTTTTCGTCGATTATTTTTATACCTAATTTTTTTGCATCTGTAAATTTTGAGCCTGGTTCCTCCCCTGCAAGAACATAAGAAGTATTTTTTGAAACAGAACTCGAGACTTTTCCGCCAAGATTTATTATTTTTTCTTTTGCTAATTCTCTAGACATAGTTGGTAATGTGCCCGTTAGAACAAAAGTTAGTCCGCTAAATTTATCAGATTTTTTCTTTATAACTTTTTCCAAAGTTACACCATTTTTGAAAAGTTTTTCTATAAAAGCCAAATTGCCTTTATCTTTAAAAAAACTAAAAACACTTTGTGATACAGCAGGACCAATGTTTTCTATACTATTTATTTCTTCTATGCTTGCTTTTTCAATTTTTTCCAAATTGCCAAAATTATTTGCTAAGTCTCTTGCAGTTTCTTCCCCAACATGCAAAATACCTAATGCCCAAAGAAAACGTGCTAATGAAATTTTCTTTTTCATTTCTATTTCTTTAACAATATTTTCTGCCGATTTTTCACCGAATCTTTCGAGCGATGCAATATCTTCTTTTTCAAGAGTAAATATATCAGCTGCATCAGTTATCAATCCATCATCTTTAAATCGTCTTAGAATTTTCGGACCTAATTCGTAAATTTCAAAAACAGAAACAAAGTGTTCTAAATATCTTTCATTTTTTGCTGGACATTTTGCATTTACACAAAAATAAAGTACACCATCTTTTTTATTGATTTCTCCACCGCAAGCTGGACATTTTTCTATCATTTTAAATTTCTTTTCTTTTCCCGTACGCATACGAGTTAAAACTTCAACTACTTTAGGAATAACATCACCTCCCTTTTCAATTACAACAGTATCTCCTATTCTCAAATCGAGACGTTCTATCTGATCAGTATTGTGCAATGTAGCTTTTGAAATAGTTGATCCTGCGACAGACGTAGGGTTTAATATTGCAAGTGGGGTAAGCGCTCCAGTGCGTCCAACATTTATTTTTATATCTTTTACTATTGTCGTAGCTTTTTCGGCTGGATACTTGTATGCAATAACTCCTCTTGGGTCTTTTCCAACTACACCCAATTTTTTAAAAATTTCTGTATCATCTATATTTACAACAACTCCATCTATACCAAAAGTAAGACTTTCTCTAAATTTTGAAACTTCGTTAATAAAATTTAAAACATCATTATTATGAAATGCTTTTTTTGAATGTTCTTCAACTACAAAACCTAATTTCTTTAATAATTCATGTTTTAAAGAATGTTTTTCAACATATTTTACAAAATTTTCCCCGTCTATTTGTGCAATTTCATAAGCAAAAAAATCTAAATGCCTTTCTTTTGCCAAACTAGGATCAAGCTGGCGCAAAGATCCTGCTGCTGCATTTCTTGAATTTGCAAATAATGGTTTCCCCTCTTTTTCGTTACGTTCATTCAACTTTTTCAATACATTTTTTTTCATTATTACTTCGCCACGCACTTCAATCCTATCAGGAAATGGCTTTTTTAAAATAAGAGGTATAGAATTTATCATTCTTAAATTCAAAGTAATATCTTCACCTGTTTCTCCATCTCCCCTTGTTGCACCTCTTATAAATTTTCCATTTTCATAAAAAAGAGAAACAGCTAATCCATCAAGTTTAAGTTCACAAAAATAATCAACTTTAATATTAGAAGAAAGCAATTTTGAATTACGTTTTTCCCAAGCAGTAAATTCTTCACCAGAAAAAACATTACCAATTGAAAACATTTTTATTTCATGTTTTACTTTTTTGAATTTATCAAGTGGTGCACCACCAACTCTATGCTCTGGTGCATTCAAATCTACAAATTCAGGAAATCTTTTTAAAATAGAATTTAATTCTTTATTTAAAGAATCATACACTTCATCAGTAACATCTGGTGCATCTTCTGTATGATAAGCTTTTCGTAATCTATCAATTTCATTTCGTAATTTTTTTATTCTTTTTTCCGCTTCAATTTTATCCATATCGAAAACTAATAATTCACTTCGATTACACGTTCTGTACTGTTTAAACCTGTTTGATAACAATCATTATCTCCACCAAGATTATACCCTTTTGAAACAACCTTAGTTCCATAAGTTATTGTGTCTTTTGCAACAGTAACTTTTGCGCAAGATTTATTATTTGGACCTAAATAATTAACAGTAAAATCAAAAACCGGATAACTACCATTTACCACTATTGTTTCTCCGAAACAATCTATAACACCTGGTGAACTTTCTGAAAAAGAAACACTACCGATTTTATCATTAAATAAAACACATTCAATACCACTATCTGCTGCGTAAAAAGAATTATCAGAATCTTTTGCTGATGTACTGAAATTTAATTCTCTCATAGAGATATTCAATACTCCTGCGGCAATAGAAAATAGTATAACTGAAATTATTATTGCAAAAACTAATGCTATTCCTTTTGATTGTTTATTTTTTTTAAAAAAAGACATAATTTTTTATTATTCAATCCAATCACTTAAATTTTCTGAGAACGAAACAGTATTCGTTCTACCATTTTGTGTCCAACTTACTTTTGAAATAATTTTTACTTCTTCAAGACTAGTCTCTTCTACTTTCATCTGTCTTACAAAACCAGAATCACCACCTAATGTATATCCAAATGTACTACTACTTTCATCAAAAAGCATATTAGGACAAACTTCATTACAAGGAGATATTTTAATTTGCATTATAGGCATTGTAATACTTCCTATACTATTTAAATTAATATCATCAAAATAACAACCAGTATCATTTTGGCAACCAGCTTCTTCTAATTTAGAAATAAAGTCACTCCATCCTACAACTTTATCATCTGAATAAAGCATAGACGTATCTCTAATATTTCTAAAATATTCAACACCTTCTTGAGCCAAAAATGTCGCTGTCACCTTCTTTTTTGTATAACTTTCACTTGAAAGTCCTTGAGACAAAGATGCCATTACAGCTAAAACAGCCACAGAAAAAACAAATATTGCAACAATAACTTCAATTAAAGTAAATCCATTTTCCTTATTGTTTTTTTTATAAAATTTTGTCATTTTTAAATATCATTCATTCTTTGTGAAACAGAAGTCTGAATCGCAAAAGGAGTAACGACCTTTTTAACTGTAATCGTACCAACTAAATTAATTTTTACGATAGGTTGCTGTGTATCACCCTGTAATGTATTTTCTGCTCCTAATATTGAAATATTAGATTTTGACGAATCAATAAAAACTTCATCTGGGTTCATTTGTACATAATTTGATAATCCAGAAGTTGATCTATATAATTTTCCATTTGCAATATAATAAACCCATTGATCATTATTATCGGCTGTATCTCCAGTACTATATTCAAATGCTATACCATAACCATTTTCACAACTACTTGGAATACCTATATATTCTTGCCCAACCGTATATCCTTTTTCAAAACATTTGTAATTATATCCAACTCTTATATTTCTCGACATATCCTCAACAATAAAACTTAAACTATCTACTACAGAACGTAAGTTTTGAGATTTTTGATTTATAGCATATGCATTTATCAAAGCACCAGCTCCAATCGTAACAACAATAAGAAAAATAGAAATCGCTACCATCGTTTCAATCATAGTAAAACCAGACGCAAGTTTTATTTTTTTATTATTTTCTTTTGTCATGTTTAATTAATCTGTATTCTTCCTGATGGATAAATTTTTATAATAGATTTCGCATTGTTAGCAGAACTTAAATTCACGACAGCAAAAGATGGAGAGCAATTAAAAACAGGAACTGATTGTATAACTGCTCTTGAATCAGGCCTTGTAAATGTTACAGATAATTCTTCAACATTACTAAATGTATAAGTTTCATCAGATGAAGAACCAGATGAACTTCCACTAGCACCAGAACATGAGTCCAGTGGGAAAACCATTTGAATACTGTTAATAGAATAATCTTTATTTATATCAGATACTTCTAAACACTCTATTTCTGAACAATTATTTGCATTAACAACACTATTAAAATTATAAGCAAAATTGCTATTGGAAGCACTATTATTTAAATCGGCAAAGTATACAAATTTCTTTGGAAAATCTTGGCTGAAATATACACCATATGAAGGTGTCCAATTTATACCATTATCTATCATATATTCCTGTTGTTTTTTAGGAACTGATTTACCTGACATTGCAAATTTCTGCGCTTGAACAACTTTTTGAGCAATATCATTTGATAATGTTTTTATTTCTACCTTAGTTTCAAAATTACCATAATTCAAAATTACGACAGAAGACATTATTGCAAAAATACTTAGAACAACTATAAGTTCTACATATGTCATTCCCCTATTGTCTTTCAATTTGCAGTAATTTTTTTTCATGAAAATACTAAAAAATTAAAAACCTAAAGGAAAAATATGAAGTGGTAGAAGAAAAATTAACATAGCTCCAAAAACCATAAATGGAGCAAATGGTATCTCGCTTTTTAAACTATATTTTTTAGAAAAAATAATAAGTAATATACCAATCAATGCTCCAGCCCAAAAAGCAATTACAAGGCTAGACAAAGCGAGTGATAAACCTAAAAACCATCCAATACCAACAGCTAATTTAGCATCACCAAGTCCCATCCAAGATCCTTTTGAAAGAAGCCACATTAACAAAAATGGTAAAGCAATAAATATACCAGATAAGAATTCCATTAGTGATGGAAAATGTGGATTAAAATTAAAACTAGAAAACAAAAACAAACCAATAAAAGATAATATACCAAATGTTAAAGCGAAAGAATTTGGAATTATTTTATGTTTTAAATCATAAACTGATATAACAATAAGAAGAGAAAAAATAGTTGCATAAAAAGCAAAAGCTATGCTGAAACCGATAGTATCAAAAAAGAAAGCATTCTGTAACTTTAAGAAAAGTCCAGCAAAAACTATGCCAGTCAATAACTCAACAATAGGATATTGAATAGATATTCTTGTTTTGCAATTTTTACATCGTCCACGTAATGCCAAAAAGCTAAATACAGGAATAAGTTCATACCAACTTAATTTATTTTGACAAGAAAGACATCCACTTCTACCACGAAAAGTTCTATGTGTATTGTATCTAAAAATTACAACGTTTAAAAAACTTCCTATAATTAAACCAAGTACTAAAAAAATTATTGCAAGTATTGTAATCATATTATTATTATATCATATATAAAGATTTTTAAATTACTTTTTATATGTTTATTAACAGCCAGCAAAAGAAACTTCAGTATTTGTTATAACTGACCCTGTGCACGCGCCAGCATGGTTTTGACGAGGTGGTATTAATACATTAAAATAACCATTCATTTGGCAATTTGTGTTTATAATACCTTGTCCATGTTTACCTTCAGCTGGCATATCTGTTTCAGCAACTATAAAAGAATATCCTGAACTGTCACAAATCGCAGAAAGTTTTGATTGAATAGAAGAAACTTCTGATTTATATGCAGCTTCTGTAGATTTTCTTTGAGAACTAGAAAGTGAAACAGTAACAATTGCTATTACAATACTAAGAAGAGCTATAACAACCAAAAGTTCAATTAACGTAAAACCTTTTTTAAAATTCTTCATAAAAAAATATTTTTTAAAAAATAAAATTACGACATATATATTGTATCAATTAACAAAACAAAAAACCACCGAAGTGGTTTTTTGTTTAAAAACTTTAAAATTCAGATTAACAACCTACAAATGTTATTGCAGTATTTGTTATTGTAGCTCCAGTACAAGCACCTAGTGGGTTTGGATTTGGGGCAACAGTAACATTAAATGTTCCATCTTCTGCACAGTTTGTTACAACTACTCCCTCAGCATGTTTTCCAGCAGCTGGCATATCTGTTGCAGGAGTTATGGTAGCACCTGTTGAACCATCACAAATTGCAATAAGAGCTGGTTGCAAAGAACTTATTTCTGATTTGTAAGCTCCTTGTAATGCCTTATTTCTTGCTCCTGTTAGAGAAGCCAAAACAACTGATGCCAAGATACCAATGATTGCTATAACAACCAAAAGTTCAATTAACGTAAAACCTCTTTTAAAATTCTTCATAAATGTTTTTTATTTCCGCCTATAGCGGTTTTTCAGCCAAAGGCTGAAATAAAAACTTAATTATAATATATTCCCTTAACGGGAAGTTTCGACTCGTAATTTTTAATATAATAATTATATCATAAACAAGCAAAATTAATAAAAGTTATCCACAGAAGAAATAAAATATTTTTTTATGAAATACCTCCTACCATATTGTATATAGGAACTAAAACAGATATTAAGAGAATTCCAACACCAATACCTAAAAATACAATCATAACAGGTTCAATTAATCCAACTAATGTCTCAACTGAATTATCAACTTCTCTTTTATAAAAATCAGCTAATGTTTTCAATATTTGCCCCAATGAACCAGTTTCTTCTCCAACTTTTACCATTTGTACCATTATAGTAGGCATTTCTTGAGGATGTTTTTCAAATGCAGAAGAAAGAGAACTACCTGATTTAACATCTTCAACTGCACTTTTCATAATATCTTTGTATACCCTACTTCCAACGACATCAGCAGTAATTTCAAGAGATCTTATTATTGGAATACCAGATGTAAGCATTGTATCTAAGTTGTCAGATATGCGTGAAAGATATAATTTTTTAAATAAATCACCTACAGCAGGAGTGGCTAAACGCTTTTTATCAAGATAAATTTTTCCTTTTTCAGTAGAAGATAGTTTCCATAGCCATATTCCTATTAAAACTAAAATAATAATAATTATAAAACCATAATGAACAAAAAAATCTGAAATTACCATAATAATTTTTGTGTACACTGGTATATTTTGTCCAGAACTTGAAATAATAGAAGAAATTTTTGGAATAATAATAGTAAACATAAGTCCCATAACTACAAAAAATGTAACAATGACAAATATTGGGTATATTAAAGCATTTTTAGTTTTTGATGTAAGAGCATATTGACGATCAAGATAATTTGCTAAGTATTCAAATGATTGAGCTAGCTTACCAGTTTCTTCTCCAGACTTAACCATATTTACATAAAAGTTTGAAAAAACATCTGGGTGTTTTGATAATGCTCCAGAAATAGAAAGTCCAGCCTGAAGATCATCAGACACTTGATTAAGTTTTCTTGCTAGAAGTTTATTCCCTGTGCTTGATGCAAGCATCGTAAACACTTTCAATGCAGGCACTTGTGCTCCGAACAAAGTAGAAATTTGTCTAGAAAGAACAACAACCTCTTTCATTTTAACCTTGCCAAAAAAAGAAGCTTGAAATGGAGAAGAACTTTTATCTTCATCTACTATTGAAATAATAATAAGACCTCTTCGTTGAAGTCCACTTATTGCCATATCACGATTTGCAGCGTCAATTTCTCCTTCTTTATTTATTCCATTTTCATCTACAGCCTTATATTTAAAAAGCATAATATTTATTTAATTGTTAAATCATTCTCTCAAGACCTTTTGGATTAAGCGAAAACTGATAAGCACTTTCAATTGTTATTTCTCCAGCTCTTACAAGTTCAACAAGTGATCTATTTAAATCAATCATACCAGACTCTGTACCAGTTTCTATTAAAACATCTATTTCATGTGTTCGTTTTTCTCTTATAAGATTTGAAACTGCATTATTATTTACAAGAAGTTCGTATGCGGGCACTAAACCACCAGCAATTCTTGGAATAAGTCTTTGAGAAAATACGCCAATTAAACTTGATGCAAGTTGAATTCTAATTTGATCTTGCTGATCTCCAGGAAATGAATCAATAATTCTATCTATTGTTTGAGATGCATTATTTGTATGTAGAGTTGAAAAAACTAAATGACCAGTTTCAGCTGCAGTTACAGCTGTTGAAATTGTTTCTGGATTTCGCATTTCACCAACAAGAATAACATTAACGTCTTCACGAAAAACGGACTTTAACGCTACGTGAAAATCTTTAGTATCAACTCCAATTTCTCTTTGATTAATTATTGATTTTTTAGGAGTATAAACATATTCAATTGGATCTTCTATGGTAACTATATGTCTTGCTTGCTCATTGTTTATTAAATTTATCATTGAAGCCAATGTTGAAGATTTACCATGTCCAACAGGACCAACAACAAGAAAAAATCCTTGTTTCTTTTTTGCAAATTCAGCAAGAACTGGTGGAAGGTGTAATTCTTCTAATGTTTTAACCTGGGGAATTAAACGCAATACTACATTTATAAAACCACATTGGAAAAATGCATTTCCTCTGAGACGAGCTTCGCCTCGAAAATCGTAAGAAAAATCAATTTCCTGATTTTCCATAAACTCATCAAAACGTTTCTTTTCTAGAAGTTCTTTTAGGATATTAACCATATCATCTTTTGTAAAAACTTGTCTTTTCAAAAGAAAAATTAATTCTCCAGAAACTCTAATTGCAGGTACTCTACCAGCACCTAGGTGTAGATCTGAACCACCTTCTCTTATAACTGTTAATATAAGTTCTTCAATTTCTTTTTTATAGTCCATATTTTATTTTTGAATTGATTTTTTTTCTAATAAAATTTTCATTACCTTATCAATAACTTCAACCGGTGTAGAATTAACTTTAATAATATAACCAGAAGCTCCAAGACTCATTCCCCTATCTATATCTTCCTGTTGTCCTTTATTAGAAAGAATTATTTTAATTGAATCTTCTGAAAGTTTTTCTTCATTGATTTTTTCAAACATTTCAAAACCATCCATTTCTGGCATAATAATATCCATTAAAATAACATCTGGTTTAAGCCCTTCTTTAAGTTTTTGTATTGCTTGAGCACCACTCATAGCAGTATGCACTTCAAAATTATTTTGACTAAACTTGAAAGCATACATATCCAAAAGGAAACCATCATCATCTACTATTAGAATTTTTTTCTTTTCTCCTTCCATTTGATTAATTATATTATAAAAACATTATAAATAAAAGATTCTACTCAACAACAGAATCATTGCTCTCATTAGAAAAATTAAATACTTCTCTGTAAGGAATATCTCCATTAATAGCTTTTAACATTGCATCTTCTTTCATAGAAAGCATTCCATTTTCTCTAGCAATTTTATATATTTCTGAGTTTACAGGATTCTTTAATATTACATCTTGCATTCTTTTATCTATTCCAAACATTTCAAAAATTGCAATACGTCCACGTGTACCAGTAGGACATTCTGGAACAGAAATTGTATCATACATTTCATCTTTTATTTCAATTTCTTTTTTATATTTTTCAGGTAAATCTTTTATTTGATTTTCAATCTGCATTTTTATGCTCTGATCCATTGGAACAAGTTTTTTAGATGCAGGATAAGTCATTTTAGCTAAACGTTGTGCAATAGAAAGAAGCAATGTAGGAGCAATTAGATAAGGATCAACTCCCATGTCGATTAATCTTGGAATTGCTCCAATAGCATTATTTGTATGCAATGTAGACAAAACTAAATGTCCTGTAAGAGCTGCTTGTATTGCAAGTTGAGCTGTTTCTTTATCACGAATTTCTCCAACCATTATTATATCTGGATCTTGACGAAGAATAGAACGAAGTCCTGATGCAAAAGTATATCCAATTTCTGGTTTCATTTGAGATTGGTTAATGTCAGGCATATGGTACTCTACTGGATCTTCCAAAGAAACAATATTACTTTTTTCTTTATCAAGTTCATTCATTATTGAATATAGAGTTGTTGATTTACCTGAACCAGTTGGCCCTGTAATTAAAATCAAACCATAGGGTTTTTTAATCGCTTCTCTTATTAATTCCAAATTTCTTTTTGATAAACCTAATTGATCTAACGGTTTTACTCCTTTTTCTGAATCCAAAACTCTCATAACAACCTTCTCACCATAGTAAGCAGGCATAGTAGAGACACGAAAATCTATTTTTCTTCCATCTATATTTGTACTAAATGATCCATCTTGAGGTTTTCTTTTCTCATCTAAACGCAACTTAGCAAGAATTTTTATACGAGCAACTACACTGCTATAAATACCAATTGGAAGAACTATTGTAGTATAAAGAGATCCATCTACTCGATAACGAACTTTAACTTTTTCTCCTGTATTTTCTATATGTATATCTGATGCATTACCTTCTATTGCATTACGCAATATAACAGCAACAATTTTTATGACAGGAGCATCTTCAACAATTTTTTCTTCTCTGCCGTGTTTTACATTTTCTACTTCCCTCTCTATAGCATCTTTTTCTTTTACCGTTTCTATAGATTCATCATTAAACTCATCTAATGCTTGCTCAACCTGACCAGAAACTCCTTTATAATTTTCAATTATGGCGTCATAATCTTTTTTTGATATAAGAAAAATTTTAAAAGGTATTCCAATACTTGCAGAAATAAACTGTAATGCATCCATCGCTTGAATATTACTTGGATCTATAACTCCAACTTCAAGAACATTATCATTAAGCCCACAAGGAATAAAATTATAATAACGAGCGGAATCTTCTGGAATATATTTTAATAGATCAAAAGAAATTTCTTTTGGATTAATTTTTTTTGTAGGAACATTAAAATATTCTCCTTTTGCTTCTAGGATTTCTTCTTCGGGGATACCAATTTCAGAGAGAGCTTCATCTAAATTTCCTTTATACTTCTCATTAGCTTTGTTTTTTATCTCTCCTATTTGGTTTTCGGTAATTGTACCTCTTTTTACTAATTCTTCTAAAAAACTCATAGCAAATTAATTTTGTTTTGTTGTATCTATTTTAGTATTTACAACAGTATTGTCAGTATTTTTTTCTGTACTAGATGAGGAGTCGGCCTTTTCTGTAACATCCATAGTACTTACTATACCAGTTGGATTTGATATAACTGATGAAACTGTGTCAGATCCAATTGGTGCAAACGGATTTGTTCTACCTTCATTCCCTTCTGGAATAAGATAGATACTAGAATCTTTTAAATAAGAAAATGCTGTATCAGATAAAATAGAATCATCTAATTTTAGATTTTTAACATTTAAAAGAATAGCAATAAAATCTTCTCCTACTTCATTTGTAGATGATGTATTAGTATTTTCAGTAGTAGTGCTTGCCTCTTTATCAGAAGAAGATATTAAAGACTCATCACTAGACTTTTTGTTTGCAAAAATAAAATACCCCAAAATAAGAGCAAGCCCTATGACAGAAAATATTATTATGTTTTTTACTTTTGAATTCATATTAATTTTTTAACCAGTAAGTTTTAATTTTAAATTCATATTTATATGAATCTGTTGGTTGTGTTTTACCTAAAGTCAAATCGCTATCTGATGAAAACTTAACTGAAGAAATATCAACAATTCTCAAATTACTTTCTATATCTTTTACAAAATTTACAAAATTTTGATATGTTCCTTTCGTTGAAAATTCTAATTCCCAAGTGCCATATTGTTTTCCATCATCTTTCATTAAACCTTCAGAAACTTGAAGTCCTTGATTTGTTGTACTTTTTGCTTCATCTTTTTTACTTGCTGATTCATATTTAACATCTTTAAGAACCATGCCATACGGTGAAGCTAATTTTTCTATTTCCAAAATTAGACGAATATTATCAACACTGTCTGGTAATAATTTTTGTAATCTAGAAAGATTCGCAGTATCAACTGAATTATATTTTTTAGTTAATTTATCACGTTCACCTTCAAGTGCTTTTGCATTTGTAAGAGCTTCATTGTATGAAGAAATTTCATTTTTCAAAGTTGAAATACTTTTCAAAGTAGGATTGGTAAATGTAACAAATCCTGCTACTGATGCTCCTATTAATATTATTGGTATAAAATATCTAAACATAAATTAATTTGTAGAAGTAGAATCAACACTTACTGTGCCAACTCCTTCCGTAACTGAAGAATTTACATCTTCTGTTTTAAGCACCTGTTTATAATTTACAAAACTTGGATCAACTGAAAATTGCAAATCGAAAAGGACATTACCTTTTTCATCAAGCAAAAGATTTGAAAATACTGGATCAATAAAATTTTTATTTGCAACAAGTAAATCTGACTGAAGAGCAATAGAACGATATCCAACAGCCTGACCACTCATTTTTATATTTATTGTATTTGTTTTATCGTCCATTTCGTATCCAAAATCTGTATAACGAATAGTTTTTAACGTGCTATCTTGCAATACTTGAAATATAGGAGAAATTGCTATGTGTTTTGATAAAATTTCAGTAGATGATATTAAACGTTTATCAAAAGTTTGAAGTTGTGCAATCTTAGATGGTTCAAAACGATTCTTTGCCAATTCAAGATTTGCTTTCATCTCAGAAAGATTTTTTATCAAAACGCTTTTGTAAAAATAAGCACCTCCAGATATAAGAGCTATAGCTAAAAATATAATAAGAGAAATAGCAACAAAAATACCAATCGGACGTTTTTCCGTTGTCTTTTGTTCAATCATCGGTTTTTTAGGTATAAATGATGTTTGAAAATTTTGATCCATACTCTATTTATATTATCTCACTTATTGTAATTTTCTCAAAGCAAGTCCTATAGCAACTCCGAACTCAGGACCTGTGGCTTCTAATGCTTTATCTAAAAATGCAGGAGCACCGACTTTTGAAAACGGGCGCCCAATTTCTATATCAGCTTTAAAATTTGCAGAAGCAACTTCTTTCAATCCTTTCAGTAAAGATCCTCCACCGGTAATAATAACTTTACTTATAGACTTATTGTATTTCTTCTCGTATCCTAATAATACATTATTTGTTTCTGAAAAGATATAGTCTGTGTGAATTTTTATAATATCAGCTAGCTGTTTTTCATTCGGATTGCCATAAAGTCCAAATTCTTTTTTCATTTTTTCAGCTTCAGCAAAAGGAATACTCAAAGATTTTGAAATAGAATCTGTTATATCTGCCCCACCCTTCTGTATAATGTGAAAACTTTTCACTGTTCCAAATTCAACAATAGAAAGTTTTGTACGCGAAGCTCCAAAATCCATTAAAAGAACTAATGATAATTCATGTTCAAAGTTAGAACGTATTGACGAAAAAATTTCAATTTCAAAAAAACTAGCATTAAGTTTGTTCCCATCAACAATTGATCTGTATTTTGATACAACATCATTTTGTATTGCAACTACAAGAACTTCTGTTTTTTCAAATGTCTCTAATTGCAAGTCTGGATTATTTGCTTCTTCAAAAGAAATTTCCTTTTTGGGAAGAATAAACCAGTCTAGAGAAACTTCATCTATTGGCACAGGAATATATTTTCTTGCCTCTGTAGAAACTATTGATGCCATTTCTGTCTTTTTAACCTGTGGAGGAAGCTCAATAGTAAAAACTAAACTTGACTGTGAAGGAATTGCTAAAGCAGAAGATGTTGTTGTAACTCCAGATTGTTTTAATGTTTCTTTTAAGGCTTCTATCGTTTTTTCTACAGGTAGATTAGTTACACGGCCTACTTCAATATCTGCATAAGGACCAAGAGCAATCATGCCATAAGTTACCAATGTAGCCTTCCCTCCCTTCTTTTTTATTTCAACAACCTTAATAGACGAAGAACCGATGTCTATTCCGACAGCGCTACTATTTGAATCTTTGTCTAAAACTTTGATATTTGAAAAAAAATCTTTAAAGGGATTATTCATTTTTATGCTAATATTATAACATAAAAGCAATATTAAAAGGAAGTAATTACCAAGAAAAATAAGGAGTAAAAGGACTTCTTAATAAAATTTTTAAAGTAATGAAAATCTTAAACAATATTTTAGATATAATCTTTCCATCGTATTGTATTTCTTGTGGCAAAAAAGGCACAGATTTGTGTATAAAATGTTTAAACGATTCCCCAGAAGCAGAACGTGAGAGCGCAAAATGGATTATTCCAATGTATGACTATAGGCATATACCAGTGAAAAAGGCAGTTTGGCTTTTAAAATATAAAAATAAAAAAGGTATTGCATCTATTTTTGCAGAAGTAATGTATGGAAGAATACTTGAAGAAATATCAGATTTATCATTACTTGAAAATTTTCAAAAACCAATATTAATACCAATACCACTTTCACCAAAAAGATTACGCCAAAGGGGTTTTAATCAAGCAAGTCTTATTTGCGAAAAACTTATTAAATTAAATAACACAGATTTCATATTAGAAAAAGACGTTTTGTTAAAACCAAAAGACACAGAGCATCAAGCATTAATAAAAGAAAGGAATAAACGTTTAAAAAATATAATCGGATCTTTTTCTGTGAAAAATGCAGAAAAAATAAAAAATAGAAATATAATTTTGATAGATGATGTTACTACAACAGGAGCAACGCTAGGCGAAGCAAAAAAAGTATTAAGAGAAGCTGGAGCAAAAAAAGTTATAGCTTTTACTGTCGCACATTAAATTTTTTAAAATTTAATGTAATGCTATAATAAAAATTATGAAACATTGCAAAGATTGTGAACCATCTCAAGAAATACATTGTATTGCTTATATGTCTGTGCTTCTTGGTATGACAAGTGAACCTTTTTTTAATTTAATAAAATTCTTTTTTAAAAATGTAGCTGATGCGATATCAGATAAAGTATCATTCCCATTTTATCGTTTGATGATTTTTTTAAAATTAGGTCATTATTCTTTTGAACCTGACGAAAAAGATACTTGGAGAACAAAATGTTGTTGGGAAGAAGCAAAAAAACGTGGCATAAAAATGTATGAATTCCATTTAGGACCTATTAGAAACATTTTTATTGCAGAATATAAAGGTAAAAAAATAACTTTTGATGGACTACCAAGACCGGAAGACAAAGAATCAGATTCTATAAATTGGATGGATAATAAAGGAATTATGAAACAAAAATTTCAAAAAGAAGGAATTCCTGTAGCAAAAGGTGGCACAGCATGGACTTATAAAAAGGCATTAAAAATTTTCAGAAAAATAACAAAACCAGTAATAACAAAACCAAATCTTGGATCTAGAAGCAGGCATACAACAATACATATAAATACAGAAAAAGATTTAAAAATAGGATTTAAAAAAGCAAAAAAACTTTCTCCAATTGTAGTTATTGAAGAAGAATTAAATGGTCACCTTTTTAGAGGAACATTAATTGGAGAAAAATTAGTTGGAGTTGTAAGAAGAGATCAACCAGAAGTTACAGGAGATGGAATTCATACAGTAAAGGAATTATTAGAAAAAGAAAATGAAAGAACTGAACGTTCTGGTCCTATATTTCACAAAATTATAATTGATAAAGAAGCGGAACAAGAACTTGCACGCCAAAAAGTAAATATTAATAGTATTCCAGAAAAAGGAATTCCAATAACATTTTCTCAAAAAACAAGTCGAGGTTGCGGAGGAACAACTACAGAAGTTACAGACATCACTCATCCTGTGAATGTAGAAATGTTAGAACATGTAGGTTCATATTTGAAAGATCCACTTATTGGAGTTGATTTTATAATTGAAGATATTACAAAACCTTGGAATGAACAAGAACATTGTGGCGTAATTGAATGTAATAGTTTACCTTTTATTGATTTGCATCATTATACATTATTTGGAAAATCAAATAATGTAGCTGGAAAACTTTGGGATCTTGTTATCCCTGAATCTAAATTAGAATAATTATTTTTTTATTTGTTCTATAGTTAATTCAGAATCTGGATTAAATGCATCTGGGTCAATTTCAAGATGAGAGATATGTTTTTTTTGCACAACAAAATCTCCTAGAAATTTTAAAAAGTCATCTTTCTTATTTACTTCCCCTTTCTCAACAAAATGATCAACAGGATGAGCCTCTGGAGTATATTCAAAATGTCCTCTCAATTCCCCATCTTTAAAAACACGCAAATGATATTGATCTTCAAAAGAATTTAATTTTCTCCAACTTAAAACTTGTCCGTCATCAGTCCAAGCAATGAAATGGTTACCAAAACTCCATTTTTCATGTAAATGTTTTTTTAAATCTTCTAGTGTTTTACCAGGAGCAAGCCAACCTAAATGATATTTTTGTCTACCTTTATCGTGCCAAATTAAACCAGTTTTCAATAAAAACTTTTGCATAGGAGAAAAAAATCTATATATTACTCTCCAAGATTTTTGTTTTAATTTACTTGCAAAATTCATGCGAAAATTATAGCACAAAAAATATTGAATATAAATTCAAAAAATTTACTAGAAAAGGTTTAGATTACAATTCATCTACTGCATCGTTTGCAAGATCAGAAGCTTCTTCTGCCAAATCTTTTGCTTCATCATAATCTTTATCATCAAATGCTTCTTCAGCATCATCAAGTGTACTTTTTGCATCATCTAATAAATCATTTGCGTCATCTACATCTTTACCATCATCTTCAGCTTCATTTATTTCATCCTCTGCATCATTTATTGTATCGTTTGCATCATCTATTGCATCATTTGCATCATCTTTTTCACTGCTCTCTCCTATTGCATCTATTGCCTCATCTGCAAGATCAGAAGCTTCTTCTGCCAAATTTTCTGCTTCGTCATAATCTCCATCATCGAATGCTGTTTTTGCTTCATCCAATTTATCATTTGCATCATTCCATATTTTTTCAGCTTCATCTGTATCTTCATCGTCATCATTTGCGTCTTCTATTTTTTGTTCAGCATTATCAATATCGTCTTCTGCTTCATCTATACTATTATTAACTTCATCTTCTCTAGATTCACCACCTGCATCTTCAAATGCATCTTCAGCGTTTTTGTATGCATCATCTGCAGAATCCAGTGCATCTGTAAATTTATTATCAAAAAATGATCTTATAGCATCAAATAAATCTTCTTTGGAATCTTCTAAATTATTTTTTGCTGATGTTGTATCTTCATCACTATCATCTATTTGATCATCTGCTTCCTCAATCATATCCAATGCTTCTTTTATTCTTTTTGAAGCAGCAACTTCACCAGGTTTTACAGTAGAAGAATTTTGAGCTACTACTAATTGAGATTTTAGAGAAGTAATTTGATCATTTAATTCTGAAACAGAATAAGAAGTACCAGTTGTGGACGTGGTTGTAGTTGTTGAACTAGTACTACTATTTACTAATTCCCAATATTTTAATTGAGACTTAGTACCAAAATATCCCTTAGCTGGGCTTATTCCATTTGCTGATTGCCAAGATATAATAGCTTCTTTTGTTTTTGCTTTAAAAGTATTTGTTTCTTTTCCAACTGAACCAGCGCCAGAAGTTGAAATAGTGTATCCTGCACTATTTAAATATTGTTGCAAACATCGAACATCTTCTCCTTCTGAACCAAGCTCTAAGTCTCTAGTAAATGAACAAGAAGCATCTGCTTTCAATCCAAAGATTGCAATTGCACAAATAAACAAAAGTTTAATTATTTTTTTATTCATAAAATTTTAAAAGATAAAATTAGTAAATTCAACACTAGCTGATTATAACATAAAAATTTTTTATATAAAAAATATACCACGTAGTTTGGCACCTCAACTATTTTTCGATCTTTTCAAGCAATAAATCACTGTATGATACAGAAATAAGATCAGATTCTGAAATATCAAAGAGTTTGAGATATTCGTTGCACTGCTGGAGCAGTTTATTTTTTCCAATACTACCATCATCATCGATAGCCTCTATTTCAATAAATGTACCGAGTTCTTGAACAGTATCAATGTGAAATTTCACATTTTCAATAAAATATATTTCTCGTTTTTTATCTACAACAACTAGTACTCCATTTGTGTTTATTAATATTGATTTAAGTGAGCTTCCTGAGGTTAATTTAAAAAGTATTACATCTGATTGTTTTGGTCCTTCTTTATTTTCTCTTTCATAATATATTAGATAGTTTTCGATGTTTCCTTCGCGTAACTTTAAACGACCCTTATTTACTTTGAAATATGTATCAATTTGATGATCAATTCCTTTGAAGTCAGCGTTATGAGATTTCAAGAATTCACGAATTCTTTCATGATTATTTGATTTAGCTTTTATTTCAATATTTATATGATTCATAAGTTTATAAATCTTTTGATACTTTATTTTTTACAAACAAGATTATAAAGATAACCTTTTTTAGTTCCAGCTATATTAGATATTATTTTAATAAAATTATTTTTCAAATTGATTTTTGAATCAACTACTTTTTTAAAATTTTTATCATTCTTATATAATTTAAACAACATATAAAATAAAGACATTCTAAACATTGTTATTTTTTGTTTATTTAATTTTATATTAATACTATTAGGTATTTGTTTTTTTAAAGATAATAAAAAATTTCCCATAGCTGGTTCTGATATAATGAATGAATTTTCACAAACACGAATAATTTCCGATATTGATATTTTATGATCATTTTCTGGGATATATCTAAAAACTCCATATGCTACAACATAATCAAAAAAATTATCTTTGAATGGAATTTTTTGACAACTCGCATTGATAGAAATAAAATTTTTGAGTTTTTCTTTTTTAGCTAAATAATTTGCATGATTAGAGATACTTAAAGAAGAATCAATTTCTACTATTTTCACATAATTGCATTTATTTGAAAGATTTCTTCCTAGTTTACCTGTTCCACCACCTATTATTAAAATTTTTTTACCATTTAATTTTTTTCTTAATAATAATGAAGAAATTTTTTTATTTGCATCATCGAGTTTTAGACAATCAAAGTATTCATGTATTGCCCTTTTTTTCCATAATCCCTTTGTTTTCTCAGCATAAGTCAAAGTCTTACATTCTTTTATTGCCTTAATTTTATATTTGTAAAAAATATTTTTCATATTAATAATAATATCTTAATTATATAATTTAAGGCAATTAAGTCTACCGATACTATTTTTAATTTGCGGAGATACTCGTGTTAGAACCTTTCACAGACAAGCCCTGTAACGTTATTTCTAATAATTTTATATTACCATAACGACATATCTCGTGAATGTTGATTAATTTATTTTATTCATAAATTCTCACAAAAATATATTCATGTTCTTCATTAGATGTGTTTTCAATTTCATGAAAAATATTCTGAGGGAACACAAACACATCTCCTACTGAATAAGGATAAATACCATCTTCATCTCGCACAGACCCTTGTCCTTTTAGAACAAGCATTACTTCGTTTATTTTTTCATGATTATGCCATGTAAATTTAGCACCTGCTGGCAAAAATCCATAGGTCATGCCTTGTACATTTTTCATTTCACTGTCAGCTAACAGTAATTTCCGTCCACCACTACCACCGTGAGCATCCTCTCGTACAAAAGTTTCATGCGATTTTTTTGTGATTTTCATAAATTTATAATTTAACTTTTTAAATTTTTTATTAAAATATCTAGTCCCTCATCTAATAGTTCTTGTGGAATTGTAAGTGGTGGCATAATTTGCATATTATCTCCACTTCCTACAACTACATGAAGTCCATCAGCAAAACATGCCTTTTGAATTCTTTTGCAAGTTTCTGCATCTTTAAATTGTAATCCGATTTCTAATCCCATTCCTCTTACTTCAACGACAGTATCTCCAACATGAGCTTTTAATTTTTCTTGTATATAATTTCCTTTCTTTTCTGCCATTTCCCAGGTTTTATCTCTTAAATGAATTTGAAGGGCTTTTAAAGAAACAGCACATGCTATTGGAGTCCAACCAAATGTAGAAATTAACATTGCTTCTGAAAATGCCTTTTCAAACATTTCAGATTTACCAACAACTGCACCGATAGCTGAAGCTCCATTAGATATACCTTTTGCGAATATAATCATATCTGGTGTTACATTTTCATGCTGTATACCAAAAAGTTTTCCAGTTCTTGAAAAACCAGTTCCAACTTCATCAACAATAAGTATTGTCCCATACTTTGAAGTAATTTCTCGAAGTTTTGTAAGAAAGCCAGGATATGAAATCAATGTTGAACCCCAACCAGTAATAATTCCTGGTTCTGTAACAACCGCAGCGACATCTTTTTTTGAAAGTAATTCTTCAAAATCTGATATGAATTTATTGAAATCTTCTTCACTTATTTTGTTGTGCGGAAATGGAATTGGTTCAATTTCTGGAACTAACGGTTGAAGTTTTTGATGTGAATCTTTTGGATACCCAATAGCAAGTGAAGCAAATAACTGTCCGTGATAATGAGAATTAAAACCGATAATTCTTTTTCTTTCTGTGTAGACACGAGCTACTTTAATTGCAACTTCGATTGATTCTGTGCCACTTGTTTCTTTAATACATGCATCAAGTTCTTTTGGTAATGCTTCTGTTAAAGCTTTAGCATATTCTTCTTGAATAGGATCAGAACCCCAAAGAAGACCCTGAACATTTTTCTTTGTTTGTTCAATTATTGCTTCGTTGATTTCTTGGTTATTCCATCCTAGATTTGTCACGTTCCAAGCTGATGAAAAATCTATATATCTTTTTCCGTCTCTATCCCAAATTAAAGAACCCTCCGCTTTTGAAATAGGAAGGTATTCATATTTTCCTTTGAAATCTCGATAAACAATGCTGTTTTCAATCATATTCAAAGTATATCAGATTATTATCTAAATTTTAAGGTTTTAATTTTATAAATTAAAACCTTTTTGAACTAAGCATCTTGTGCTATCACGACTCTGCGGAGGCGGTGAGATTCGAACTCACGGTCCCGATTAAGGGACGGCGGTTTAGTAAACCGCTGATTTAAGCCACTCATCCACGCCTCCTTTTCATTTCTAAAATACAAAAATAATATAACATAAAAACTGTAAAAGTATAAAAAATATGTTAAAGTAATTAAATTATAAAGGAGACGTGTCAGAGTGGTCTAACGTACCTCTTTGCTAAAGAGGCAAGGGCTTCAAAACCCTTCGCGGGTTCGAATCCCGCCGTCTCCGCATTCGCGAAAGTGATGGCTTTCACCATTACATATATCTTGCCTATGTAATATGTTTTTATAGAAAGTGATAGGTAAACTTAAAAGTGTTATAATAGATTCATGGGAAAAGATGATTTAATAAAATCTTTGCAGGAAAAAAATGATAGGTTAGAAAAATTATGTTTAGCAAAAACAGATATAGTTTCTATTAGTGCACACCAAATTAGAACTTCCCTTTCCGCTTCAAGGTGGATTATTAAAATGTTTTTAGATGGCGATTTAGGAGAACTCACAGCAGAACAAGAAAATTTGATGAAAAGAGCCTATGAAGATAATGTCAGAGCAATAGAGATAGTCAGCGAATTACTTTTAGCTAATAAAACTGAAGACACAGAAGAAAAAAAATATAATTTAGAAGAATTCGACATAATAGAACTCATAAATGATTCTATTTTTGATTTTTCGGGTGAAACATATAGCCATGAAGAAGAAATAATTTTTCTAAAACCAGAAACAAAATTTCCAATGATATATGCAGACAAAGAAAAAATACGAATTGTTTTACAAAATCTTATAGAAAATGCTATCAAATATAGCAATAAAAAAGGAAAAATATTTATCGCAATTAAAGAAGAAAACGGTTTTGCTGAAGTTTCAATAAAAGATACTGGTATTGGAATATCTGAGGAAGGAAAAGCCAAAATTTTTGAAAGATTTTATCGTGACCCAGAAGCAAAAAAGAAAGAAGCAACTGGCACAGGAATAGGACTTTTTACGACTAAAAAAATAATTGAAAATCATAATGGTAAAATATGGTTTGAGAGTAAACAAAACCAAGGAACAACATTCTTTTTTACAATTCCCCAAAAAAGTGCACAAATACCTTGCACTAACACTTTGTAGTAGTATAATTAATACATATGGCAAAAACAGTTTTTATTATAGAAGATGATACTTTTCTTCAAGGCCTTGAAGCAACAAAGCTAAAGAAGGAAGGATATGATATACAGACAGCTATTAACGCGGATGGTGTTATAGATATAATAAAAAGAAAAGTTAAAATTGATTTAGTACTCCTTGATCTTATGCTACCTGATGTTGATGGATTTGAAATTCTAAAAATAATAAAAAAAGAACAAGAGCTTGTAAATGTTCCCGTAATTATATTCTCAAACTTATCAGAAGAAAAAGACATAGAAAAAGCAAAAGGACTTGGTATAAATCAGTTCATGGTTAAATCAAATTTTAGTCTTGACGAACTTACAGCAAAGGTAAAAGAATTGATTGGAAAATAATTGATAAATGCAACTTAATGACAGGATTGAGACAATATTTCGCTTAGACGAAAGTCAAAAAAGGGCTTTAAAAAAGCTTGGGGTTTTTTCTGTTTATGATTTACTTTTCTACTTCCCTGTTAGGTATGGAGACATAAGCGAAGTAAAACTAATTGAAAATCTTATTCCTGGAGAAACTGCAACAGTCTATGGAAAAGTTTCAAAACTTAAAACTAAAAAAGGGTATCGTTCTAAAATTCCAATGGCAGAGGGAGAAATAGAAGATTTAACATCAAAAATAAAAATAATTTGGTTTAATCAAGCATATCTAGCAAAAATGATTCATAATGGCCAAAATGTAAAACTAACAGGACGAGTTACAAATGGCAAACAAGGAATTTATTTAGCTAATCCAGAATTTGAAAAAACAAATGAATTACCAATAGATTCTCACAACACATTATTTAAAAACGATACAAAACTTACTGGTTCATCTTATCCTGTATATCATGAGACAAGAGGAATAACATCACGTTGGTTTTATCATGCAATAGAAAAAATATTTAAAGAAAAAATTTTAGATACTATAGAAGATCATATTCCTAACGACATATTAGAGAGATACAACTTACCAAGTTTGAAAACAGCATTAATTTGGATACATAAACCAAGGAATGAAAAAAATGCAGAAATCGCAAGAAAAAGATTCGCATTTGAAGAGGTTTTTTATATACAACTTGAAAGACAGCATGAAAAACTTGAATATAAAAAAAATAAATCTTTTAAAATAACAAATACAGAAAACGAAGTTAAAGAATTCTTAAAACGTTTCCCTTTTTCTCCAACAGACTCACAAAAAAAATCCATAGAAACAATATTAAAAGATATGACAAATCCATTTCCAATGTCACGTTTACTTGAAGGAGATGTAGGATCTGGAAAAACAGCCGTAGCAGCAACAGCCGCTTATGTAGTTGTAAAAAATCGATTACAAAATTTTGGCAATTTACAAACTGCATACATGGCACCAACTGAAATATTAGCATCACAACATTTTGAATCTTTTATACAATATTTTAAACATTTACCTATCAATATAGGATTGATAACAGGATCTGGATGTAAAAAATTTCCATCAAAAGTAAATCCTGCTGGTTGGACAGATATATCTCGCTCACAACTTTTAAAATGGACAGCAAGTGGCGATATATCAATATTAATAGGAACTCACGCTCTAATTCAGAAAACTGTAAAATTTAAAAATTTAGCATTTGTAGTTATAGATGAGCAACATAGATTTGGCACAGCACAAAGAAGAAAGTTAGTAAGAAAAGATAATATTGCTCCACATTTGCTTTCTATGACAGCTACCCCAATTCCAAGAACGCTTGCTCTTACAATTTTTGGAGATTTGGACTTATCTTTACTTGATGAAATGCCAGCCGGAAGAAAACAAATTATTACAGAAATAATAACTCCAGACAAGCGTGAAGATACATATGAAAAAATAAAAAAAGAAATTAAAGACGGCAGACAATTGTATGTCATATGCCCAAGAATTTTTGAACCTGACCCAGAAAAAGAAATGGCTTTAAACGTAAAATCTGCGACAGCAGAAGCAAAACGTTTGAAGAAAGAAGTTTTTCAAAATTGTGAAATAGGAGTACTTCATTCAAAAATGTCTAAACAGAAAAAAGAAGAAGTTATGAAAGATTTTGCTTATGGTAAATTAAATATTTTATGTGCTACGTCAGTAATAGAAGTTGGCATAAATGTTCCAAATGCAACAATTATTATTATTGAAGGAGCTGAAAGATTCGGACTTGCACAACTACATCAACTTCGTGGCAGAGTTATAAGAAGCAATCATCAGGCATATTGTTATGTATTTGCTGATGCAAAAACAGAAAAAACAATAAAAAGATTACGAGCTTTAAAAACAGCAAAAAATGGCTTTGAATTAGCTGAACTTGATTTAACATTACGAGGTGCTGGAGAACTTTCTGGAGGAAAACAATGGGGAATTACAGATATTGGAATGGAAGCAATAAAAAATATAAAAATGGTTGAAGCTGCAAGAAGTGAAGCAATACGTTTAATAAATGAGGACCCTGAACTTTTGAAATATTCTTTACTTAAATCTAAAGTAAAAGAAAAAACAGAGAAATTTCATTTCGAATAGTTTACTTTTAAAAAACTTGACTTTTAAAAGTCATTTTGATAATATTTAGATTATCTAAATATTAGATAAACTTATGAAAAAAATAGTATTAACACGCAATAGAAACTTAGATAGGGTTCTAATGATGTTTCGTCATTCAATGACTACATTTTTATTAGAAGAAGCAAAAGAAACAGGTTTGTCTCTTTCGCACTTTGAAATCTTGATGTATATAGCAGAAAGAGGTAGTATCACAATGAAAGAAATAGCATCTTGGCTACATATTACTCCCCCATCAGCGAGTGTATTAGTAAAGATATTAATAGAAAAAGGAATGATTGAGAGAGTAAATATCCATAATAAAAAGGACAGAAGAGAAGTTTATGTAAGGCTTGGAGTAAAAGGAGAAAATATGTTTCGTTCTATCCATAATAAAAAGATGCATATATTCAAAAAAATGTTTTTAAGGTTAGGCAAGAAAGACAAAGAAGATTTAGCAAGAATACTTATAAAGTGTGTACCAAATTAATTAATAAATAATATATGAAAGAAAAAATAAAAAAAATGTTTTCAAAACCAAAAAATATAATTTTTATAACCATAATTATTGGAGCAATAGCTCTAGTTATAGGATGGAAATATATAGGAAAAGCACCAGTTGTAAATATTGGAGAAAGTACTAATCCGTCCATAGAGCTAACTTCACAAGACAATGTAGATCTTTCTTTTCCAAAAAGTGGAAGGCTTGAATCTGTATTAGTAAAAGTTGGACAAAATGTAACAAAAGGAGATATTTTAGCAAAACTTTCAGCACCAGATTCACAAGGTGCAGTAAGCCAAGCAAAGAGTGCTCTTGATTTAGCAGAAGCACAATATGCATTACTTAATACACAATATAAAACAACAAAAGCACAGCAAGATCTTATTGTCGAAAATGCGTATAAGACATTACTTTCAAGCGGACTTGAAGGTACTCCAAATAAACAAGATTTAAATGTTCCTACAATATCTGGAACTTATACATGTGGAAAAGAAGGATCTTACAAAATAGAACCATATCGCTCATCTGATAACGATACTGGATATTCATTTAAATATTCCGGGCTTGAAAGTGGTTTTGCTCCAGTAAAATATGAAAACCCTATTGCTCTTGGAGATTGTGGTCTACAAATAAAATTCAACAAAGTTTCAGAATATTTTAATGACACTATTACTTGGACAATAGAAATTCCAAATAAAAAAAGTTCAGTTTATATGGCAAATAAAAATTCCTATGAATTGGCTTTAGCAAATAGAGAAAAAATATTAACAGATCTTTCAACAAACATCGGCGATAGTGGAAATGAAAATAGTGTAGCCCGTGCACAAGTTGAAGCAGCACGTGGATCATATGAAGCAGCACTTGGTTCATATCAAAACAATTTAATTATTGCACCAGCTGATGGTGTTGTAACTTCTATTGATGAAAATCTTAAAGTTGGACAGTCGGTCTCTTCCAATAAACCAGTTATAAGTATAACTATAAAATAATATGGAAAATCCTAAAGAAAGTATTTTTAAAAAACCATGGGTTCAAAGTTTATCAGGCGTCTTGATTGTTGTAGCTTTGATTACCGGTATATTATTCTACAAATCAATTTCATCACATATAAAAATTGAAAATGGAACTGTTGAAGCTCCAGTAATAACTATAAGTCCAGAAGTTTCTGGAATACTTGATCAAGTGTATGTAAAAGTTGGAGATGATGTAAAAGCTGGAGAACCTTTAGCTCACGTTGGAGCTGAAATACTTACATCAAGAATAGACGGCCATATTATTGTAGCAAATAATACACCAGGACAACTGTTCTCCCCTTCTCAAGCTGTAATAAAAATGATTGATCCAAATGAACTTAGAGTTATTGGAACAATAAAAGAAGATTCTGGATTTTCTAAAATTTCTATTGGTGATCCTGTAAGTTTTGTTCTTGATGCATTTCCAGGAGAAAAATATACAGGTATAGTAGATGAAATTAGTGAAACTTCAAAAGACTCAAGTGTTGTATTTAGTATTTCAGACAAAAGAGAAGTAAAAGAATTTACAATCAAAATAAAATATGATATCGAACTTCATCCAGAATTTAAAAATGGTATGTCCGCTAAAATAAAAGTTTTTAATAAATAATTATATGACAGAAGCCAAGCAGGACAAACTGCGATGGTGGGTTCTTATAACTGTTATCATTGGAACTTTTTTAAGTTCAATGGATCAAACGGTTGTAAACCTTGCCCTCCCTAAAATAATTGACGAATTTAACATTACAGTATCAGCAGCCGGTTGGATTGCCACTGCCTACATTATTGCTAATGCTATTTTTGTTCCTATTTGGGGAAAACTTGGAGACACAATTGGAAGAAAAAAAGTTTATATAATCGGTTTCAGTGTGTTTGTGCTAGGATCAATTTTGGCTGGTTTTGCATGGGATTTAAAATCAATGATAGTATTTCGTGTAATACAAGCTATCGCTGGATCTGCTGACTACCCTACTGCTATGGCAATTATTGCAGTAACTTTTAAACAAGGGCGAGAAAGAGCACAAGCATTAGGTATTTGGTCTTCTGCATTCGCAGCAGCTTCTGTACTTGGTCCACTCATCGGAGGTCCTCTTATTGATAGTTTAGGTTGGAGATCAGTTTTCTTTATAAATTTGCCTATTGGAATAATTGGAGTTTTGATGGCATTAAGATTTATTAATGAATCAAGATCAGAAGAAAAACCACAACACTTTGACTGGTGGGGAGCAATAACATTAGGAGTAACACTTTCTTCTTTAGTTCTTGTTCTTGAAAAAGGATCAAGTTGGGGATGGCTTTCAATAAGCAGTATAATTTCTTATCTTGTAATTCTAATTTTCGGTAAAATATTTATAGATGTTGAACATAAAGCAAAAGAGCCAATAGTAGATTTAAGTTTTTTCAAAATACCAGCTTTTGTAAATATAATCTCAAACAATTTTATAATTTTTATGGGAATGATGGGATCGGTATTTCTAATACCAGTTTTTGTGCAAACATTTCTCGGTTTTAGTGCCACAGAATCTGGGTATTTATTTATGCCAATGGCATTAGTTATGATGATTACATCACCGATAGGAGGTATGTTAACTGGAAGAGTAAAATCTAAATATGTAATATTCGCAAGCACTTTGATATCAGCATTTGGACTCTTCTTATTTTCATTTCTTGACCCAAGATCAACTGTTTGGGGTGTAATAATACCACTAAGTATAATGGCATTTGGTATGGGTCTTGGTATGGCGCAAAGAACAAACTTAGTAACAACTATTGTTAAAGACAGTGAAATTGGAATTGCTTCATCAGTCCTTGCTCTAGCAAGAAGTATATCTGGTGCATTCGGAATTGCTTTATTTGGAACTATTCTGAATAACAGAATTGAACATAATGTATTACAAATAAATAATTTTAGTCATTTATTTAGCAATAGCCCCATAGACTTGCAACAATATATATCACTAATAGCATTAAAAGCTCAAGTCACTTCCTATGACTTTGTATTTATAGTATCCAGTATAGTAGTTGCGCTGGGCTCATTCACCATATTAGCTCTTAAAGAAAAAGACGAAAAAATAGATAAGAAAATTCAAATAGCAGAAGCTTAAAGAATTATTATTCTTCTTCAATTCTTTCTAATTCAAAAATCTATTTTCCAATTTTATGGAAAAATTATCCTTGTCCGTCCTCTAGGATTCGAACCTAGGACCCCGGAGGTATAAGCTCCGTGCTCTAACCAGCTGAGCTAAGGACGGTTTTGCAAATTAATTCTAATTTGTTTTTTCAACAACTAACTTCTTAGGAACTATACCATGTGCAATAATTATTTTCTCATATTCTTCCTGTTCTATTGTTTCGACCTCAATTAATCTTTTTGCTATGCTATCAAATGCTTCCCTATTTTCTTTTAATGCTTTCTCTGCAGATTTTATTCCATTATCAATAATTTTTGAAATTTCAGAATCAACTTTTATAGACATTGCCTCAGAATATTCTTTTTCATATACCTCACCAAATTGTAATTTGCCACCAGAATCTTCCAAAGCGACAGGACCAATTATATCAGACATACCAAAACGTGTAACCATTGCACGAGCCAAATTTGTAGCAACCTGCAAATCACTTGAAGGCCCTGTTGTTATGTCTCCAAAAACAATTTTTTCTGCAACATATCCACCAAGAGACATTGCAATATCATCAATAAATTCTTTTTTAGATTGTAATCTTCTCTCTTCAAGAGGCAATTTAAGAGTGTAACCGCCTGCATTTCCTCTCGCAATAATAGATACTTTATGTACTGGATCAGCATTAGGCAATACAGAAGCAACAAGAGCATGCCCTGCTTCGTGATAAGCAGTTATTTCTTTTTCCTTCTTTGAAAGCAAATGACTTTTTCTTTCTGGACCAAGCATTACTTTTTCTATAGCACGAATCAAGTCAAATTGAAAAACCTTTTTACGATTCTCACGTGCAGCTAAAATGGCTCCCTCGTTCATTAATGAATATAAATCTGCTCCAGAAAATCCAGGAGTTCTTTCAGCAATTAATTTCAAATTAATATCTTCAGCAAGTGGTTTTCTCTGTGCATGTATTTTTAAAATATCTTCTCTATCTGAACGATCAGGTAATTCTAAAATTACTTTTCTATCAAAACGCCCTGGACGAATTAGAGCTGGATCAAGAACATCTGGTCTATTTGTTGCGGCCATTACTATAACTTTATCATTTGGTTCAAAACCATCCATTTCAACCAATATCTGATTTAATGTTTGTTCACGTTCATCATTTCCACCTCCAAATCCTCCACCACGTGTTCTTCCTATTGCATCTATTTCATCAACAAAAATTATAGATGGAGCAGATTTTTTTGCCATTTTGAATAAATCTCTAACTCTAGAAGCTCCAACACCAACAAACATTTCAACAAATTCAGATCCAGAAAGATGGAAAAAAGGGACTGATGCTTCACCTGCTACAGCTCTTGCAAGTAATGTTTTACCTGTTCCTGGAGCTCCAGTTAAAATAACTCCTTTAGGAATTCTTGCACCAATATCTAAAAACTTTTTTGGACTTTTTAGAAAATCAACAATTTCTTTTAATTCTTCTTTTGCTTCTTTACACCCAGCCACATCTTTAAATGTAACTTTATTACTTTTATCATTAGGGTCAGTAATTCTTGCTTTTGATTGACCAAATGTAAATGCTTGCATGCCTGCACCCTTAACTTGTCTGGATAAATACCAAAAGAAAAATAGAACAAAAACTACAGGAATCAAAAATGGCAATATATTTAATAACCAATATCCAAAACCATTTTCATTTTTTATTTCTATAGTAGTTTGAGAAAGTGCTTCTGGTTTTACTCCGTAATTAAATAATGTTTGAGAAAGAGAAGATTCTGCTTCTTTTTTTGATTCTTTAACTTCATCATTTGTATATGTAATAGTAAGTTTTTCTCCAGCAACAACAACTTTTTTTACTGTTCCCTCGGAAACATTTTTAGCTAAATCAGAAATAGAAATTTGTGGTATGTCTTTTTTGTTTTCAGTAATTACTAAATAAAGTGATGTTATAAGCATAAACACCAAAAGAGCAGTAGCTATACTACTGGTAAAACTAGGGCCTTTTTTGCCCTTTTTACCTTTATTCTTAGCATCTTTTGTATTTAAAACATTAAAATCCATAAGCTAAATGTTAACATAAAAAACTTAAATTGTTAAATAAAAAAAGCGATTGACTCGCAACCGCTTTCATTTTTTTCAGAACCTTTTACTATTAGCAATTAAAAAGGTCATCACTGCCTCCTTCTGACGGTGGATCATTAGTACCGTCAATGTTAATATGAAAATCTTCTCCTGTGGAATCAGCTATTTCTTTTCCTGTTGGTTGTTTAGTTTCACCTGTTTCTGTTGTTTCCATACCTGATTTTATTGGTTTTCACAAAAGACAAAAATTTTATCTTCTCTGAAAACCAACAAAATATAAAAATAACATTATACTAATATATATGATATCACAATAAACTCTAAAAGTCAAATATGTGTAAGAATGTTTATGTAATAAAATATAAAACACTATAAAAAAACAAGAAAGCCCACAGAAAGCGGGGCTTTCTGTGGGCATTAACTACTACTTAACCACAATAACATTACTCTGTTGTGTCGGAAATGTTCCATGAACACTGTTTCCGTTCAGCAAAAATGGTCTGAATATACCGGTATCAAGAAGACAGGCAGTTACGGTGCTTACATAATTAAAGTCTCGATATACTGTATTTCTCTCTAACCCTTTCACGTAAGCACAAGCTTCAGCAAGAGTAAGGGCAGTATGAAAATCAACAATAAGCAACTCTCTTCCCATTTCTTTTGTACCGTCATTGTATTTTATGATCCATCTTTTCTCAACAAAGAATCTCCAAACCATTGCCGATTTTGTACGAGCATTTACTACATCGGAAAGGATAGTACTTTTATCAATCAATTTGTACACCTGAATAGAATTACAACTTGATTGATCACTGAAGGATATTGTTCCATTTTGGAAAATTAGATACGCATTTGGTTTGAAATACTTATCTTGTTGATTTCCAATCTGATTACAATTTTGATATGCACTTCCGGCGACTTTCATATCGTCAGATGTGTATGTTCCTGTAACGACCATTACTGCATTCGCAAATGCGTTTTGAGATGGTGAAAATGCAATATTCCAATTCGCACCCCTTCCCATCGTATACACATTACCAAGTAAAGCATTCGCAGATGCCATAGCCCATACTTTTACTTTACCGGATTGTCGCGGTAATGTCATTGTTGTTTGGCTAAAACAAATATAAGCGATAACAACAAAAAACAGAGAAAAACTGATTATTTTTTTCATACATGAGGGTTTTAAAGGTTTTCACAAAAGACAAAATTTCTATCTCCTCTGAAAACCAATAAAACCCATGTCAAATAACTATAACCTATAAATTATAGCATAATTTAATCTGAAAGTCAATGATTAGTAAGATTGTGGAAGTGGGGGGAATTGAACCCCCGTGCAAAAAGTTTCTGCCAAAAAATCTACATGTTTAGTTTATTTTTTGTTTTAGATTTAAAAATTCTTAAATAAACAAAATATTTCTAAATCGATTCTTTTAGTTTTGGAAAAAAGATCAAGACGTTCTTTCCCCTATCCCGATAATATTATGCCTTTTTTCATATATCGGAAGTCTATGAAAAAGACACCAACCTGCGCTTACGCGAAAGCTGGAGCAAATGCAAAGTCCTTCATACCGAAGTATGGAGAAACTTTTGCAAAAGCTTTAGAAGTCAATTTTGCAATTAACATTTAAACGAAGTTTTACGAGATTACGTTTATTCTCGACATGCATTAAGTGCAAAAGGCTCTCTGTCTATGCCTTGCACCCCCATAATTTTATTTTTAACGATCTTTGTATTCGCGTCTTAGTTCACGATCTATATCTCTCTTTTTTATATTCTCTCTTTTATCAAATTTTTTCTTTCCTTTAGCCAAAACAATCTCAACTTTTATTTTTCTGTCTTTATTATACACTGAAATTGGTATTATTGTCAAATTTTTATTTTTATCACTTTCGGAAAGTTTTTTTATTTCATCTTTAGTAAGTAAAAGTTTTCTATTTCGTAATGGATCATATTCTTTTGGTGTATTATTTGGCTGATAAGGTGGAATATTCGCATTTATTAAAAACACTTCTCCTCCCCTAACTATTACAAATGACCCCTCTAAAGATATTTGTCCTGCCCTTATAGACTTTACTTCTATACCCAAAAGCTCAATACCTGCTTCGTATTTGTCCAAAAATTCATAGTTGAATCTAGCTTTTCTGTTTTCTGAATAAAATGCCATATCTTTATATTAGCATTTGAGGAAAGTAATAAAAAGCATATAATTAAATTATGATTTTAAAAAGAAAATTAAATGTTTCTGGGTATAGGGGCGTCTGGGGAGAAACACTCACAGAAGAAATTGTTATTTTATATACCAGAGCTTTTGTGCGTTTTACAAAAGAAGATTCAAAAAAAGAAAATCCTACAATACTAATCGGACGTGACGGAAGAGAAAGTGGTCCACAAATTAGAAAAATAATTATAAAGGAATTAAATAGTCTTAACGTTAATATTGTTGATGGAGATATTATGCCAACACCTACAGTTTTATTTTCTGTTCGTAAACATAAATATGATGGCGCAATAATTATTACAGCAAGTCATAACCCAATAGAATACAATGGGCTAAAATTTGTAAACAAAAATGCTCTTTTTACTATTGAAGAAGAGGTTAAAAAAATAAATGAATATTTCGAAGTAGAAGAAAATTTAGAAATGCATCCTAAAGAATATATTCCTTTAGAAACACCAAATTTTCCAAAAGAACACATTGATCATATATTAAAAAATATAAATATAAACGCCATCAAAGAAAGAAAATTTAAAGTTGTTGCAGATATGATAAATGCTTCTGCTTGTGTAATGGATCCATACCTTTTTGAACAACTTGGAGTTGAATTAATACCACTTAATAATATACCAAATGGTAAATTTGCACATAGACCAGAACCATTGAGAGAAAATTTAGAAGAGACAATGAAGGTTACAAGAGAAATAAAAGCTGATATTGGTTTTGTTCACGATCCAGATGCTGACAGGCTTGTAATAATAAATGAAAAAGGAGAAGTCGTTTCTGAAGAATATTCTGTAGTTTTTGGGATAGAAAATATTTTATCTAAAAATCCTGGTAAACCTGTAGTTCTTAATTTATCAACATCTCAAATGGGATCTGACATAGCAAAAAAATATGGCAGTGAATGCTATCGTTCAAAAATCGGAGAAGGCTATGTTGTTGATAAAATCATTTCCAAAAACGCAATAATAGGTGGAGAAGGAAATGGTGGGGTTATTTATCCTACAATAAATACTTGTCGTGACAGTTTTACTGCCCTTTCGTTGGTTCTTGAGCTATTGGCGGAAAGGAAACAAACAGTAAGCAAATGCATAGAAACTATGCCAAAATATTTTATTAAAAAAGACAAATGGCAAATTGGAGAAGACTTATCAAAAATATATTTAACACTTAAGTCTCATTTTGCGAATGCTAAAATAGACGAACAAGATGGTTTACGCCTAGATTTACCAGATGGTTCATGGCTACATCTAAGACCATCTAATACTGAACCAATAATTAGACTTTTTGGAGAAGCAAAAACACAAGAAAGAATAGATGCCTTATTTACAGAGACTAAATTGACTTTGGGGCTAAAATAAGGTAAACTCATTTAAGTTATAGCTTTATAAATATACATTGAGAGAAAGAATAAACAACCAAATACGAGCCAGCGAGCTTCGCGTCGTTGATAACGAAAATCAAAATCTTGGCATTTTAAATATTAAAGATGCTTTAGAACTTGCCCAAAGTAAAGGTCTTGATTTGATTGAAATATCACCAAATGCAAATCCCCCAGTGGCAAAGATAATGGATTTTGGTAAGTATCAATATGAAGCTAGTAAAAAATTAAAAAAAGCAAAAGCTGGTGCAAAAATTACAGAAACTAAGTCTATACAGATAAAAATTGGTACTGGAGATCATGATTTAGGATTAAAAGCTAAAACAGCTTCTAAGTGGTTAAAGGAAGGTCACAGAATAAAAATAGAATTGTTTCTTTCTGGACGTGCCAAATTCATGGATGAAAGTTTTTTAAAAGAACGCTTAGACAGAGTACTTCACTTAATAACTGAAGATTACAAAGTATCAGACTCTTGTAAAAGAGGTCCTAAGGGTTTGTTTATAACAATAGAAAAAGCGAAATAAATCCACAAAGTTTTTTACAAAAAATTATGTGGAGGTCAAAAAATAAATTATTAAAAATTTAGGTAGAAAAAATGAAAACAAATAAGTCATATACAAAAAGATTAAAAATAACAAAGAATGGTAAATTGATTTCAAGGAAACCAGGCTTTAACCATTTCAATGCAAAACAATCACGTAATGCACAATTAGCTGGTCGTAAAGGTAAGGGCTTTGTAATAAAAAACAAACCAAAAAGTCACTTGTTACCATTTAGTTAAAAATAATTTCTTAATAAGAACAAAAACATGACAAGAGTAAAAAAGGGAGTACATGCATTAAAAAGGAGAAGAAGTGTTTTAAAACAAACAAAAGGTTTTAGGCATGGTCGTAGCACAAAAGAGCGTCAAGCAAAAGATGCTTTATTGCATGCTGGAAATTACGCTTTCGCCCACAGAAAAGATAAGAAATCACACAACAGAAAGTTATGGAATATTAAAATAAATGCTGGAAGTCGTGAGAATGGAATGTCTTATTCAAAATTAATAGACACATTGAAGAAAAACAAAATAGAACTTGATAGAAAAATACTAGCAGATCTTGCAGAAAATAATCCAAAAACATTTGCTAAAGTTATAGCAAGCCTAAAATAAAACTAAAAATAAAAACACCCTTGCAAGGGTGTTTTTATTTTGTTTATTTATCTAATTTATCTTTATTTACAAGATCTATCAAGTCTGAAACAAGTTTCTTAGGATCATCACCCGAGACTATTTTTGAATATGGACGATGACTTTTTTCAACTATTTCTTTCAATTCTTCGCCCATTTCCCAAGAACCTTCATATATTCCTATTGCTTTATTATCTTCAAAGGCAACAGCAAATTCATGTATTGTGCCAACTCGCCCACAACCACAAACTACAGCATCAACAGAACGAGTAAGTAATAAATCTCTACCAGGATAACCAAAACCAGTATAAATTATTAAATCCATATAATCTATCGGCAATTTATACACTTCAACATGTTCTTTTTCTGTTGATGCTGGAGAAAAACCAATTGACACTCCCCCAACTTCTTTTGCCCCCATAGCTGCCCAAAGAGGAACACCGGTTGTTGCACCCGTAACAAGAATTGCACCCTGTCTTGCTATTTCCCTTCCAAGTTCTTTTGTTTTTTCTAAAGCATCTAAACCGCAATGTCCAGTCTCTGCAGCACCAGAAACACAAATTTTTATTTGTCTGTGTCCGTGCTTATCATTATTATTTAAAAATGTTTTTGAATTCATAATAGTTATGTATTATATATTAATTAACAAATAAATGAAATAGTTTCGTTTCTTTCTGGTGCGCTAGCTTCGATACCAAAATTATCTCTTATTTTTTGAACTAAAAACATTGAAGACTTTGGTTCACCCATCACTACAAAAATTTTTTTAACATTATCTGCCATATTTTCTACAAATTCAATCAAACCATTTGAGTCTTTATGTCCAGAGTAACCTGATATTGTAACAACATGAGATCTTACAATTACATTTTCTCCAGAAATGCGAACTGTTCTTACACCCTCTTGAATTAAACGACCTGGAGTTCCAACTGATTGATAACCAGTAAGAAGTAATGTGTTATTTGGATCAGGCAAAAAATGTTTTTCATGATGAACAATGCGACCACCAGCCGACATACCTGATCCAGCAATAATAACTTTTGGATTTGGTGCAGAATTAATCATTTTTGATTCTTCAGATTGTAAAGTTGAGTGAAGACCAGGAAAATCAAAAATATACTTATCGTGAATCATTACCTTTTGAGCATTCTCATTAAAATAATTTTTAAACTGTTTAAAAATTTCAGTGAGACGAATAGCTAGTGGAGAATCAAAGAAAATTGGCATTACAGGAATACGATTATTCTCTACCATGTCATTCAATTCAAAAAGAAGCTCCTGAGACCTTTCGAGAGAGAAAGTTGGAATTATAAGGGTACCTTTTGCTCTATAATTATCCTTAATAGTATTTTCTAAATATTTCTGGCGTTCGTCTCTTGATTCGTGATTTCTATCTCCATAAACGCTTTCCATTATTAAATAATCAGCGTCTTTTATAATCTCAGTATCAGGTAACAACATAGAAGGACTATTACCTAAATCACCTGTAAAAATAATTTTCTTTCCATTTAAAATAAATTGAACCATTGCTGAACCAAGTATATGTCCAGAATTCAAAAATGAGACTTCAAAATTATCAGCAATTTTTATTGATTCATGAAAATTATATCCTTGCCAAAGTGACAATGCGATTTTAATATTTTCTTCAGTATATATACTGCCTAAATCATATTCTTTATTTTTTGAAAGAATACCCATTGTATCTTCAAGCATTGGTGACGCTAATGCTTTTGTTGGTAATGTAGAATAAATTTTTCCACGAAAACCTTCATTAATTAATTTTGGAATTCTTCCAATATGATCAACATGTGCATGTGTAACAAATAGCATATCTATTTCTTTCGGATCATAAACAAAAGGATCCCAGTTTATATCATCAGCTAGTTTCAAACCCTGAGTTAGTCCACAATCAATTAATATTTTTTTATTTTCTGCTTCTAATAAAAAATTTGCTCCCGTTACAGAGCCTGTTCCACCACAAAATGTTATTTTTACTATGCTGTTCATTATTTTTATTATAACTTAATTTTTTATTTAACCATAATTCTTTTTAAGAAATAAAACATGGATAAAAAACCACCAGATAAATCAAAACATATATCTGACATTGTATCTAAAACATTGAATACGTTGCCTGTTACGATTTTATCAACTGATATTTCAAATATTTCCCATCCTATACCAACTAACAAAACACCTAAAATTACAATAATAACATTCTTTAATGATAAATTTTTTAGCGATAGAAACCAAATTAATGTAATACCAATCCAAAATCCACCTAATAAATGCATTGGCATATCAAACCACCATATGCTTGAATACCAATAAAATTTCATAGCCAAAAAATTAAGAACAAAAATAAACAAAATAAACAAAATAATTCTATTTAATAACTTTTTTCTATTTATCATTAATATAATTATATCATTTTATAACTTTTTCTAAAAAATTCTCCTGAAAAGAAAAAATCCACATAAAAGTGGAATTTTTCTTAGGACTATTTCCAATATATTACCGTAGCTATAAGCTAGGTGGGTGCCAGACCTGTTTTGCCAAGGCAAAACGGGATCGAGGTTCCCAAAAAATATTGTTCTAGGTAATAATTGGAAATAACCCTACTTAAAGTCTAACTTAAATAAAACTTTTTGCAATTAATTTTTCAATACAAACACAGATTTTTAACAAAAACAAGCATGCTCCATAAAAGCAAAATCCCCTCTCGGGGATTTTGTCAAATTTTATTCGTCTACTCCAAAGCGTTTATAGTCGTAAGTTTTCTGATTACCAAACCAATGCTTTATTTCGTGCTCTGCTTCTTCGGGAGTCTCGGAACAATGAATAATATTCATGACTGCCCGTTTCTCTTTATTGGCCAAAGCTGGAGAATCTATGGAAAAATCTCCTCTAATGGTTCCCATATCGGCCTTATAAGGCATTGTGTCACCAGCAATCTTGCGGACTACATCAACAGCATGCACTCCTTGTACTGCCATTTTTACAAGTGGAGAACTCGTCATATAATCTACCAACCACTTTCTAACTTCTGGTCCGATTTTTGATGTATCGTCAGTACCGAAATCAGTAATCAAATCGTAGCCGTATTTTTCGTATGTAGTTTTAGTTTTTTCTCCAAGTCGAGTAATCCATTCCTCCTTCTTAGGATAATGCTCATTAATCATATCAAAGGTTGGCTGGAACATTTCCAATGCAACAATCTTCAAATCACGCTGTTCAAGACGTTTAATTATTTCACCGATTAAGCCCTTACGAACTCCATCCGGCTTAATCATTACATATGTCTGTTCTTCTTTTGGATGTTTCATAATTTTATTATAAAAACTTAGCTATTAATAAAGCTATTCTAACAGATTTTCTAGCAAACGCCAATAATAACAAAAAGGATTACCATTTAATAAGGCAATCCTTTTTTAGTTTAAATTTATTCGGTGATTTTTTTATCATAACCAAGTTTCCCAGCCCGTTCCGTTCCTTTTTTCAAAAAATAAATCCAGTGGTCGTAATCTTTATTTTGATTTCTGGACTGCCAATTATTCATTATTTCTTTTGGTTCAGTAAAAATAAATTCGAATTTTTCATGTTCTTCAAGTTTTGGATCCTTTCGATCTGAACTTTTTAGGATAACCAAAAAACAAACCGCCGTTGCAACACGATTTACTTCTTTGTTACTGTTAAAATAATGGGTCAGAACCTTGTCAATTTTCTCGATATATAAAAAATCATAAAGCCCGCTCTCTTCCCTAAGCTCTCTGAGTACTCCTTCTTTTTCATCCTCGCCTTCATTAAATCCTCCACCGAATAATCCATAAATACCGTTCTTGGTATTAATATATACAGCATATTTCTGTGATTCTGGGTCAAAAACAACAGCACAGCCACCATCGCGACGTTCTTCGTTTTCTCTTTTAATGCCAAATTCTAGTAAGTTTTCGTCTTCCATAAATTATTGTTGTCTCTCGTATTTGTGCATAATTTCGGATTCTATTTCTTCCCTATCGCGACCGTATTTTAAGTAAGAAAGTTCTTTCAAACTCTCTACTATTTCTGGATTACCTTTTTCTGGTGGAAGAGTATAAATATTAAAAGGCTTTGTTGGCTGGCCTTTTACTAACATACTTACATAAGCATTGTAATTATCCAACTTCATAATATCAGCTGATTTAAATGTTGGTTGAAATCTTTTTTCTAAAAATTCAGCATCTTCAGAACTTACACGAAAGACAGCCATTGAACCTACGTTACCGAATACTGCATTTTTAATTGATTCTTCTAACTGAGAGATATATTGATGAGCAACATTTAGAGAAAGACGATATTTTCGTGCTTCAGAAAGAATTGATGCTATGGAATCAGTTGTAACATTCTGGAATTCATCAATATAAAGATAAAAATCATTCATTTGTTTTCCAAACATATCTACTCTTGATAATGCTGCCATTTGAATTTTTCCAACAAGAACAAGTCCTATTAAATTTGCATTCATTTCTCCCAAACGTCCTTTCGAAAGGTTAACTAAAAGAATTTTTTTCTCATCCATAATCTTACGAAAATCAAACACAGATTTTTCTTGTAAAACAACAGGACGCATTATGTCATTTGAAATAAAATTATCAAATTTTGAAGTTATATAAGGCACAAAGTTAGCCAAGGATTGATCACCGGTTGTTTGTTCAGCTGAAATCCAAAACTGTTTTATGATTGGATTCTTACATTTAGCCAATTTCATATCACGGAATTGTTTATCAGCAAGCACTCTTGAAATTTCAAGCAATGTGCAACCTGATTCTGGATCTTCCATAATTAAAAATGCAGAGTTTTTAAAATACTGCTCAAACATTGGACCACCAGATGTTTTCATATCGAATAACTTATTAAAAATTCCCATCAGTTCATTCACAACAAAGGTTTTTTGCTCTGGATATTTTGGATCAAATTCAAGCATATTTAAACCCATTGGACGCGCAGTATAAGCTGGATCAAAATATATTACATCATCGATTCTCTCTTTTGGTATACGTGATAATATTGTTTGAATATCAGTGCCATGAGGGTCAATATAACAACATCCATCACCATTTTTAATATCCTGAGTTATCATATTTAACATTACATTTGTTTTACCTGTACCAGTCTGCCCTATTACATAAAAATGCCTCATTCTATCTTCCCTATTGAGACGAACCATAGTATCACGTCCCCTATAGCTGTTTATTCCAAGAACGATACCATCTTGTGACATATCAATAGGTGCTGGAGAAATTCCAGCTTTTGCTTCTTTTAGTTGAGCCTGACCAGAAATTCCAACTGGAAAATGAAAAACAGAAGATAACTCTTTTAGATTCATTGGCAAAATTTTATCATGGGAAAAAGCTCTGTAGGAAAAATCATGAAATAGTTTTTTTAATTCATTTCCAGAAATTTGTTCGAAAAAAATTCTATTACTTGCAGCTTCTGTGAATTGATTAAAAGAAGATTCTAATTCTCGCAATATTGCTTCTGCTCTTTCCTTATTCTCACCTGAAGCAACTATTCTTATATTTGCTTTTAAAATAGAACTTTTCAATTTGTTGCCAATTTTTTCAACAGCACCTTCATCTACGGCACGTCTTCCCTTCATATATTTTTCTTTTTTCTCTTCTGTTTTCTTTTCAGTATTAAACAAAAGTTCTTTTGATGCTTTCAAAAAAGCTTTATTGAATTTATAAAGATTATCATCAGCATGTTTTACCGATATTCCATCTTTAACATCATCTAATATTTTATGAAATTCATTTATAAATTTATTACCAGCTGGAGCAATCAAAATTTGTATTGCTGCTCCTTCGCCATTAGTCTTTAACTTAGAAAAAGCATTAAGTATCATATTCATTGGGTCATGTTCTATACTATCGTATGTTTTAATTGGCAAAACGGCACGTTCAGCAAAAGTGGCATAAGCTCCAACAGAATAACCTTTTTCATTAAAAATATTGTAATCGTCAGGAACTTCTTTTATTTTTGCATCATGATAAAATGCAAGAACTTGTTTTTCAAAAAGAGAAATGTGTTTATTTGGTATTGCTGCATATATAACAACTTGGTCACTTTCGCTCGACAATGCTACTTCAAGAGAAAAGTATTCTTCCCTTTCATTATTAACACTTACAGAAATAGATTGCATACCAGCATAAAATTGTTCCATTGCGCTAATAAATTCTTTAAAACTTTTTTGCTTATCAGCTTCATCTATAGGTGGTGGCAATGTTATTTCAAACAGTGTCATATTTAATTCTCTATACAAAGGAGACCCCTCTTTCAATCCTGATATTATTTGTCCTGTCTTTAAGTATTGAACAAGTAATCTTTGAAAATCATCATCAACGTGAGGATTGTTCATTGAACTAACAATTTCTAAAGCATTTTTAATTCCTTTTGTTATTACAACACCAAGCAACTCTTCCATAACAGCATCATGAGTTTCTGGTTTCAATTTTAAAACAATTTCTTGTGTATCTCTTTTGCTTAATAAATTATCTTTATGAATAATTTCATTAGCAGGTGCTTCTTTATATTCTAAAATAACATTCTTTGCAACATTTTCAGTAGAGTGTTCAATTTGACCATTTGCCTTTAATTCTCTTTCTCTTTTTTCAATATGAGCACGCAAAAAGCTTAACTCTTCCTCTGGAGTTTTAAATTTCGGAATTTCCTTTGAAAACAATCCTTCCATTGGGTCAATTATACAATAAATTAAAAAAGATGTATAATATACATGTAGATATTATTAGATTAAATATATAAAAATATGCCTTTAACAAAAGAAATGCCTCCTAAAGGAGACGGAGAAAATAGAAAAGAAGTTGATGAGAACATTGGTGTGCAAGAAGACATTAATGGACAAGAAGAAGTTATTAAACAAGCTAAGAGGATTTTGAATCCGGAAACAGTAAAAGAACCTGTAGCAAAAAATAATGAATTTGTAGAAAAAAGAACTGAGGAAAAGAGGAATAGCATAAGAGAAAAAATTATGAAATTGTTCAAAGCCAAAACGATTTCTGAAATAAAAGATCCAGAAAAACTTAAAGAAATACTAAAGGATGACTTGCTTGATTTAAATCATATAGCTTCATACTCAACTGGAGTAGGAGGAGTTTCAATAGAAGCAGGTGGAAATTACAAAAATATGGCAGAAAAATATGAAATGGGTGAAGATGGAGAAAAACTTACAGAAAAAATAATTGCTTTAAAAAAGGAAATTGGCAAAACTGAAGATGCAGTAGCACTACAAGCTCAGTTCAATGAACAACACAGAATGTTCCTAACAAAGATGAGAGAAAATGGAGAAAAAAGAATTTTGGAATTAAGTAAATAACAAACTAAAAAATCCCCCAATGGGGGATTTTTTAGTTTACATTTTTGTTAAAATTTCTGGCTCTCCTTCTGTAATAAGAATGGTATGTTCAAAATGAGCACTCTTTTTTCTATCAGCAGTTCTAAATGTCCAATCATCATCTTCTAGTGTTACATTTTTTGTACCATTGTTTAACATTGGTTCAATTGCTATCACCATACCAGGAACCAATTTAGCGCCTACGCCTTTCTTTCCGTAATTTGGTATAAAAGGATCTTCATGTATTGCCCTTCCTACTCCATGTCCAGCCAAAATTTCTACTATCCCATACCTTTGTGGTCTTACAAAACTTTCTATTTCATGACCAATATCGCCAACTCTTGCACCACCACATGCAGCAGAAATACCAACCTCTAAAGCTTTTTCTGTTGTTTTAATTAATTTCAAAGAAGCTGGACTTGCTTCCCCAACTGGAACAGTAATTGCCATATCTGTAAAAAGTCCATTATGTTGTAAACCCAAATCAAGAGAAACAATATCTCCTTCTTTCAAAATCCTTTTTTTGCTAGGTATACCATGAACAACTTCATCATTCACAGAGACACAAAGAGACCCTGGAAATGGCCTGCTAGCCCCTTCTGGTAGATAATTTAAGAAAGCTGGGTAATCACCCATTTCTTTTATTAACTTTTCAGCATATTTATCAAGTTCCCAAGTAGAAACTCCTGGAGCAACTTTTTCTGCTGTTTTATGTAATACAAATGCTAAACGTTTGCCACATTCTCTTAATATTTCTATTTCTTCTTTTGTTTTTATTGTTATCATAATTTTTAATATATTATAGTTCCTTGAAAATCTTCTCCATTAATGTAACTTTCTAAATTGCTAATAGGTTTTCCATTCATTATTGTAACCTCAATACCTTCCCTCTCTGCCATTTCTGAAGCGATAGGATCAAATGGAGAATTTAATCCAGGATTCCATTCTTTAGGAATCAATTCACGATATTCTTTCCATGAAATTCTTTCAATTTTTTGTGCATTAGGATTTAATTTCGGATCTGAATCATAAACGTAATCTGTATTTGATAAATTAATCATTTTTTTAGCACCAACTGACTTTGCAAGCAAAATACCATCATAGTCTGAACTCCATCCCGGTTTCCATCCTGAACCAATCACAATAGGATGATCAAAAGATATTGGTAATGTTGGGTCTGTTATTATCTCATTGCAAGCTAATTCACCAAAAATTAAACGTAAAAATTCCGCATTAAAACGAGTTGAATATGTACCAAGCCAATCCAAATCTTCACCTGATGGTAATGTTAAGTTTTTTAAAGCTTCTTGATATCTTCGACAAAATTTTCCGCCACCCGTAACAATAACAAATTTTTTTCCATTTTTAACTTGTGATAAAATAAGTTCTTTAAAATCTTTTAAGAACTCTACATCCACCTGATCAGGCACGATTAATGAACCACCAAGTGATATAACAATTATTTCTTCTTTCATTTTAGAAATTTAATGCTTTAATAATTTCTTTGTGGACTTCTTCGACTGTTTGTTCACCATTTATAGAGTAAATTGTATATCCATCTTTGTTTTGAAAATAATTCATAGCGGGAATAACATTATTTTCATATTCATCAAATCTTTTTGCAATACCTTCATTCGTATCATCTGTTCTTGCTCTTAGTAACATCCTTTTCGTTGCTTCTTCTTTGCCAACTTTAATATAAATAATTTTTATTAAATCTCTTTTATAAAACTTCATCATTGCCTCAAAAGTTTGAGATTGAAATACAGTCCTAGGATATCCATCAGCAAATAAATGTTTATCTTCGCTTAAAGAATTAATTAAAACATTAGTAAACATAGATGTTGTTAAGAAATCAGGCTGTAACTCTCCTTTTTCAATAGATTGTTTAACTAAAGAGCCTGTAATGTTGCCAGATTCAATCAATTTTCTATATTCAGAACCAGTAGAAATATATACTTGTTCTTTACTATCTTTATTTTTCAAAAAATCCATCAACAATTTTACCTGAGTTCCCTTTCCAGAGCCAACTTGACCAAAAAATACGAAAGTTTGTGTTTGCATTCTTTAAGAATACAAAATTTGAGCTTAAAAATCAATAATGATATTATTTATCATATATATGAAAAAACAAATTATAACAATAGCTGGAGCACCTGGAAGTGGAAAATCTAGTACTGCAAAATTAGTTGCACAAAAACTTAATTTTAGACATTTTTCATCTGGTGATTTTTTTCGTCAAATCGGACTTAAGCTTGGAATTTCATTAAATCAAGTTTCAAAAATTGCAGAAACTGATACGAGAATAGACAAAATGACAGATGAAGAAATACGAAAATTAGCGAATGAAAACCAAATTGTAATTGACTCTCGTCTTGCTTTTCATTGGATACCAGATTCTTTTAAAGTTTTTTTAGATTTACCTCTTGAAATTGCAAAAGACAGAATAGCGAATGATTTAAAAGAAAATCTATTAAGAAAAAGTAGTGAAGAGTCATCAACTAAAGAAGAAATTTATAAAAAAATAACAGACAGATTAGAAAGCGAGAAAAAAAGATATAAAGAACTGTATAACATTGACCACACAGACAAAAACAATTTTGATCTTGTTATAGACACAAACAAAAACAACCTCTTCGAGGTTGTTCAAATTATTATATCTAAATACAACGAGTGGATAAAAGATAACTAAACTAGTATTCTCTCATTGATATCTGAGCATCAACTTTCTTTATCAAATCAAGCACAACAGAAACAACGATTAGAAGTGATGTTCCTCCTATTGCTATTGCAGTAATTCCAGTAGCTACTCTAACTATTAGAGGCAAAATAGCTATTATGCCAAGGAAGACAGCTCCTAATAGAGTTATTCTATTTAAAACTTTTGAAATATACGTTGAAGTTGAAAGACCTGGACGAATACCTGGTATAAATGCACCATTTTTTTGCAAATTGTTTGATAGTGCTTCTGGATCAAATGTGACAGCAGTATAAAAATAAGTAAATAAGAAAACAAGCACAAAATACAAAACCATATAAAGCCAGCTAGTCTGAGAAAATGACGATAATGTAGTAGCAATTTTTGCTAGAACAGGATTTGTTGCATTTGCAAGAAAATTACCTATCATTTGTGGAAATAGCAAAATAGACAAAGCAAAAATTATTGGAATAACTCCAGCTTGATTTACTCTTAGTGGTAAATATGTTGAACCACCACCATACATTTTTAAACCTCGTACCCTTTTTGCATAAGTTACAGGAATAGGACGTTCTGCTTCTGTAACTATGACTACACCAGCAATTACTAATATTCCAAATGCAACAAGTAATATAAATGTTGGTATTTGAGAAACATCGAATGTAAATAATATTTGGCTAATTCCAGATGGCAATCTAGAAACGATACCAGCAAAAATGATAAGGGACACTCCATTACCTATACCAAACTCAGACATAAGTTCCCCAATCCACATAATAAGCATAGCACCAGCAACTACTATTATAAGATTTGTTACTCTATCAAAAGCTGTTAGATTTACCAAAATTTTCTGTCCTTCAAGAACTGCAAGCAAAGAAAAACCTTGTATTACAGCAAGAGGGATAGTAAGCATTCTTGAGTATTGAACAAATTTCTTTTTTCCAGCTTCCCCTTCTTCGTGATAAAGTCTCTTCAAAGAAGGAACCATAATTGTTAATAATTGCATTATGATTGATCCAGTAATATAAGGTCCAACACCAAGCATTATTATAGAAAGATTAGAAAGTCCTCCACCAGAAAAGATATTCAATATTCCAAAGAATTGGTTATTATTCAAAAATCTGTTTAGAGCTACAGCATCTATTCCTGGTATTGGTATAGAAGAAAGTAAACGAAAAACAACAAAAGCTCCAAGAACAAAAAGTATTCTTTTTCTTAATGATGGATCGGTCCAAATTAATTTAATTTTTCCCAAAAATTTTTCCATTTTTATTTTATTCTTATTTTTCCTCCTTTGATATTCAAACGCTTTCTGATTTCAGAAAATGTTTCTTGTTTACCAGCAGTTGTAATAGTTTTTTCTCTTAATAATACTGTCGGTTTGCGAACAGACTTAAAATGATACCCACGATTTTTAGGTAACTTTTTTATAATATCACGAAGTTCAGGTCGTCTTTTGTTTCCAGCTCTAGCTGTTTGCCCCTTTCCTCCTCTACCAGAAGTTTTGGCATGTTTTCCTCCACGACCTACAATTCTATCCTTTTTATTCTTATGTACTCTTTTAATATTATGTATTTGCATAAAAATTTAATTATTTGAAACAATAACTTCTTCTTTTCCAGATACTATTTGTGTCTCTACAGATGGAGCAGAATATTTTGTTGAAATATCTTTCAAAGCAAGCATAGTAGCTTTTGCATTATTTAATTTATTTTTAGTTCCAGATAAAATTTTACCAGTAATATCTTTCATTCCTGAAAGTTTTACTATATCACGAACAACAGAACCAGCAACCAAACCACGTCCTTTATTAGGAATTAAAACTATTTGAGAACTTGAATATTTTGCTGAAACTTCATAAGGCAATGAAAATGTTTTTGTAAGTTTAAGCCTAATCATATTTTTCTTTGCATTTCTTAAAGCTTTATTTATAGCAAGTGATGTATCTCCAGCTTTACCTAATCCTAATCCAATACTTCCTTTTCTGTCACCAGCAACTAAAACAACACTAAAAGAAAATCTTCGTCCTCCAGCTACAACTCTTGTAACTCTACGAATATCCAAAATTTTCTGGTCAAATTCTGGTTTTGGTCTCGTAAAAGAACTTGATCGTCTACTATTTCTTTTTTCGTTTCCTTTTTCCATATTTTTTAATTAAAATTTTAGACCGCCAGCTCTTGCTTCGTCTGCTACTGTTTTAATGCGACCAGTATATTTAAAACCATTTCTATCAAAAACTACACTAGTAATTTTTGCAGAAATACAAGCACTACTTATTAATTTTCCTACTTCTTTTGCTCTCTCACTCTTTGTTCCCTTTTTTATTTTAACATCACTTGCAGAAACTAAAGTCTTTCCTTTTGTGTCATCTATTACTTGAGCATAAATAAATTTATTTGAACGGAAAACAGAAAGTCTAGGACGTGCTGAAGTACCTTGTATCTTTGCTCTAATTTTTGACTTTAATCTTATTCTTTTTTCTGTTTTGTTTATCATTTTTTATAATTTAAATTTTTATGCTGTCTTTTTACCTTGCTTTCTTCTGATAACTTCCCCTTCATATCTCATACCTTTACCTTTATAAGGCTCTGGTTTCTTTAAAGATCTTACAGAAGAAGCAAAAGACCCAACTAATTCTTTATCAATACCCGAAATTGTAATTATATTTTTTTCTGCAGTTGCTGTAATTCCATCTGGAATTTTAACTATTACTGGATGAGAAAAGCCTAAAGCGAAAACAAGTTCTTTTCCTTTAACTTCAGACTTAAATCCTACTCCTTCCAAAATTAATTTCTTTTGATATGGAACCTCAACACCCTTTATCATATTTTTTATGTGTGAAGCATATGTTCCCCAAAGAGATTTTGAAAATTTATCATTTCTGTTTACATTCAAAACAATCTTTCCATCTGCTGATATAGTTATTGTTATATCACTACGAAAAACTCTTGAGAGTGTTCCCTTTGGTCCTTTTACGGTTATTGTTTCACCATTTTGTGTGACTTCAACACCTTTTGGTATTTTAATTTCTTGTTTTCCTATTCTTGACATAAATTTAATTATTTATAGTGATTTAATCAAACTACCAAACCTTAAACAATGCTTCTCCACCGACCAGTTCACGTCTTGCTTCTTTCCCAGACAAAATTCCTTTAGGCGTTGAAAGAACTAAAAGACCCGAACCATTTTTAACTGGATAAATATCTTTTACTCCAAAATAAACTCTTCTTGACTGTTTTGAAATTCTTTGTACTTCTGAAATTTTTGGCTTGTTATTTGTATAAACTAATTTAACTTCAAGAACTGGAACACCCTTTTTTGTTTTTTTAGAAAAATCTGAAATAAAACCTTCTTTCTTTAAACATTCAAGAATAGCATTCTTAACTTTTGAATAAGAAAAAACAGTAGTCTCATTTTGTGCAAGACCTGCATTCTTTATCATTATTATCATGTTTGAGATTGAATCCATAAAATTTATTATTTATAGTATTTACTAACTACCAAGAAGACTTTCTTACTCCAGGTAACATTCCTTCATTTGCCAATTCTCTAAAACAAATTCTGCAAACACCGAAGTCTCTCATATAACTATTTCCGCGACCACAACGAAAACATCGATTCTTTGCTCGAGTGCTAAATTTCGGCTTTTTTAAAGCCCTAACTTTTACTGATGTTTTTGCCATATAAATTAAAATGGGGATTATTTTGCAATATCACACTTTTTTTCTTATTCCTTCACTTTCTTGAAAGAATAAGGAGAAAAGTGGATTAATCAAAATACTATTCCCTTTCACTAGATACTAGCAGATTCTCAACTATTAGTCAAATATATTTTCTAGACATACATTCTTCAGCCGTATCAACATCTTCTTTATTATTTATTTGAAACAATTTTTAATCTTACAAATAAAAAATCCCCATAGGGGATTTTTTAAAAGATTTTTATTTTTTATTGTTTCTTAAACGGAACTCCAAGGAGTTCAAAAAAAGTAAATCCTTCTTTATTATTTTTAGCAGTTGAAACAATTGTTATAGAAAGTCCAAAAACATCTTTTATATCTTCATCTGCAGTTTCTGGAAAGATTGTATGTTCTTTAATACCAATTGTAATATTACCAATATTATCTACAGCACTACGAGAAATTCCACGAAAGTCCTTTGTACGAGGTAATGCAATATTTAATAATTTTTCCAAAAAAGAATACATTCTTCCACCACGCAATGTTACAACCATTCCGATTGGATCTCCTTGTCTCACCTTAAAAGAAGAGATAGATTTCTTTGCTCCTCTTGGTGCACTTTTCTGTCCTGTGATTTTTGCTAAACGATCTGCAACAAAATCATTTCTATTTTTATCTTTTTTTATAGCAGTACCAGTACCTACATTAATAACAATCTTTTTTAATTTTGGTACAGCCATTGCATTTTTATAATGAAATGAACTTTTCATTTTTTCAAATGCTAATGATTCTTTTTCTTTTACAGTTAAATGTTTCATAATTAAATTTCTTGGTTACTTTTTTTTGAAATTCGAGCCATTTTATCACCTATTTTTCTTTTACCTATACGTGAACCACTGCCAGTTTTTGGATCAACTATCATAACATTTGAAACATGAATAGGCATAGACATCTTTACAATTTGTCCTTTTTCATTTGATTTTCGTGGACGCTGATGTCTTTTAGTCATATTCAACCCTTCTACAACAACCTTATTTAAACTAGGCAAAGCTTTGACAATTTTTCCTTTTTTGCCTTTATCTTTTCCTGCAGTTACTATTACATTGTCACCTTTTCTAAGTTTCATAATTAATTCTTAATTGAAAATTTATAATTTATTAAATTACCTCTGGAGCTAGAGATACTATTTTCTGGAATCCTTTCTCTGCTAACTCTCTAGGTATAGGTCCAAAAATACGTCCAGCTTTTGGATCTTTTTTACCTTTTTCTAAAATAACTACAGCATTATCGTCAAAACGAATATAAGATCCATCCTTTCTGCGATAAGCATTTCTTGTTCTTACAACAACAGCTTGATGAACATCCTTTTTCTTAACACCTTTTCTAGGTTGAGCAACCTTAACTGAAATTATTACCAATTCGCCAAGTGTTGCATATCGCTTTTTGGAACTTCCAAGTACCTTAAATACTTTTCCAAGAGTACCTCCAGCATTGTCTGTTATTTTTACTAATGTTTCTGGTTGAATCATATTATTTTACTTGCTTCCCAACAATGTGAAGCACTTTAAACTTTTTATCCTTTGAAATCGGCCTTGTTTCTATTATTTCTACATTATCTCCTGTCTTATATTTATTTTCTTCGTCGTGAGCTTTATATTTCTTACTGATTTTGTAATATTTACCATACTTAGGATGTTTTACAAAACGAGATACAGACACAACTACAGTTTTATCCATTTTATCAGAAACAACTACTCCCTTAAGGGTATTATTTTTATTTTCTGTATTTTCTTTTTTATCTTTTATTTTCATAATAAATATTATTTACTTTTTTTATCTGCGTTTATCTCTGTCAAAACTCTAGCAATTTGTCTTTTTATACTTTGAGCTTCTTTCACATTTTTTGACTTAGAACCTTCAACTTTAAAATGTAAAATTCTCAAGCTTTCTCGCAATTCAGCAAGTTTAACTTCTAACTCGTCTTTACTCATTCCTTTTGGATTTTCTTTTTTCTTTGCCATTTTGTTTAAAATTGCTAATTATGAATTCTTGAAATAACTTTTGTTTTAACTGGAAGTTTAGTTCCTGCTTTTCTTAATGCTTCACGTGCAGTAACTTCATCAACTCCATCTACTTCAAAAATGATACGACCTGGAAAAACTTCAAAACAATATCCTTTTGGATCTCCTTTTCCCTTACCCATTCCAACTTCAGCAGCTTTTGCAGTAAATGGTCTGTCAGGAAAAATACGAATCCAATATTTTCCTGCTTTTGTAAGAGTTCTTGATATAACTTTTCTGGCAGATTCAATCTGATTTGATTTTACTCTTGCTTGTGTGGTTGCTTTAAGGCCATAAGATCCAAATGCAAGTTTTATACCACGGGTTTCCGGAGTTCTTGCTTTAGGATTTATCCTATCACTTTGCCATTTTCTAAATTTTACTTTTTTAGGGATTAACATAACTTTTATTGATTATTTACTTCTTTATTTCTATTTTTATCGGCAAAAATTTTTCCACGATAAATCCAAACTTTTACTCCGATAGTTCCATATGGCAAAACTGCTCTTTCTCTTTTAAAATCAATATCTGCACGAAATGTTTGTAATGGTATAGAACCTCGTTTTAATTCTTCAGAACGAGCAATTTCAGCACCACCAAGACGTCCTGACAAAAGAATTCTTGCTCCTTCTACACCACGAGCAGACATAACTTTTTCAAGAATCTGTTTTATAACTCTTCTGTAAGGCATTCTTTTTTCTAATCCTTCGGCAATCATATAAGCAACAATTGCAGCATCTGCTTCTGGATTTGTTATTTCAACTATTTCAAGCTTGAAGTCTTCTGACTTCTTAAGCTTTAATTTTTCCATCTTTTTCAAGATTTCTTCTTTCAATTTTGTTGCTCCTTCACCATTCCTACCTATAATCAAACCGGGGCGAGAAGTTTTTATAATAAAACGTGTCATTTTTTCACTTCTCTCTATTTCTATAGATGAAACATACATACCTCGCAATTTCTTTTCTAAAAACTCACGCAAAAGCACATCGCCTTTTAAATATGTACAATATTTTTTAGGATCAGCAAACCAGCGAGATTTCCAATCTCTTAAAATTATCAATCTATGTGCATATGGGTGAACTATTTTTGACATATTATTTTTTTACTCCGTGAAGTTTTGACGAAGCAGGACTGCTTTTCTTAATAATCTTTTTTGTTTTTACTTTTTCTTCTTTTTCTTCTTTTTTATCTGTTTTTACAACTTTTTCTTTTGTTTCCTTTTTTTCTTTTTTAGCTACAATAGTTTTTTCAGCAAGAATTATTTCTATATGACTAGTACGTTTATTTATTCTATGACCAGAGCCCATAGCTGCTGGCATCATTCTTTTCATCACTATACCTTTATCAACTCTTATTTCTTTTATAAATAAATTCTCCTTTTCAATACCCATTGCTTTTGCATTTGCAATAGCTGAAAGCAAAAGTTTTCTGATTGGAAAACCAGCTCTTTTAGGCAAAAAATCAAGCTGAGCAACTGCTTCATCTACTTTTTTCCCTCTTACAAGATCTGCAACTAAGCGAACCTTTCTTGGAGACTGTCTGTAGTTTTTTAAAAATGCCTTCATTGTTTTAAAAATTATTTATAGTGAATTTATCAAATTATTTTTTCTTTGCATCGGTGGCTGCAGAAGAAGCGGCTTTTGCTTGAGCCATTTCAGCTTCTTTCTTCTTTTGCTCAAGTTCTTTCTGCATTTTACCTCCATGCTTAATAAACTTTCTTGTTGGTGAAAATTCACCAAGTCTATGACCAACCATATCTTCTGTTACTAACACTTCAACATGTTGTTTTCCATTATGAACTCCAAAAGTGAAACCAACCATTTCTGGAGCAATTTGGCATGCTCTTTTCCATGTCTTTATAACTGGAGTTTGTAACGGATTTTTGCCTGCTATTTTCTTTAGCAGTTTCTCATCTACATTTATTCCTTTTTTGATTGATCTGGTCATATTTTAACTAAATAAAAAGCCCGTAACGAGCTGACTTTCATAATAGCAAATTACAAAATAAAGTCAAATTTAGTAATTAATTCTAACCATATTAATAATATTTATTCTAAAATTGATAAAATTTCACTAATTTATCAAATAAAAAAGGCGGCACTACATACCACCCTTTTTTACAAAACAAAGCACTGAAAATACGTGCTATTCCACAAACATGGCATCAAAGAATTCCTAAGGAACATCTCTAACTATGGATATGCACTCTAAGTTCTTACCTCCTTTCGCACAACATGTTCCTCTAAAGAAACCATTTTTGTTGAGAGGAAAAACAAAATCCAGTGAAAGTTCTTTTTCTGATTCACACGTGAACTCAAGTTTGTTAAAACTTAATTTAAAATCTACGATATTCCAAACCTTATTAAACATATTACGGATTTTGCCATTGGTTATATAACCTTCTTGTGTTTTTATTTGATTAACAACACCAAAGGCAACAGCATCAAAAACACCGTCTTCTTTTAATTTTTTGATATCAATGTCTGGTTTATAGGCTAAACCCATAACACTGCTTTTATCAAACACATAGAGTTCAAAAAAATAAAAAGAATTTAGTACTATATTCTCTGTTTTCATGTCGTTGATTTTTTTGGTTAAGAACTTTTTTTGTTAGATTACTCCTTATAACAAAAATTGTCAAAAAAACACCAATCTTATTGGTGTTTTTTTATTTTTTATTTTATTGAGATTTTCTTCCTTTTCCTGTTTTTCGGCGACTTACAATGAAAATATTAGAATATTTCTTTGGGTGTCTAGTTTTTCTTCCACCTGTAACCTTACCCCACATCGTCTTTGGACGCTTAGTTCCACGGCCTTGTCTTCCTTCACCTCCTCCATATGGATGATCAACTGGATTCATTGCAGTACCTCTAACAGTAGGACGAATTCCTTTCCATCTAGATCGTCCTGCTTTTCCATAATTTTCTAAGTGATGTTCTTCATTCGAAACTGTTCCAACGCATGCCCAACATTCTTCTGATATTTTTCTTATTTCTGATGAAGGCATTTTTAAGTTTGTATAACCATCAGCATTTGCAACAACTTGTGCAAATATACCTGCAGATCGTCCGATTTTGGAACCTCCTCTTGGTTTTAATTCAATATTGTAAACGAATGTTCCAACAGGAATATTTTTTAAAGGTAGCCTATTTGCAGGTGTTAATTCTGCCTTTTCAGAAACTATAAAAGAATCTCCTGGTTTTATTGATTTTGGCAAAACTACATATCTTTTTTCTCCATCTTTATATACAGCAAGACCAATAAATGCTGAACGATTTGGATCATACTCAACACTTTTTATAATTGCAGGAATATCTTTTTTATTATAAAGAAAATCAACTTCACGATACAAACGCTTATGTCCTGCGCCCTTGTGACGAGTAGTTACTCTTCCTTGACTATTGCGCCCAACAGAACGTCTGAAACCATGAGTTAATGACTTAGTTGGTTCTGTTTTTGTCAAAACTCCACGATAAGTCACATTGGTCATCTGTCTCCTTGATTTCGTTGTAGGTTTATAGGTTTTCATATTAGATAAATTCTATTTTGTCTCCTTCTTTTAAATATACGACTGCTTTTTTACCTCCACTTTTTACTCCTTTTATTCCTCTTGATGTAACTCTTTTTTCTTGTATTTTTAAAATATTTACTCTTGTAGGATGCACTTTATACAAAGAAAAAATTGCTTTTTTGATTTCGGTCTTATTTGCATCTTTAGATACATCAAAAGTATATGCATTATGTTCTGCATTAAAAGAAGCTTTTTCTGTAATTCTTGGATTTTTAATTATTTTTACTGCGTTTGTCATTTTTATTTAAAATTATCCTCTATTTTCTAAAAACTTTACACTTTCTTCAGGTTTTTCTATCAATAGATATTTGTAATTCAAAACATCAACTGGATTTAAATTTTTTACAAAAACTATTTCAAGCTGAGAAAGATTTCTGAAACTTTTTTCTGTTTTTTCATTTCTACCTGACAATGCAACTAAAACTTTTGCATTTTTTGCATTTGCCAATGGTCTTTTTCCTGATGCTTTTGCTAAATTTTTCATTACATCTTCTGCATCTTTTGTTTTCATTCCAGACATTTCCAAAGAATCAACAAAAACTATTTCGTCTTCTTTCATTTTTTTTGAAAGCACAGAAAATAATGCTTGCGCTCTCATAGTTTTTGAAATTTTTCTCTTGTAATTCTTTTCTGCAAGAGGACCATGTGTAACACCTCCACCAACCCAAATTGGTGATCTAGTAGAACCATGTCTTGCTCGTCCTGTTCCTTTTTGTTTCCATGGTTTTTTTCCTCCTCCACTTACCTCTCCACGTCCTTTAGTATCTGCTGTACCAGCACGCTTGTTTGAACGCATACCTTCTACAACCTGATGAACTAAATCAGAACGCCATTTTGCAGCAAAAACTTTTTCTGGAAGTTTTATCTTTCCTGCTTCTTTTCCTTTTTGGTTGTATATTATTGATTCCATATTTTTATCTTGAAACTATTTCAACTAAAGTACCTCTCTTTCCTGAAATGGCACCCTTTACTAAAATTGTATTATTTTCCTTATCAACAAAAATAACTTTTAAATTCTTTTGTGTTATTTTATCAGATCCCATACGTCCAGCCATTCTCATTCCTTTTGGAACGTGCGTTCGTAAACCTCCTCCTATTGAACCTGGCTCTCTTTCTGAATGTTTTTGACCATGAGACCTTGGACCTCCTCCGAAACCATGGCGTTTTACAACTCCTTGGAATCCTTTACCTTTTGATATGCTGGAAACTTGAAGTTTGTCTCCAGGATTAAAGATAGAAACATCTATAACATCTCCCTCTTTTACTTCTGTTGCATCTATTGGTTTTAATCTAAACTCCTTGAGTGTTTTATAAAAACCTCCTTTCATTTGTCCAATATTTGCACGATTAATTCTTTGTTTTTTTTGTGCTTCAAAACCAACTTGAACAGAATTGTAACCATCTTTCGATTTTTCAAAAACTCTAGTTACAGTTATAGGTCCTGCAGAAATAATTGTAACAGGAACAACCTCTCCTTCTGGGGAAAAGTATTCTGTCATATTCTCTTTTTTTCCAAGAATAAATTTCATAACTATTTAGGTTCTCTTACAACATTTTTACATCTATATCAACCCCGGAAGGAAGAGAAAGATTTGTCAGCGCTTCAATCGTTTTGGCGCTAGGATTAATAATATCAATCAGTCTTTTATGAACCCTTATTTCAAATTGTTCTCGCGTATTTTTGTAAATAAAGGAAGCACGGTTAACTGTATACTTTTTTATTTCTGTAGGTAAAGGAATAGGGCCAACAATGGTAGCATCGTAGCGCATTGCTGTATCCATAATCTGCTTTGCAGAAGCATCTAAGATTTTGTTTTCATAAGCTCTGACTCTTATGCGAAGAATTACTTTTCCTTCTTCACCTTTCATCTTTGCTTTCGAAACCTTTGTTGCTTTTGGTTTTGAAACGGCTTTTGCTTTTTTTATTTTTGATTTTGTTTCTATTTCTGTTGTTGTCATGACTAATGACTAATCTTTTATGTATTAAGCAATGATTTTTGTAACGACTCCTGCACCAACTGTTTTACCACCTTCACGAATTGCAAATTTCATTGATTCCTCAAGTGCTACTGGGGTTACAAGCTTAACTGTAAGTTTTGCTGTATCTCCAGGCATAACCATTTCTACACCTTCAGCCAATGTTACATCTCCAGTAACGTCAGTTGTTCTAATATAAAATTGGGGTTTATATCCTTTAAAGAAAGGAGTGTGTCTTCCACCTTCTTCTTTTTTAAGAACATAAATTTCGCAAGTAAAGTTATCATGTGGAGTAACTGTTCCTGGTTTTGCTAATACTTGTCCACGTGTAATATCTTCTTTTTTCAAACCACGTAGCAATACTCCAGCATTGTCTCCTGCCATACCCTCTTGAAGATTCTTGTTGAACATTTCAATACCAGTAACTGTTGATTTCTGTGTAGGTTTAATTCCAACAATTTCAACTTCTTCTCCAACTTTTATAACTCCTCTTTCGATTTTACCAGTTACAACTGTTCCACGTCCTTCAATTGAGAAAATATCTTCAACAGGCATAAGAAATGGTTTTGAAGTATCTCTTTCTGGAACTGGAATATAAGTATCAAGTGCATTTGTTAATTCAATTATCTTCTTTGCCCATTCATCATCAAGAGATGATGCTTCAAGTCCTTTCAAAGCTGAGCCTCTAATTACTGGAGCATTTGCACCATCAAAACCTTGTTTTGTTAGAAGTTCACGGATTTCTTCTTCAACCATATCAATCATGTCTTTATCATCAACCATATCGCATTTATTCAAAAATACGATAATCCTTGGTACTCCAACTTGTTTTGCAAGCAAAACGTGTTCACGAGTTTGTGGCATAGCACCATCAGTAGCAGCAACAACCAAAATAGCACCGTCCATTTGAGCAGCACCGGTGATCATATTTTTAATATAGTCAGCGTGTCCTGGGGCATCAATGTGTGCATAGTGACGTGTTGCAGTAGAATATTCATTGTGGGAAATATTAATAGTGATTCCACGAGCTTTTTCTTCAGGAGCATTATCAATTTGGTCAACTCCTCTTAGGCGGACCTCGTTACCTCCCATATTTAAAACATGTAAAATAGCTGCGGTTAATGTTGTTTTACCATGGTCAACGTGACCGATAGTACCGACATTTACGTGCGGCTTGTCTCTTTTAAATTCTTCTGCCATATATTTATAGTTAATAACTAAAACTTAACATACGAGAACTGTTGCTAAGGCCTAGCTACTAATAAAAATTAATTAATAATAAAAATGCAATATAAAAACTGCCAAAGTGCAGTTGCTATGATAGTAGCAAATTAAAAAATTAATGTCAAATACAACTTCAGTTGAAAAAATAAAAAACCCTGGTCGGCGAAAACCGTCCAGGGTGAATACCAATTAAGGTGTTTTATACTACGCATAAATTCTTGCATCCACCCCCTTTGGGTGCAGAAAGGATCTCATGTGAACCACTATACCATTTTCCACCGCATGTTTCACTGAATCCAATCTGATAGGGTGTGTCGGTAATTCCTCGTACTCGGAAATTGACATCCTGCGACGAACATCTTTCTGGCTTGGAAAAAGCGAAGGATCTTTTTGATAAAACCCATCGACGTTTTTCCAATAAGTAAGCAAGGCACCAAGCTCTACAGCAAAGTAAGAAGCAGACAAGTCGCTTCCATCAAAACCCAGCACAGTGTCATGGCCTTGAGAATCTCTAGCGATAAAACCTTGAATAACCCTTACCCCAGTTTTCCTCGGGAAAATTTTCTTGAGAGCTGGGTTAACCTCCAGAATCTTTGCCTCCTTAAAATTACTATCCGTCGTCAAGAAGTCTCGAGCATCCAGAAGCTCACTTTCTATTCCGATTGAGCACAGATAGCTGTTAAAAATTGAAGAACTAGCTAGTTCTCCGTGCTTCACCAAGCTGGCATAAAATTGTTCTTCGCTATCATCCTTTTTGTAACCATTAAGGTCTGATATGAGTGAATCTTTAACCTCTTCAAATTTAATGTTTACCTTATGTTTTTCAACTCCAGAAAACATAGAATCGATGAGGTCCTTGTGGATACGATCGAATTCGTTAACGGAAAGATGAATAATCAGATCTTTGAACTCTTTATTCAATCTTTCTATTTTCGAATCAAAAATAAGACGAAGCAACCTAGTTACACCTTCTAATGCCGATACAGTAAATAATGTGTTATTGCTTGCTTCTTTCTGGAGCATCTTAACAAAAATTGGGTCCTGAAGAACCTCCTTTTTATTAGAAGCTCCACCGAATTTAAAAACTTTTGTTTTCATATCTGTAGTATTTTTTAGTTTAGTGATTACCAAATCGGACAAACAAAAAGGCTATCCTCTTTGATAACCACTAAACCAGTTTTGTCAAAAAACCAGCCTGTTTTTACTATAACATTATCTTTTGTAAAATCAATATTAGGATTCAGACAATTTGTTTTCAAGTAAATTAATAGTATTTCTCAAAACTTCAGAAAATTTATTAACAACTTTTACTTTTTCCTCATCGGACAAAGTACTATACAAATCTTCCTTACTTGTAAATTCCTCTGGAATTTCCTTTTCCAAATTTAATAGTTTTTCTTTTATATTTGGGTTTTTTATTATCTCTGTAATCTCAGATAAAAATCCCATGACAGGGTGTATTCTACTACCTTGATTTAACCTATTGGTTAAATAATAATCTTTCGCTTCTGTTTCAAGGGTTGAAACTTTTTGAATATTTTCGTTTTCCCAAACCCTTCGTGAATTATGATCTCCGTGAAAACCATCAGTAAAAATGGGTCCGGAAACATACGATTTTAGAATTCCAAGATACATACCCAAATCTTCTACTTCCCTTTCACCCAGACCAGTTAATGCTTCCTCTTTAAGTAAAAGAGAGTCCGCATATTCCTTGCCATAGTCTGAAAATTTCAGTTCATTCCCAGTTTTTTTACCAAAATTAACAAGCTCATTAATTATTTTTTGTTTTTCGGGAGGGACTATAACTTCTTTTTTTTCTAAAATTGGTTCTCGTTGTTCTCTAAACATATATTTCATTATAACATATAACAAAAACACCCCAAATTATGGGGTGTTTTTGGTGTTTTTTTTATTTTCTTGAAGCGATGATTGTATCAGCAACATTTTGTGGAACAATATCGTAACGTATGAATTCCATTGTAAATGATGCTCTACCTTCAGTCATAGAACGAAGACCAGTCATATATCCAAACATTTCTGACAATGGAACAATTGCTCGAAGAACTTTATTCATTCCTCTGTCTTCCATTCCTTCAATGATTCCTCTCTTTGAAGAAAGATTTCCTGTCACATCTCCCATAAATTTTTCTGGTGTTACAACTTCAACTTTCATCATAGGTTCCAATATTACAGGTTTAGCTCTCTTACAAGCATCTTGTATTGCCATTGATGCTGCAATCTTAAAGGCCATTTCGTTTGAGTCAACCTCGTGATAAGAACCATCCCATAATTCTACTGAAACATTTACAATCTTAAATCCTGCAAGTACACCTCTATCCAAACCTTCTTTAAATCCTTTTTCACAAGGAGCAATATATTCTTGAGGAATAACTCCACCTTTAATAGTATTAATGAATTCAAAGCCTTCAGATCTTTTTGTATTTTTAGGTAAATCTTCAATCTCTTCTTTAGTAAGAATTTTCATTGGCTTTATCTTTATCTTTACGTGTCCATAGTTTCCACGTCCACCTGATTGCTTAATATATTTTCCTTCTGCTTCAGAATCTCCTGTAATTGTTTCCCTATAAGCTACCTGTGGTTTACCAACATTTGCTTCAACTGTAAATTCTCTTTTCATACGATCAACAATAATTTCCAAATGCAATTCTCCCATTCCAGCTATAATTGTCTCACCTGTTTCTTGATCTGTTGAAACTTTAAATGTTGGATCTTCTTGTGCAAGACGGTTAAGTGCCATACCCATTTTTTCTTGATCAGCTTTTGTCTTTGGTTCAATACGTAATTGAATAACTGGCTCTGGGAAAGAAATTCTATCCAATTCAATTGGTTTTTCTTCATCACATAAAGTATCTGAAGTAATTGTATCTTTCAAACCAACCGCTGCAGCAATTTCTCCAGCAAAAACTTTTTTAACTTCTTCTCTATCGTTTGCATGCATTCGTAAAATTCTTCCTATTCTTTCTTTATTTCGAGTACGAGGATTATAAATATAAGAACCAGAATTTAATGATCCAGAATAAACTCTAAAGAAAATTAATTGACCAACAAATGGATCTGTAGCAACTTTAAATGCAAGAGCAGAAAATGGTTCTTCGTCAGAGGCTTTTCTTATAATTGGTTCATCATCGTTATTTGGATCTGTTCCTGTTACTGGAGGAATATCAAGTGGTGATGGCAAATAATCTACTACACCATCCAAAACAAGCTGTACTCCTTTATTTTTTAAAGCAGAACCAGTAAATACTGGGAAAACTTCATTAGCAATAACTCCTTTTCTTAATAATTTTTTCAAAGTATCAATATCTGGAATTTTTCCTTCAAAATAATCACTCATTGCTTTTTCGTCTTGTTCAACTATTTTTTCAATGAGTTCGTTATGGTATTTTTCTGCATCAGCTTTTAATTCCTCTGGAATTTCTTTTTCTATTACTTTATTACCCATTTCTCCTTCAAAGTAATAAGCTTTCATTTTTAACAAATCAACAACTCCCTCGTGTTTGTCTTCCAAACCGATAGGAATTTGCATTCTAACAGCCTTTTTTGTAAGACGATCAAGAATAGTTGCAAATGAATGTTCAAATGATGCTCCAGTTCTATCCAATTTATTAACAAAACAAATACGAGGAACTTTAGCTTCGTCAGCATATCTCCAGTTTGTTTCTGATTGTGGTTCTACTCCTGCAACTCCATCAAAAACAACAACAGCACCATCAAGTACGCGAAGAGATCTTTTTACTTCCACTGTAAAATCAATGTGCCCTGGTGTGTCAATAATATTGAAACGATGTTTCTTTGCTTTGTCCGTTGGAAGAGTATATGTTGGAGTCCAGAAACAAGTTATAGCTGCTGAAGTAATAGTAATACCACGCTCTCTTTCTTGTTCCATCCAGTCAGTTGTAGCTTCCCCGTCATGAACTTCTCCAATTTTGTGAGACATTCCTGTGTAATACAAAATACGTTCACTGGTAGTAGTTTTACCAGCGTCAATGTGCGCAATAATTCCAATATTTCTAACTTTTTCTAGTGGATAATCTCTTTCCATAAATAATCTTTTATAATTTAATATTAAAAAGCGCGATTGCGCTTCCCGTAATATATAACATATGTAGCTTTTTTGCAAATAAAAAATGGTTTATGCATACTCCAATTTACATATATACGCTATAGCGTATATATGTATTTGGGTTCCTATGCTTTATTTTTTAGTTTCGTACCCTTTCGCTAATTTAAAAGTCTTAAAGTTGTCCCCTTTTTTTATCAATTTCAAATAATTAAGAAATTCTTTCGGCAAAGGTGATGGCCCTACCCAGACACTTTTCTGAATCATCACAAAACCAAAACTAATAAGTTGTCGGCGAAACCAATCTCGCTCTTTTTTCATTAGTTCTGGAATATCATAGACTAAAAGCAAATTCTTCGGTGCATTTTCTGGAAAAGGAGACGAAAAAGAAAGATGATAAAATTTTCTCTTTCTTCCATTCTTTTTTACACGGTCGCTTTTATTAGAATTGCTAACCGGAAAACCAAGTAAATTTACTTTCATTCCCTTATAATAAGGAGACATATTTAAATTATAATATATTTACATATATACGCGATAGCTGATATGTGTACAAATATTTTTGCTTTTTTGTTAACACAAGACTATAATCTCGCTATTAGTAGTAACACTATAAAATATATGGAAAAATTTGAAAGACAACAAGATTTGAATGAAAATAAAAAAGATAAATACCTTTATGGTGATTTATCTAAAATAAGCACAGAAGAATTAAAGTCTGCTTTAAAAAGTTTTAGCACAGATAAAAATCCAGAATTACATACTCGAGTTGAAGGAGAGTTATTAGCGAGAAAAGAGATTACAGTACGAAAAGATTTTATTAACAATGGAAAAACAATAGGATATCCAACAAAAATAAAAGAAGGCAAACAATTCTCTAATATGAACTAAAAATGACAAAAACTCCCCAATGGGGAGTTTTTGTTTTAAATATTTTAATATATCCTTCAACTACGCTCAGAATAATTTTTTACAAAGTAAAAAATTACCAAGCAAAGTGAGCAAAGGCTTTGTTGGCTTCTGCCATTTTGTGTGTATCTTCTTTTTTCTTAATAGCAGCACCTTCGTTTTTTGAAGCTGCGATAAGTTCATCAGCAAGTTTTATATGCATAGGCTGTCCTTTTTTTGAGCGAGCTGCATCTCTTATCCATCTCATAGCAAGAGCAAGTCTTCTTTCTGGACGAACCTCACGAGGAACCTGATAGTTTGCACCTCCAATTCTTTTTGATCTAACTTCAGTTAATGGCCCTGCATTCTTTAATGCTAAGTCAAAAACCTCAAGAGGGTTTGGATTTCCTGTTTTTTCTTTTATAAGTTCAAATGCTTCATACATTACTTTTCGTGCAGTTTCTTTTTTCCCAGACCACATAATGTAATTAATAAACTTCTCCAATTTTTGGGAATTGTATAAAAAGTCTGGCTCTACTATATTTCTGTTTTTTACTTTTCGTCTCATATTATTTTAAATTATTTTTTGCTTTCTTTTGGTCGTTTATTACCATACAATGATCTTCCTTGTCTTCGTTTTTCAACCCCTTGTGTATCGAGTACACCACGAACAATGTGATATCTTACTCCAATCAAGTCTTTCACACGTCCACCACGAAGCATTACAACTGAGTGTTCTTGTAAATTATGTCCTTCTCCTGGTATATAAGCAGTTACTTCCATTCCATTTGTTAACCTTACTCTTGCAATTTTTCGTAGAGCTGAGTTTGGTTTCTTAGGTGTAGTTGTAGTTACTTTTGTACAAACTCCCCTCTTGAATGGAGCAGGATAATACACTGGTCTATTCTTTAACACATTAAAACCACGTGCTAAAGCGACAGTTTTTGACTTTCGGACAACTTTTCTTCTTTTATTTTTTACTAATTGATTTATTGTAGGCATAATTAAAAACAAAAATAGTCACAAGGACTAGTAAAAACTACTTTACTATAACCTTAACAAAAAAGCAAATATTTTGAGGATATAACTTAAACTTCAAATTTTTTATTTATATAACCTTTTTTGACCTCTATAGGTTCTGAAGTATAAACAAGACTATATCTTTCATCAAGATTTTTATTTTCTATCTTGGCGTAATACCTTCCATTTGGTATTAGACAGTAATATTTTCCTGTTTTATCAGTAACTTTATGTATAACTTCATTTCCACTATCAGCAAAAAATACTCTCATTATTGCAAACGAAAGTGGATTTTTTGTTTCCTTTTGTCTTATCCAGCCAAGCACTTTATGCTTCAAAATTGTTTTCTTCAGTATGAATAACAATGCATAAGTACAAATAATTATTATGTTGTATACATTAGGAGAAATTATCGTAGCAATTATAGAAAACAAAAAACCTAAAATAAATAAAGTATTTGAAGCACGAGCAATCCAAATTTCTCGCTTTGAAAAAAATCTCATAACATTTTGATCTCTTTTAGCAAATTCATTCCAATCAAACTTAATCGGATCCATTGGTATATTTTTTGAAATAACTTCCCCATCTTCATTAACATTTATAACTTCATTGAAATATAATTCTTGATATAATTCATCACTTGATTTACCAGCCATTTTTTTTGAAGGAAATTCATAATTTGTTTTATTGGCAACAATTCTATATTGGCCAGCAGGAACAAGAAAACCATAACGACCATCCAAGTCTGTAATGGATGTAGCAATTTCATTTCCATTTAAATCTTGAAGAACAACATATGCAGGATCAAGGGGTTGTTTTGTAACACTATCGTAGACTGTTCCCCAAGGACGATTGCGTTTCTTAACACCAAAAGCAACCAACAATAAACTCCACAATCGCATAGGTATTAATATTAATTCAGAAAATGAAAGTGGGTTTGTGAACATTGATATAAGACTAAAGTAAAATCCAGTTACAACACCGATAGTAGCTAGTGTTTTTGAAACAATACTTCCTATTGGTGTACTAAATATATTAAATATTGTATTTATTGCTGTTTGTAAAATTAGAAAAATGTCATCTAAAAAATTAGCACCTTCATCTAAAATATTTTGTATTTGTGTATTATTTGATTCAGTTTCAACATCATTAGTCTCCTCATCTATTTGAATTGGAACATTTTCTGGCTCTACAGGTAATTCTACAGGTAAAGGGTTAATTGGTATTTCTACTGGTTCTTCTGGTATTGGCGTAGGATTTGGTGTTGGAGTTGGTGTTTCTCCTTCTCCTCCAGTTGTGCCACCTCCTGTACTACCACTACTACCACCATCACGAGCACCAATGGGGCGCCAATCTGTTTCTACACAAGCATTTGCAACGCTACAATTAAACTTAATCCACCCGTAATTTTGTGCCCAAGCCCACCCAACAAATTTGCCAGAATTATTTATAGTTACACCACCATTTGTTGGATTAAAATTTATCCATCCCGTATTTTCTCCCCAAGCATAACCACCAAGAGTTCCATCTTCTGTATTTGTAACTCCACCATTAGATGAGTTTAAATTAATCCATCCTGTTTTTTCAGACCAAATATGACCAGTTAGTTTTGTATCAGTTACCTGTACTGCTTGACCACGACTAGTCAAAAAATTAATTTGTGTAGTTGTAGTGCATGTATAATTTTCACAAAGAAGTGCACTATGGTTTATAGAATTTATTGTCCCATCTGTCTCGGAAGCAAAAAGAAATGTAAAAGGAATACTAAAAAATATAAAAACAAAAATATATTTTAAAAACTTTTTGAAAGTTTTAGTCATTTCAATATATACTAAAAATTAATTTACTATTCTTCTACTACTGGTTCAGCACCTAAACTTGGATTTACATCTTCAATTACATTATTTTGTTGTTCTTCTACTACTTGTTCTTCTATATTTTCAGAATCTATATCTGAATCTATTACAGGTTCATCACTATCCGCATCGTCAGCATTTTCCAAATTTGTATTTTCTGTTGTATCTGTATCTGTAACAGTGCTTGTAATTGTATTAGTAATATTAGAACTATCTAATAATTGTTGTAGTTGATCTTTATTTATACAAACATCATCAATACACAATTGTTTTGTATGAACTTCTCCAAAGAAAACTATTTCAATACCATTTGCAACATCAGCCAAATATTTTTTAATTAAAGATGCAAAAGAATTTTCATTAGAAACATCAATAGAAGAAAATTCTTTTACTTTTAAATCAAGTTCTCTTATAGCTTCAGTTAAAATAGGAGTTATGTTTGCATAATAAACTGATTTATAACCAGTTGGATCTGTATTTACTAATTCTGGAAAATATTTTTCTAAATCTTGTGCAATAAATCCAATATTATTTGAAGTAGTATTTCGATTTTTCCAATTAAAAGTTACAGTTCTTACTTGTGTTAATTTTTCCAAAGTGTTCGTATCTAAATCAACAATATTTGTTTTTAAATTCTCATCTGAAGAACAACCAATTCCCGTTCCAGTTGTAATAGTACATATTGTACCGCCAGATCCATATATAACAGTTGTATCTATCGGACTTGTAGCAGAACCAATAACAAATTGATTTGATGCTGTATTTTTTGCGCTACCACCCAATGCAATACTATTTTCATTTCCATCAGTGCTAGTACTTGGACCTATAAGAATAGAATAATAACTAGCATTTGTAGTATTGTTGACAGTATCATTTTCTCCAGCCTTATACCCTATAAAAATTGAATTTGATGCATTCTCAGCAGCGTAACCAGCAGCTGTACCAAAAAAGTTTGAATGTGATGAATTTAAAGCATAATTTCCAGCATTATCGCCTATAAAATTTGAATGAGATGCATTTTCTGCAGAATCTCCAGCAGAAGTACCGAAAAAATTTGATTCAATAGCATTTACTGCGAACTCGCCAGCATAACTACCAAAGAAATTTGAGTAATGTGCACCAGTAGCTCTGTATCCAGCTTCAGTGCCAAAGAAATTAGAATGATTAGCTGCTGTGGCTGTTTCTCCAGCATAATAACCGAAAAAATTTGAAGCTGTTGCTGAAGTTGCATTAAGTCCAGCACCATTACCTAGAAAATTAGAGTATGTTGCACCAGTAGCACTACCTCCTGCGTCAACTCCCAAAAAAATAGAATACCCTGCTGTTGTTCCACTACCAGTTCCAGACAATCCTGTTGAAAAAAGACTTGAAGAATTAACTATTGTAATTGGAAGATCTTCTATAAAAGAAATTTTTTTTCTTGAAGAAGAAGGAGTAAAAAATAAATTAGTTCCATTAAATTCCATCGCGCCTGCCTCGGGAGTTGTAAGTAATGTTCCTGATACAAATTTAAGTGGAGCAGTTCCTGCTGTTGCTGTACCTCCTGCTAAATTTACTCCTCTTAAATATGTTCTTAATATAGAACTGTTTCCAATTGTTGCTGTATTACTTCCGTTACCTGTAGCATCATAACCAATTACAATTTCATTTTGACCACCATCGGCAAAAGCTTTGGCATACGCACCGATGTATACACCGTAACTACTGGCAATACCTGGATTATCTCCATTACCAACAGAACTACCAGCTCTATTTCCAATTGCAGAGTTATAAATTCCTATAGTATTACGAGAGAGAGCAAAAGATCCTACTGCAGAGTTAAAATTTCCTTCAGTATTACTATAAAGAGCAGCAGATCCTAATGCAGAGTTACCGCTTCCTGTGGTATTTAAATAAAGAGTATAATCTCCTATTGCAGAATTAGTGGATCCTGTTGTATTAAAATAAAGAGCAGAATTTCCTACTGCAGAGTTACCGCTTCCTGTGGTATTTAAATAAAGAGCAGAATTTCCTACTGCAGAGTTCTCAGATCCTGTGGTATTAGAATACAAAGAGCGAAATCCTATTCCAATATTATTGGAAGAATTATTACTGTAATTTGCCGTTGACCCCATTGTAAAGTTACCAGCACTCTCACCAATAAATAAATTGCGTCCTCTTGTCGTTACAGTACCGTTGTTTCCATAATTGAAATCATGGATGAATGGATTTGTTCCTTTGTAAATTATTCCATAAGGATTTCCACTATTGTAAGTTGTAGAAGGAAGTCTAAAGTTTTGAGTAATTTCTAATTGTTGATTTGGTAAAGTTGTTCCAATTCCAACATTACCTAAGTCGTAATAAATATTGCTTCCATTTGTCGTCCATTGTGAAACAGGAATTTCTACTGTGCAATTTACTTCACCAGGCACACATTCTGGATCCAATGTTTCACCAGGATCATAAGTTTGATCTATCGCAAAAATATTTACATAAGCACCAAAAAGCAGAATCAATAAAACGATAGAAGTAATCTTGTGCCACTTAATTTTTAAAAAATTTAAAGTGTCCATTTACATATATAATTATACAGTAGTTTTTTGTAAAACAACGAAACATGTGTATAAACTACAAGCTATAAATGTTACAAAGAAAAACCTGTAATAACCTTATAAAGAAATGTTAAAACAGGCACTAAATAATTAGATAAAAATACTAAAAATATGATTATAAATACAAGGGAGTATCTTTCAATTACTGCTATAGCATTATAAAAAGAAGGTGGTAGTAGGTTAAAAAGAATTTTTGAGCCATCAAGTGGTGGAATAGGAACTAGATTAAATATTGCCAATGCAAGATTAACAATTACAATTGAAGAAATAATCAAATAAAAACCCTCTGGTGCATTTAATCCAACAGAAAAACGTAAAATTAAACCAAAAAAAACTGCTATAAATAAATTTGCCAATACTCCCGCTGCCGCTACAGCTATGGTACCCATTTTTTTATTTTTAAAATTATTAGGATTGTATGGTACTGGTTTTGCCCAACCAATTAAAAAAGGAGAATTTGTTAATACAAGAATTGCAGGCAATAAGACAGAGCCGAATAAATCTAAATGCCTAAAAGGATTTAGCGTAAGTCTGCCAGCAAGGTATGCTGTTTGATCTCCAAAATGTCGTGCCATAAATCCATGCGAAACTTCATGAATTACGACAGACATTATTAATATAGCTATATAAAATATTGCATTGGTTGCGTCCATGTTATTTTTATGATAACATAGGAAAACTTACTTGTCTCATTGAAAAGTCAATGAACTTGTATCAAAATATAAAATTATAATTTAAATTTTTTAATGGAATGGCAAAAATTTGCAAGATAACAAAAAAAAGCTCAATAGTGGGAGGAGGATATTCGAACAGAACTCGTGCAACTAAATTTAATCCAACTGGGAAGAAAAGGAAGTTCACAAATCTTCAAAAGAAGAGAATTTTTGTTCCTGAATTAAATAAAACAGTAATAATCAAAGTTTCAACGAAAGGTATGCGAACAATGAAAAAGAATGGTACCTATAAAACACTAAAGAAAGCTGGAATAGTAAAATAGATAATAAAAAAACCACCTTCGGGTGGTTTTCTGTTATAATAACTACATGAAAGCATACATAGACATAATTCAAAAAATTTTGAAAGAAGGCAAAAAAGTGGAGACCAGAACTGGCATACAAGCTTATACTATCGCTGGAGCAATATTCGAGCATGATATGTCAAATGGTTTTCCTCTCCTAACAACAAAAAAAACTCCATTTAAACTTATAGCTTCAGAACTAGAATTTTTTATAAATGGCATAACTGACAAACAATGGCTACAGGCTAAGAACAATCACATTTGGGATGAATGGGCAAAACCACAAAAAGCTCCGTATGGACACGATCAAGAAGCAAAGAAAAAAATGCTTGAAGAAAGAGATTTAGGACCAATTTATGGTTTTCAATGGCGACACTTTAATGCACCTTATGAAAATTATGATTCAAACTACACTGGAAAAGGAATTGACCAATTAAAAAATATAATTGAAACATTAAAAACAGATCCACGCGACCGCCGAATGATAGTAAGTGCATGGAATCCACTTCAGTTTAATGAAATGGCATTGCCACCATGTCACTATGCTTTTCAGGTAACAGTAATAGATGGAAAATTGAATCTTCTTTGGAACCAACGTTCTGTTGATACAATGCTTGGACTTCCATTTAACATTGCAAGTTATGCATTATTTCTTCACTTGTTAGCAAAAGAAGCCAATTTACAAGAAGGAAAATTGGTTGGCTTTTTGTCCGATGTTCATATTTATGAAAATCATTTAGAAGGTGTTAAAGAACAATTATCACGAGACTACAATAAATATCCCCTACCAAAGATAGAAACAGAAAATTGGAAATCCATTTTCGATTGGCATTCTGAAGATACAAAATTATTAAACTATCAAAGCTACGACAAAATTCCTTTTGAAATAGCTGTTTAAAAAAATATGATTATCTCAATAATTTCAGCAATTGGTAAAAATAACGAAATCGGAAAAAAGAATGATCTTCTTTGGAATTTACCTGCAGATATGAAACACTTCAAAGAAACAACTTCTGGACATACAGTAATTATGGGGCAAAAAACTTTTGAATCTTTGGGCAAAGACACTTCTGGAAAACAGATTGGCAGACTTTTGCCAAATAGAAGAAATATAATAATTTCCCAAGATTCTAATTTAAAAATAGAAGGCGCAGAAATAGTTCATTCAATAGATGAACTTTTAGATTTATTGAAAAACACAACACAAGAAAACGAAGAAGTTTTTGTCATTGGTGGTGGCTCTATATATAGAATTATGATAGAAAAAGCAGACAAACTTTATATAACGCACGTTGATGCAGAATTTCCAGATGCTGAAATATTCTTTCCCGAAATAGACGAAAATATCTGGCAAAAAACTACCAGTCAAAAATATTCAAAAGACGATTTAAATAAATACGATTTAGAATTCGTTGAATATACTAAGAAAGCTTAGCAATTAGCTCATCTAATTGCTTATATAAATCTTCAAAAGAGCCATTATTTATGATTTCATATTTTGCTGTTTTCATAACTTCAGGAATTTGTTTATCTGCTTCTGCTTCGTGATCTTTCATAAATTCTTCAAAAGTTTTTTTATCATCTCCTACGTTTTCGTTTCTCAATTTCATTCTCTCATATCTCAATTTTGGATCAGCATCTATTTTTACTAAAACGAAATTTGGTAAATCTTTTAAGTGTTCAATATCTGTAAATCTTCTGACACCATCTATAACAACGATATCAGCATCCAATTTGGATGCATCAGTAGCAATAGCACTAGCAAGTAAATCCTCACCAAAATTTTCACGCAAAACGGTAGAAACTTTCTGCAAATTTTCTCTACTTATTGGCACAGATAACCTATTTAAAACATCTCTCAAAATAGAAGAAAATTTGCAATCTTTTGCATTATTTTTTTCCACTAAATATTTTTTTATAGTCTCTTTCCCGCTAGCCAATGAACCCACTAAACCGATAATTATCTTAGACATATTATTGATCTTTATATTTAACTAAAATATCGTTTAATAATTCGTATTTTACTTTTGCTTCTTTAAAAATCTCTTTACTTCTTTTCCCTGCGTGATAATCTTTTTCGGAAACAACTCTGGAAATACCAGCATTGATTATATTTTTTGCACAAGCATAGCAAGGAGTCATCATACAATATAAAGTCGCACCTTCTGTACTAATTCCAAAACGTGCCGCCTGAATAATGGCATTTGTTTCAGCGTGAGCAGTCCTAATGCAGTGTCGTGATTGTGTTCCATCTTCCTGAGTAACTGTATGCATCTCATGACCAATCTCGTCACAACTTTTACATTTTGCTGGAGCACCAACATACCCAGCAGAAATCAATCTTTTTTCTTTTACTATTACAGAACCAACTCTTCCCCTGTCACATGTTCCCCTTTCACCAACAGCGTGCATAATATCAATAAAATATTCATCCCAAGACGGCCTTTTATATTTTTTTACTTCTTCTTTTTTTATTATTTTGTTTTGTTTTTTCATACTAAGATTATACCTTGCTAAAAACAAAAGACCAGCTTTCGCTGGTCTTTTTTTATTAGTCTTTAACTTCAATACCCATGGAACGAGCAGAGCCTGCTACTATATTTATTGCTCCTGCATCATCTTTTGAATTCAAGTCTTGCATTTTCTTCTTAGCAATTTCTAAAGCCTGAGCTTTCGTAATTTTTCCGACTTTGTGAGTTGCATTCTTCCCTGAGCCTTTCTCTATTCCAGCTGCTTTAAGAATCAAACCAGTAATTGGTGGAGTCTTAATTACGAAATCATAAGATCTATCATCATAAACTGAAACTACTACTCCAACCTTATCTCCTGCCATTTTTTGAGTAGCAGCATTGAATTTTGTTACGAAATCACCAATGTTTATACCTGCCTGTCCAAGAGCCGGACCAAGTGGTGGTGCTGGTGTTGCTTTAGCTGCCTGAATTTGTAATTTAATTTTTTTTGTTATTTTCTTTGCCATATTTTTACATTAACTTATATTTTTTTAACTTGCAAGAAATCTAATTCTACTGGTGTCTCACGACCAAACATAGAGACAAGAACCTTTATTTTTCCACGCTCCTGATCTAGTGAATTTACTTTTCCCTCAAGATCTTTAAATGGTCCATCAACAATTCTTATCGTCTCACCAATTGCAATATCCATTTTATGTTTAACTGTACTTGTATCCATTTTCTTAAATAGATAATCTACTTCATCTTTTTTCAAAGGTACTGGATTTACTCCTGCCCCAACAAATCCTGTTACTCTTGGTGTATTTCTAACAACATACCAAGAATCATCTGTTACAATCATATCTACTAAAACATATCCTGGGTAAATTTTCTCTTCTACTTCAACTCTCTTACCTGCTTTTATTTTTATTTTCTTTTCTACTGGAACAATGACATTAAAAATTTTATCATTCATACCAAGAGAATCTATTCTTTGCTTTAAATTACGAAGAACCGCATTTTCATATCCGGCATAAGTATGAATTGCATACCAATTCCTTACCCCTTGTATTTCTTGTTTTGACATAAATTAAAAATTAAAATGAAATAATTTTTCCCAAACCTGTTGAGAAAATGAAATCAAATAGTCCCAAGAAGTATGCTACTAAAATAGAAAGCACAATTACAATTACTGTATAAGCAATTGTTTGTTTTTTAGTAGGCCAATTAACGTGTTTTAGCTCTGACTTAATATCTTGAAAATACTCGCTTGACTTTGACATAAAATTTATTTTTTTTATTTTAAAAAAGCCCCTTTCAAGGGCTCTTTTAATATACTCTTTTCTTGGAGAATAGTCAACCGTTGGTTTTTATCTTATTTCGTAGGTTATTGTAACATCAGAAGTTATAGTATTCTCTCCTTTTGGAAGTTCTGCCACATAAGCCGTATTTACACTTTCTAATTTTGCGCTCATATCACTTGCATATAATCGTGATGGGTAATTACCATTCTCATTAAATGACGTTATATCACCTAATTTTATACCTAAATCTTTTGCCAATTTTTTTGCTTTAGATTGAGCATCATCAATGGCTTCTTTGCGAGCTTCTGCTTTTAATTCATCTTCTTTATCAATAGCAAAATTTGGTCCTGACAACTCTGACAAACCTAATGCACCAAGACCTTGTATTATTTTACCTGAATCATCTATATTTCTAATTTTTATAGAAATATTTTCATATGCTTCATAGCCAACAATTACTCTATTGCCAGAAGAAGGACAGCTATATTGCGTACAGTAGCTTGAAACATACTTATATTCATAAGTAGGATTAAAAGAAGAATTTATTGTTTTTATATCCTTATCATCAACAGAGTTTGTTTTCAACAAATTTAAAACTTCTTTTTCAACTTTTGCAACTTCTTCTTGTGCTTCTTTTACTGTTTTAGCTTCTTTAGATATAGTGATGCTTATATTTGCAATATCAGGAGTAGCACTTACTTCTCCGTGTCCAGAAATAGCAATTACATTTATGTTTTCATTCTTATCACCAAAACATTCCAAACACATATATACTAACCCTGCGCATAGAACGATAGCTACAATAGCCATTGTAATCCAACATTTTTTGTTTGTTTTTAAATTTTCTGTCATAGATTTATTTTACCAAAAGGTAATTATTTTTTAATTGACAAAAGTTCAACCTCAAAAATAAGAGTAGTATTTGGAGGTATTATTTCACCCGCTCCATTTTCTCCATAAGCAAATTCTGGAGCTATCTCAAGACTTCTTTTTTCTCCAATTTTCATTCCTTCAACTCCAACATCCCAACCTTTTATTACTTGTCCAGCACCAACTGTGAAAACAAATGGTTGTACGTGTTCAAACTTTGGATCAATATTTGAATCAAAAGCTGTTCCATCAGTAAACTTTCCAGTGTAATTTACAGCAACTGTATCACCGGATTTTACAACATCTCCTGTACCTTCTTGTAAAACAGTAACTTTTACTCCTTCTACTTGTGAATTATTCATATTTATATTTTGTTCATCTCCAACTTGTTTTGTGGAGTTGCTACTCTTAATTGTAATGTAAACGAAAAATGCAATAACAATTAGAACTATCAAAAACCAAACCACCATATTTTTTTTATTTTTTTCCATAATCTTAATTTATTATTCTTCTAATAAGGTTGATTATACAACCCGAAATATTTTAAATCAAATTGACTTCTGGGCTTATTTCAAGTCCAAATTTTTCATTAACAGATTTAATTATATTTTCAGCCAAATTTTTAACTTCAGTGCCAGTTGCACCACCATAATTTACTATTATTAAAGCTTGTTTTTCATATACGCCAACATTACCAACTTTTTTACCTTTCCAACCACATTGTTCAATAAGCCAGCCAGATGGTATTTTTCTTATATTTCCCTCACCGAAAGAAGGTATACACCCAAAAGCTGTTTCCATTTCTTTTAATTTTTTTTCTTCCACTAAAGCATTTTTGAAAAAACTTCCAGCATTACCTAAAATTTTTGGATCAGGCAATTTGCTACGACGTATATTTGAAACTGCTTCACTTACATCTTTTGATGATAAAATTTTCACATTATTTTTTTCAATATAATCTCGCAAAACTTTATAATCCAATTTTTGATTTTCTTTTTTGTTTAATTTAAAAATTACAGCAGAAATAAAATATTTTCCTTTTAACTCATTTTTAAAAATACTGTCCCTGTAACCAAATTTACACTCTGCATTAGAAAAAATTCTTTTTTCTCCATTCTCTATATTAAAAGCTTCAACATTTTCAATAGAATCTTTAACTTCAACACCATAAGCACCAATATTTTGAACAGGAGTAGCTCCAACAGAACCAGGTACCAATGCAAGATTTTCTATTCCCCAATACCCTTTTTCTACTACAAATTGAACTAAATCATTCCATTTTTCTCCGCCATTTGCTTTTATTAATATGTGATTTTCATCTTCACTTATTATTTCTATGCCTTTTAGTCTATTAACAACAACAATTCCTGAAAAATTATTAGTAAATAATATATTACTACCATAACCTAAAAATAATTTTTCGTTATTTTTAAATTCTGCAGAATTAAATAATTCCTTCAAATCATTTTCTGAATTTATCTCAGCAAAAAATTTTGTTTCTGCTCGTATACCAAATGTATTTAATTTTGTTAAATCATAATTTGTTTTTATTTCCATAAATTTAAATAAAGAGAAAAATAATCGTTGAGATACTAACAACAAATAAAATACCAACAGCTAACCATCCTATTATATTCCCAACTCTTTTTGTTTTAAATTGTCCCATTATTTCCTCACTGCCACTAATTTTTACAATTAATAATAATACGATTGGAGAAATTATACCATTTAACACTGCTGAATAAATTAATGCTTTTATAGGATCTAGGCCTATGAAATTCAATGAAATACCCAAAATCATAGCGATTATTATTACACCATAAAAAGAAGTAGCATTTTTTAATTTTCTATATAAACCAGATTTCCAACTAAATGCTTCAGATAAAGCATAAGATGCCGAACCTGCCAAAACTGGTATAGCGAGTAATCCAACTCCTAAAATTCCAATAGCAAATAGGAAAAAAGCAAAATTGCCAGCAAATGGACGTAATGCTAATGCTGCATCTGCGGCAGTATTAATATTTGTAATGCCATTGCTAAATAATGCAGCAGCACACGTAGCTATAATGAAAAACATAATTAAATTTGAAAGTAACATTCCAGACCAAACATCAATTCTCATTTTATGAATATCATTATCATTAACCAATGATTTTCTTTTTTCTTCAGTTCTCTCCCCTTTGACTATTTGTTCTTCAACTTCTTGAGAAGTCTGCCAGAAAAAAAGATATGGCGAAATAGTCGTTCCAAAAGCAGCACAAATTAAAATAATTTCATTTTTAGAAAAAGAAAAAGCTGGAATAAAAAGATTATGAAAAAGATCAGACCAATTAATGTTTACAGAAAATGCCGAAAAAATATAAGCCAAAAGAACAAAAGATAAATATTTTAAGTATTTTGAATATTTTTTATATGGAATAAAAATTTGCAAAAAAAGACTTAATAATGCAAATCCTATAACCAAAAACGAAAAGTTAAAGTGTGGAAAAATTAATCTTGTAGCTTCTGCCATTGCGCCTAAATCTGCACCAATGTTAAATATGTTTGCAAAAAGAAGTAAAATTACACAAAAATATAAAATCTTTTTGGAAAAATGTCTTTTTATATTCGTAGCCAAACCTACTCCTGTAGCTAGCCCTATTCGTGCACACATTTCTTGTATTACAACCATTAAAGGAAAAGAGAAAAGAGAAATCCAAATTAAACCAAAACCGCGAGATGCTCCCATTTGTGAATACGTAGCAATACCAGATGGGTCATCGTCAGCAGCTCCAGTTGTTAAACCAGGACCTAAAGTTTTCCAATATTCTTTTGCTTCCTTAATAGGTTTTTGATTCTCAATATCATTTTCAATATCTTTACCAAGCTCAGCACCTTTTTCTAATACTTCAGCTGGTGCGCTAAAAAGCTTTTCTAAAATACTTCGTTTCATATTTTAATTATTGCATATTTCAGAAAAGAATTCACGATATTAAAATATAGGAAATGTTTTTGCTAGTTCGTCTGAATAGAAAAATTCATATGCAAGACCACCAAAAGTATAAGTTTTTTTATCTACTGTTATATTTGAACCACCTACAGATGGATTGTCTTTTGGACTGGAATGTACAAATCCTAAATTAAAAATTGTAGCTAATATTTCTGGTCTGTCTGATATTGGATAACCAGCATTTTTCCATTGCATTTCTATTTGTTTTATAAAAAGAGCTGTATAAAGATATGAATAGTAATGATCTTCTTTATTAGTAAGACGAGCCATTCTTTCTTCATCTGGATCATCCGTTTTAAAATCCAAAAGATGTCTATATTTACCACCTAAATAATATGGGCTTGTATTATCTTTTAAATTTGCTTCAATTTGTTTTGCAGTAGCAATTTTTATTCCAGCAATTCCATAAGAAAATTTAACGCTATTCCCTAATGTTTGTAGAGGTAAAAATATTTTCTTTAAAAGCTCACGGTTTGATCCAAAATAACGAAATTGTTCTACAACAATCGGTGCGAGAATAGTTCGAGCAGGAACTCCAGAAATCTTACTAACTTTTGCAATAGTACTTCTATCTTTTACAAGACCTCTTCTAACAACTGTCCAATCGTCTGTGCGAGCCCATGGTGGAGTTTTTGCAATTTGATCTTTGCGAGCAAATACATCTTGAACTGAATTATATAAATTACTTTTAGAATCTATGCTACCTTCAACATTAGTTAGACCAAATAACATAGCAACAAATACACCAAGAAAAACAAAAACAACAAAGCTTGCACCCATTAAAAAAAATTTAAGCGCCTTGTGCGCTTTTATTTGTAGTTTGATTCTTCTTATTATATTAGAAACAAAACATTTTACTTTCAAAATCTTACCTTTCATAACATTTATGTTTTATCACATTTTGTGTAGTTCTGTCAATAGCTTTGTGAAAGATGCGGTCTTGAATTTAATTAATTAATCTAATAAAGATATAACTTGTAATCCTTTATCTTCAATATCTTCCCTACTCCAAAAAATAGTTAAATCATCTATTTTCCATTTTCCAACAAATCCAACTTTCTTTTCTAATTCTCTACCTGTATAATTTTTTGTTTTTGGATCCCATTCTTTAAGAATTAAAATATCTCCTTCTTCTATATCAAAATCATTCAATCTTAAATCAAATGTTTTCTCTCCATCCAATATCTTTTGAAATAAATCTGGCCAAGTTTTTTTCTCTACTTTTTTCATATATTTAATTATATCTTTTCTAACTTAAAATTAATAGAAGATGCGACCTGGAAACATTTTTGAAAAAAATTTAACTGTTCTAGATTGGAACCAAACATCACTAGTAATTATCATACCCAAAATCTTTTAAATCTTTTTTTGCTTTTTTCATAAATTTACCAAATTTTTTATCTTTATCTCTTTTCTCTGTATCGCTCATACTATAATATTCCGCTTCTTTTTTAAGATTTGTATAATTAATATATTTTTCTTCATCTATTATTCCAGATTTAATTGAATCGAGGACTACACAACCAGGTTCATTAGTATGAGTGCAATCAATATATTTACATTTCTTTCCCAATGTAGAAATCTCATCAAAAAACTCATCAATTCCTATTGAAGCATCAGTCATTCCAACTTCACGAATTCCAGGATTATCAATGACGATTCCTCCATTATCTAAAAAATACATTTGTCTTCCCGTGGTCGTATGCTTACCTCTATCTGAATAAGAACTTACATCACTAGTTTCTATAATTTCTTCACCTATTAATTTATTAATCAATGACGATTTACCAACTCCAGAAGAGCCCAGAAAACAATATGTCTTACCTTTAATAATATAATTTTTTAATTTCTCTAAACCTTTATTGTCTACAGTACTTGTCAAAGTAATATCTATATTAGGGAATCTCTCTTTTAAATCGTTTAATTTTTTTTCTTTTTCTTCTTCTGATAAAAGATCCATCTTGTTTAAGATAATAGATCCTTGTACTCCTCCATCTGAAAGAAGACTAAAATATCTTTCAAAACGATTAAGATTATAATCTCGATCAACTGATTCAATCACAAATCCAATATCTATATTAGTTGCAATAATTTGAACATCGTTCTTTTCACCAGATTTATTTTTGTCACCAAATTTTCTTTTAATTATTGTCTGCCTAGGTAATATTCCATTAATTACTGCATGATCATCATCAGCTTGTGTAATTAAAACCCAGTCCCCAACAGCTGGATAGTCTTCTCTTCCTGTTGCTTTAAATATTTGTTTACCTGTTATTTTGGCTAGAAATTCTCCATTAATATTCTTAACTTTATATGCTTCTTTATATTCAGCAATAACTCTAGCAACGGAAAAATCTGAGAGTCCAAGCTCTTTTCTTTTTAATTCAAAGAATGGTTTATATCCCAGGTCCTCTAAATTTTTTATATTTTCTTCCATGATAATATTATATATTTAAAATTGAAATAATTTATCAATAGAAGTTCCCAGTGCTTCTGCAACATCATGAGCCAACTGCAATGATGGATTATATTTATTTTGCTCAAGAAAAATTATTGTCTCTCTTCTAACTTTAGCTTTTTTTGCTAATTCTTCTTGAGTAATATTTAATTTATTCCTTAATTCCTTAATATTATTTCTCATAATATTATTTACATTCTACTATGGGAGCTTGATAATCTGGATTGCCATGCTTGATCCATTGTCCATCACGACAAACCCAATTATCTTCCCCGCTAAAGAAACGAATACTGAAAAAACTAATAAATATAGCAAGTATAATTGCAAAAATAATATATTTCTTTTTATTTTTTGAAAATGTTTCTTTGTTATAAAAACGAAAAACTATTGAATATATCAACATGAGCAAACAAGTAGAATATGCTAACGTCATACCTATAGGTTCATAGAATGGATTAGTATCTTTGAAAGAATAAAGCACGAACATTACAATAACAGCAATCCAAGAATATATCTGTATGGCTATGAGAGCAGATTTACCACCGAGAGCCATATCTCTTTCATCTGAAATGACATCTTTGACTCTGCGACGTAATAAGAGAAGCACGAGCGAAGTAATAATCAAAGTTACAATAGGAATAATATAATTTTCTAAAACTATTGATTGTCCAAAAATTATCGCAATAATAACTATTATTATTAATTTTATTTTCTTATATTGTTTGTTTGTCATATTACATATGTTAATTATTTATAACATTATCTATGTTATATAATTCTAACATACAAGTCAAGTTATAGTGCAATGCATTTATTTTATTATCTGTGCTCCATTTTCTAATTTAACTTTAGAGATATTATCTTTACCAATAATCAATCGGACGCTATCATTGTCACAATGAAAACACATATCTATTTTCTTATCTTCCCAAATTAAAGAAAGATTATCTTTTTCATTTTTAATATTTACATTTTCCAGATCGACTACCCTTCCAACAAGAGAAGTTTCAACATTTTTTTCCTTAGAAACAAATACATCTATGTAAGAACCATTAACTATAATTTTATTTACATTAGAAATATCAATAATCTTAGAAGTTGTCTCTACAGCAGGATAATTATCAATTTTATCTATTGTGTCAGGTAAATAACGTAGGCCAATAGCACAGAAAGAAATTCCAGAAATTAACCAAACAGATGCCAGTATTATGGTAATGCTAAAATTAAAGAAACTTTTTCTCTTAATAAGACTCAATCCTCCAATTAAAAAGAATATTGCTGGTATCGAAAACGACAGAAAGCCTGTAATAATCAACCATATAAAAGGAACAGAATGAACAATAAAAGAAATCGGAACAAAAGCAAAACTATATAATGAATTATTTTGTAATAGTAAGTATAAACTACCCACTCCTACAAAAGCTAAACAAAATAGTGAAATTGCTATCAAAAATAAACCAAATAAAAATTTAAATATCGGTACTATCTTTGAAAAAATAACTTTAATTATTTTAAAAAGTTTATTAATAATTAAAAGTGGTACACTTAAAATCTTTTCTAATATTGGAAATTTATTCCAGCGTTCTTTAAAACTAGCTTTTAAATTTTTATTCGTCTTAGACAATTTTTCAAAAGCAGCAACAGTTGGAGCTTCTCCTCTCATTTCTAGTTTTTGATTAGCAGTTTTTGCTTCTGGCATTGCAATCCAAAGAATGATATAAGACAATATACCAAAACCACTAACAAAAGTAAGAAGGACAAAAGCAACTCTAAAAATAACAGGATCCGCATCAAAATAGGCACCCAACCCTGAAGCAACTCCGGCAATAACAATATCATCTGGATCTCTATAGAGTTTACGCTTTTCTGTATTATCTTTTTCTACTTTGCCTCCGACTTCGCGATCAAAATCATCTTTTGTACCCATAACTTTAATCAAAGACTCTATATCGCTTACAGAAATCACTTCTTTATATGGAGTAAGTAATGATTTTAATTTTTCTGATATGCCTGCTTCTATATCTCTCATAACTTCTTCAATATCCGCATCAGCACCACAATGTTTTTTTATTTCATCTAAATAATCTTTCAGTTTAAAATAAGCTTCCTCTTCTATTATGAAATTTAGTCCACTTATATTGATAGAAATAGTTTTTTTCATATAATTGTTACTTTTTTAAAATATTAATTGCTTTTTCTAGATTCTTCCATTGGTTATTACAACCATCTAGAAACTTTTGACCCTTACTTGTAATTGAATAGTATTTCCTAGGTGGGCCTGATTTTGATTCTTCCCAAGTATATTTTAATAAGTCAGAATTTTTAAGTCTTGATAGCAATGGATAAATAGTTCCCTCTACCACAACTAAATGCACATTTTGCAATCCTAATATTATTTCATTTGCATATATTTTTTTCTTTGCTATCAACAACAAAATTGCATATTCCAAAACACCCTTACGCATTTGCGCTTCAGCATTATCTAAAGATTTTTGAAAATCATCTTGTTCCATATTATATACACTATCATATACTACTTTGCAATGCAAGGTAGTGTGCGATGGATTGCTTATTACTCCCCTTCGTTCATTTAGAAGTAGCAATCTTTAGAGATTAAACTTTTTATTTTTTAACTTTTAGATTTATATTAGTTTGCCAGGTAGAAAATTTCACTGCTCTGTTTTAGGTCAAGAGGCTTTATCTGAAGCGATTAAAAATTATTTAAATAAAACAAAATAAAATGAGTTTCTTTAAATTAAAACTTAAAAAGAAAGAAATAAAATATGAAGATGTTGCGATTTTAGATTTTTCTATTGTTGGTAAAAATAAATTAAAGTTTACACCTGGACAGTATATGAATTTATCTTCACCGAAGAATAATTTAGGGAGAGCCTATACTATAATCTCACAACCAAATGATAATCTGATTCGTTTTGCTGTGAGAAAAAAGGGTGAATTCTCAACATTATTATCTAATTTAAAAATAAACGAAATTATTAATGCCGATGGTCCATATGGTAATTTCTGTCCTGATAATACAGACAAAAAGATTATTTGTATTGCAGGTGGTATAGGAATAACCCCCTTTATTAGTTGGATTAATAAAGATGATTTTAAAAATACTGAAGTAACTTTCTTATTTAGTAATGGATCAATAGATAGATCTCCATTTTTAGAAGATATTGTGAATAATAAAAGAATTAAAAACACTTTGTTTATTACTAAAGAAAAAGGAATCAAAGACAGAAAAATAGTAAGACATAGAATTGAAAAAGAGGATATAAAGAAAGTTATAATAAACAAAAAAGAAACCGTAATTGCGATTTGTGGTTCTATTGGTTTTACTCGTGATATTTGGAAAATGGTTAAATCATTAGGAATACCAGAAGACCAAATTATTACAGAATCATTTTTTTAGATATTTCTTTCCTAACATCACAAATAGAAAAATACCTAGCATTAACAATACAATCGTTCCGCCTGTTGAAAGATTAAAATAATAAGAAATAAAAATACCAGAAACAACGGAAAGTATTGATATTATTTCAGAATATATAATTGTTTTTATAAAACTTTTTCTTAATTGAAGAGCTGTAACAACTGGGATGACTATAAGTGCTGTAATGAGTAATATTCCTATTATTGGAATTGCTAAAGATATGGTGAGAGCAACAAGCATTATAAAAAGAGTATTTATAAACCGCACAGGAAGCCCACTTACTTTTGCCGATTCTTCATCAAATGTTATATACACCAATTCTTTATAAAATGAGAAAAGAAGAATCACAATAATAATAGCGAGAATAAAAATAGTTAGTACGTCATTTTGTGTTACAGTGACAATACTTCCAAAAAGATAATTGAGTAAGTTTGAGTTGAATCCTTTACCTAAACTTAAAAGTACAGTAGCAAGAGCAAGTCCACCTGAGAGGAATAGTGCTAATGCAGATTCTCCATAAATGTGTTTTGTGTTTCTTAATCGTTCTATCCCGACAGAAGAAAGTGTCGTCACTCCAATAGTAGTTAAGATAGGATTCCAGCCAAAAAGAAAAGCCATTGCAACCCCAGCGAGAGATACATGAGAAAGAGTATCAGCTATTAAAGAATAACGTCGTAATACGAGAAAAATACCAATAAGCGGAGCAATAAAAGCTACAATTATTCCAGCCTCAAGTCCTCTAATTATAAAATCATATTGAAAAATTTCTAACATAAATTATATGTGTTTACTAATTATTCCGTGTGATTCTTTAAACAAATCATCAATAGATTCATGAAAAACTAAAGTGTGATCTTTAATACAAGCTACATGCATTGCTTCGTGAGCCATACTTTCTATATCATGAGTAACTATTACAATAGTAAGTTCAAGCTTCTCATTTAGATCGTGAAGTAATTGATAGAATTTTTCTTTAATATCTTTTTCAATTCCTACCGTTGGTTCATCTAGAAAGATAATTTCAGGATTTCCAGCAAGTGCCCGAGCAATGAATACACGTTGTTGTTGACCACCAGATAAATCTCCAATCTGTCTATCACGATACGAGAGCATATCTACATGCCTTAAGGATTCTTCCACTATTTGCTTATCTTTTTTACTTGCTCTATGAAATAATCCAAGTTTTCCATATCTACCCATTAAAACTACCTCCTCAACTGTTACAGGAAAATTGTTATCAAAATTAATCACCTTTTGAGGGACATAGCCAATCTTGGACCAATCTTTAAAGACAGAGACATCTTGTCCAAATAATTTAATAGTTCCAGATTTAGGGGAAAGAAGACCCAAGATTATTCGAAGTAGTGTTGTTTTCCCAGAACCATTACTTCCAACGACCCCCAAATAGTCACCTTTATGAATTGATAGATTTATATCTTTAATAACCACCTCCTCATTATATAAGAAAGATATATTTGAGACTTCAATTATACTTTTTGTATGATCTACTCTGTGCATTGTAGTGCTATCTTTAAGTTTACTAGATTACTTCTCATTTCGCTAAAATAATCTTTACCATTACTAATTTCATCTTCAGTTAATCCTTCAATAGGATTTAAGACTAATGTTTGTGCTCCTATTTCTTTTGCTATTGTTTCTGAAAGTTTTGGGGATATTAGAGTCTCAAAGAAAATATATTTTACATTATTAATTTTAGCAAATTTTGCAATTTCTGTTATTTCTTTAGAGGAAGGTTCTTCTTCTGAAGATAACCCAGCGATAGATACTTGATTGAGTCCATAAGCTTGAGCCAAATAAGCAAATGCTGAATGAGAGGTTATTATATTTTTACTTTCACAAGTTACTAACCCTTTTTTAAACTCTTCGTCTAAAGTGCTCAATTTATTTTTAAGAATTTCGGCATTAGCTTTATAATATGAAGAATTATTTGGATCTTTTAGAGAAAGTCCTAATTCTATCTTATCTACCATCTGAATAGCTAATATAGGAGAAAGCCAAATATGTGGATCAGTCACATGATGATGTCCCTCATGCCCATCTTCTTCATGTTCTTCCTCTTTATTTTCTATTGTTATTAATCCTTCTCCTGCAGTTACTATATTAGTATTTTTTCCGTTAAGATTAGTTTTAATATTTTCACCCCAGCTTTCTAACCCTCCACCATTTAAAATGAGTAGGTCACTATTCTCAATACTTGCAATATCACGAGCTGTTGGTTCATATTCGTGTGGTTCAGCTCCTGCGGGAGTTATATTTGAAACTATTGCCTTATCACCTGTAATCTGAGAGGTAAAGAAATATAGAGGATAGAAACTTGTCACAATTTTAACTCTATCGTTTGAAACTACATTCTCTTTTTTATTACTAAACAAAACAAAAGAACCAATTATTAATACAACTAATATTGATAAACCTATAATATATTTTTTATTCATAAAATCTTATTAAACTTATAATAAAAACAGACCTTTGTACTTGTTAATGATTTGCATTTATGATTATATACTATAAAAATTCTAATTGCAAATAGTTAACATCTAGTATATTATATAAGTATTATGATAAAAGATTTTAGCTTTATTCTTAAAGATAAGGGATTTAAAGTAACTCAAACCCGCCAAGATATACTCGGTATTTTTTCAAATGACTGTAAGCCAATAAATGCAGAATATATATATAAAATACTTAAGAATAAGGGAGTAAACTTAGTTACTATATATAGAACCCTCCTCTCTTTTGAAAAGGCAGGAATTCTTAAACGTGTTGATTTACACCAAGAATCTGTTTATTATGAACTTGTAGATGACCATCACCACCACCATATTATTTGTTTACATTGTAAAAAGGTTTATAATTTTGATGGGTGTAAAGAAGATTCAGATTCTCTTATTTCAAAAGCATTGAAACAGAATAAAGATTTTGATTCTATATCTCATCATTCATTTGATTTATTCGGAATTTGTAAAAAGTGTTCAAAAAATGAAAAATAAAAACACGTACAGCATTATAGGTAGTATAATTATCACCACAGGATTAATAACCTTTGGTATTTATGCGACAAAATGTCATGGAGCAGAATGTAAGGCTGAAAATATTCCAGTAAAGGTAGAACGAGTAACTTCCAAGATGAATCCAGAAGTTATTAATAAACAGGTAGAAGATAATGAGATCGTTCTTCTTGATGTTCGAGAAGATTCTGAATGGAATGAGGGTCATATTAAAGGAGCACAGCACATTACACTAGGAAATTTAAATATTGAAACTATAAAAGATTTACCAAAAGACATCCCAATCTATACATATTGCCGATCTGGAAGAAGAGCTGGTGAAGCAGAAATCAAATTGAAAGAATTAGGCTTAAATAATGTAGAAAAACTCGGAGGAATAATAGAGTGGCAAGAAAAAAGAGGAATTCTTGTTACTAATTAGTTTAAATACAATAAATACAACCCCTCTCAAGAGGGTGACTCTCCCAAAATCTAACCTTTTAGCGAATAACTTTATAGGGTCTAATCTTGTTGTATATTATTTAATATTTTACTAATTAAAATATCTGATTCTGATAATGAGAACATATGTCCCATGTTTTCTATAACCTCAAGTTTTGAATTTGGAATATTTTTATTTAAATATTGTGCATGTTCTATTGGAAAACAAATATCTTTTCCTCCATAGATAATTAAGGTTGGAGTATTTATATTTTTAATAGTTTCTATCCTATCTTTCGAATTAGCCACAGCTAACCCATGATTAAATGGAGAAAATTTATTTTTGTTTCTATTATTTGATAGAGTTATTAATCTAATCAATTCATCTAAATCTTCTTTGGATAATTCATGTCCAAAAAAGATCTTCCACCCCTCTATCTGGCTATTTATAAATCCTTCATCATCCTTAGGAGGATTATTTTTACTATTTTCTATATAATCAGTAAATTTCTGGCTTGGATAAGGTAATTCATATTTATTATTAAAATTTCCCATAGTCGCATCCATATATGGTCTTTGATCAGCAGTAGTTGAAATTAAGGTTAGTGTTTCAACTCTATTAGAATAATTTATTTCTAATAATTGTCCAATATATCCACCCATAGATATACCAACAATATGAGCTTTTGGTATATTATATCCATCTAAAATACATATAACATCTTCTGTTAAATTATCTAATGTATATGAATTTTCTTTAAAATCTACAACAGAAGAAAAACCAGTATCTCTATGATCGTATCTAATTACAAAAAATCCAGAATCTGCCAACTTTTTACAAAAAGAATCATACCAAAATACACTTTGATTCATTGCTCCCATTATCAAAATAATTGCTGGATTATTTTTATTACCAATTGATTCTGTAAATATCTCTAATCCGTCTTTTGTTTTTATATATTGAAAATTTTGAATATTTTTTCTACTAGATAACCAATTTGTAAAGAAAAGAATGGCTATTAGTAATGCTGGCCCAGAAATAGATACATACCAACTAAAGTGACGATCAAGTCCAACCATATAGACATAATACATAGCAAAAAAGAAAAATATTATAGTACCAACCAAATCTCTTTTCCAAGAGATAATCGTTCCTAATAAAACTATAAATGGAATAATCAAGTGAGTAATGACAACTAAAATGGTTTGCCAACCATTGAATTCAGCAAAACCGTCCAAAGAAAATAAACACAAAAATAAAACAAAAATTATCGATAAAACTCTTGGGATCCAATGTAAAAGTCTACTTTTCATAAGTTTATTATATCAAAACTTACCAATAAAACACTCGACCCTTTCAGGACACCTAGTAATCCCGACCTCTAGAGATTAGAACTTTTGAATTTTTGATTTTTAAGTTGATAATAAAGAATATTATCGAATTTTGAACCTAAAAGGTCTAGAACCAGATTTTTGATGAATCTAGAAAAACCTATACCTTACCGGTCTATTCTTTAGTCGCTGACTGCTGGGTGCCTACAGAGATTCGAACTCTGACTGAGGGTTCCACAAACCCTAGTGCTAACCATTACACTATAGGCACCATATGTAAGTCCTATTTATAATCAGGACCTTCTTCTGTTATACCAGATTTATGGTTCGCAAGTCTAGCTAATGCATAAAGTAAACTTGATAGACGATTTAAATATGCTTTAGTTCTGTCACTGACTTCTACCATTTTTTCTAGATCAACATCAATTATTCTCCTCTCGGCTCTGCGAGCAACAGTACGAGCAAAATCAAACAATGATGCCAGTTCTGTTCCTCCGGAAATAAAAAAATGTTTTATTGGTGGAAGTTCTTTTTCGATAAGAGAAATTATTTCTTCAGCTTCTTCTAATTTATTTTTATCAATCGACATCGAAGCACCAGCTAACTCTGCTTGAACGATGAAAAGATTTTTTTGAATATCATTAACAATTTCTTCCACCTTTGTTCCATTTGTTAATGTTATTTTTTTATCTTCTGCTTTTACTTTGCAAATTCCAAGAAAAGAATTGATCTCATCTAAAGATCCTAAGGCTTCAGCTATCTTTGAACTTTTAGAAATCCTTTGGTCACATCCAAAAGTTTTTGTTGTACCATCATCACCTTTTCCTGTGTATAGCATATATATAATATAGCAATTTTTTTAAAAAAAGTCGTCAAGGTGAAATAAAAGATTTTTATTATTGTAATAGTATATACAGGTCGAAAATTTAGAAACATAGTTTTAGTTAGCCTCGTGCCATTATTAGTAATACCTTTAAAAAAATGAGACGTATAAAAAAAAGAAAAATTTTTATCCCGCTAGTGATGGCTTCTTTAGTCACAACGCTAGGGGTAGGCCCGGTAAGTTTTACAAATACTGCTCGAGCAGACACATCGTCAGGTAATATATCGAGTGCAAATAATTCTACCGGTAATAGGTATGGCTTTGGAAAAGGAAAAGGGCAAGGAGCAAGTGGAGTGGTTACTGCGATTTCAGGTCCAATGCTAACGATAACAGGCAAACACAATGTTATATACGTTGTAGATGCTTCTGATGCAACTCTTTTGAAATCTTCCGTTCTTACATCAAGAAACGGAGTAGCTATTCCAGGTGTTCCTGTTGCTATCGCGCTTTCTGATATAAAAGTTGGTGACATTGTAAAAGTTAGAGGCGTAATAAGTGAAACATCAATAAAAGCGGTAGTAGAAAATAGCAAAAATAATTTAGCTAAAACAAAAATTGCAAAGAACGAGATAAAAGACAAACTTTTCTATGTTGATATGGTGTAAAAATATAATAAAATTTAATAAGATAACAAATGCTGACATGTTTAGCATTAGTTGAATATTCAACTAAAAAACCCATATTTTATGGGTTTTTTTATAGAAATACAATATCCCTTGTTATAAAGCGATATTAAGTATATAAATAATACGCTATGTATCATGGGAAAAAAGAGATAACAGATGAAGACATCGCAATTCTTGTACAACAAGGAGACAAGGAAAAATTTGGTTTATTGATAGAACGTTATAATGATAAATTGTCTCGTTACGGAAGAAAATTTCTTTCTCGCAAAGAAAATATTGATGACATTGTGCAAGATATTTTTATAAATACTTATCAAAGTATACAAAACTATGATCCTTCTTTTAAATTTTCATCTTGGATCTACAGAATCGCACATAACGCTTTTATAAATGGATTAAAAAAACAATTTTTCAATCCAATAAATTATTTTGATTTTGATACATTAATTTCTCATCAAGTTTATGAAGACCCAGAGGAAAGAGAGCGCGAAACAAAAGAATTAAAAAAAATAATTGATTCATGTTTAGACACGTTAGAACCAAAATACAAAGAAGTTATTATTCTGCACTATATTGAAGATTTTAGTTATAAAGAGATTTCTGATATTCTCAAAATTCCTACTGGAACCGTTGGCGTAAGAATTAAAAGAGGTAAAGAATCATTAAAAAAAGCTTATAACAATATAGAAGAAAAAAATGGAAAACGATAAGGGATATCAACAAAAAGAAATCACAAAAGAACTGTTTCAAAGGATAGAAAAAGAGGGTTTGAAACAAAAATCAAAAACTTATTTTAAACTAAGGATCGTTTTTCTTGTTTTAATAATAATCGCTATTTTTATAATTTCGATTTTTTTATGTAGTTTTGTTTTATTCAGCCTAAGAGCAAGCGACCAAATATCACTAATTGGGCTTGGAGGACATGGAACTGTTTTATTTTTTAAATTATTTCCTTGGGGATTATTTTTACTTAATTCTGCTTTAATAATCTGGGCTGGACTTATGATTCGTTCTTTTCGTTTTGGTTATAAAACACCAATACTTTATCTTGGACTTGGAACTGTTTTTGTAATGACAATATGTGGAGTAATAATAGACCAGGGAACTTCATTGCAATATAATATTTGGCACGACACACATGACAATCCAATTTTTATTGGAAGCATCTATGAAAAAGTTAGAACACGTCCTGATCTTGATGAAAAAATATTTAGAGGAATAATTCTTGATATACAACAAAATTCCCTTTTGGTTGCTATCGAACCAAAAATAGAAGAAGACGAGATATTAAATTATCGAGTTGTGTTAGAAAATATAAAACCTAAAACTTTTCAAATTGGTGACAGTATATACATAGAAGGAATCATAATAAATAATGAAATAAAAGCGCGGGCAATTGTAAAATCATTCCCACATCCTTATTTTCCAAAAGAATAGTGCCCAGGGGGAGATTTGAACTCCCATGCCCTTGCGGGCGCTACCACCTCAAGGTAGTACGTCTACCAGTTTCGCCACCTGGGCTCTTTTCGAACTTTTTTATATTATCATATTTCACAAAAAGAAAAACCCACAATTGTGGGTTTTTCTTTTTTATTATTCTTCTTTTTTTTCTTCTTCAACTGAATCTTCCTCCACTGAATTTGCAAATGAACGCAATTTTCTTCTTACATCTTTTACGGCTTTATTTCTAACATAATACAACTTTGCTCTGCGAGCACGTGATTTTTTAATTACTTCAATTTTATCTATAGATGGAGAGAAAAGTGGAAATATTCTTTCTACACCAACACCAGAAGCAACTCTTCTGACTGTAAAAGTGGCACCAATTTCTTTACCGTGCTTTTTAGCCAAAACCAAACCTTCAAATGCCTGAAGTCTTTGTTTTCCTTTTTCGTCCAAAATCTTAGACCATACACGAATGGTATCACCTGCGTGAAAATCTATTTTGCTACGAGCCTCTGTGTCCACTGGACTTAATTTTGTTTTACTTACTAACATAATGAAAACACTTTAGCATAAATTTTTTTTTATAGCAAATACTAAATTTTATCGTTTGACTTGCAATAATAATAATGATATTTTAAAAGAAAAACGCTCTATGACAAAAGAATACGTAGAAAATACCAACGAAATGAAGGTCTTGTTTAAAGAAAGCATAGACCCTGGAATTCTAACGATCCTGATGGGAAGTTTTTTTAAAAATCTTATTAAAAGGATTGTTCCTCCTGTTTTTTTAGATCCAGAAGACATAATAGCTAAAAACTATTTTGATTTTTCTCAAAAAATGATGGGGGTTTTAACACCTTGTACTTTAAACAAAAAACATTCTGCCTTTATAACTTTGAATCATGGAAATGGAAAAATAACCGAGATTCAATGTAAAATTTTGGAAGTGCACATTACAAAAATTGTAATAGAACAGTATCATTCTATTACTTTTGTAACGCCAAGAAAAAAAGAATTTCAAAAAGATTATGGTACGTTACGGAGAGAAATTTATTTTTCAACACCGACTTATTACATTTCAGAGGTAAAAGTACTTTTTGGCAGAGAACCTCAGTATAATTTTTGTAATGAGGAATTCAATGAGGAGGAAGATGAAATAGCATAAAAACGAGGACGCCCTAGGACGTCCTTTTTTTGTATTTTATTTACACCAACATTTTTACTAAGAACTTTTACGATCTAGTATTTTTTCGAATTCTTTTGGTATGGGTGATTCTACTTTAAGAGTTTCACCTTTTAAATTTTTGAATTCTATTGATTTTGCATGAAGTGCCATTCTAGAAAGATTTTTAGGACAAAAACCTTTTAGATCATAAAGCGAGTCACAAACAATTGGATGGTTTAAGTATTTCATATGCACACGAATTTGATGAGTTCGTCCTGTTTTAGGTTTCACTTCTAAATAAGTAAAAGGTTTTGAAGTTGAAAACCTTTTTAAAACTTTATATTCAGTAATAGCATCGCGAAGCTCCCCTCTTGCGCCACGTCCAGCAAGTCGGCGTCTAAAATCGCTTGGACTTCTACCAATAGGTTTATTTATTATCCCGTGATCATTTTTTACAGAACCAGAAACAATAGCATTGTAGATTTTTTTTATTTCTCTATTTTGAAATTGTTTTTTTAGAAATAAAAAACTTTTTTGATTTTTTGCCAAAACAAGTACGCCAGAAGTTTCCCTGTCTAATCGATGTACGATTCCAGGTTTTTTAATTTCTTTTCCATCAACAAAAATGGGTTCACCAACATTTTTTACTTTTGGATATTTCTTCAAAAACCAATCAACAATCGTTTTATCATTGCTTCTACCATCTGCATGCACAGAAATACCAGATGGTTTATCTATTGCTAAGATGTCTTTATCTTCATAGAGTATTTTTATTTTCATTGGTTACAAATATTTTTCTGCTGAAAAATTTCTCAACCCGCTCCTCGCGCCGTCGCGCTGCGGACTCACAAAACTTTCAGTTCTGTGCCCTCGGTAGGAATCGAACCTACATCAAAGCCTTAGAAGAGCTCTGTTCTATCCATTGAACTACGAGGGCATATAAATGCCTTTGTGCGCGGTGAGGGACTCGAACCCCCGACCTTCCCGGTGTAAACGGGTTGCTCTACCAACTGAGCTAACCGCGCATTCAATATTTACTTAGCAAAGCGTATAAAATCTAAATTAACATTTTTAAAGCGAAGGGTCAACAACAGGTGCAGGTGAATTTAATATTTCATTTGACTTTTGTTCTCTTTCTGAAAAGTATTCCAACACTCTATTTATTTTTTCTTTTTTCTCTTTTTCAATTTTTCCGCTTATATTTTGATATGTAACTTCGCTCTCAACACTTGTTTGCTTATAAAGATTAAAGGAAAAAATAAAAACGGCTATTATTATTATAAAAAACAAAACAATTAAAATATTCCAGTATATATCTGGACTAATTTTGAAATTTTGATTTTCATAATTCTTCTTAAATTTTGGAAATTTTATTTTCATTTTTTATATAAAGCTTACTAATTTAATTTTAAATAAAGCTTCCCACTTGTCTGTATTATCTTTACTTTTTACGGTATTTTTATCAATATCACTATATATATCAGAAGAAATAAACTCTAATTCATAAGAAGAATTTTCTAACAATGTGATAAAACGGTATATATTTTCAAAATCACCAGAGCTTTTTATTTCTAAGACCAAACTATTATCAGTTTCATTAATACTTATTGAACTTACCTCTGTTTTGACTTCTACGCTTTTTGCTAAATATTCAATATTATTTAAAAATGGAACAACGTTTGAACTTTGAACAAAGTGTGTTTCAAAAAGTGCTTTTTCTGTTTGTATCGAGTTGAAATAATTATTTAAAATTCTAACTTCATTTCTTTTTATTATCTCTTTCTGCAAATCAATTTCTGACTGTTGCGTGACTTCAACATTATTTCTTATTTCATAAAAAATAAAATAAAAAATACCACATGAAATTAGCAGAAATAAAACAGAAATTATTAATGGAGTTTTTTTAAATTTATTTTGCATATTATATAGCCACTAAGTTTAAAGTAAATTGTATATCACTACCTTTAACAAAGTTTGAAATTGGTAAATCTATGCTTTTAAAAGCACCTGAATTTTCAAACGCCTTACGAAACAAAAGTAGTTGCTGTCGGCTTGACGCAATGCCACTTACTGTAACAACTCGACCTTTAAATTTATCATTTTCATAAAAAATTCTTGTTATTTTTATTCCCGTTTCTTGCTTAAGAAGAACTTCATTTATTATATTTTGTGAAAAAACATATTTATTACTTATTGCTTTTTCGATTACACTTAAACGCGTATTCAAATCTTTAATTGCAACTTGAGCCTGTTTATCAATTTCTGGCATAACTTCACTTTTTTGTGCTTCTAATTTTTTATTTACGGAATTTTTCTTTTCAAGAGAACTTATATAAGCAGGCATTATAGAAACAGAGGAGATAAGAATAGAAAAACTAAGAACTACAAAAAATACAGACAAAAGACGAAAATAGAAATCTATTTTTATCTTTTTTTTCTCTTCAATTGGAATTAAATTAATCATGTTCAAAATTCCCTAAAGCAAGACCTATAGCAGCCGCATAAGTAAGAGATTGGTCAAATTTAATCTCTGGAATATATTTATTATTATTATTTATATTAACCCAAACATTTGCTATTTCAATAGTATTTTTAGTGCTTACTGCAAAATAATCTGATAATCCTATTAAGTTTGAATCACCACCACACATTATTATTTTTTTTATTGGTGGTCTATCCTTACCTCCCTCTTTGTGAGTGTGCCAATACACAAAATGTTTAACAACTTCATCACGAAGAATCGAAATACTATTTAATAAAACAGAAAACATTTCTTTGTTTTCGGTATTACGTTCCAAACCATACTTCTTCTTCATTTTTTCTGCTTCCTCAAAAGTTACTTTGAAGTTTTTCTGTATCATTTTTGTAAGCAATGATCCTCCAACATCCAGAGTTGAAGTAAACATTACAATACCGCGAGAAACAATAAAAATGCCTGCTCGTTTTTCACCAAAATCAACAATCATGTAAGTCTCTTTGTCTTCTTTTTTTATTACAGCTCGCGCAATAGCTTGTGCTTCAAGTTCAAATGAACGAACATTAATCATTGAATTTTTAAATACAGACAAATACCCTTCTACTATATTTTTAGGTATTGCCGAAACTTGAAGATCAAAACCTTTTTCGTCTTCACTTAAAATTTCATAGTCAAAAATAGCATCTTGAGCTGATATAGGTATATATTCTTCTAAAGAGAGTTCGATACTGTCCCTAATATTTAGAAGTCCAGCTTTTTCAAGCCTAAGTTCAAAAAGGTAAACTTGTTCTTCTGGTAATGAAACTCTTACAGACTTTATTTTGTCTTCTTTTCTTAATGAAGATAAAATCTCTTCCATTTTTCTGAGGTCTTTTATTTTTCCAGACTCTATTGTACCAGCAGGAATTTTTCGTTCTCCATGTTTACCTAATTTAATACCATGATTGGTTTGTATAAGCTCGATAAATTTTATAGATTCGTCAGAAATATCTAAACCAAAAGAAGGCACCGTGAGAAGTTTTGGTGTAGGGAAAAAAAGATGAAAAAAATTCTTAAACATACAAACTTATTATATAATATTCCTTTCTTTCTTGCTAATATTATTTAGCTTTTGTTCCTGGCGGAACATCTTTTTCTGGAACAACTAAAGAAAAAAGTCCATTAGAATCAGAAAGAGCACAAATCATACCCTGACTTTCTATACCTCGTATAATTCTTGGCTCCAAATTAGAAACAAAAAAACATTTTTTACCTATCAAAACATTAATGTCTGGATAATACAGAGCTATTCCAGAAACAATCTGTCTTGGTTTTTCTTCTCCCAAATTAACCGACAATTTTAAAAGTTTATCTGTATCTGGAATTTTTTCCGCAGAAAGAATTTCCCCGACAGTTAATTCTATTTTTTTAAAATCTTCAATGTTTATCATTTTTGTCCAAAAATCTTTGTAATATCAATGCTGCTGCAGAATCGTCGACCTTTTTATTTTCTACTTTTCTAATTTTTCTTGCATTATTTTTTACTTTTCCTTCGTGCCCTCGAGCCTCTACAGAAGTTAAAAATTCTTTTTGCTTATGGATTCTTAATTTAAATTTATTAAAAAGTTTTTCAATAAAAATTTCTATATCTTTTGAGATAATATTTGGTTTACCTTTAAAATCTGTGGATTCCCCTATTACAATTTCTTCTATCTTTTCTTTTTCTATTAAATCACTAATTTTTTCAAAAACTTCTTTGTTATTTAACAAAATATTTCTTGGAAAAGCAATACGCCCCTGTTCGTCTGATATGGCAATACCAATCCTTTTTGAGCCATAATCTATACCTAAAAATTTCATATTTGCATATTATCACAAAAAATAGTTTTATGATATAATAAAGTTATGCAAAATTTAGCAGGAAACAATTTAATATTTTTATTAATAATGATTTTCTGGGTTATTCCTTGGAAGGGTTATGCACTTTGGACAACTGTTAAGAACAACAACAAAATCTGGTTTATTGTTCTTTTAATAGTTAATACTTTTGGATTACTAGAAGTGATATATGTTTTCGGAGTAGCAAAGAAGAAATGGTCTGATGTAGGAAGAGCATTTAAAAGACTTCTTTCTTTTAAACCTAAAAAATAGAAATTAAAATGCCCCGCATGTCGGGGTATTTTAATTTACAGCCCTTGAAAAAAAGCTAAAAATAAAGTAGTGTTTGATATACGGAGGCGTCGCACCCCTAGGGGGCCCCTTCGGGGTAGTGGTTTAGTAAAAACACATAATCTCATATGAATTATAGTGTATATATACTAAAAAGTAATGTTCGAGAAAAATTAAAGATAATAAAGGAGGCGTCGCATAGTGGTTTAGTGCACCGGTCTTGAAAACCGGAGTGTCGCAAGGCACCGTGAGTTCGAATCTCACCGCCTCCGCAAAGGTTTTCGCGAAGCAAAAGCTTTGCGGAGGCGAGAAAGCCAACTGCTTGGCTTTCGTGTGAGATGAGAACGACGGAATATCATTTTTTCAGTAGAAAAAATGTATGAGTCGGTGACCAGACAAATTTTTTGTGTCGACAAAAAATTTAGTCGAGGGAGAAAAACGTACTCGTGTTCTCACCGCCTCCACAAAGCCGTGCTGGCACTAGATGTAATCTATTTCTACAATATCGTATATAATACATTCATGAGATTTAATTTCTTTGAAGAATACCCGACTTTTGAAAATCTAGAAAAAGCTAAATTAATTGATTTTAAATCAACTATTTTTCTTACTGCAAATTCTTTTAATGAATACAAAGAAAATAAAAAATTACTTACCTCAATTAATTCAAATATCTCTACTGCATATTGGCCAATAATTCCAAATTCATATTGGATTTCTCCATTTTCTAACACGAAAGATTTACAAAATTTTATAAAAGAAATTTTTTCAATTAATGAACCTCTTACTGTATTAATAGATCTTGAACTTCCTCTAATGAAACATAAAGAATTATATTTCAAAAACTTTTTCTCTTTTTGGAAGAATAAAAAGATTATAAAAAAATTCTTTCAAGAAGCACTAAGTCACAATATAAATATTGTGACAGCAGAATACCCACCATTCTTTATTGGTATTAATTTAATATATCGTCTGCTTGGTATTTCTTTTAATGTTAAAAAATATAAACATACACAATGTATTATGTATTACACAAGCATGATCTCTAATAAATTAAAATTAAAATTAATAAGAAATGAAATTACTAAAGTAAGAAAACTTAACCCAAATTTACAGCTTGGCTTAGGAACTATTGCAGTAGGAGTACTTGGGGATGAGCCAATTCTTTCTATTGAGTCACTTAAAAATGATATAGATTTTATGAAAGTGAATAATATTAAAACAGGAATTATATTTAGACTCGGGGGTCTAAACGAAAATTATATAAAATTATTAAATAATAAATAATTTTTCGTGCGAGATACTATTAAAATTTGCATCTATTATAGATAACACTCTTTCTTGCCTTTCTAAATAAGAAGCAGTTTGATATAATCAAGTTATGGAAAAAGGAGAAAAAATTGAATGGTCTATGCTTGAATACGAAGAGAAAGAAAGAAACATAGACTGGTTCTGGGCTCTTGGTGTTATTATTGTGGCAAGTGCTGCTGCTTCAATTATTTTTAAAAATTATTTTTTTGCAGCATTGTTAGTAATAGGTGGAGTAATGCTTGGATATTTTGCAGTAAAAAAACCAGAGGTAATTTCTTACGAATTAAATGAGGACGGTTTGAAAATCCATAATATTCTCTACCCTTTTGAAGATATAAAATGTTTTTGGGTACAAAAAGAAACAAAACCAACTCTTTTTGTAAAAACTAAAAGAGTAATTATGCCAATAATTTCGATACCGATAGAACTTTCTTCTGCAAATAAAATTCATGATGTAATGCTAAAAAATAATATTGTTGAAGAAGAAATGAAGGAACATTTCTCAAATAAAATAATGGAAGTTCTAGGTTTTTAATTCTATTTTGATTTTTTAACAAAAACTGTTAATCTAAAATATGCAACATATTGTTGCAATCCTCTCGTCGTTCAATGGATAGGACGTAACTTTGCGGAAGTTATGATGCAGGTTCGATTCCTGCCGAGAGGACAAGGTGCTTTGTTACATGCTATTATTTATCCTATGTCGTACGAAAAAACTGACAAAGAGTTAATTGATTCATACAAAGATGGGAATGAAGATACTTTCAAGGAACTAATTGAAAGATACTCACCTTCAGTTTTTAACCTTACAGCACGAATAGTAGGAAAAGAGTACGCTTCTGATATTGTTCAAGACATTTTCATAAAAGTTTGGAAAAATTTAAAAAAGTTTGATGTAGAAAAATCCAGTTTTAAAACATGGATTTTTATTATTTCTAAAAATACTTGTTATGATTTTTTGAAAAAAAAGAAAAGTATTTCTTTTTCAAATATAATCACAGAAGACTATATAGATTTCTCAGAAACAATAGAGGACGAAAATCTTCTACCTGACGAAGAAATACAAAAGTTGCAAGACTCTGTTTTGCTAAATAAATTATTAGACGAACTTTCAATAAATTATAAAACTGTCTTAACATTACACTATCAGGAAGAAATGACATTCGAAGAAATAGGAAAAATTTTGGATAAACCTTTAAATACAATAAAAAGCTGGCACTATAGAGCAATTCTAGAATTAAGAAGAAAAATAAAATAATTTGCACCAAAACATACTCATCTATCGTATATATGAGTATGAATAAAGAATTAGCTAAGGCTTTTAAAAAAACCTGCTATATGGCAAATGAAGATTTACCTTTAGTGGTTTGGAAGCGAATAATTAAACAAAAAAAGCATGCCTTAAAAGTAAAACTGGGCATTTTTTCGTTTTTAGGAACGACATCACTAGTTGGTTTTATTTTTATGTTTAAAACGTTATTGTCCGATCTATCACAATCGGGTTTTTATCAGTATTTATCAATGGCCTTTTCAAACAAAGATATTCTTGTCACATACTGGAAGGAATTTGCTTTTTCCATTACTGAATCACTGCCTATGGCAAGCACACTTTATTCCTTAACTCTTATATTCATTTTCTTTTTATGTTTACGTTATGCAATGAAACAAATTATTAAAGGTCAATTAACATCATCATTCTTGCAGGCAAGGCCTGTATAAAAATATGAGAAAAATACACGAAAAAATATTAAAAATATTTGAGTCAAAAATTTTAGTTGGAATTTTGTATGGAGTAGGAATAGTGTTAGTGTTTGCTTTGGTTTTTTCAGCTGGAATGTCAGTTGGTTTTCATAAGGCATCTTTCGGACATGATTGGGGCGATAATTATCAAAGAAATTTTGGTATGATGCAACCACGTTTTGGATTAAATGAAAATAATTTTCCAAATGCCCACGGTGCAAATGGCAAAATAATTAAAATCGAATTGCCAAACATAATAGTACAAGACAGAGATAATACAGAAAAAGTAGTTGTGATAAAAGATGATACTAAAATACAGAAAATGAAATCAGAATTAAAATCAACTGATCTTGCTATTGATGATTTTATAACCGTAATTGGTACACCTAATGATAACGGGCAAATAGAAGCAAAGTTTATACGAGTAATGCCAGAGCCAGATTTATTAAATAATTTAATGAAACAACAAAATGAAGGAAAAATTCAATAAAATAAAACTTTATATAAAAAGTCATAAAAAGTTGAGCATAATAGTTCTCATAGTAATTCTAGCTTTAGGATTTTATGGCTATAAAAAAATATCTGACACTTCTGGTGAAACAAGATATGTAACTGCTGTAGTAGAAAAAGGAACAATTATTTCTTCGATAACTGGCACAGGACAAGTCTCCGCTTCAAATTCAATTGATCTTACAGCAGATGCTACTGGCAAAATAACTTACATTGGTGTATCTGCTGGTGATCAGGTTAAAAAAGGGAAAACTCTTTTTTCAATAGACAGTACTGAAGCACAAAAAGCTGTTCGAGATGCAGAAATTAGTTTAGAGAGTGCAAAGTTGTCATATAAACAAACACAGTTGCAAAATTCAGAAGAAACAATGAACGATGATTTAGAAAAAGCTTATGATGATGGCTTTAATACCCTATCAAACACATTTACAGACTTACAATCAACATTTGACGAACTTGATAGTTTGCTTGGAGAAAGTATTTTATCTCAAAATTCAGCTAGATTAACTGGAACAACTGCACAAGATTATAGAGAAAAGGCTGAAACAGCTTTCTATCAAGCTCAAAAATCTTTCAAGAGTAATAGAGCAACATTTAGATTACTTGATCGCAATTCAGCAACTAGCGAAGATATAGATTCGATAATGAGTGAAACTTACAAAACAACTAAGCTTGCGTCTGAGGCAATAAAAAGTTTACAGAGTTTTGTAAATTACATGGCTGATGATGCTATTAGTTCTTCAGATTATTCGACATATCAAAGTACACTATCATCAGAAGCAAATACAATAAATGGAGACTTGACTGATATTTCTTCCGCTGAATCAACAATAAAAGATAGCAAGGAAGCATTTGAAACTGCAAATATAGAAACACAATCATCCGATATTTCTATTAAGCAAAAAGAAAATGCTCTACAAGACGCAAAAGATGACCTTTCAGATTATTATGTCACTGCACCATTTGATGGAAAAATTTCCAGTGTTGACGTAGAAGTTGGAGATACTTCTTCGGGAACATTGGGAACAATTATTACAGATCAAAGAGTAGCAACTATTTCGTTAAATGAAGTTGATGCAGCAAAAGTTGAACTTGGACAAAAAGCTACAGTTTCATTTGATGCTATTGAAGATTTAACAATAACAGGAGAAGTTGCAGAAATAGATTCTGTTGGAACAGTAAGTTCTGGAGTTGTTACATATGACGTCAAAATAAAATTTGACGCTCAAGACGATCGTGTAAAACCTGGAATGACAGTAAGCGCAACAATTATTACAGATGTAAAACAAGATGTACTTGTTGTTTCAAGCAGTGCATTAAAAACCAAAGGAGACACGTCTTATGTAGAAACATTTGCAAATGCACTATCTGAATCAACAGATGGAACTCAAGGATCTGTGTCTAGTACTGAACCAGAACAAACAACCGTTGAAATCGGAATATCAGACGACACAAGAACTGAAATAACTTCAGGATTAAAAGAGGGAGATATTGTTGTAACAAAAACAATAAAAGGAACAACGTCTTCTTCTAGCACAACAAGTACAAAATCATCTTCTTCATCAACAAAGTCATCCACAGGGTCAATGATGGGAGGAGTAATGGGAGGAGGTCCACCTGACTAAAAATTGAAATTAAAATATATGATTGAAATTAAAAATATAACAAAAATATATAAGACTGGAGATGTAGAATTTACCGCGCTTGACAATGTTTCCTTTAAAATAGATGACGGAGAATTTGTAGCAATAATGGGTCCATCAGGATCAGGAAAATCAACATTAATGCATATACTTGGAGCATTAGATAATCCAACATCGGGCACATATTTTCTTGCTGATAAAGATGTTTCGACACTGTCTGATGATCAATTAGCTGACATAAGAAAAGATGAAATAGGCTTCGTATTCCAATCTTTCAATCTTCTACCGAGAACAACTGTACTAAAAAATGTTATGCTTCCGCTTGTTTATGATGGAATTGAAAGAGGAAAACGAGAAGAAAGAGCAAAAAAATCTCTTATTGCTGCAGGTCTTGATGAAGGGCACTTCACCCATCTTTCAAATCAATTATCGGGAGGACAAATTCAACGTGTTGCAATAGCAAGAGCTTTAGTAAATAATCCTTCCCTTATTTTAGCCGATGAACCAACTGGAAATCTTGACACAAAAACTGGAGAAATAGTTTTAGCAACATTTCAGAAATTAAATAAAGAACTTGGTAGAACAATTGTTCTTATAACTCACGAACAGGATGTAGCAGAACATGCAGATAGAATTTTATTTATTAGAGACGGTCATTTAATTAGTGATAAAAAAGTAAAACATATATGAAAATAAGAGATATATTACATGAAACATATTCTGCTTTATTCACTAACAAAGTTCGCACTGGGCTTACAATGCTTGGAATTATTATTGGTATTGCATCTGTCATAGCAATGACAGCAATAGGGCAAGGAGCACAAAATTCAGTATCTTCACAGATTGAATCAATAGGAGCTAATTTAGTAATGATCACACCCGGAGCACAAAAATCTTTTGGTGGACCTAGCGGTGCAAGAGGTGGCGCACAATCATTAACACTAGAGGATGCAGATGCCATTGAAAATCAAATTTCAAATGTTGATGACTTAGTTCGTGAAGTAAGTACAAGACAACAAGTAGTAGCAACTGGTACTAATACAAATACAAGTATCATGGGAACAGAATCTTCTTATCAAACAGTCAGAAATGTTTCTATTGCTGAAGGTAATTTCATATCAGAACAAAATGTATCAAGCGGATCTAAGGTAGCAGTTCTGGGTCCAACAACAAGAGATGATCTTTTTGGTGAAGATGCTACAGACGTAATTGGACAAAAAATAAGAATTTCTGGATCAGAATATACAATAATAGGAATAACGGAATCAAAAGGTGGATCTGGCTTTAGTAATAGTGATGATATTGTTTATATTCCATATACCACTGCACAAAGATATTTATCTGGAAATAAGTATTTAAGCGAAATAGATGTATCTGCAACAAGCTCTGAGGTTTCATCACAAGTCCAAGAGGATATCACTACTTTGTTGCTCGAACTACATGATATTGAAAATAGCGAAGATGCAGATTTCAGCACAATGAATCAGTCAGACATAATAGAAACAGCATCAAGTGTAACTAGTACATTTACAACATTACTTGCTGCTGTTGCTGGTATTTCCCTTTTAGTTGGGGGTATAGGAATTATGAACATGATGCTAACTACAGTTACAGAACGAACACGTGAAATTGGTTTACGTAAAGCAATTGGTGCAAAAAAAAGAGATATAAATAATCAATTTTTATTTGAGGCTACAATGCTCACATTTATAGGTGGAATTGCCGGAGTAATTTTAGGCTGGCTAATTTCAATAGGAATAGGATATTTCAGTAGTATAGAAGCATCAGTCTCTTTATCTTCTGTTCTTCTTGCTTTCGGTGTTTCTGCAGTAATAGGTATTTTATTTGGTTATTATCCAGCTCATCGTGCGGCAAATTTAAACCCAATCGATGCGCTAAGATATGAATAATTTATTAATAATTTTATTAGAAAAATATGAAAAATAAAAAAACAATATATTTAATAGCTGGTTTTATCATCTTGGCAGTAGTATCTTTCTACGCAGGTAGTAAGCTTTCTGGTTCAAATAATAATGGACCACAAGGACAAGCTGGGGCAAGCTTTGGACCAGGAGGACAAAATCCAAATACTATGGAACAAAAAAACCAGAATGGAAATGGAATGATAAATGGAACAGTTATGGCAAAAGATGAAAATAGTATAACTGTACAATTAAAATCTCCTACACAAAGTAACGATACTGGGAAAAATACAGATTCATCTGGATCAGGATCAAAAATAATTTTTTACACAGGAACAACTACTGTTTCAAAAACAATCGATGGAGCAATTTCTGATATAGAGGTTGGAAAAAATGTAAATATTATTGGTACAACAAATACAGATGGTAGTATAAGCGCTCAAAATATATCTATAAAATCAGAAGATGATATAAAAAATTAACAACCAAATATTATTAGATCAAAAAAACACTTCGAAGACCTTTCCGAGGTGTTTTTTTGTTTTTAAATTAAATGCTATATTGGACTAATGGACAAATACCCAATGAGAATAAATAAATATATAGCATTAAAACAAATCGCGACAAGAAAAGGAGCGGATGAATTAGTAAAAAACAAAAAGGTTTTAATCAATGGCAAACTAGCTGTTTTAGGTAGCAAGGTAAATGAAAATGATGATGTACAAGTTAAAGAAGATAAAAATTTAAAGGCTTACAAATATTATGCTTATAATAAACCAATAGGAATAATTACACATTCGCCACAATATTTTGAAAAAGATATAAAAGAAAAAGTTAAAAGCTTATCCTTACCAAAAGACATATTCCCTATTGGAAGATTGGACAAAGGATCACATGGACTTATGTTGCTTACAAATGATGGACGTATTACAGACAGATTACTGAATCCAAAATATTTTCATGAAAAAGAATATATAGTAAAAACATCAAATAAATTACGTTCTAATTTTAAACAAAAAATTGAAGCTGGAGTAAACATTGAAGGTTATATTACAAAAAAATGCAAAGTAGAAATTATAGATAATTTTACATTTAAAATTGTTCTTACAGAGGGCAAAAAACATCAGATCAGAAGAATGTGCTCTGCATTATTTCAAGAAATATCTGACTTAAAGAGAATAAGAATTATGAATATAGCTCTTGGTAATTTAAAACCAAATGAATCTAGAGAAATAAAAGGAAAAGAATTGGAAACTTTTTTGAAACAAACTTTTGGTTCTATCCAAATTATTTAAATTTGAACCTTTGAGAAAAAATAACTTCCAATTACTAAAAATACAATTGTTAAAATTGCTAGCAAGGAAACATCTCTAGCAAGAGAGAAAAAATGAATATTAGTAAGTAAATTTCTTAATGCATCTACTGTATATGACAATGGATCAAAGGACGCTATCGTACCAAGTGTAGTTGTTCTATCAAGAGGAAAAATTGCTCCTGAAAGAAAAAATAATGGCATAACTAAAAAGTTCATTATCATCTGGAAACCTTGCATATCGTCTAATTTTGAAGCAATAGCAGTACCTAAAGCTGTAAATAATAATGAAGATAAAAACATAATTAATATAGCCAAAGGAACAAGCATCCAAGAAATTGGGTGAAAGCCAACTATTAAAGACAAAAACAAAACAACGGTTCCTTGGAATGTAGCAATTGTAGCTCCTCCCAGAGTTCGCCCTATCATTATATTAAGACGAGAAACAGGGGCGACAAGAGTTTCTTTTAAGAATCCGAATTGTTTATCCCAAATAATTTCCATACCGGCAGATATAGATGTGAAAATTATTGTCATGCTAATAATTCCAGGAACCAAAAATTGTATATAGTTACCTTCCCCTGCTTTAGAAAATACTGGTCCAAAACCAAAACCAAGAGCAAATAAAAAGAAAAGTGGTTGAGCTAAAGAACCAAATACTCTTGATTTAGATCTTAAATATCTTTTAATTTGTCTAAGCCATAAAATAAAAATTACATTCATATTTTTATACTGATTTAACATCAGTTGTGTTTCTCCAGACCTTGCGATGAGAACGCATTGCATCTATTTTATTTGCCTCATCTTTACGAATATCATTACCTGTTAATTTTAAAAATGCTTCTTCTAACGATTGAGCGCCAGTACTCTTTTTTAATTGATCCACTGTGCCTGAAGTAACAATATTTCCATGATCAATAATAGCAACTCTATTTGCTATATGTTCTACTTCTTCCATATAATGCGTAGTAAAAAAAATTGTAATCTTTTCAGTTTGATTAAGCTTACGTAAATATTCCCACATATGATTACGTGTTTGTGGATCAAGACCTAGTGTAGGTTCATCTAAAAATAAAACTTTTGGACAATGAAGTAAACCACGGGCTATTTCAAGACGTCGTTTCATACCACCAGAAAACTTTTTAACAAAAACATCTTTTCTGTCCCATAATTCTACAAATTCAAGTAATTGTTTGATCCTCTCGCGACGATTCTTTTTTTTCATATGATAAAGAACACCATGCGTTTCCATATTTTCATACGCAGTAAGTTCATCATCTAAACTAGGGTCCTGAAATACGATTCCAAATGAATTCCTAACATCTCTTTGTTCACTAACTATATTATGTCCATCAAGCATAAGGTTACCAGAAGATGGAGAGAGAACAGTTGTTAGCATTTTAATAGTTGTAGATTTACCAGCTCCATTGGGACCCAAAAAAGCAAAAATTTCACCCTCTTCGATTGAAAAAGAAATATTATTCACTGCTGTGAAGTCTTCAAATTTCTTAGTTAAATTTTGTACTTCAATTATTGCCATATTATTTATCCTCTGCCCATTTTTTTAATTCTCTATAACTTACATCTCCACAAATATATTTTTTTGTTTTTTCATTATAGAAAAATGGAACTCCCCCACAAAAATCTCGATCTATTTCAATTAGACGTTTTTCATTTTCCTTATTATGCCAGACTTCTATAGAATCTATTTTTATTCCTTCTTTTTGTTCAAGACGAATTACCAAATTATGCATTCTAACACAATGTGGACACTCTGTTCCATAAAATTCAAGAAGATGTGACATTTTTTTCAGATTATTTTACTAATCTTGAAAGGCGAGACTTTTTTCTAGCAGCATTGTTCTTTTTTATAATACCCCTTTTTGCCGCCTTATCAATTACCTGAAAAGCAGAGCTTAGTGTTTGTTCAGCCTCTTTCTTGTCTGTTTTTGAAAGTTTCTCAATCTTCTTGATTACATCTTTCATTGTTCTCTTTCTGCGATCGTTTACAGCTTTTTTTCTAGCTGAAACACGGATTGCTTTTTTTGCTGATCTAATTATTGGCATAGGTTAAACATATCAAAAATCTGCAAAAAACGCAAATATGTTATACTAAAAGCATGATTGGTAGCATAAAAGGCAAAATAACGTTTAAAAAAGACAAATTTATCATTGTTGAGACTGGTGGTATTGGTTATAAAATAAACATTTCGCCAGATACATTGTTAAAAATTCAGAAAGTAGACGAAATTTTCTTTTGGACTCATGTACATATAAAAGAAGACGCAGAAGATATTTATGGTTTCTTAGACTATCAAGAATTAGAATTTTTTGAAATGCTTTTGGCAGTATCTGGAATTGGTCCAAGATCAGCACTAACTATTCTTGGCATTGCACAAATAGAAACATTAAAAAAAGCGATTGGAACTGGAGATATTTCTTATTTAACAAAAATATCAGGTATAGGTAAAAAAACTGCGGAAAAAATCGTATTGGAATTAAGAGACAAAATAGGAAAAGAAAACATGGATGGTTCTCTACAAGAAGAACTTGATGCAATGGAAGCATTAAAGACTTTAGGCTATTCACAATCTCAAGCACGTGAAGCATTGAAAAAAATACCTTCCAATATGGACACAAATAAAAAGATTAAAGAAGCGCTAAAAATCTTATCTCATTAAATATTTAAAATTCTAAATAGCCCAATTCCAAGAGCCACTGAAACATTCAGTGATTCTTTTTTGCCATTCATTGGTATTTCAGCAATTACATCACATTTTTTAAGAACTTTTTTATCAAGACCAGACACTTCTGTTCCGACAATAAATGCATTTTTATTCCCTATTTTTATTTTTTTGTAATCAGTAGAATTTTTATCTTGTTCAATAGCAATTATTTTATAATTTTTCTTTTTCAAAATAGACAAAAGAGGAATTATTGATTTTTTATATTCCCAAGGAACATAAATTTCTGCACCAAGAGAAGCTTTTGCAATATCTTTTCTTGCTCTATTGAATTTATCGATTGGGCAAGGAGTATATCCTGTTAAATAAATCTTTGAAATACCTGCAGCTTCAGCTGTTCTAAAAATTGCTCCTACGTTTTGAGCACTTCTTATATCAGGAAGAATTAAAATAGACTCTTTCATAAAAATTATAATGTCTTTAGTTTTTTAATTTTAAATAATTTAAACAATTCAAACCAAAATAAACTTATAAACACAATCAAAACAATAAATCCTATATCCATTATACGTAATGGGGCCATATGAAATAGATTAGAGAAAAATGGCACATAAAGTACGGCTAGCAAACAAAGAATAGCACCAATTAAAATAATAAATAAAATTCTATTTGCTGACATAAGTATTCTATGTAAACTCTTATCCCAAGATAAGTTAATGGCTATAAGCATTAAATTAGAGAAAACTAATGACACAAAAGCAAATGATCTTATTTCTTGCTCACTTCTACCAGTTTTAACAGCGATAAAATACAAAACAAAAGTTGCTATCAATATTGATAATCCTTGAATTACACTAATTCCAATTGTTTTTCTATTAAACATTGGTTCATGCAAATTTCTCGGTGGTCTTTTCATTATATTTTTTTCTTCATTCTCTGATTCAAATGCTATTGAACAAGCAGGGTCAATAATTAATTCCAAAAACGCAACGTGTGCAGGCAATAATACAATTGGAAAATCAAAAATTAAAGGTAATAAAGACATACCAGCGATAGGAACATGAACTGCTAATAAATATCCCATTGATCTTTTTATATTGTCATAAATTCTTCTTCCTAAACGAACAGCGGAAACTATTGAAGAAAAATCATCATTAAGCAAAACAAGGGCTGAGGCTTCTCTTGCAACATCTGTCCCTCTTTCGCCCATAGCCACACCTATATGAGCAGATTTAAGTGCAGGAGCATCGTTTACACCATCACCTGTCATAGCAACAATTTCATTGTTTGCTTTCAAAGCATCAATGATAAGCAATTTTTGCTCAGGCACAACTCTTGCAAAAATATTTACTGATTTTATTTTTTCTTTGAGCTCTAAATGACTCATCTTTGCTAAATCTTCTCCAGTTAAATATTCTTTGTAATTTTTAATACCTATTTTTTCTGCTACAAATTGAGCAGTTCCAGGATAATCTCCTGTAATCATTATCACTCTCATACCAGCTTCATAAGCTTCAGCAACAGCAGTAGGTACTGTTTGACGAACAGGATCAACAAAACCAAGAAGACCAATAAATTCAAAATCAAAATCGTGCTGATTATCTGAAAGAGAGTTGCCAACAACTGCACCTTTTGCAACACCAAGAACACGCAAACCTTTTTCTGACATTTCTTTTACCTTTTTTAAAATTTCTTTTTTCTGTTCATCACTTGAATGACATAATTCTAAAATTGCTTCTGGCGCTCCTTTAGATGCAATAATAAATTCTTTCTTATCTTTTGATTGCCAAACATGAGACAATGCTAATAATTTTTTTGATAAAGGATATTCTTTTGTAAGATCAAAATTATTTTGTAAATCTTTTACTCTTTCAACATGTGTATTGCCAAATTTTTTTAATTCTTTTTCAATAGGATCAAATGGGTCTTTCTGACTAGCTAAAATTCCATATTCTAAAAGAGTTTTAAACTGTTCAGGCATTTCATTTTTGTTAGAAGAAGAATCAATATCGTAAAATAAACCACCAGCATATAAATTAACCAATTCCATTTTATTTAAAGTTAAAGTACCAGTTTTATCCGTGCAAAGAACAGTTGCAGCTCCTAATGTTTCAATAGCAGCTGATCTTCTTGTAAGAACTTTCCTTTTTGAAATTCTCCATGCTCCTAATGTTAAAAAAACTAAAAGTACAACAGGAAATTCTTCTGGAAGAATAGCCATACTTAATGTTATTCCAGCTAGAAAACCACCCATTATATTTCCTTTTACAAAAACATAAAATAAAACAACAATAATACACAAAACTATCCCAACAAGAGCAACAGAGCGAACAATTTTTTTTGTTTCTTTATGTAAAAGCGTATCTTCATCTTTAATTTTCTCAAGACTTTTTCCAATTTTACCAATTTCTGTATTTGGTCCAGTAGAACTTACTCTTGCAACACCACGACCATCTACAACTAAAGTACTTGAAAATACAAAAGGTAAATCATCTCCTCCTGGTCTTGGTTGTTTTTCATCTTTGCTCCATTCTGTTTTTCTTACAGGAATGGATTCACCGGTTAATAAAGATTCATCAACTGAAAGATTTTCACAAGATAAAATTGTCGCATCAGCAGGTATTCTGTCACCTTCGTGAATTATTATTATGTCACCTTTAACAACTTCTTTACCTGCAATTCTTTTTTGTTCTCCATCTCTAAAGACTAAAGCTCTTGGGCTAGATAAATCTTTCAATGCTTCTAACGTCCTCTCAGTCTTTTTTTCCTGGTAGAAAGTTATACCAATAACAACAATTACAGAAAACACAAGCAAAAGAGCATCTCTTATTTCACCTAAGAATAAATAAATTACACCAGCTCCAACTAGCAATAAAAGCATTGGCTCTGACATAATTTTTAATAAAATTATTAAGCTATTCTTCTTTTTTTGTGAAGGGAGTTCATTAAAACCGTCTTTTTTAAGAATCTCATCAGCTTCTATTTGTGAAACACCCTGATACTTAACTGTATTTGTATTATTTTCCATATTAAAATTATATCATACCAATAAAACAAAACTTTTCATAAAAACCTGCTCCGGCTCGGACCACTAAAAAATCCTCCGCAGGGAGGATTTTTCTTTGTTGTATTTGAGAGAATTATATAATCAATTGATGTTTATAGGGTATTATAGAAAGAAAAATGGCCACTCCTTTTTAACAAAGAAATGGTCATTTGTTAGTTAAACCGCTTTAGATTCTCTTTCATGGGCAATTATTTTTTTTCTGTCTAAATAAGCCATATATTTTGCTTTTTGTTTGTCATTCATTGTCATCAATGCTTCAATATCTGTACTCAAAGAATGATGGAATTCATCGTTACAAATATAAAAGCGATACAAAAACAACCTCAAACGACTACAAAAAAACATTTTTACATATGACAATTTATCAGAGATTTCCCAATAAAAATCAGCGGGATGAATTTGCCAATTTGTTTTTTCCATATATATATGTTTTTAAAATTTATACAAATCTTTTTTTAGATTACCTTTTATACAGTACCTTGTCAATAAGTTTAATCCCCATTTCGGACCACTAAAAAATCCTCCGCAGGGAGGATTTTTCTTAACGTGGTCCGCCCTGCAGGAATCGAACCTGCGACCTTCTCCTTAAAAGGGAGCAGCTCTACCAGCTGAGCTAAGGGCGGATTCTCTTAAATTAACATTTTTTTTAAAAAGCTTCAAGTAGAAACTGTTCGAACGCTGATTCTGCATCTATTCCATTGCGTCTAGCTTCAGGTAATAAATATGAAAGTTTAGAAGAAAAATTCTGTAATTCTTCTTCTTTAAACTTACTAAAGTTTCTTTTTAAGATCATATCTTTCACCTTCCAAGAAAGGATTCCGGCCAATTCTTCCATTGCTACATCAAGATCAATTGCTTGTCTAAAATAAATCCAGAGTTTGATTTTATCTTTTGCTTCAAAAGCATTTGCCAAAAGAAAACTATTATATTTTTCTTTTTTATATTTTGGTAATTCAAATATATTTAATTCTGCTCTAGCTTTTTTAAAAGCATCAATAGTTGTCTTGTTTAATTTGCCTTCAGAAAAAATAAATAAATTTTGTGATTCACCAAAAAAAGACAATTTTTCTAAAACAAAATTTTGTATTTCTTCTTTTTCAAATATATTTGTAAAAACAATCACACATTTGGAAAAAAATAAACCACTACCAGAATAAAAACTTTCAATTTGAATAGGATCAAAATTATTTTTATTAACAAAAAAGATCTCCATTTCTTTTTTAAGAGACTCTAAAAAAATTTCATAGTTCTCAATTTTGTTTTTTACGTCATCACCAGCAAAAAGGTATATCATAATTTAAAACTTAACTGATTTTTTGTACTCTTTATATAATTCACCATATTTATTTTCTAAAATTAATTCTTCTTTCTTTAAGAAAATAAACTTAGCTACAATAAATGATATAAGTGTAGAAATAATTACAAAAAGAGCATTCGCTATAAAACTAAAACCTAACATAAGCAAAAATAATCCCCAGTGTGTAGGACTACGAGTAATTTTATAAGGTCCTTTAAGAAAAGTAACTTCATCCTTTTTTAAATTTCTAGAAGTTTTTTGTGCCCAAAAAATTAATACTGTGCCTGCAAGAATAAGAATAGCACCAAAATGTATAGCTATAGAATCTTTAAATATTTTTAATGGAAAAATCAATTCAAAGAAAAAACCTATTAAAAACATAAAAAAATAAAAAAAGTAAGAATGCGTTAAAGTCCAGTGCACTTTATTTTTATATAGATTAGTTTCTGCTTCTTTTTCAATTGTTTTTTGTGCATCTTCCATATAATAATTATACTACAAATAGGCTATTTAGCTTCTACCAAATTATCCCCTGAACCAAAATGAACAGATAATGGAATATCTGTTTCATATTTTAGATATGATCTTTGTAATACTTCTTCCATTGCTTTTTGTATTATTTTCGTTGCTTTTTCAAGCACACTTTCTTCTATTTCATAAACTAATTCATCATGTATCTGTAACACTAAATGTGCTTTATCTAAAAGATCAGCTTTTTCTAAATCTTCTTCCGCAAACCTAATAGCCAATTTTATAATGTCAGCTGCAGTACCCTGTATAGGAGCATTGGTTGCAGTTCGTTCTGCCATATTTTTTAAAAAAGGAATTCTGGAATTTATATTTGGAAAATATCTTCTCCTGCCAAAAAGAGTAAGAGTAAAAGTATTTTTCATTGCAAATTCTTTTACACCATCTAAATAATCTCTTATTCCAGAAAATTGGTTAAAGTAATTATTATAAAATTTTTGAGCTTCCTCACGATTACTACCAAGATTTTTCTGTAAAGCAGAAACACCCATACCATATATTATTCCGAAATTTATTACTTTTGCTTTGCGACGCATTTCACTATCTACTTTTTCTAATGGCACATCAAAAACAAAAGAAGCAACACCAGCGTGAGCATCTTTTTTTTCATGAAATATTTTTGTCATTTTTTTATCTTTTGAAAGAATAGCTGCAACTCTCAATTCTATTTGAGAATAATCAAAAGACGACAATTTATAACCTTTTTGTGGTATAAAGCCACCTCTTATTTTTTTACCAAGTTCAGATCTAATTGGTAGATTTTGCAAATTAGGTTCTTGAGAAGAAAACCTCCCTGTTGAAGTTCCATTTTGTAAAAATTTTGCATGCAGTCTTTCATCTTTTCCTACCATTTTAGGAATAACATCAACATAAGTTGAAAGTAATTTCTGTAATTCTCTATAAGATAAAATTTCTTTTATTATTGGATTTTTTTCTTCAAGTTCTTCCAATATAGAAACCTTAGTAGAAAAAGAACCACTGGCTCCTTTTTTCTTTCCTGATTTCATACCCATTTTACTAAAAAGCACTTCACTCAATTGTTTTGGAGAATTTATATTAAATTCTGATCCAGCCATTTCATATATTTTTTTAGTCAATTTATCCAATTCTTTATGATATTCCACAGATAGGTCACTAAAATATTTTTGATCTATTAAAATACCATGATCTTCCATTTCTTTTACGATTTTTATAATTGGTTTTTCTATCTCTTCAAAAACCTTATCTAGTTTTTGTTCTTTTATTTTCTTTAAAATAAATTCATAGGCAGTTGAAAATGAATCGGTTTTTGCAAAATGTAATATATCTTCTATTGTAGGATTTGTCATCTCTGAATTTATAAGCCACAAACCAATTGATGCTTCTTGTAATTTTTCCTCATTTATTTCTTCTTTATTTTTTGTATCTGCAAATAAACCTGTTACATTCGTCTTACTTTCAGCACCATTCTTTCCAAAAAAATTCTTAACCCTTGTAAGTAAACTACGAAATTCAAATTCAGAGAAAATTTGTTCAATTTTTTTGTAATCTACATTATCCCAAAAAGTTTTTTCTGGAATATTAAAATCAATTGGTGCATCTTTTCTTATTGTAGCTAATGTTTTAGAGAATAATGCTTCTTCCTCGTTATTTTTTATCAATTCAATAACTCTAGGGCTTATGCCAATTTCTGAAAATTCCTTTTCTCCTTTTTTTATTTTTTTATAAATTTCTTCTATCGTGCCAAATTTAACAATCAAACTTGTTGCTGTCTTTTCTCCTATGCCTTTAATACCGATAATATTATCTGAAGGGTCACCACGTAATCCCTTATAATCTGGCAAAAATTTTGGAGAAAAATTAAAACGTTCTAAAACTTTTTCTTCATCATATAAAATAGTATCGTTAATCCCCTTTTTAAGAGTATAAACTTGAACTTTTTTATCCTTTACTAATTGCATTGTATCCATGTCACCAGATGCAATAACTATGTTTATATTTTTTTCTTTTTTTAATTTTTCAACAATTGTTCCTAGTAAGTCATCCGCTTCAAAACCAGGAGAATCATAAATAGGAATATTAAATGCTTCAAAAATTCTTCTTGAAGATTTCAATTGAGAAATTAATGCTTCATCCGCTTTTGCTCTACCTGCTTTATAAGCTTCATATGCTTCATGTCTAAAAGTTTTTTGAGGTAAATCATAACAAGCTACAATATAGTCTGGCTTCAAATCAGAAATTATTTTCATCAGCATACTTGATAATCCATAAAGTGCTCCCGTTGGTTCACCTTTTGATGACAAAAACTCCGGCAATGCATGATAAGCACGATGAATTATTGCGTGAGAATCAAGCAAAACTAGCGTTTTTTTTCCGTTTTTTTCTTTCTCCATTGTGTTAAATTATAACATTTCAAAAGTTTTTTATCTTGAATTTTCTATGTCCTTCTTTAGTATGAGAAATCTCAATTTTGTAATGTTTTTTAGGTAATGCTTTTTTTATATTTTCCGGCCATTCTATAAAAACTAAATTTTTAGGATTTGAAATGACACCTTCAAAGCCTAATTGCAATAACTCTTTTTCATTTTTTAAACGATACGCATCTATATGGATAAAATGTTCAAAAAAAGACGACTCAGAAAAGTTTTTACGAATAGTATTGTTTGGCAGTTCATAATTTTTCATAATGACAAAAGTCGGACTTGCTACTTTTCTTTTAATTCCCAGATTTTTGGCCACAGATTGAGTAAAAGCAGTCTTTCCAGCCCCAAGATCACCAAAAAGACAAACAATAGTTGCTTGATTTTTTATAGGTTTTAATTTAGAAAAAAAATCTTCTGCTATTTCTCTTGTTTCTTCAATATTTTTTGAAATCTTCTGCATTTTTAAATATTAGCATACTCTTTGGTTTAAATTAAAAATAAGCTATACTTTATACTATATGACAGACTTTGATGAAGAAAAACAACAAAAACAATTAGAAGAATTACGCAAGCAAGAAGAAGAACAATTAGTTCAAGTTCTTGCTGAGTCAAAGTATGGCCTACCCTACGTTGATATGTCACGATTAGGAATAGACAATGAGTCATTACGCGCAATATCAGAAAAAGATGCACGCGATCTTAAAGTTGGACCATTCAAGCTTTCTGGAAAAAATATTTACATAGCTATACTTTCACCATCTGAGGACTTACTTTCAAAATTAAAAGAGGAAATGGCAAGAAAAGATCTTACTCCTCTTTTTTATATGGCATCTCATTATAGTGTTAATAAAATTTGGGAAAGATATAAAGAAATATCAATGGCAGAAAGTTCAAAAGTTGGAGGAATAGAAATTTCATCTGAAATTTTAAGAGATACAGCAAAGAACATTGAAAAAATGCAGGATATAGAAAAATTAATAAAAGAAGCAATGGAAGGAAGCCAAACACATAAAGTATCACATATACTTGAAATAATATTAGCTGGTGCTATTTCCATTAAGGCTTCTGATATTCACATAGAAGCTGAAAAAGATATGAGTAGATTACGTTTGCGTTTGGATGGTGTGCTTCAAGATGTAATGTTTTTCGAGCACGATATTTATCATTTACTTAATTCAAGAATAAAATTATTGTCTGGAATGAAATTAACATCTGTTGTTGCACAAGATGGACGTTTTAGTATAGCCGAAGGAGCAGAAGAAATTAGTATCCGTTCATCTATGATTCCTGGAGCATATGGAGAATCTATAGTAATGCGTATTTTGGATCCAAAATCTATTCAAGTAAATTTGGAGGAAATTGGAATCGAACCATTTCTTTTTTCAATAATACAAGAAGAAATAACAAAACCAAATGGTTTAATATTGATTACAGGACCTACAGGATCTGGTAAAACCACTACCCTTTATGCATTTTTAAGAAAAATATATTCAACTGAAATAAAAATAATTACAATTGAAGACCCTATTGAATACCATTTGCCTGGAATTACACAAACACAAACAAATGAAGAAAAGGGTTATACATTCTTAGAAGGATTGCGCTCAGCACTTCGTCAAGATCCTGATGTAGTGATGGTTGGAGAAATACGAGATGCAGAAACAGCAAAAATTGCCATAGAATCAGCCCTCACAGGACATATGGTCTTTTCAACATTGCACACAAATAATGCCGCTGGTGTTATCCCTCGTCTAATAGACTTGGAAGCTAATCCAAAAATAATGGTATCTGCATTATCTCTTTCCATTGCACAACGTCTTGTTAGAAAACTTTGTCAATTTTGTAAAAAAGAAAAAATACCAGATGAAAAAGAAGTTACAACTATGAAAAATGTTATAGACAGTATAAAAGAGGAAGGAAAAGATCTTTCTAAATACAATATAGATCCTAATGCACCATTTAAAATTTATATGCCTGTTGGTTGTGAAAAATGTAACATGACAGGTTTTAAAGGAAGAATAGGTATTTTTGAAGCAATTAAAACAGATGAAGCAATAGAAAAAATAATTCCACAAAATCCTTCTGAGCGTGAAATAAAAAGAATAGCAAAAAATCAAGGAATACTTTCCATGCGACAAGATGGCATGGTAAAAATAATCAACGGTATTACTTCATTTGAAGAAGTTCAAAGTGTTGTTGATTTAACTGAGGAATAAAATAAAAAAGCATTAATCTCCAAACAATCCTTTTCGAGCTAAACCCAAAAAGTAACAAGCTCTTGAAGGATGGCCCCAGAAAACTTAAAAAGTACCAGAACGTCCTACGCAAACCTATATAACCTGTGGCTGATTGCTTAGAGATTAATGCCTTCTTGAAACACCAATTTCTATGTATTGTTGATTATACTATATTCAAAAACAAGCAAATGTTATAATGTGAATATCGTGTTGATAATTAACTTTACTAGAGTATATCACAAAGCAATATAAATGTCAAGTCCCCTGCTTGAAACAATCGATATATAATACAAAATACAAAATGAAAAGCGAAACAAAAAAAACAGAAAATGGTGATGATTCCTTCCTAGATCAAACCCTTCGTCCAACCCATTGGGATGAATATATCGGCCAAAAACATATAAAAGACAACGTAAAAATACTATTACGTGCAGCAGAAGAACGCGGGCATATACCAGAACATATTTTATTTTATGGACCGCCAGGACTTGGAAAAACCACACTGGCACACCTTATAGCACACGAAACAGGAAAACAAATGAAGATCACATCAGGTCCAGCAATTGAAAAAGTTGGTGATTTAGCCTCTATTTTAACAAACCTATCACCTGGGGATATCCTTTTCATAGATGAGATACATAGACTAAATAAAATGGTAGAAGAAATTCTTTATCCAGCTATGGAATCTGGCGTGCTTGATATTATAATCGGCAAAGGTCCATCAGCAAGAACAATTCAATTAGATTTGCCACCATTCACATTGATTGCAGCCACGACAAGAGTAGCACTTGTATCATCACCTTTACGATCACGTTTCTCTGGAGGAGTATTTCGTTTAGAATTTTATTCAAATGAAGAAATTGCTCAAATAATAAAAAGATCTAGTAAACTTCTTGAAACAGAGTTAGAAGAAAATGGATTAAAGGAAATAGCAAAAAGAAGTCGCTTTACACCTAGAACAGCAAATTATTTTTTAAAAAGATGCAGAGATTATGCACAAGTAAATAAAAGAGGGCTTGATAAAGATACAGTAAGCGAAGCTCTTGAAATGCTTTCCATTGATGAAATAGGGTTAAATAAATCTGATAGAAAATTTTTAGAAATTTTAATTAAAAAATTTAATGGAGGACCAGTTGGACTAAAAACAATGGCAGCTGCAATGTCAGAAGAAGAAGCTACTTTAGAAGAAGTAGTAGAACCATATTTAATTCAACTTGGACTTTTAGAAAGAACAGCGAGAGGTAGAGTTGCCACACAAAAAGCATATGAGCATTTAGATATTGAAGTACCAGAAGGATTACAAAAAAAACTTTTATAAAAATATGTCAGGACATAATAAATGGGCACAAATTAAACATAAAAAAGCGATTACAGATTCTAAAAAGAGCAAAATCTTTTCTAAGCTTGTGCGTTATATTGCAGTTGAAGCAAAATTATCAGGAGGAAAAGAATCTCCAGGCTTACGTGCAGCAATAGAAAAAGCAAAAAAAGTTAATATGCCATCAGAAAATATAGAAAGAGCAATAAAAAAAGCATCAGAACCTGGTGCAAGTATGGAATCTATTACTTATGAAACTTATGGGCCAGGAGGAGCTGGAATAATTATAGAAACTCTCACTGATAGTAAAAATAGAACTGCACAAGAAATAAAACATATACTTTCAAAAAATGGTTTTGCTTTGGCTGGAATTGGTTCCGTTGTTTGGTCTTTTGTAAAAGAAAAAACACCTGAGGGTTTAATTTGGAAACCAAATACAACAATTCCTCTTTCTGATACTGATTTAGAATTATTAGAAAAAGTTATTGATGAACTTGAAGAACTAGACGACGTTCAAGATGTTTATACTAACGCTGAATAGTGATAAAATTTAAATATGAGAATTTTAGGAATTGATCCAGGGTATGAAAGATTGGGAGTGGCAGTCCTTGAGAAAAATAAAACAAATAAAGAAGAAGTATTATACTCCGAATGTTTTAAGACAAAGTCCAGTTTAGATTTTTCTGAAAGATTAAAACTAATTGGAGAAGAAATAAAAAGTGTTATAAAAAAATACAAGCCTGAAATTTTATCTATTGAAACACTTTTTCTAAACACAAATCAAAAAACGGTTATGAAAGTTGCAGAAGCACGAGGCGTCGTAATATATGAATGCAAAAATGCAGGTTTAAAAATTTTTGAAGCTTCTCCTCCACAAATAAAAATGGCAACAACAGGATACGGTAGAGCTGACAAAGAACAAATAATTAAAATGGTAAAAATACTTGTTAAAATAGACAATTCTAAAACTTCAGACGATGAATTGGACGCAATTGCTATTGCATTAACTGCACTTGCCCACATTAAATAAAAGTTATCCACATATTTTATTGCTAAGTAGTTTATATTTTGGTACAAAATAGAAAATAATAAATTATTAATTGGTCGTTTTAATAAAATTTAAATAATTCTAATGGATTACGAAGAACAAGAAGACTCGTTAAATGATTCAGGATTCAATCCAAGTGCTGATGATGCACTAGATGAACCTATAGAAGAAGATGAATCATTTGACGACAACGATGGTTTTAAATTCAGTGACGATGAAGAAGAGTTGGAAGAACCAGAAAACATCTAAATAAAAAGTCCCGCGAAATGCGGGACTTTTTATTTACTTTTATTTTTAAATAATTTTTACAAACCTCCTTTTGCCAACTTTATAAATTCCTTTATCTGCTTCAGCCTTAGTATCAGTAATTTTTGCTTCTTTGTTGTCAGAAAGTTTTTTTATTGCTCCTTCTTCAATTAAACGACGGTATTCACTCATAGAACTAACAATTTTATTTATAACTAATGTATTCCCCAAACCATGATCAGCTTTTATTTCTTCCAAATTATCTGGTATCTCTTTTTTTTGAAAAGTTTTAATAAAATTTTCTTCTGCTTCTTTTGCTTTTTTTTCTCCGTGATAAATTTTTACTATTTCATAAGCAAGTTTCATCTTTAAATCACGCGGATTTACTTTGCCTTCTTTTATATCATTATCCATTTTTAATATTTCAGATAAATCTGTATCAGTACATAATTTAAAATATTTTGTTATTAATGAATCATGAACAGCCATCAACTTGCCAAACATATCATTTGATTCATCAACTATTGTTACTATATTGCCCCAAGATGTAGACATCTTACGTCCATCTGTTCCTTCTAACATTTGGCATGTTAATACATCTTGCTCGTTCTGACCATAATGTTTTTGAATTACTCTTCCTGCTTTTAAATTAAAAAGCTGATCAAAACCACCAATTTCTACATCAGCTTTTATAGCAACAGAATCATAACCCTGCATTAATGGATATAAAAATTCACGTAATGACACTTCGTCCCCTTTTTCAATTCTATCTTTAAAATTTCTACGAGCAGACATTTGTTGAACAGAAAAACTTTCAGCTAGTTCAGAAATTTCTTGAAAGTCTAATTTCTTAAGCCATTTACTGTTGTAACAAAATTTAACTTTTTTAAGGTCAATAATTTTACCTACTTGTTTTTTATATGTCTTTAAGTTTTCTTTTATTTGTTCTTTCTTAAGCATTGGGCGTTTTTCCAACTTATCTGAAGGATCACCAACTTGAGCTGTAAAATCACCAACTATAAAGAAGATCTTATGTCCTAAATCTTGAAATTCTCTTAATTTACGCAAAACAATAGCACGTCCAATATGAATTTTTGAACCAGTTGGGTCAAAACCAAGCTTTATTCTAAGTTGTTTACCAGACATAAGCTTTTTCTTTAGATTTTCCTTAACAAAAATATCCTCAACTCCTCTTTCTAATAGATTATTTATTCTCTTTTCGTCAATTATTATATGTGACATCTCCTGGATTATAACACATTTTCTGGTATGATTAACATTATGATTAAAAGACTAAAAAATAAGACATCAAAACATAACAGAAGCTTGTTTTTGATTGGAGCTGGCATATTAATAGTTGGAATTTTAATAATTTGGATTTCCTCTATCAGAATTCCTGATTTTCATTCTTTTGAAGATAGAAAAGTTGTTAGTTCAACAAAAATTTATGATAGAACAGGAGAAATACTTTTATACGACATACATCAAGATGTTAAAAGAACAAATATTGATTTTGATGCAATGGGTTCAAATATAAAAAATGCAACTGTAGCGATAGAAGATGCTGAATTTTATAATCATAGCGGTATAAGAGTTACTTCTATAATAAGAGCGGTAATATCAAATGCATTAAATCTTGGAAAAACTCAAGGAGGATCAACAATAACTCAACAACTTGTAAAAAATACATTACTTACTTCAAAAAAAACAATAGGAAGAAAATTTAAAGAGTGGATACTTGCAATAAAGATAGACAATTCTATGACAAAAGAAAAAATTCTGGAAGCTTATTTAAACGAAGCACCATACGGTGGAACAATTTATGGTATAGAGGAAGCATCTAAAACATATTTTGGAAAAAAAGCACAAGATTTAACATTAGCTGAATCAGCTTACTTAGCTGCTATTCCACAATCTCCTACTTCTCTTTCTCCTTATGGAAAAAACAAAGATAAATTAGAAAATAGAAAAAATTATGTACTTTTAAGAATGCTAGAAAATAAATTTATCTCTCAGGAAGACTACAATAAAGCAAAAACTGAAATCGTAACATTCCTACCTCAAGCGACTGCAAATATAAAAGCTCCACATTTTGTTTTCTTTATAAAAAATTATTTAGAAGAAAAATACGGAGTAGATCTTGTAGAAAATGGTGGACTAAAAGTAACGACTACATTGGATTATAACTTAGAAGCAAAAGCAGAAGAATTTGTTAAGGCTGGAGCATTGGAAAATGAAACAAAATGGAATGGTTCAAATGCTAGTCTTGTAGCAATAGATCCTAAAACTGGACAAATTCTCACAATGGTAGGTTCAAGAGATTATTTCGATAAAAACATAGACGGGAATTTTAATGTTGCAACAGCAAAAAGACAACCGGGTTCATCTTTTAAGCCTTTTATTTACGCTACAGCCTTCAGTAAAGGTTTTACACCAGACACAGTACTGTTTGACTTACCAACAGAGTTCCAAACAACCTGTAGCGCTTATGGTAAGGCTTTAGCTGGCCATAGCCAATCAAGTTGTTATATGCCAGACAATTATGATGGAAAATTTCGTGGCCCAATGACTTTACGAGATGCATTAGGACAATCAATAAACGTTATAGCAGTAAAATTATTTTATCTAGCTGGACTTTCAGACTCCTTAAAAACAGCAGAGGATATGGGAATAAGTACACTTTCAGATATTAGTAGATATGGACTTACTCTTGTAATAGGAGGTGGAGAAGTTTCATTACTTGATATGACATCAGCTTATGGAGTTTTTGCAAATAATGGACAAAGAAATCCATATACAGGAATTCTAAAAGTAGAAACAGAAAAAGGAAAAGTTCTAGAAGAATATAAACAAAATACAAGAGAAGTATTAACTAAGAATGTTGCTCTAACTATTTCAGATGTTTTGTCTGATAATGTTGCACGAACACCAACATTTGGTGCAAATTCTCCATTAGTAATAGCAGGAAGAGATGTTGCAGCAAAAACTGGAACAACAAATAATAATAAAGATGCTTGGACCATGGGATACACACCATCTATCGTTGTTGGTGTATGGGCAGGAAATAATGACAATAAACCAATGAAAAAAGGAGGCTCGGCTGTTGCTGGACCTATTTGGAATAAATTTATGAATGAAGCATTAAAAACTATGCCTAATGAAAAATTCGAAGAACCAAATCTTTATGCTAATCCAGAAACAGTGAAACCAGCATTGAGAGGATTTTGGCAAGGAAATGATAATTTCTTCATAGATAAAATTTCTGGGAAACTCGCTACTGCATTCACACCAAAAGAAACAAAACAAGAAAAAGTAATAACAAATGTTCACACTATATTATATTGGGTAAATAAAAAAGATATATTAGGACCTTCACCATCAAATCCAAGTGATGATCCACAATTTAATCATTGGGAAATACCAATTCAAAACTGGTGGGCTCAAAATAGTTATAAATATGCAATTACAACATTAGCAAGTAAACCAATAGGCACAGATGATATACATACTGAGAATTCAAAACCAAGAATATCAATAGTAGAACCAAATACTTCAACAATATATGCAGAAAATGAAAAAATTCAAGTACAAGTTCAAAACTTTAGCAGTCTACCACTTCAAAAAATTGATATATTTATAAATGACACCTATATAGGAACATCAAAATATCCTTTCATTTTTTCTTTTATTCCTTCTGAACTAAATAATCTAAAAGATTTAAATGAAATAAGAATCATAGCATATGATACTGCTTACAATAATACAGAAATAATTTCTAACTTTAGAGTAAAATAATTATCTTATATTTTTTGGTGCTTTTTTACCTAGCTTTTTTTCTAGTTCAAAAAATATTTGATCTCTCTTCATAAAAATTTCACTTTTGTATATTGGTTTAATATTTAGAAAAAGAGTTCCATTTTTAATTTTAATATCCTCTTTTTTGATTTGTATATTTACAATATCAGAAATAACACTCTGAATATATTCTTTCTTTATTTCTTCAGAGAGTAGAAAGCCATTAAATCTTAATAAAAGATCTTTTATTTCTATCACAATATTATCTATTCATTGGCATTATTAAATAAATAAATGAATTATCAGAAACACCAGAAACAACTAATGGTTTAATTGTTTGATTTAATTTAATAGAAATACTGTCTGAATTTATTGATTGGAGAGAATCAAGAAAATATTTATAATTAAAACCAAGTTCTACATTTTCCCCAGTTAAAGCTCCGTCTAAATGTGTTTTATTTTCTCCAACATCATTATTAGATGAAGACAACTCAAATGTTTTTTCTTTTGGTTTTATTTTTAGATTAACTTGATTAAATTTATCTGAAAAAATATTTGATATTTTAAGAGCATTTAATAAATCTTGTTTGAGAACAATTGCTTCTGTTTTATATTCTTTAGGGATAATTTGACGATAATCAGGAAAGACGCCATTTATAACTCTTGATGTAAGATATATATTTAATGAAGAAAAAGATATTTGATTTTTATTAAAACAAATCTTTATTTCATCATTTACATCACCAAAAATTCTTAAAATTTCTGAAATGTTTTTAAATGGTATTAAAATTCCAGGTATTTCCTCTAAGCCCTTTATCCTTATTTTTTTCTCAGCCAATCTGAATGAATCGGTTGAAACAAAAACTAAATTATCATCATCTGAATATATAAATACGCTTGAGATTTCTGGTTTTATATCAGAAACAGAAGAACTGTAATAAACAGATTTTATACCATCAATAAATTTTTTTGACTCTATTGTGAACGTTTTACCTGAAACAACTGGAATTGTAGGGAAATCGTCGCAAGGTTGTCCTTTTAATTTAATTAAACTCTTTTTTGTCTTAATTAATAAATTTCCATTCTCTTCTTCAAGAATTATTTGTTCATTTTGTGAAATATTAGAAAATATACTAGATAAAACAGATCCTGAAACAGCCATAATACCTTCTTTTTCAACTTTTGATGGTATTTCAACTTCAACACCAAGACTTAAATTTGTAGATCGAAGTTTAAGAGATTTTCCTGAAGCAATTAAAAGTATTGAAGCCAAAACAGGCAATGTTAGATTCTTACCTGTTATTTTTTCAGTTTGAGAAATTGCTTGTTTTATTTTTTCACTGTTGCATTCTATTTTCATATGTTTATATATTATATATATAATTTATTATTACTATTAGTTGTGTGGATAAGTGGATAAGTTATTTTAATATTGATTCTGTTAACTATTTTTAATTAATTATTTTTTTTCTAAGTCTAATAATTTTTTGTATTTTATTTTTCTTTTGAATAATTTTTAAAAAATAATTTTTATTAACATTTTTATTTCTCGTTATCATTTCCATTTCAACTGCTTTTCAACAACTATTTAAACATGATTCTTATTTGTTCTATTTCTTGTAAAAGCTGTGGATCGTTTTTTAAATCATTTTTAATTTTCAAATAAGAATGTATTACCGTAGTGTGATCTTTCCCGCCAAGTTTTTGCCCAATTAAAGGATATGAAACATTGAAGTCTTCTCTTAATAAAAACATTACTATTTGTCTTGCTTTCACTATCTCTTTTCTTCTTGTTTTTTCATAAATTGAAGTTTCTTCTAAGTTATAATAATCCCCTACTATTTTTGCTACATCCTTTACTGAAACATTTTTCTTAGGCTTCATATTATTTTTTAATAATGTTTTGACCTCAGAAATTGAAAGAGTGCTATTTTTCAAGCGATATTGGCATATAATCGTATTTAAGCTACCCTCAAGCTCACGAATGTTACCTCTTATGTTTGATGCAACATATTCAATGATTTCTTGGCCAAGTTCTATATTTTGTTCACGTAATTTTACCTTTAATATAGCTAATCGTGATTCATATTCTGGTTCTGTAACATCTACAATCATTCCAGCTGCAAAACGAGACTTTAATCTGTCAGCTAGCTCTGGAATATAATTTGGGTGTTTATCTGAGGAAAATATTATTTGTTTGTTGTTTTCATAGAAAGTATTGAATGTATGGAATAATTCTTCTTGTATTTTTTCCATCTTTCCTATGAATTGTATATCGTCTATGATTAAAAGATCATATTTACGATATTTTTCCTTAAAAGAATTTGCTTTATTGTTTTGTAATGAATTAATAAAATCTGTAGCAAACTTTTCTAAAGTTAAGTAATGTACTTTTTTATTCTGATATTTTTCTTTTATTGAATTTCCAACAGCTTGTATTAAGTGTGTTTTTCCAAGCCCTGTAGCTCCATAAACAAAGAATGGATTATATTTCGTTCCAGGACTTTCAATAATCGCTTGTGAGGCAGCATAAGCAAGTTCGTTGAATGAACCAACGATAAAAGAATTAAATTGATATCTTGGGTTTAAATTATCTTCAGGGTTAATATAAAGATCTTTTAGTGGTAATTCTTGCTTTATAAAAGAGTCATTTGTCCTTGGTAATTCTTGTTTTATAGCATCTGTCCTTGTAATAACGTATTCAACAGCACGCATACTTTCATAAGTGTCTGCTATTGTTTTAGTTATTAATTTATGATATTTATTTTTTAACCAATCTCTTACAAATTCGTTAGGAACTGCTACATAAATAATACCCGCGTCTTCTTTTAATATAGAAGTGTTTTTAAACCAAGTACTAAAGTTTGCTTTCGAAACACTCCCCTCTATTTCAGCCAAGCAATTTTTCCAAAGTTGTTTTGTGTCCATTTAATGAGATTTCGTTAATTAATAAACATACAGTATTAAAGTGATGTTTGAACATTATACTATAATGTGAAAAAGTTAGAGAAATAAAAACCTTACTAACTATGTTGATAAACTGTTGATAATGTTATATACTACAATTATGTCGCAAACATATCAACCGAATAAAAGAAAAAGAGCAAAGGCACACGGTTTTTTAGTTAGATCTAAGTCAAAAACCGGACAGAAAGTTCTCTTAAGAAGAAGAAGAAAAGGACGAGCGAAACTTTCAGTTTAATATGCTTCCTAAAAAGAATAGGGCTGATAAAAGAACTATCGATAATATATTTAAAGAAGGAAGATTTTTATCTTCTGGCATTTTGAGCTTGAAATATATAACTAATAATACTATTGAAAAGAAAATATCTTTTATTACTCCGAAAAATATTTCAAAAAAAGCGGTAGATAGAAATCTTTTAAGAAGAAGAGGTTATTCTATTTTAGAAAAATATTTAGATAGATTTCCCCGTGGTTTTTGTGGTGCCTTTATTTTTGGGTCTAAAAGTATGGCTATATTTGGGAAAAAAAGAAATAAAAAAGAAAGACAAGACTCTATTGCTCAAATAGATAAAGAGATTTTAGTTATTTTAAACAAGCTACGTATTTAAAATGAAAAAAAAGATTGAAAATATAATAATTTTCTTAATTATTTTCTATCAAAAAACACTTTCTCTTGATACTGGTATCTTAAAACAGATAGGATTAGTTAAAAAACCTGTTTGTGTTTTTTACCCATCTTGTTCTAACTATACAATAGAGGCTATACAAAAATATGGAGTCTTAAAAGGAATTTATCTTGGGGTCTTACGTATTTTGCGATGTCATCCTTGGCAAAAAAATCATTTTGACCCATTAAAATAAGGTTTCTTTTTTATTTTTATTCTATTCTTACTTTTAAGGTAGATTTTTTTAATTTTTTAATATAAGATAAGGTAATGATAACTCATATTTGGGATGTTGCTTTATACAAGCCATTAGTTAACATTTTGGCTTTTATTGTCTCAGTTGTTCCTGGGGGTGACGTTGGTGTAGCTGTTATAATATTAACTCTTATTGTAAAGACTTTTCTATTCCCTCTTTCTCAGCGTTCTATTGATAACCAAGCAAAAATGAATTTGCTTAATCCAGAATTACAAAAAATAAAAAACAGTAAAGCAAGCAAAGAAGAACAAGCACAACAAACATTAGAACTTTATAAAAAACATAAAACAAATCCATTTTCTGGTTGTTTTTTGGTTTTAATACAGATACCAATTATTTTTGCTTTGTATTATGTATTTTTGAAGGGTTTGAAATTTGATAGTAGTTATTTATATTCCTTTACTCCAGTACCACAAAATATTAATATGAACTTTTTGGGAATTTTAGATCTTGGAAGCAAGAGCTTGATTTTAGCAATACTTGCTGGTATTACTCAGTTTTTTCAAGCATATTTTATGCCAAAACCAAGTACACAAAGCGGAGCTAGCTCTTTTCAAGATAGTTTTGCAAAAAGTATGAATGTGCAAATGAAATATGTTTTTCCAATTATAGTTGCATTTATCGCTTATAGTATATCTGGCGCAGTTGCATTGTATTGGGTTACAAATAATTTATTTGCAATAGGTCAACAACTTTATTCAAATAAGAAAAGGAAATTAACACCAATTTCTAAACAATAATATGAACAATACAGATATTCAAAATTTAATAAAGGAATTAATAGAAAAAACTACTGTTCCAGTAAAAGATATTACAATTTCAGAAGAAAATGGGTCAAAAACAACTTGGTTTAGCGTAGAGGTGAATCAACCTCATTTCTTCATTAATCATGGCGGAGAGGCTCTTTTTGCTTTAAATCATTTAGTTAAAAAGATAGTTGAAGCAAGTAATGTCACCGATGATAAAAATACTGAACAAAAAGAGATGAGCTATCCAGCAATATTAGTTGATATTAATGGTTTTCAAAAGAAAAGAATTGAAAATATACATGCTATTGCACATATGATGGCTGAACGCGCTAGATATTTTAAATCAAATATAGAAGTTGATCCAATGACAGCTTTTGAAAGAAGAATTGTTCATGAATTTTTAGCTGAGGCTACTGATTTAAAAACAGAATCAACAGGAGAAGGACTTTCTCGTAGAGTTGTAATTAAATATATAGGAAATCTATAATTTTTAATCCCCTATTTCTAATAGAGAACAAGTTCCCAAAGATAGGAATCTTTCTTATTTATTAAGAGTAAATAATTTTCTTTTTCATCTAAAGATAGTTTTATACCATCAATTTCTTCACCTTTTGAGAAAGAAATAGGATCTGCAAGCAATGTTGTAGTTCCATTTTCTATATTTATTTTCCATATTTCATCGGAAAATGATACTTCCCCCATATACCATGTATCTGGATATTTTATTCCATCAATATATTTTGGCACAGAACAATACAATATAGTATTTGTTTTACTCCAAGTACATTTTTCAGGCAAAGTTTTTATACCTGTTGAAGTTGATTCTCTTGTATCTAAATTATATATTCGCAATGAAAGATCATTACCAGAATACAATATAATCTTTCCGCTTGGACTTGTAAGTGTTGTAAGCCCATTTATATCACTGAGTATTTTTGTCATTTTCTTTGTATTAGGATCGATCGAATACATATAACCAGTTACATTATAAGAAGGTTTTGTTGTAATTGTAATCATTCTGTCATTTGGCCAAAATGATAACCATTCTGTAAAAGGAGAACTAAAAATTTGATTTCTTGTGTTGTTGGAAGTTTTGGCAATAGAACCGATTGCATTGTTGCCACTATTAAAAACATAAAATACAGAAAGTGCATCAGGTGAAACACTTATATCTGTAATATTTTCTGGCAAAAAAGATCCTGATATGTCTCCATTATTTAAAGTATCTCCACCTAATATTTGTTCTGGTAATTTTCCAATATATGTTTCTATTGTTTTGTTGTCATCTTTTAGATATCTCATCACTACAGAGTTTCCTTCGTCTCCAAAATATGATTCATATATTTGTGGAATTACTGTTGTTGTAAATTTCCTCTCTTCTATTTTATCTGCGTAAGTTTGAAAAATATTTCCTGTAGCTCTTTCTACATATCTTATCATTGGTATAAATTCTGTTTGTGGAGGGGTTGGGATTTGTGAACTTTCTTCTGTGCTGGAATTTTCAATAATATTTTCTGTATTATTAACAGGTACTTCTATCTCTTTATATCTTTCTTTTGTAAAAACACCATAGCCAGCCACTGGCATACTTGAAACTTTTGTTAATTTTTCTACTAATGTTCCATCTTCTGACGTTGTATAACCTGAGATATCTGTAGGTGTCCCATTATTTTCTGTTGTGTTTGTTTTATTTTTTCCAAATGGGAAAAATTCAGAAAGAAAATTTGTTCCTGTTGTATTTTCTCCAGTAGTATTTTTTGATGATTTATAAAAACTTAGTAGTGTCCAAGTAACTAAAAACACTGCTATTATTGTGACTAATATTGTTATTATTTTTCTTTTTGACATATTTTTAATTTCCTACGTGCCAATGTTTTGATTCTAATAAATACAAAATTCCATCCTTTTTATACCAGGATCCATTTTTTGTTCCTGATTTTATATAAGAATCCAATTTTGTTTCGAGACGTAAGTCTATGGTTGGACTTTTTATGTGGTGTGTTGTTTTCTGTTTTGATCCACCATGTAACCAACATTCAGTTCCACCAGTTATTGTTATTGTTCCGCAAGAAGTGCATTTTGACTGAATAGTTTTTATTGTACTGAGATTTAATCCACGCAAACTTGTGCAATTTTTTTCTCCAACTTTTGTACACTCTGGGTTATTAGTTTTTACTCCACTTGGTAAAGTGGATGCTTTCCCAGCAATAGCAGACCAATCTGCTCCTGCAGTATATCCGCCATTTGTTCCATATGTATTAGTGCAGTATTTACCATTAATTGGAGATTGTGGAACATTGTCATCTGCAACCATTGATACTTCTGGTAAACTATTTAAGCACACTTTGAGCAAGTCTGGGTTTAGTTCAGACAATATAACGTATGCCCCGAGCCCGAGTAGAAGACCCAATATGGCATTAGTTATCATTTTTTTACCAGACTCTTTGGATGAAACTAAATCACTAGTCATGTATTCTATACCACCAATCACAATCATGACTACAGCCAGGACAGCACAGACTCCCAAAAATAGTTTTATAATAATATTTAAGTAGTTTCCAAATGGGCAAGGATTTTCAGCACTTATTTTTGTATCAATTGTACCCTCTAATCCAGGCAATGGCGCAAGAAGTGTATATGTTGTTTCTGTTTCTTTGTTTGTTTCTTTGTCTGTGTTTATGGTATTTTTGATTGTTTGGGAAGTTTCTGGGTTTGAAGGTGTACAAGAAGTTGCTTGTTCTCCATCTTTAGGTGTTGTAATGCTTACAGAAGTAGTTAGCTTTGGCGTGCCTACTACTGTCGCTGTTACTGTGTATTTTGTTTCTGAGTCTAGTATTTGTCCAGTAAGATACTCTGCGTAATCATCTTTGATAGTAGAAATTTTGTTTCCTTCTGTTAAGTTGATACCATCTTCATATAAATAATCATAAATTTTCGTTCCATTTGCAACATTTGTAGTACTTATTTTAAAACCAAGAGACCATTTTTTCGTAGTCCCATTTTGGTTTATTGAATAACATTGAATTGATATTGTTTGATCTACTGCAAGAACACTAGCTGGTAAAATAATACTGCCACAAAATATTATAAGCAGAAAAAAAATAATTATTTTTTTTGATTTAGAAATTGACATTTAATTGTTTTTCAACACTTTCAAAAAGTGTTTTAGTATTACTAATCATAACTTTTATTATTGCATTTCCTGATTCCTCGTTTGCTAATTTTACTGAAAGAGAATTTTTAGGATTCTGGTTTTGAACTTTTTCTCCATTAATCAACCAATCCCAAGATATATCTGCAGAATTAAAATCTTTCGGGTAAAGAAAATATGGTTCAACTATAATTGTGTCACCGTCTTCTCTATTAATTGAAAATCCATTTTCTAAAATATTTTCCCATTTAATTCCAAGATTCCTGTCTTTCCTATAAAAATTTATTATAGGACTGCCTGGTTTTATTGTAGTTGTGCCTTCTCCTATACTATTTCCAAAAATATCTGAAACATTTACTCCTATAGTATTACTATCTTCTAAAAAACTATTTTTATATATAAAATAATTTCTTCCATATCCAGAAGAATCTTGTTTGCTTTTATTATCCATTTCCCATTTATAATTAAAACCAATTAAATTAGTTGTATTAGGAAAAGCCACAACTTTTATCATTCCTTCTGTTGTGGCCAACGTTTTTCCCTTATAAAACGGAGGAGTATATGTGTTATACGCTTCCCAAAGCATATCAACATTAGTTGATGATATCGTAATTTGTTTATTTATTGTAGAACCATCAAGCGTTTCAATTTTTACTTCAAGAACTGTTTGAAAATCAGAATTTTCCATTCTAAAAGAAAAAGTTTTTTTACCAACTCCTTCAAGTTTTGTTGTTCCATTAACTATCCAAGAAATTCTAGAATTATTTAAATCTGTCGAATATGTTGAAACAGAAGCTTGAACTTCTTCTCCAGCTTTAGGGTATTGGGGACTTATACTAAGTACGATATTACCACTTTTTACTTGTGCATTAACTTGTGATCCAAAAAATAAACAAATTAACGTAAAAAATATAATTAAACCCTTTTTAAACATACTTTTATTATATCATTTATTTTGTAATAGATGCCAGGTTGAAAACTATTCATTTGTTTTCTCAATTTCTTCCTTTTCTTTTTTAATCGACAATATTTGTGACGGGTCTGATGTTATAATCTGATCTTCTGTGTAAGAAGCTATTATTTTTATTGCAACGTGTTTCATTCCCGCAAAGAATATACCTTCCCCTACTCCTGATTCCAAAAGTAAGTATTTTTCTTCATCTGTAAGGTTAAATGTTTTTTGCAACACATCTATGGTTGTTGGTGACTGTTTTAAAAGTATTTGTATTGAGGAGTTAGTTATTATTGGTACACCATAAGTAGACTTCATAAAGTCGGCAGCATCTTGTGTTATAGTTGAAAGTCCAAGATAGTATTTTCTTCCTCTTTTTGCCATAGAATACAAGAAAGAAGCAGTATCTTCAGATTTCATCATCCACCAAGCCTCATCAACTACAAGTAATCGTTTCTTCAAATTTTTTCTTACTGCTGTCCAAATATAGTGCATTACTATATACATAGCTACTGGTTTTAATTCATCTTCCATATCACGGACAGAAAATACTACGAATTTTTTATTAATATCAACATTTGATGGTTTATTTAAGAATGTGGACCAAGATCCTTTTGTATATTTTACCAATCTTTGCATTACAGACTCACTTCCATCCATACCAGCAAGAATCATTTCAAAATCTGAAAGAAGAGGTGGTTCAATATTAGAAAAATCAGAATCTGGGGTTATATCTTTCATTGCATATGTTTCTGAAATTGCTCTATCAACAAGAGAATCTTCTTCTGGTGTTAATCCTCCAAGCATTAGTCTGAATAATCCAACTAAGTTTATTATATTTGAACGTAGAACGTCCTCTGCTGTCTCATCTTCTCTTGGTATTGGAAGATCAAAAGGGTTTATGTGGTGATCAGATGAAAGAGAAATATTAAAATATCTTCCACCTACTACTTCAGTTAAGTATTCATATTCCCTTTCAGGGTCTATAACTATTACATCTACATCAAACATCAATGATCTTAATATTTCTAATTTTGTTGCATAAGATTTTCCAGAACCAGATTTTGCAAAAGTTACAGAGTTGTAATTTTCCAATGAAAATCTATCAAATATTACTAAACTTGAATTGTGTCTGTTAACACCATATAAAATTCCTTTAGTGGAAGTAAGGTCGAAAGATATGAAAGGAAAAATACTAGAAAGAGGCTCAGAATTTAGTTTTTGATGTATGCCTAAAAGATCAGTTCCTGTTGGTATAACGCTCTTAAATCCTTCATTTTGTTGGAAAAGAGCTGGTTTTATATAAATTAATTTTGATTCAAGTATAGATTTTATTTCATTTTCTATTTTAAAAAGTTCTAGTTCATTATCTGCATATATTGTTATATATATACCAACATCAAACATTTTTTCTTGTGCTTGTATCAAATTATTTCTTAGACTTTCTAAGTCTTCATGTGCTGTGTCTAACATTGGATCTCTAACCATCCCTTTTGCTTCTCTGACACTTATTTGACTTTGTACTTCAGCTACTTTTTTCTGAAATTGTCTTAATGCTAAAGATGTATCTATTGGGTGAACAAAAATAGAAACATCAAAAACCTTATCTAGGTTTATTATTGGTGAAAACCAGTTATCAGATAAAAATCTTGGAAAAGAAATTATGAAAAATGTTCTTGCTATTTTATCTCCTAAGTTAATTGATTTTGGCTCAATCCTTAATGCTGAAGGCGCAATGACATCTTGCAATTCAAGTTTTGCAGACTCATATATTTCTTCTGGCAGTACTGCCAAAACAGAAGGATTTGCTCCAACTTGTGTTTGGTTTTCATTGCTTTTCTTTTTTGTATTAAAAAATGAATCAAATATTGACATAATCTTCTAAATTTCTATTTTTCCCTCAAGTTCTCCTGGATTAAATACTTTATAAAATGCTTCTACAACTTGATCTGTTTCTAATTGTACTGCCTTAACGCCACAACGTGAAAGACCTTGCTCTATAACACTGACTCTTTGTTCCAATTGTGATCTTTTTTCTTCGAAATCAATTTCGGCTTCTTTTTTTATCATTTCTTTATTTTTTGTTTGGAATAATCCTTTAAATATACCAGAATCAGCCCTTATTGTAGTTTGTGTATATGGTACTACTATAAAAAATGTTTTTGTCATAATATTTACAGAATCGGTAAAATCTTTTATAAACCCCATATATTCTTTTGTTTGTAATTTTAACAATGGTTCATTTTGGACTTTTATTCTATTTTCCAACAATAAAAGATAAGGTCTTATATCAAGTCTTCTTGATTGAACAGAAATTTGTATTGGAAAATCGAGTGTATTTAAAAAATTTTGAAATTGCATAATTGTTGCTCTTTGTTCTTCTGCTGATTTTAGTGAAAGGTTTACAGAGTTCGCTAATATGATAGCTCTCAACCCACCATCTTTTAAAATGATGATTCCATCTCGAACCTCTTTTATCGGAACAAAGTCTTGAGTTGCTTTTGCTTTTAATGCCATTTTATTTATCTTCTTTTTTGGAATCTAATACATCGAGACTCCATGCTAAATCTTGTAACTTACTATTTGTTAATCTTGTATTTCTATTGTTTATGATATCATCTTTCTTTTGTGTTTCTGTTGTATTTGTTGTAGTGATTTTTTGTTTTCTTCTTTTCCATATATATAATTTATTTTGTGTCATGTATTTTAGTCCAGCTTCTATTGTATTTATGAAAGGTTTGCCATTTGGTTTGTAAAAAGTTAATGCTACTGCAAATGCTGCAACTGCTAGTATTGGAATAAAACCAAGTAAAAAACCTAATAATTTATATAGCACAAAACATAACCCTGCTCCACCAGCCAAATATACAAATTGGCTGAAAGTAAATGGTCCAAAAATTTTATCTTCTATATCTAAAAATTGTGGTACCTTAAATTGCATTTTTTTGATTTTTATTTTATCTTTCCTTTTTTATTCAGCATTTGGGTCTAATCTGTATGGATCTATTTTAGAAAGTTTTATTTTTTCTGTTTGTTCTTTTTCTGCTGTTAAATTTTTTTGTACATTCTGTTTATTGTTTAATGAATATTCAGTTTTTGTCATTGGAATTTGAAATGAACCAGCCAATTTTTGAGACGGAATTGATTCCACTGGCTTTTCTACTGGCTTTTCGATTGGGTTTTCCTTTTTTACTTCTGTATTAGAAGGTGGGGCAATCTCTTCTGCTCTTTCAATTATACTTATTCCCGCTTTATTTAGTATATTCGACTCGCTTTTATTTATTGTTGGATCTATTCCTGTTTGTATTACTTGTTTTTGTTCTATTTTTTCTTCTTTTCTAACAAACAATTCTTCTTTTTCTGTATTTTTTATTAATTCTTCTCTAATTTTTTTAAATACTGATTCATTCATTTCATTAATTAATAAATCAACTTGTGGTTTTGGAATTTTTAATCTTTCCTCTATTTCTTTTGGATAATTTTCAATTGATAAAAGACCACAAAGTAAAAGTTCTGTTTCAATCTCTAAATCCTCTAATTGTTCAAAGCTGTACCCCTTTTTTTCTCGTAGGGCAAGAATGAAAGCCCTCCAGTCGACAGAATTAATAGCCTTTAATGTTTCTTTTGGTAAAGACTCTTTAGCTCTCTCTATTTTTATTTGTAATAAATCTATCGGTTTATCCATATAATTTTATTATACACTATATTGTAAATTTACTTTTTAAATCATCTAAATCAGAATAGTTTGAAAAAGTATTTCCTTGTGGAGCAACATTGTCTTCTTCTTTTATTGGTTTTCTTATAAAAGCAGTATAGTCTCCCCCCGAAAGAATAAAATCTAAATTTTGTTGCCAATTAATCGGACGATCTTTTAATTCCAATTTTATTTTTTTAGATAAATTCTCAATTAGTGGCTTAAAAATTTTTTCTAAAACTTCACTTGCTATTTTTTCTGCTTCAGTCTTGCTTGTACCAACCTCGTTTTCTATATCTTGAGTAAGATAATCTTGATCTTCGGCACATACCAGTACTGTTGCTATCTCCGCTTGTAAAATATTAATTTCTTCTTCACTTAATAGATATTTTTTGCCAATTTCCTCGGAAATTTTTACCCAATCAAAATTATTTACCACTTCTTGTGATTCCTTAGGCATAATTACCATTTGTTCTTTAATTGTCTGTTTTAATTTCTCGGTCATATTTATGTTTTAGTACCACTATCTAATTTTGTCTCCATTATTATCTTATGAGCTGCTTCTCTACTTCCTTTACCATTATACCAGTGTCCTTTAGCCTTAGCATATTTGGTTCTCCTTATTACGTTTTCGGTCTTGATGCCCTGTGCTTGTGTCTTTTGTTGCTTTTCCAGCACATCAATACCCATAGCTATTGGTCTTCCGTTTGCGTCCAACTCTATGTTCCCATTTGCGTCTTTTTTATGTATAGTATTTCCATTCTTGTCTTTTAAGACTGCTGATGTCTCGTAGTCATGTACTGTGCCATCGAGATCCGTATGAGCTCTTCCTTCTCGGAAGTTCTTTTTTCTGTCTTTAGCATTTTGTACCTCATCGTTTGCTGCTCTTAAGGCTGCTTGAGCATCTTCGTGTTCCTGTCCAGGTGGAAGACCTTTCATTTTCCTCTCTGCATCAGCGGCTTCTTGTTTCTTCTTGTCAATTAATTTGTCGATATCTTCGATTTCTTTTGCGTTCGTGACCAAGAGACCCTGTAGGTCTGCTTCGGTTTTGTTTAGTTCTTGTTTCATTCCGCTATTTTCTCCAACCTCAAGTTCTTTTGCTCTCTTTTGTCTCTTTTCTATCTTGTCGGCACGTATCTTTTCATACCCTCCAGTCCCACTTGTTGTTCCAACTGGAATACCAGTGCTTGCCAAGCTCTTTCCAGCAACCTTTATTCCTCTTACATCAAAACTTCCTTTACCTAATGAGTGTCCAATGTTTTGCATACCTCTTCCAAATTTGCCAGTTTTTTTAGTCCACTCCGCATTACCAAGAGCATTTCCGACTCTTCCCAAAGTGCCACGCATTGCAAAAGCTGCACTGCCAGCAGCTGCGCCTAATGCAACACCTCCTAACATAGTGGCTCCTTTTGTAATTGCCTTACCCATTTCTCCAGATAATTTTACTGCCATCTCTTTGGCCTTCATCAGCAACATAAAGAGAATTATAAAAGGAATTACTATATGCATTAAACTTCCCAAAAAAGAATCATTGGTTGGATCATAAGTAATTTCTTTTAAGAAATTGGTAAACATCACTATTATATATAAGAAAAATACAAAAATTGGAGCTAGGAATGCATTTTTTAATAGTTGATCCCACCAATCCTTATGACCCATTCCGGGTATGTTAAAAGGCAAGGTGTATGATGCAAAAGCAATCGGAGAAAAAATCATAGAAATCCACAGCATTACAGTTCTGCTTACAAAAACAATTGCAACCGTAAAGAACATATATGCCATAGAAAGAGTAATTGCTGTAAGTAAGAGAACTATAAAAATAAACTTTCCTAGAGTCATACCTTCACTTTGATAAACCGAATTTGTTACAAGACTTGCTGGATTAAATTTATCAACTAATCCAACTGTAATAGATTTTTCTCCTTCATCTCCTGTTATTACTTTTCCGTCTTTATTCTTTGGTGTTATATTGTTGTAAAATACCTTCGCCAGAATATTTGATCCATCAACAATTACTCGTGTGAAAAATAAACTGAAATTAATAAGTAATGCCATAATAACGATATATCCAATCAATTTTTTTGTGTCTTGCCCCCCTAAACTTAATATTGTTTTTATAGCAACATACAATAAAGCAACAATAAAGAAAATATTAGCAATATCTCGTATTGCTCCCCAGCCCTCTGTTATAAAACCACTAACGTAAGAACTGCTATTTGTTGAATAGTAAACAAAAAAATCAAGAAAACCACCTGCTAAATTAGCAATCCATTCAGAAACTTGCCAAACCATATAAAATAAATTAGCTATGCAACCTCCTATGCCTTCCCAGCCATCCCAAATAGTACATTCCAAGTTCAATTCTTGATTATCAATATTTACAAGTTCGGAGGCATCTTTTTGAGTGCTTAAGCCACTACCTCCATTCCCCGTGGTATCAAAATCTCTAATTTTTATTGATGAGTCACCCGATATAGTATGATATACTGTAGCTGTAAAATAGTAACTAGTACCAGGGTTTAGTTTTTTAAACACTGCGTCAAATTCTTGTCTTTCAGTGTTAACTTCAAAAGGAAAATTTTGTGTCTCTATATAATTTTTTTCAGTTGTTCCGTCACTTTTCCCCTGATAAAGAGTTATTATTACATTATATGGGGTATTATATACCGATAAATTTATTGTGTTTAAAAGAATTATTTTAAAACTTGCACTCGTCTCTCCTATTTCTTTTGTGGCAGTTTCTATACTCTCAGCATAAGCTCTATTTACAGTAATTTTTGTTGCCAGATGTCCATTATTGATTTTCAAACTTGGGCTAATAGGCATCAAGAAAATAGCCAAAGCAATAAATGGTATTAATATTTTCTTTATTAAATTATTTTTTCTAATTATTTCCATTCTTCAATTTTAAAACCGATCTCAAATCTATCTTTTATTGAAATAATATTCATAATCATAAATACCTCGCAACGACATTGTTGTCGTTTGAATATTTACAATTTTTGAATCAAAGTATTCATATACTGTTAGTCCGCTTGCTTCCATTCTTAACTGGTATGCTGCAATATCTGGCAAACTTACCCTTATCTCTTTTCTATTTTGTGCTACATAACCAAAATCTTTTGCAAGTAAGTCCGCAAAATTCCAGGCAAATTTTTCTAAACTATCTCCTTCTTTATATCCATAAGCTTCTGCCATTTCTATATTATTAATTATTTGTCTTGCAAATACATGCTCAATTCCTTCATGGTATCGTACGATTGCGTCAGATGGAGGTGTAGCAATTTGTCCAAGACTAAGACTGCCTGTATCGTCATTACTATTATTATTTCCTCCACCACCTGATTTAACAATAATTTTTGTCCAAGATCCACAATTATTATTTTCATACGATTCTTTTATCAATCCTATATCCTTATTGTCTTTTTTATCAGCACAAGCTCTCATATAATATGTACCAGAAGAACCAAAAGCATATGAGCTTGATATTTTTACTGATTTTTTTGCTCCCAAGGTAGATATAGAAACAGCTGGAAGATTTATTAGAGAACCATCTGTAACAGTCGTGCTGACTGCTGTTGCATTATTTGCAGGATTGGAATTGCCTGATGTGGCAAATGCTTTATTTATTGTTAACAATTTTTCTATTTTACTTACTGGTGTTCCTGCAGAATTTGCTGGTGTTGTTTGATTTTTATTTTTAATATTATTATTACTTCCTGTGTCAGCTGGTGTTCTATCGTAAGTTGAAATTTGGAAAAAACCATAGAAATTTTTTCCAGTTGATGTCCCTCCTTGATTTTTTACGTAAGCATAAAATGGAGTTAATGTATTTTTTGTTACATTTGTTGGGGTCACTGTACCAACAGTAAGATCAATACCAGATCCTGTTATTTTCCCATTTTCTTCATCTCCTCCTGTACCATTACAATTTATATCAACACTGTCTGCTATTGATGCACATGGGTCATTATATTCTTCTCCTCCAGGAACATCGCCAGGTGTTGTTGTATCTGAGCTCGCTGTTGTGAAAGATAAAAGATTTCCATATTTTATTTGGGAAGTAGATGATGAACTGCTTGTTTCTATTACAGCTCTAAATTGATAAGTTGAGCTTGGAGAAAGTCCGCTTACTAATGTGCTCATTTTCCCATAAGTGCTTCTGTTGTGACTTTGGTCTCCAACTCTTATCCAGTCCGAAAATTTAGTGTCACTTGTTGAAGCTAGCACTTTATCTGTTTGTAATAATTTATTAAAAGTATTTTTAACATATCCTAAGAATCTTGACGAAGTGTTTTTAGAAATAGAAGCATTTGATGTATTAGGGACTGCCTGAAACTTTTTTCTGTACTCAAAATATGTATTTGCAGAAACAACCGTATTGTAATATCCGTTTAAATATGCAGATGTATCATTTACGACTAGTGCATCATTTGTTGTTACTGAGAATGATGAAGAAGAAAGTCCTGTTGTGAATGATCTTACTCCACCATATGTTATTTCATTATAGCCAGAACCAACAGCACAGTAGTAGTATGTTGTATTTTCTTCCAAACCAGAAATAGTGGTTGTAAAAGTTGTTGAACTATCTGCTCCGTTTAAATTTATTTCTTTTGTTGATCTCATATTTGAACCGTATATATCATTACAAAAGACAGGTGTTATGTCTTGTGGTGTTACAGCAGAATATCTAAAATACCCAGAGATAGATGTATTACCTCCAGGATTTAAAGATCCACTTAATGTTGCTTTTGTATCCTCTATACCAGATGCACCACCTGTTAAAGTATTGGTTATAGATCCACCAGATGTTTGTTTTGGACTTGTTGTTATTATTACTGAATTGGATGCTTCTGTATTGCCCCAATAACAAACATTCTCTACCAAATCCGATCCATAACTTGCTTGTGCTGACTCGCATGTTTCTTTTCCATCTGTTGTTTTTGAATAACAAAAATTCTTTGCCAATCCCAAGCTTGTGCCATTTTTAGATGTATATAAAATTTTATCAGGAGAATATGCAACACATGAATTTCCTTTTTTACATGTAAGAGAATAATAATTATTATTAAATTTAAGTGGACCTGTAACAAAAGAACCAGAAGTTTTAGCTGTTGTGCCATCACTCCAAATGCAATAATCAGTTTCTGATGATGACCAAGTGACAGTTGATATTCCTTCATATACAACTGAATCAGGGTTTGCAGTTATATTAACTGTTGGATAAGCAAAAGAGTTTTCTGCAATAGAAAAAGCAAAAACAAAAACTAAACACAAGATTAAATATTTATAAATAATTTTTTTTATTTTTTGATTTGTTTTTTTCATTTTAATATATTCCTAATGCTTGTTCCCAATAATATCCTGCATTCTCAGCCTTATGTGGATCTTTTGTTTGCACAAAACCAGTAATATCTATACAGCCAATAGCATAGCTAGTAGGGCACGTAGTGCTTGCGCTATCCATAATTACAACATTCGGTGCGAATGATTTTTCTTTTGTTGTTTTAGATATAGGAACACCAGCTGAGGCTAATCTGTCTGGATAGTCATACAAGTGTGGTTTTGTATAATCTGGTCTATAAGAAGAATAAATTTCCCAAGAATAAGCTGAAGGAAAATTTTGTTTTACCTCTTGCTCGCAACCAGTTGCACTCTTTATTAAGTCGTTATATACATGATCTTTTTCATCTATTATTTCTTTTGTTGCATTATCGGCTTTAGCTATATCGTCCCCAGAATATAATCCAGAAGATAGTCTTGCAAAAGTGCCCTTCCAGACTTTTAGATTTTCATTATATGTGTCTTGGTCCATTTCTCCAGAAGCAAGTTTGCTATTTATATCATCAACTTCTTTTTTTATTTGTTCTAATCTTCTTATCGTCCCAGCTAAGGTATCTATTGTATATTTATTATCTTCCATTATTTGATGATAACCAGAAATTTTTTCAAATAAAGTTTCAGCTTCACTACTTACACTAGGCAAAAATTTTGTAGCATAAAAAGTATCTACTAATTTTTCATAATCAGATTCAACCTTGTCAGTTGCTGATATAAAACCATTTACAGTACAGAATGGAAGATTTGAACTTTGCTTGTTTTTAATCCAGTATTTGTCTCCACCAGTAGTCATAATATTAAATTGATTCATATATGTAAGAGCTGCTTGTCTGCCTGTACTGCCATCGCATTTAAAAGCATAATCATTAATATACCCTGCTACCATACTTGCACCTCCAAGTGTAATTAAGTTAAGAATTTCAAACCATGATTCATCTTCGTAATCTATAAATTTTTTATTTGCCATTTCTTCTTGTATCGTTTCAAGACTTGCTTGTGTATCCTCCTTCCAGCCAGTATGAGGGCCCGGTATACAATAGTCTAATTGGTAAATTGTTGGAACCAATCCATAATTTCCTAGTGGATTTTCAGTAGATTTTTCTACTGTAGAATATAATTCTTTATTTTGAGTTTCTAATTTATCAGAATATATTCTTTGCTCGTCTATTAAAGCTTGGTTTAAATCTGTTCTTATATCAAAATCTGGATGTTGTTTAAGCCATGTGCTTGCATTTATTTGTGCATCTGTATAATCTTGGTCACTTTGAGAACTGCCAAATCCTTCAAAGTCATATGTTTCGTAATAACTATCAATATTTAGATCTGCCAATCCTTCTTCTTGGAAAGAACTTACAAATTTATCCAAAACTGCATCTAGTATTGCAGCAACAGCATCGTTTAACGTTTCTACATCCATTAAAGCATTATCTTTTTTCATGAATGTATTTGTTAATTCATCCCCAATTAATCTTCCTGGTGTAACAGTCTCCCAGCTCTTACACTTACGAGCTCCTTCTACCCCATTTCTATAATTATCATCTTCTTCTTTTGAAACTCCTTCTGGGTTAGCGCATCTTTCAACTCCTAAATACCCACCTGATTGCTGAAGAGAATCTTTTGCTAAACTTGTTTTTTCTTCAATTCTCTTTTCTAGTTCTTCCGAAGCCATTAAAGCGAAACCCAATGGGTTATTAGCAGGATTTTGAACCATTGCATTCCAGGCTCCCCATCCTCCTTGTGAAAAATCGGCATAAAAATTTTCTGAAGTAAACCCTGGATATCTATCTTCCATTAATGTATTTAAACTATATTTTGCATTATTTGCGAATTTGTTTTTAAAAGAATTTGCCTTAATTTGCATAAATGCTTTTCCAAAAGGATATAGTGTTGGGTCACTTATCTCCTGACCAAAACCCAATATTTCATTTTTTGCTATATCTTCAAAATATTGACTTGGATTTTGAATAAACAATGGATCACCAAAATCTCCAGTTTGGATCCAATTAACAACACTTTCTGTTATATCTTGAACTAAAATTTTTGCTACCGCTTTCCCTATTGCATTTAAACAGGTATTATTAGTCTCCAAACTAGAAACCTTTTTTTCTGTACTTTCTGTTGTTTTTTTAACGTCTTTAAGCATTTCTACACTCTCTTCATCAACAACAGGAACATAATCACCTGCGTTAAATTTAACTTGGTCTTCAACACTTTGTTCGGTTTTATCGTTTTTTTCTTTACCATTTACCATATCTTTTACTTTTGAAAAAAGACCAGATATAGAACCAGAAATTTTATCCGAACATCCTGGAAGTTCAGCAATCATAGGAGATAATTTTGAAATATAATTTTCAATAGATTCAGCTTTAGCTTTTTTTGGTTCAATGCCCGCAAAAGACATCATGATAATACTTATCATTACAATCGAGCAAACTATTTTGGAAAAAGTTTTTCTCATATATATACTACTCGGGTATTATACCATTTTTTGATAAAAAACTCTCTAAACTTTCCACAGATTCTACTAATGAATTACTATATTTTTGATATTGAGAAAGTCCAGAGACTCCAACAATTGGATCTGAAATAATTTTTGCCATATTAATAATAGAAATTCCTGTATTGTTTGCATTATTAATTATTTGAAGATGATAATCAGTCAAACTTTCTGGCACTGGTACATTAACCAATTTTTTTGCAAATTCTTGATATGCATTAGAAATTTCTAATAGATAATTTTCCGATTTTTCTATATCACTAGATTCTCTAGAGTTTGCTATAGCTGCAGTTATTTGAAGTTCACCTCCTATTCCTTTTTCTTTATATTGTTCAAATAGGCTTCCAGCTTTAATATAATAGCTTTTTTGGTCTTCTGCTGTATCACTTTTTGTAATTTGTATATTTTCTTTTGAATATTCATCGATAACAGAATTTTCAGCTATATTTTGCCCTAATGCTGTTGAGAATTCAGTAATAGCCTTATCATCTATCTGTCCAGTTGTTTTCATTGCCATATAAGTAGCAAAAAATTCTCTAGCAAATTTATCAGTTTCTGTTAAAGTTCCATCATCTTCGGATGGTTTTATACCATTTTCTATTTTTTTATTTTCTATATATTCTGAGTCATTAATATTATCAAATGTTTTTTTATTTTTTGGATCTGTTCCCCATAATGCTTCTTCCCAATCTGGAATACTGTCTCCATCTGAATCAAGAGTTATTAATTCATTTGTTGTCATGTTTTCTAAACTTATTTTGGTTTCTTTTTTAGAAGAGAAAAAACTATTTTTACTTGAAAGTAAATTTGCAATTAAAAAAACAATTAAACCACATGCAAGCAGTGAAGCTATTGAATAAGCAAACTTTTTACTCGGTAGATATTTTTTGTAATTATCATCAAGGTGCATAATATTAGTATTCTATCATTGATTTATTTTTTATGCTATAATATTTTTATGGAAAGTATTTTTAAAAATAAAATTTTGGGAATTTTTTTAGTAGTAATTTTAATTTTTACAGTAATATTTACTTTTTCTATTGTTTTTGCTACAAGTGCTGAACTTTCTATGTTTGGCGGTAGGATAGTATCAACTCAGTCTTGTACTTGTAGTGATGGCTATCAAGTAACTGTTACTGGTCCGTCAGATTATAGTGGAACATATCTCTATTCTTCTGCCTCAGAGAAGAGAGCAGGGACAGGGATTCCTGGAGGATCTGTAATTCTTGGTAAATATTCACAAGGTGGTGAATGTTTAATAACTGGAGATCCTTGTACAGAGCTTCCTATTACTAAAGGTACTATTGGTATGTTTGGTACTAATTAAAGTTTTTAGAATTAATTAAATTTTTCCAATCTTCTAGTGATAAGTTTTCGGCTCTTTTATTACCTAGTTTTTCTAAGTCTATTTTAGAATTTTTTTTCAAATTTGATGAAAGTTTTTTTCTTTTATGAGCAAAACCAGTACGAACTAATTCCCAAAATCTTTCTTCTCCTATCTTATTTTTTGTAAAAAAGTTTTTTGAAATATTTTTTATTAATATTATTGCTGAATCAACTTTTGGTGCTGGAGAAAAATACCGTGCTGGAACTTTTGTAATAAGTTTTGGTGTGCCATAGGCTTTGACAGAGATAGAAAGAATACTTTCTTTCCCATCGTTTGCGACGATTCTTCTCGCTACTTCATGCTGTACCATTAGTACCATCATGCTTGGTTGATTTTTATTTTCCAAAAATTTTTTTAAAATTGCTCCAGTAATATTGTATGGAATATTTGCAATAATTTTGTAGTTTAATGGATTACAAAATTTTTGTGATGAATCTGAAAAAATTTTATCTGCTTCAAATTTTAAAATGTCGTCCTCGATAAGAATTAATTTCTTTTCAGAGATTTCGCTTTTAAATTTTTCTTGCAAGAAAGAAAAAAGTTCACGATCTTTTTCTATTGCAATAACGATTTTTGCTTTTTCCAAAAGTTTTTTTGTCAAAGTTCCTTTACCAGGTCCAATTTCTAAAACGATATCATTTTCAGATATTTCTCCCGTCTCAACAACCTTTTTTAAAATTGTTTCAGACTTTAAAAAATTTTGTCCCAAAGATTTTTTTGCTTTATGTATCATATATAAATTGTTTTTATTCTTGGGTCCTCGTCCCCCTTTTCTATTAAATCTTTTGGTATGTCGTTTATAAATTCAGATGGAGCATTTATTTGTCGTGAGCCAAAAATTGTACGATAGTTTGCGAAAGATAAAAATAATTTTTTCTTTGCACGAGTAAGTGCAACATAGAAAAGCCTGCGTTCTTCTTCTCTGTCTTCTGCTTCGCTATTATTTTCTTTTTGGTGTGGAAAAAGCCCATCTTCTAAACCAGTAATAAATACATACTCAAATTCTAATCCTTTCGATGCATGTACTGTCATTAATTTTATTGCAGATTTGTTTTCTTTTTTATTTTCTGTAATCATCAAGCTATCTTGGTCTGATGATAGTGATGCGTCTTCTAAAAGTTTTTCAATACCTTCACCATTTTCTAATCCATCATATTTAATTGCTAATGTAGCTAATTCCTTTATATTTTCAAGTCTTTCTAGGTCTTCAGCAGTTCCATTTTGTAATTCCATTTCAATGCCTGATTTTTTTACAACAAATTTTATTATATCCGATGCTTTTTCTTTTTTTATTTTTTCTCCTATTTCTTCTAGTGTTTTATAAAAATTATCTATTTTGATTTTCATTTTTACTGGCAAATTATCTTTTTGTCCGGCGAAAATTTTTAACAAAGTTACTTTTCCAATTCCTCTTGTAGGAAAATTTATTATTCTTTTTATGTCTGACAAGCTCTCTGGGTTAAGAGCAGCTCGAAGATATGCAAGAGTATCTTTTATTTCTTTTCTTTCAAAAAATTTTATGCCAAGAACTTGATATGGAATGGTATATCGCAACATTGCTTCTTCTAATGCTCTAGATTGGAAATTTGCGCGATATAAAATTGCAATATCTGGAAAATCTTTTTCAGGTTTATTAGGAAAGTTTCCTACTTGATCTAGAATTTCTAAAACTTTTGTTGCTACAAATTCTGCTTCGTCTGTTTCATCAATAGCTTCATAAAGAGAAATTTTTTCTCCAGCTTCATTTTTTGTAAATAAGTTTTTTTCTGGGCGATAAATATTTTTTTTAATTATCTCGTTTGCAGCTTCTAGAATATTTTGAGTAGAACGATAATTTTCTTCAAGTAGAACTATTTTTGCATTAGGATAATCTTTTTCAAAACTTAAAATATTTTTTAAATTTGCTCCACGCCAAGAATAAATATTTTGATCAGCATCCCCAACTACACAAATATTTTTATTTTTTTCTGAAAGAAGACGTGACATTAAATATTGCACTTCATTTGTATCTTGATATTCATCAATATGAATATATTCCCATTTATTTTGGTAAATCTTTTTTATTTCTTCATTTTCTTTTAAAAGTTTTACAGCTTTTAAAAGTAAATCATCAAAATCAAGCGAATTCTCTTTTGTTTTTTTCTTTTCATAAAGACTCCAAACTTGTCCAACAATTCTTCCAAAAGAATTATTTTCCTTTTCTTGATATTCAGGTAATCTAGTAAATTTTCCTTTTTCTCTGCTGATAATATTTTTTATTTTTCGTGGATCGTATTGTTTTGGGTCAAAACCAAGTTCTTTTATGCTCTCTTTTATTAAACTAGTAGTATCGTTTTCGTCCAAAATAGTAAAATGCTTCGTAAGACCTAACATTTGTGCATTTTCTTTTATTATATAGACTCCTAAAGAGTGGAATGTTGATATAAATGGGCTAGTACTTTGTTCTTTTGCATTTTTTTCTATTTCTTTAATAACCCTTTCTTTCATTTCCTTTGCTGCTTTATTTGTAAATGTTACAGCTAATATTTTTTCTGGCATAATGCCCTCTTTTATTAAATTCACTATTCTATGTGTTATTGTCTTTGTTTTTCCGGCTCCAGCTCCAGCTACAATAAGAAGAGGTCCATTTTTGTGGATTGCCGCTTCTCTTTGGGCACTATTTAGTCCTTTTAAGTGTTCTTCCATCGGTTAATCTTAACATAAAAATACTTCTAAGTGGTTTTGTTTTGTGGTGGTTTTGTTTTATGATATTTTTTATTTTTTTCCCCCACTAAAATATATATTAGGAAATATTTAGTATCAAGTGTCAATTAACAAAGTTTTCCACCTATTGGTTGACTGAACGTCCTCGTATGATACTATGTGTATATACTGAATAGAGGTAGGGTAAGTTGTGACCGAAAGCCGAAAAGATTGTAACCTTCGTAAGAACCTTTTGTTTGTAGTACATTTTGGTCGTCTTGTGTTTTATCCTTATTTTCCAAGGGTAGAAAAGGAATTCTTGCGATAATTTAGTTTGTTTTATTAAATCTCAACATAAAATATTCAGCTCATTATTAACCTTTTCCCTGTTAGCGGGTGGTTTGTTTGTGCCTACAAAGAATACAAATGCTAACTTACTTGCTAGCCTATTTGGTTCAAGTACCCCAACAAATACTCAAGAAATAGACCCAAATATTAATTCTCAAAGCATGGATTTACTGCAAGCAAGTGTTTCTTCAATGGCTGTTTTAGAGGAAAAAAGCAATATAAAAAGCACTTCAACTACTGATACAACTAATATAAATATAGTATCTGATAATGCTCTTGTTCCAAATACAAGTCCTACTGGTGTATCAGACGGCACAGAAGAAGAAGCATCTTTTGATGAAATAAGTGTTTATGTTGTTAGAAAAGGTGATTCTATTGGACAAATAGCCGATATGTTTAAAGTCTCAGCAAATACAATACTTTGGGCAAATAATATGAAAAAGGGTGATAAATTGTCTGAAGGTGACGTTTTGATTATTCTTCCTATAGATGGAGTAAAACATGTTATTGCAAAAGGAGATACTCTAAAAAAGATTGCTGCAAAATATCAAGTAGAAGTTTCTGATATAACTGGCTTTAATGATATTTCTATAGATGCTCAATTAGTAGTTGGAAATGAACTTATTATTCCTGATGCTGAAATGAGCACACCAACCTCTTCAAGCTCAAGTTCAAAACCAAAAACAAAATCTAGTTATACAAAAACACCGACTAAAAATGTTGCCGGATACTTTATTAACCCTGTTCCAGGTTATTCAAGAAGAAGTCAGGGCTTGCATGGTAAAAATGGTATTGACTTAGCAGCACCAACTGGCACAAAGATACTTGCTTCTGCTTCAGGAAAAGTTATATTTGCACGTAATGGATACAATGGTGGTTATGGAAACATGGTAATTATTCAACATTCAAATGGAACACAGACATTGTATGCACATATGTCTAGACTTGGTACAACTATGGGTTCAAAAGTTTCTCAAGGTCAAGTAATAGGATATGTTGGATCAACTGGTCATTCAACAGGTCCTCATATACACTTTGAAGTTCATGGAGCAAAAAATCCTGGAGGTGCGACACCAATGTCCTGGTCATCAAGATAAAAATAAAAAATCAAACTAAAAAATCCCGTAATGGGATTTTTTTATTTGTTTATATTTGTTATTCAAAAAAACCTAATAGAGCAATCAATGCAACTCCTGCTATCACAGATATTATTTGTATAATCGAGTATTTTATTTGTTTTGTTTTTTGTAATTCTGGTATCAAATCTGCTACAGCAATATATATAAATCCTCCTGCTGCAATTGGCAAAAACCAAATAACAGAATTTTGTGCTATTTTACCAAAACCAAATATAAATAAAGTTCCTAAAACAGCCATTAAAGCAGATGCAAAATTAAGCCACAATGCCCTCTTTTTTGTGTATCCAGAATGTATTAATACAGCAAAATCCCCTACTTCTTGAGGTATTTCATGCAAAATCACAGTTAAAGTAGTTGCTATTCCTATTGGTACACTTACTAAAAAACTTGCTCCAATAATAACGCCATCAATAAAATTATGAACTCCATCAGTGAAGAGTACTAATTTCCCTACAGGATGAACATGAGGTTTTTCACTATCTTCTCCGTGATGGTGCCAATGAAGAAATTTTTCCAGAGTAAAAAAAATTAAAATTCCAATTATTATAAATAATCCTGCTAGTGTTTCATTTGAAAAATCTTGTAGAGTTTCTGGAATAAGATGTATAAAAGCATCTCCTAAAAGAGCTCCAACTGCTAGACTAATTAATATATGAACATATTTTTTTAAAATATCGTCTCTTAAGGCTATAAAAAAAATGCCAATAAAAGAGACTAGACTTACGATTATTACACTACAAAAAGAATAAAAAAAGCTACCATGTGCGGGATAGGAGAATCGAACTCCTAACCACAGTTTGGAAAACTGTTATTTTACCATTAAACTAATCCCGCTTTTATAAAGCCCAAGTGAGCAAGCCCACTTAACTTTATATGTCGGGCTGCTGGGAATCGAACCCAGTCTCCATGCTCCCAAAGCACGTGTACTACCGGTATACTACAGCCCGAAAAAACTTTTTGTGATTATATCACAAGATTAAATCATTCACCACTTTTACTTTTGCTTTTTTATTTTTTATATCTAAATATACAACGAGCAAATCAACTTGCCATTCTTTTTCATCTGGTATTTTTTTATTTAAAATATATGTTTGTATTGTTCTTGACATCCTTTTCATTTTCCAAGGATGCATATTTTCTTCGGGTCTGTATGAATCATTTTCTTCATTTTTCTTTATAATTATATTGTCTAAAGTTTCACGAGAAACGCTCTTTACTTCAATGAAATGAATTTTATTAGACTTCTCAGTAATAATATCTATTTCTCCCCACTTTCTTGTGTAATTTCTATCTAATATAGAAAAGCCATGTTTCATAAGAAACCTTGTTGCTATATTCTCTCCTATTTCGCCTATTTTTTGTGTTTCAGATGTAAATTTTTTTGGCATTTTGAATAAGTTTCATGAATAACATACTCTAAACCGTTTCACGTGAAACAATTTGATAAAAAATGCTGTCTTTTATAAAATATCCTTATTTAACAACATATTTTTAAGAAATTTGGATTAAAAGACAATAATTTTTGATGTCCTTTATAAACATTGTTAACATAGTTATCCACAGTTTTGGTTAAAAAGTGTATATTTATTAATGCTTCTTTTTCTTAAAGGACAAAAAATAAAATTTTACTCTGTATGTGCACCCGGAGGGATTCGAACCCCCAACAACTGCTTCGAAGGCAGGTATGATATCCATTTCACTACGGGTGCATCAAAACTATTATACATTATTTTATTTATTAAGAGAATACTCTTAATTTTTAATATTTATTTTAAATTGCAATAAATTTAATAAAATATTATAATGAACTTTAGATTAAAGACAGTTTAAATATGATCATTTTGTCTTTTTAAATGTCTGAGAATCTTTCAGTAAAATTATTAATTGTTAATTAATTGCGGTCATGGTTTAGTGGTAGAACACGTCCTTGCCAAGGATGAGACGGGAGTTCGATTCTCCCTGGCCGCACAAAAAAGTGAATCTATCTAAAAAAAATTTAATATCTAAAATACCAGAAAACGTTTCATATGTAACAGAAACATTAGAAAATGCTGGTTTTGAGGCATATTTAGTTGGTGGCTGTGTTAGGGATCTTTTAATGGATAGAAAGCCAAAAGATTGGGATGTAACAACAAATGCCAAACCTGAACAAATAATAAAGTTATTTGAGAAAACGGTATATGAAAATAACTTTGGAACTGTTGGGGTTTGTGTCCTTAAGAATACAAAGCCGAATAATGTTATTCATGAAACAAAAGAGAGTGATGTTTCACAAGAAACACATAAATATGACATAATTGAGGTAACTCCTTATAGAATCGAGACAAAATATAGTGATTTTAGGCATCCAGATGAGGTAAAGTTTAGTGAAAACTTAGAAGATGACCTTAAAAGACGTGATTTTACGGTAAATGCAATGTCCTTTAGAAAAGGAATTCTAACGGACACTTACGATGGTCTAAAGGACATTGATAAAAAAGTATTAAGGACAGTGGGTGACCCAGATAACAGATTTCAAGAAGATGCATTGCGAATGCTCAGAGCGATTCGATTTTCTGTGCAACTTGATTTTTCTATTTCACATGAAACATCAGAAAGTATTTTGAGAAATTCACAGTTGATAAAAAAAATTTCTGGAGAAAGAATAAGAGATGAATTTGCAAAAATAATTATGTCTCAAAATCCAAGTACTGGAATTGTGATGTTGTTAAAATTTGGATTGCTAAAATATATTATTCCAGAACTGGAAGAGGGGATTAATTGTGAGCAGTCTGGTGAGCATATTTATGATGTTTTCAATCATTTACTTTATGCATTAATGCATTCTGCAAACAAGGAATGGCCTTTAGAAGTAAGGCTTGCTGCACTTTTTCATGATATAGGAAAACCTAGAGCAAGAAGATTTGCGACAGCTAAGCGTAATGATTTGTCCAAAAAGAAATATACTTTCTATGGTCATGAAGTATTAGGTGCAAGAATGGCAAAAAAAATTTTAGAAAGATTAAAATTTCCAAAAAAAGAAATTGAGCTTGTGGAAAAACTTATACGCAATCATATGTTTTTTTCAGATACAGAAAAAATAACTCTTTCTGCTGTGCGAAGAATTATTACAAAAGTTGGAAGTGAAAATATTTGGGCACTTATGAATGTTCGTGAATGTGATAGAGTTGGTATGAAGAAAAAAGAGACACCATATCGTCTTAGAAAATATTTTGTTATGATAGAGGAGGCTTTGCATGATCCGATTTCGGTTGGTCAATTAAAAATAGATGGAAATTTTTTGATTAAAAATCTTGGACTAAAGCCTGGGCCAAGAATGGGCTGGATTTTAAATGCTCTTTTGGAAGAAGTCCTTGATGATCCGACTAAAAATTCTGAAGAACATCTTTCGGAATTATCTAAGTCTTTAAATCTTTTGCCAGACGATTCATTAAGGACATTAGGGGAAAGAGGGAAAGACAAAAAGGACAAATTAGAACAAGAAGAGATTGGTAAATTGCAAAAAAAACACGGAGTTCGTAATGATTAAATGATAGAAAAGAAATAATATTATGATAAATTTTTTAAATCCTGAAGTTTTGATAAGTACGCTCGGATATACTGGGATTTTTTCTACTATTTTTCTTGAATCTGGTTTTTTCTTTGGATTTTTTCTTCCAGGTGATACTTTGCTTTTTTCTGTTGGTTTTTTTGCATCCGGTGGAATGTTGAGTTATAGCACATCTCTTATAGGGCTTTATATATCAACCTACCTTGGTGCAGTAGCAGGGTATTTATTTGGTAAAAAAACTGGAGAAAAAATTTTTTCAAAAAAAGGATCATTTTTATTTGATCCTAAAAATATAGACAGAACAAAAATTTTTTATGATAAATATGGCAAATGGACAATAGTTTTATCTCGTTTTGTTCCAGTTGTTAGAACTTTTGCACCTATTTTGGCTGGTGTTGGAAAAATGAAATTGAAAACTTTTTTAAAATTTAATGCTTTAGGTTCAATTCTTTGGCCTACTGTTGTTGTATCAGTTGGGTACTTTTTTGGCAGTCAACTACCTTCAATTCATAAATATGTTATGCCTGTGATATGTTTTCTTTTCTTGATTACTCTTGTACCAATATTTATTGCAATGGCTAAAGAGTTTTGGAGAAGAAAGAATGTATAAATAAAAAAGGGAGCCGGACATGAGAAGGACTCCCTCTTTTTAATTGAAACAAAAAGCCAGTATGATGGTAGCATACTTTTACCTGATTTCGCTCAGGCAAGTGAAGCGGTTGCGATGATCATGAATATCTTCACAATGGCAACTTTTGCTGTAATGTCTATCTCATAGGCATTAATTTTTAGAATAACCATTCTCCAGTGATACAATAGCACGATGTTTTATTTTTTCAACCCCAATCTGTATTTTAAAAAAATATCAGTCTTTGTTAACTGATATTGAAAAATCCTTAAATTCATTTGTTGGCTCATGCCATTTTACAAAGAAGTTATTTATTGTGATAAACATATGAAAAATTGGATGTCCAATTTTTACTCTTTTTATAAATTTAGACAATGACTCGTCATCTCCTTCAGCAGTGATCTGTATGCTACCATCGTCTTTTATAAAAGCTAGACCTTTTAAACCCAAACTAATAGCAGTCTTGCCAATCCAAAGGAGATAACTATAACCAACTCTTTGTGCTGAGACTAAACATTCTATTCTCTTGAGCATATGTTTTATAAGTTATGTTTATAAACATTATAATAATAACACAAATTTTAGAAAAAAGCAAAACAAGAAATAAAAAAAATGTGTTAAGATAAAAAATATGAAGATAGGAATTTTTGATTCTGGTTTAGGTGGACTTATCCTGGCAAGAGCAATTAAAAAATCTATGCCAGAATATGATTATGTATATTTAGGTGATACAAAAAGAGTTCCGTATGGAAATCGTTCTTACGAAACTGTTTTTGAATTTACAAAACAAGCTGTAGATTTTTTATTTAGAAAAGAAAATTGTGCAATTGTTATTGTTGCTTGCAATACAGCTTCAGCAAGAGCATTACGTAGAATACAACAAGAATATTTAATAAAAAATTTTCCAGATAGAAAAGTACTTGGAGTTTTAATTCCAACTGCTGAAGAGTGCGGAAAATTTAAAAGTGTTGGAGTGCTAGGAACTAATGGCACAATTGATTCAAATACTTTTCCAGAAGAAATAAAAAAAGTTAATTTGAAAATTAATTCACCTATTTGTATAACAAAAGTTTTTCAAAACTCTGCACCTATTTTAGTGCCACTTGCTGAAGAAGGGGAGAAGGTTTTGGCGAAACCATTTTTAGTAAAATATTTGAAACCATTGTTAAATAAAAAACCAGAAGCAATAGCTCTTGGTTGTACTCATTATCCTTTTTTCAAAAATGAAATAAGAAAAATCACTGGATCGAAAGTTAAAGTTATTTCTCAAGATGAACTCATTCCTAAAAAATTAAAAAATTATTTTATGCGACATCCTGAAATCGAAAAACAATTATCTAAAAAAAGAACAACTAAAATTTTATTTACAGATATGACAAAAAATGTCGCCAATCTAACAGAAAAGTGGTTTGGGAAAAATACAAAATCGGAGGTTGTAGAAATATAAAAATATCTCTTAAATTTTATAATTTTTTGGATCTAACTTTTTCCATCCCGAATCTTCTTTTTTCTCCTGTTCAATTTCTTCTTCTATCTCATAGTCTGTTTTTTGTTTTTCTAACTTTTTAGGTTTTATAGTTTTTATTTCTTCTGGAAGTTTTTTCCAATTTCCTTCAATCATATTTTTTTTATTAATCTAATAATTTTCCCAAAAGGGAACCCTCTATATTGTTAACTAATTTCAATCCAAATAGGACAATGATCTGATCCATAATAATTTGATAGCATACCTGTGTTTTTTATTTTTGTTGTGATTTTTTTGTCAGCAAAAAAATAATCTAAACGCCACCCTACATTACGATCACGAGCTCTTGTTTTTTGATCCCAGTACGTATATGCACCAATTTTATTTGGATAAAATTTTCTAAAAATATCTACAAAATTATTTTTTATTACTTTATCAATCCAAGCACGTTCGATGGGTAAGAATCCAGTATTCTCTATATTTTCTTTTGGGCGAGCTAAGTCTATTTCTTTGTGAGAAGTATTTACATCTCCACAAAAAATAACATTCTCACCATTCTTACGAAGTTTTAAAATAAATTTTAAAAAACTTTCATAAAATTCTAATTTATATTTTAGTCGATCTGGACCTGCACCACCATTAGGGAAGTAACAGTTTATTAATGTAAAATTTTTACATTTTATTCCAACCATTCTTCCTTCATCATCAAATTTTTTTATTCCCATTCCATAAAAAACTTCTCTTGGTTTTTCTTTTGTATAAATTGCAACACCACTATATCCTTTTTTTAACTTTGAATATGAGAAGTAAGAGTGAAACATTGGAATGTTTCTCACTGATTCTTCTAATTGATCTGGTTCAACTTTTGTTTCTTGAAAACAAACAATATCAGGATTTTGTTGTTTAAATAATGGAATAAAGAAGCCTTGTTTTGCAGTTGCACGTAATCCATTTGTGTTCCAAGAAATTATTTTCATATATGTTTCACAGCTTTTATTTTTGAAAAAGTGTTTCAAGTAAAATAGTATCAGCTGGTTTTTGTGAGATATGTTTGTTTTCTTGAGAAATTATTTTTAATTTTCCAGCAAATATTTTTTCCATTTCTTCTTTGTCAAAAAAATGATAATGAACACCATATTTTTGGAATTCTCCACTTAGAGAATTTTTGGGATTAAATTCAAAAAATTTTTGAGTCTCTCTAGATAAAGAAACATTCAAATAAAATCCTCCAGGTTTTAAAACTCTTGTTATTTCATTTGCATATTGTTCCCAATCTTCATGATATAAATTTTCTAGTAAACCAAAATCGCAAATGCCATCAAAACTTTCATCTGTTAGTGGTATGTCTAATACATCAGCTTCAATAAATTTTAATTTTCCAAAAAGTCCCCAATCTTTTATTTGAGAATTTGCTTTTTCAACTATATTTTTTTCAAAATCTATACCAACAACTTTGTAACCATTATCAGCTAATTGTTTTGCAAAAAGTCCTCTTCCTGAACCAATATCTAAAATATAAGATCCCATTTTTAATCTTTCCGTTAGTTTTTCTCCTCGTGCTTCTATAGGTAAATGAGTCCAGATATCAGCACCATTTTTGTAAGCTACTTCGAAATATTTTTTATGTTCGTGATATTGCATTTCTTTATTATACTAATTTATTTGCTACTGTGAAATTTTTTGTGTACTTCACGTAATTGCTTATCTGTAACGTGTGTGTATATTTGTGTTGTTGCTATGTTTGAATGTCCAAGCATTATTTGTACAGAACGAATGTCTGCTCCATTCGAAAGTAAGTCTGTAGCGAAACAATGTCTTATAACATGCGGTGTAACTTTTTTTGAAATCCCAGCTTTTATAGCGTAGTGTTTTACAATTCTTTCTATCGACCTACGAGACAATCCTTCTTTTTCATTTTTACTTTTTTCATCTCCAACTTTTACAAAAAGAGCATCATCCATATCTTTTCTTTCTTTCAAATAATCGCTGATAGTTTTTTTTGCTTCATCAGAAATAAAAACGACTCTAACCTTTCCTCCTTTTCCACGTATTGAAAATTCTCCAGATGAAAAATTTATATCTCTCGTCAAAGAGCAAAGTTCAGATACGCGAAGTCCAGTTGAAAAAAGAAGATACAGTATTGCTCTGTCTCTAAGAGATTTGATACTGTTTCCATCCGGCGCTACTAGTAATCGGTTCAGTTCGTCTGGATCTATTAAATCAAGTGAACGCTCTGGAACTTTTGCAAGCTCTATTCTTTCTGCTGGCAAACTTTCTATTTTATGTTTTGCCAAATATTTTAGAAAAATTCTTAAACCTATCAAATAATAATTTTGAGTTTTCTTTTTTAAAGTTTCACCAGTTGCTCTGTTGTTTCCAGATGCTTGACGATTTAAAAAAAGTCGAAATTCTCGAACTACTGAATCTGTAATATCTTTTGGTTTTGTTATTTTTCCAAATTCTAAAAATCTATTTAAATACCTTTCGTAATTTTCAACAGTTTTTAAACTAGAACCTTTTTCAATTTCTAGATATTCCAAAAACTCTCTTTTTAAATTGTCTATTTCTGTTGCCACACTTATAGTTTAACACAACATTGTGCGACGTAACCATGGGTCTTGCAATTTTTAACGGTTTATGCTAGTATAATAAGTATGTTAGCAACAAAGAAAAAGCAATTAATCATAAAGAAAAACAGGATTCACGAGAAAGATACAGGTTCTCCTGAGGTGCAGGTGGCTGTTTTGTCTACTCAAATCGCTGAACTTACAAAACATTTAAAGAAACATAAAAAAGATAATCATTCACGCCGAGGTCTTATAAAAATGGTAGCTGATAGGCGTACTCATTTAAAGTATTTGGAACGTAAAGATAAAACTCGTTACAATGCTCTTCTAAAGAAGATGGATTTAAACTAAGTGTTTTTGATACATAAATTTTATGTAGCTTTTATGCTATACTTTTTCTATTGGTCGATTTTATAATTTAATAATTTAATTTTTATATATGACAGTAATTAAACACAAAGAACAAAGAGTTGGAGTTTTTATAGATACACAAAATTTATATCATTCCGCTCGAAATTTATATAAAGCAAGAGTTAATTTCGGTGCTGTTTTGAAAGAAGCAGTAGCTGGAAGAAAATTAGTGCATGCAGTAGCTTATGTCATTAGGACAGAAGCAGGTGATGAAAAACATTTTTTTGAAGCGCTTACTAAGCTTGGAATTGAAACCAAGACAAAAGATTTACAGATTTTTCATACAGGAACAAAAAAAGGAGATTGGGACGTTGGTCTTGCCGTTGATGCTATTAAAACAGCACCAAGGCTAGACACTATCGTAATAGTTTCAGGTGATGGTGACTTTGTACCACTTGTACAATACTTAGAAACAATGACTCAAGTTGAAGTCATGTCTTTTGGAAAATCTACTTCCGCAAAACTTCGCGAAACAGCAGATGATTTCATAGATATGTCTGAAAATCCAAAGAAATATTTAATGGGAGTTAAATAAAACCTAGCTTACAAGAGCCCCTATGCAAGCTAGCTTGCATAGGGGCTCTTTGATTTATCAAAGATATAATAGTTTTTCTTTTGCATTTTACCTTTAAAATGCTACTATAAGCCTAGTATTTATTAGTTAATAAGTTTGCCTTTAGACAGATAGTAGTGTTCACCTGATTTCTTTTAAGAGATAAGGTAGAGAACAATATTACAGTCTGAAGGTAAACTGAAACTCGCCTTGTGGGTGGGTAAAAAAATATGGAAAAGAAAGAATATAGTGTAGAAATTGGAGGGAAAACGCTAACTGCTGTTTTCTCTAATTTAACAGAACAAGCACACGGATCTGTGATGCTTAAATATGGCGAGACAATAGTGCTTGCAACAGCATGTATGTCTCATGATAAGCAACAAGGCCTTGGTTTTTTCAACCTAACCGTTGATTATGCTGAAAAGTTTTACGCAGCAGGAAAAATTTTAGGTTCAAGATTTACTCGTAGAGAAGGCAGGCCATCAGAAGACGCTATTTTAGCAAGTCGCGTAATCGATAGAACATTAAGACCTCTTTTTGATCAATCAATGCGTCATGCAGTACAAATAATAGTAACAGTTTTGTCTGTTGATGATAATGATCCTACAATACTTGCAGTTAATGCAGCATCTCTTGCGCTTTTAGTTTCAAATATTCCATGGGCAGGTCCTGTAGGATGTGTTCGTGTTGGTAAATACGATAGTGATAATTTAGTTATTAATCCTCCTCAAAGCTTACGAGAAGAAGATAATAAATATAAATTTGATCTTACTGTTTGTGGAAAAGATGGAAATATAAATATGATTGAAGCATCTGCTCATCAGACAAAAGAAGATGAAATAGAAAAAGCATTACTATTTGCAACAGAAGAGATAGCTAAATTAGAAAATTTCCAAAAAAATATTGCAAAAGAAATTGGAAAAGAAAAAAGAGTTATCGAAAAGGCAGAAATCGTACCAGAATCAGTAAAGCTTTTTAATGAAAATATTTTGCCAAAAATGGAAGAAGCTATTTTTTCAGGTCCAGGAAAAAAGAAAATTGATGAGTTGCATAATATTTGGAATAAATTAGTAGAAGACACTTATCCAGACAGAGAAGATTTTTCTACAGAAGATGATTTATTTGATAGCACAGAGAATAGAATGATTCATGAAAAAGCAATTAATGAAAATAAACGTCCAGATGGAAGAGCAATGGATGGACTTCGTGAATTGTATGCACAAGCTGGAGGTATTTCTAGTATTTTGCATGGTTCAGGAATTTTCTATAGAGGTGGAACGCACGTTCTTTCTGTACTAACTCTTGGTGGTCCTGAAGATAAAAATTTAATAGATAGCATGGAAACAAAAACAGAAAAAAGATTTATGCATCACTATAATTTTCCACCATATTCAGCTGGAGAAGTTGGAAGAATGGGAAGCACAAATCGTAGAGAAATTGGACATGGCGCATTAGCAGAAAAAGCAATTGCAATGATATTGCCAGAAGTGGATGAATTTCCATATACGATTAGAATCGTTTCTGAATCTATGGCATCAAATGGTTCTACTTCTCAGGCTTCTATTTGTGCTTCAACATTAGCACTTATGGATGGAGGAGTACCAATAAAAGCTCCTGTCGCTGGAATTGCTATGGGCTTGATGTACGAAAATGATAATAAATATAAGGTTTTAACGGACATACAAGGACCAGAAGATCATCATGGTGATATGGATTTTAAAGTTGCTGGAACTAGGGAAGGTATAACTGCAATTCAGCTTGATGTAAAAGTTGAAGGAGTGCCAGTAAAAATATTAGGAGAAGCAATGATTCAATCTAAAAAAGCAAGATTATCTATTTTGGATACAATAGAAAAAGAAATTTCAAAACCACGTGCAGAAATTTCTCCTAATGCACCAAAAATTCTAACAACAAAAATTAATCCAGACAAAATTGGTTTAGTTATTGGTTCAGGTGGAAAAACAATTAAAGAAATTAAAGAAAAATCTGGAGCTGAAATAACAATTGAAGATGATGGAACAGTATACTTTACAGGGAAAGGAGATTCAGCAGAAAAAGCCAAAAAAATTGTTGAAGAAATGACTCATGAATTTAAAGTTGGAGAAATTCTAAAAGGAGAAGTTGTTAGGATTGCAGAGTTTGGAGCATTCGTTAGATTAAATGATTTTACAGATGGCTTAGTTCACATTTCTGAAATTGCACCATTCCGAGTTGAGCAAGTTAGAGATATAATGAAAGAAGGAATGATCGTGCCTGTAAAAGTAATAAAAGTTGATTCTGAGAATGATAAAATTGGTCTTTCTATAAAAGCCGCAGACAAGGACTTTTTTAAGAAAAATTAATAATGGACAATGAAGATAAAATAAAAAAAATAGAAATAGAAACCTTCGCTGATGATATGGCGAAGGCTCTTCGAGATAGCCAGAATGGATCTATAAAACAAATTATTGAAGAACAAGAAAATCGTGACGAAGAAGCAGAAGAACTCTCTCCGGAAAATAAAAAAAACAAAATACTAATGATTGTCGGTACAATATTAGTATTTTTGTCGGTAATTGCAATCGTTATAGTATTTCTTTTTAAGAAACAAATTTTTACTGTTGAAGTTACGCCACAATATGTGCCGATAATCTTTACAGATAAAACAGAATTTAAAGAAGTTTCAGAGTTAAATAGGGAACAGATAATAAATACTATTTCAAATGAAGTTAATATGTCAGAATTTAAGGCTGGTGGAGTAGAGGCAATTTACTTAACAAAAAACAATGCAGTTTTAGGTTTTAGAGATTTTCTTAAACTTTCTGAATTTAATCTTGATTCAGGGAAAATTGAATTTATCAAAGATAATTTTTTAATGGGTGTATCAAATAATCAAGCAAAAAATTTATTCTTTCTTATTAAAATGCGTTCTATTGCCGATGTTTTTGATGTTATGCATTCTTGGGAAGACAAAATGTTTTATGATTTACATAGTTTCTTCGGTATCAATTTAAATGCAAATACAAAATATCTATTAGAAAAAAAATTTGAAGATGGTATTGTTCAAAATAAAAATGCACGTGTCCTATATGATAATGAAGGTAATATAGTGCTTATGTATGTATTTGTTGAAAATGATTCATTGGTAATAACAAATAACGAAAATACTGTTAAAGAATTGATTCTACGTCTTGCTTCAAGTAAGGTAAAAAAATAGTTGCTTTTAAAAATTAAAATGATATTATACGGGCATGCAATTAGATAAAAATAAATTAAAAGAAAAATTAGAAAAAGAGAGGGATTCTTTAGTCGATGGATTAAAAGATATGGGAAAGTTAAATCCAGAAACAAATGAATGGGAAGCTACGCCAGAAGAAATTGGCTATGTTGAGACAGATCAGAATGATATGGCTGATAGATTTGAAGATTTTGAAGCAAAAAGCTCCATGACAAAAGTTTTACAAACAAAGCTTGCTAACGTTCTTAAAGCACTAAAAGGAATCGGAAAAGAGTCTTTTGGTAAGTGTGATATTTGCAAAAAAGATATTGAACTTGCTAGATTAGAGGCAAATCCTTCCGCTAGAACCTGTAAAAAACATATAAATAGCAATTAATAATAATACCTTTTTAAAAAAAGAGGTGTATTAAAGTTTATGGCATTTGCAAGAGTTTATTCAGCACAAGTAAACCTGCTTACCGGAACTATCGTAACAGTCGAAGTGGATTTATCACGAGGACTTCATGCTTTTTCAGTTGTTGGTTTGCCAGATAAAGCTGTTGATGAATCAAAAGATAGAGTTAGCTCAGCTATAAAGAATTCAGGATTCAAATCGCCAAAAGCAAAAAATCAAAAAATAATTGTTTCTCTTTCACCAGCCGATCTTAAAAAAGAAGGGCCATTTTTTGATTTAGCTATTGCACTTTCTTACATGATAGCTTCTGAAGATATAAAATTTAATCCTGAAAAAAGAATTTTTCTTGGAGAATTAGCATTAGATGGAACATTAAGAAGAATTCGTGGGGCATTACCGCTTGTGCAAGAAGCAAAGGCTCGTGGTTTTGAAGAAATTTATTTACCAAAAGAAAATGCAATTGAAGCAGCATTGGTTGATGGTATAAAAATTTTTGGTGTAGAAAATTTATCTGAAATAGTTTCTCATATAAATGAAACAAAAAATAATTCGGAAATTAAAAATAAACCAATTGTTGTTCAACCAAAAACAGAAATAAAATATCAACAAGAAAGAAAAGGTGCAGATTTTTCTGATGTAAGAGGACAAGAAGGAGCAAAGCGTGGACTCGAAATTGCAGCTGCTGGTGGACATAATATTGCAATGTATGGACCTCCAGGTACTGGAAAAACAATGTTGGCTCGTGCATTCTCTGGTCTTTTGCCAGATTTGAACTCTGAAGAAGTTCTTGAAATAACTGGCATACATTCTGTTGCTGGAACGACAAGAGGGGAGTTGGTTTCTACTCCACCATTTCGTTCACCACATCATACTTCATCTTACGTTTCTTTAATTGGTGGTGGAGTTTTTCCTAAACCTGGCGAGGTCACATTAGCGCACAGGGGAGTTTTGTTTTTGGATGAATTTCCAGAATTTGAAAAAAGAGTTTTGGAATCTTTGCGTCAACCGCTTGAAGATAATATTGTTTCAATATCACGAGCCAAAGGTTCTGCAATTTTTCCTTCTAATTTTATTTTAATTGCTGCAATGAACCCATGTCCCTGTGGCAATGCGGGATCAAAACAAAAAGCTTGCATTTGCAAACCTTCAGATTTAGATAGATATAAAAGAAAATTATCAGGACCTATTATGGATAGAATTGATTTATGGGTTTCAGTTGGAAATATCGATTATAAAAAACTTGGGGGAGAAGGTAGTGGTGAGAAAAGCGAGTCAATTAAAAAGAGAGTTGCTCAAGCAAGAGAAATTCAGAGGAATCGTTTTCAAAAACTTGGTAGGAATATAAGCACAAATAGTGAGATGAATGTAAAAGATTTATCAAGCATAATAAAATTAAAAAAAGAGGTTAGGGACTTATTAGATGACAGCGCTGAACGATTAGCATTATCTGCTCGTGCTTATCATAGAGTTATAAAAATTGCTCGCACTATTGCTGATTTAGAAAATTCTCCAGAGATAGAAGCAAAACATATTCTCGAAGCCATACAATATAGACCAAAAGTAAATGGATAATTAGTTATCCACAGGATATAGTTGACAGGTGAACGCTCGTTCACTTATACTATTTATATTATTAATATAACGAGCAAAGCGAGTATATATTTAGATAGAAATAGTACCCGGTTAAATGATTTCAAATTTTACAAAATTTTATTACGTCTATGTTTTAGTTTCTAGACGAGATAACAATTTCTATGTTGGTTATGCGAACAATTTGAAATCAAGATTTGAGCAACATTCGAAAGGGCTTGTTCCTTCCACAAAAGATCGCAGGCCGCTAGAACTTGTTTATTCTGAGGCCTGTCGAGATAAGCGTGATGCTATGCATCGCGAGAAATATCTCAAGACCTATCTAGGTCGAATGTTTCTGAGGAATAGGCTCAAATCTTATTTAACTGGGTAAAGATTTTTATATTCACTACGTTCATTAAAAATCATTTATGTCACAAAAACAATATTTAAAAATGCTTGAAAAAGAAATTCAAAAAGTTAACAGACAAATAGATCTTAAGATAATGAGAGGGGAAGAATATCACAAAGAGGCCAGAGATCATAAGTTAATGTTAAGAAGAATGCGTTATCTAAAAAGACAAAATTTCTTTAAGAGTTTAACTTGGAAATTTTTTCCCATATTTTCTTCTTTTTAAATTTTTATTAAAGAATGAAAAATATTTACCAAACAAAATTGGAAAGTTTTTACGAAAGCAATAATAGAATGCCAACATATTCTGAGATGCTTAAACTTTTTAATTTCAAATCTAAAAATGCAGTTGCAAAAATTGTTGATAAACTAACAGAAGCTGGATTAGTTGCAAAAGATCATTTAGGTAGACTTATTCCAACAGAAACATTTGGTGAAATTCCAAAACTTGGATTAGTAAAAGCTGGTATACCTTCTGATGTTGAAGAAATATCAGATACAATAAATTTAGATAATTTTTTAATTAGTAATAAATCTCTTACTTATATGCTTGAAGTAGATGGCGATTCAATGATTGATGCACATATAGAAAAAGGGGATATGGTTCTTGTTGAGAAGACAAATCAAGCGAAAGATAAAGAAATTGTAATTGCTGAAGTTGACGGAGAGTTTACAATGAAATATTTTCGAAGAAGTGGAAATAAAGTTTGGCTAGAGCCGGCAAATAAAAATTTTAAACCAATTTATCCATCTAGGAGTTTAAATATTTTAGCAAAACTGAAAGCAGTAATTAGGAAATACTAAATATTAAAACAAAAATCCCCTTTAAAGGGGATTTTTGATTATCGTTCTTTTATCTCGAGATAAAAGATTATTTTACAGCATCTTTCAAAGCTTTTGCAGCTCTGAATTTTGGAACTTTAGTAGCAGCTACTTTAACTTGCTCTCCAGTTTTTGGATTGCGAGCCATTCTTGCAGCTCTAGCTTTTACTGAGAAAATTCCAAATCCGGCAACTGAAACTTCACCACCTTTTTTCATTGTTGCGATGATAGTATCAAACAATCCATCAACGATTTCCTCAGCTTGTACTTTAGTACCACCAAGTTTACCATGTACCCATTCTATTAATCCTTGTTTATTCATATTATTTAAAGTCTTCTTTATAATATTTCGACCTTGCCACACCATTTTCCCATTGTTATACGGGAGGAATGTGGGTCTTTTCTTATAAAATTACTACTTATATATTATATACTAAGGGTTTTTTAAGGGCAAGAGGTATTTTTTTATCTAGCATATTCTATTATTCTAGTTTCACGAATCATAGTAACCTTTATTTCACCAGGATATTTTAGTTCTTGTTCTATTTTTGTAGCAATATCGCGAGCCATTAATTTTGCTTCAGTGTCTGATATTTTTTCTGGTGTAACAAATATTCGAATTTCACGTCCTGCTTGAAGAGCGTATGATTTTTCAACAGCAGGAAATGCATTTACAAGTGCTTCCAATTCTTGCAAACGTTTTAAATAATTTTCTACTGAATCTCTACGTGCTCCAGGTCTTCCTCCAGATATAGCATCAGCAGTTTGAACTATTATTGATTCTATAGATTCATAAGGATAATCTTCGTGATGAGATTTCATTGCTGTTATTATTCTTTCATCTGCTCCGAATTTTTGTAAAATTCTCATTCCTATATCAATATGTGTTCCTTGAACTTCATGGTCTAAAGCTTTTCCTATATCATGTACAAGAGCTCCGGCTTTTGCTATAGCAACATCTGCGCCAAGTTCTTCTGCTAACATACCTGCTATATGAGCCATTTCAATTGAATGTTGCAAAACATTCTGTCCATAACTCGTACGGAAATATAATCTTCCTATAATAGCAACGATTCTTGGATCAAAATTAAATATTCCACATTCATAAACTGCTTGTTCTCCTTTTTCTTTTATTATTTTATTTATTTCTTCTTTAGCTTTTTCTACTAATTCTTCAATCTTTGCTGGTTGAATACGTCCATCTAGAATTAAATTCTCAAGAGCAACACGTGCTACTTGTCTCCTAACAGGGTCAAAAGAAGATATAACAATTGATCCTGGCGTATCATCAACAATAAGTTCTACACCAGCTACTCTTTCGAAAGCTCTTATATTTCGTCCTTCTTTTCCGATTATTTTTCCTTTTATTTCATTATTTGGTATTGCAACAGTTGTTGTCATCAAATCGGATGCTGTACTTACTGCTAAGCGTTGAATTGAAGTAGCTAAAATTTCTTTAGCTCTTTCTTCTAATTTTTCTTCGTTATTGTTCTCTAACTTTTGTATTTTTACCAAAAAATCTTCTTCGTATTTTTTTTCTATATCTCTCAAAAGTTCTCCTTTTGCTTCATCTTCAGATAATTTTGAAACTCTCTCAAGTTCTTCTCTCTTTTCTTCTTCAACTTTTAGGACTCTTTCTTGAACTTTTTTTACTTCTTCAACCTTAGTTTTTATTGTCTCTGCTTCTTTATTCATTTCAGCCTGTCGTGCATCTAAAAGCTCGTCTTTTTTAATGAGTCTTTTTTCAGTATCTTTGAATTCTAATTCTTTCTTTTTCTCTTCTTCTTTTAATTCTGCAAGCCTACTCTCTGATTTGTTTTTTGCTTCATCGACTATTCTTTGTGCTTCTTCCTTTGCACCAACCATCATTTGTTTTATATCAATTTCAATTGATCTTCTTTTTCCTAAAGCAATAACCAATCTCAAATAGTAACCTATCAGAACGCCCAAAAGGAGCGCTATAGCTCCAATAAGCACTGCCGTTAATGTTATACTCATAAGCCTGTTTTTGGCTTACAAAAACAAACCACTATATTATGGTTCTATTTTCTTTTTCTCGTAAATAAAGATTTGAAAATTTCCCTTTGAAAAACTTCTCATATATGGAATATTCTTATAAACCAAGTTTAAATAAATTTTTAAAATCTAACGTATTTAATATAACAAATATTATATTTTTTGTCCATATTTCGAAATTTACGTTCATAAAATAAAAACAATGTATTTTTATACATTGTTTTTACCTATTTTGTATGAAAACTAGTTTTTATTTTCTGCTTTTTTTGATTTTAAAACGATTTCATCTATTATTCCATATTTTTTAGCTTCCTCAGCATCCATAAAGAAATCTCGTTCTACATCTTTTTCTACTTGAGCTACTGGCTTTCCAGTATTTTTTGCAAGCAATTTATTTAATATGTCTTTAGTTTTCAAAATATGTTTTGCTGTAATTGCAATATCTGTAGCTTGTCCTTCTACTCCACCCAATGGTTGATGAATCATAACTTCAGCATTTGGCAAAATAAATCTTTTCCCTTTTTTCCCAGACGATAAAATAATCGCTGCACCCGATGCTGCAAGTCCAACACAAAAAGTAGAAACATCTGGTCTGATATGATTCATTGTGTCTACTATTGCCATTGTGCTCGTAACAGATCCGCCAGGAGAATTAATATAAAAACTTATATCCTTCTTTGGATCTTCTGATTCAAGAAAAAGAAGTTGAGCAATAATTATATTTGCAGTGTTGTCATCAATTGGTCCTGCAAGAAAAATTATCCTCTCTTTTAAAAGTCTTGAATAAATATCATAAGCTCTTTCTCCAAATTGTGACTTTTCAATAACTGTTGGTATTAACATTTATGTTTAAGGAAATTAAAACTGATAAAATTTTACCTATTAATTTTATCTTTTTAAGATAAATATGCAAGATATTGACAATCTAATTATTATTATGCTATAATAATAAGAGTTCTTCATAAAGCCAATAAAACATATTTCTAACAATCCAAAAAATTGCAAAGATGAAACAGGTAAAACTCTTATCAATTATCCTGATTTTAGGAATTGGGATAACTATGATCTCTTGCGAGAAATATACTCCGGATCAGTATCAGAAATGTTTTAATGTCCCCGAAACAAAAAAAGTTTCAACTATTGAATTGGTGAATGCTCCGGTTGAAGTAGTTTGGAGTACCAGTTATGGCATGGGCAACGTTTTCACTTCGCACATCTCGAAAGTAAACGTTCTGACAAATGAATTCCACACGGACAGCGTCTTTGAAGCTGTTGTTTCATTGGATGTACAACGGAACAATAGAGGAGACAGTTCCGTTTTTGATGTTATTGTAATTTCTATCCTGTTTAGGAGTAACTATGAAGGAGGCTATGAAGTCTTTGCCTTTAAGCCAGCTCTATTGGAGTTGGATAAGGATATGGAGTTTTGGAATACCAATTCTCTGGCGGAGATTGGAGCTGCCGAAACCGACAACTTCATTACCATTTCATCAAATGGTATGCTAAGCCCTTACAATGCTGACGAATTCATGTGCGCTCAGGTAACGATGAGGAAATTAAAAAGACAAGCCGTTCTCTTATGAACGGCTTTTTTGCTACTTGTTTTTGAATAAAAACAATTATTTTTGTTCTTCTAGGAATTTAAATACAGCTTCATTTGTTAGTACATTTTCGGCATGCATTTGAGCTCTTTCTGGATCAGCCTCTTTGTAATGCTCTAATATCATGGCAACTTCATTTGCTACTTGTTCAGGATCAGCTGTTATTTTTTCTATTTTTGATATTTCATTTAATACAAGGCCTAGTTTTGCTTTTTTTTCTGCATCTTTTCTAAATTCTTTTCTTATATCTTCAATGGTTTTATTTATATGTTTCAAATATTCTTCAAATTTAAGACCCATATTTGTAATATCAGATTCCATTCTGTATATAATTTTATCTAGTTCAACATCAATTAAAATTTCAGGCATTTCTACTTCTGTTTCTTCTATTATTTTTTCTACGATTTTTAATCTTGTTTTTTCTTTGATTTGATTTATCTTTTCAAGTTTTATATTTTCTTTCAACTTTGCTTTAAAATCTTCTGTATCCTTGAAGGGTCCAAGTGCCTGTACAAATTCATTATTAAATTCTGGTAATTCTATTTCTTTTTCTTTTTCTCCATCTTTTCCTTCTTCTTTTTCATCATGTTTACAGTTTTCATCATGCACATGTTCCTCTTTATCTTTATTTAAATCTGCCATATGCACTTTTGGTGCTCTGGATTTTCTAATATCCAAAATAGTATCTTCAACTTCCTTATCTGTAACCTCTGTGCTTTTTTCTTTATCTGTTAATTTAGACAAAATATCTTTTGATGTTTTTTTGTAATCTGGAAGTTTTAACTCTGGCATCACTGCAGTTTTTATTTTAAAACCTAAAGGACTTTTACGTGCAATTTTTGTTATTGAAATTTCTGGTCTTGATATAGGTTCTATTTTTTCTTCTTCAACCATCTTAGGATAATATTCAAAAAGGGCCATTTCCGCCATTTCTTCTAAAACTTGAATTTCAGGAATTTTGGAAAGCAAAACATTCTCAGGAACTTTTCCTTTTCTAAAACCATCTATTTCTACTGTTTCGCCAAGTTTCTTTAATGCCTTTTCAAAATAAGACTCAAAAACATTAGCTTCTATTTCTCCTTCAATCTCTATTTCGCTTTTTGGTAGTTTTTTTATGTTTATTTTTGTCATTTTTAAATCTTATACTAAAAATAGTTTATTTTCAAATATAATTTTTTTTTACATAAAAACAAAAAACCCCGAGCAATCGGGGTTTTTTGTTTGAACTATTATTCAAGTTTATTAGCATCTACATCTACATTTGTATTTGCTGAATTTACATCTTCTTCTAGCTCTTGTAGTTCTTTCAAATATGCTTGTTCAGCCTCTTTTGATTGCAATTCTACTTTTTCTTTTTCAAGCTGTATTTCTTTTACCTTACTTTGCCATATATATATGCCACCAATGATAAGAATGACTATTATTATTATTGAGCCAATAAGTGCTCCATGTGATTTTTTTTCTGGTTCCATAATTTTTTTGTTTTCCGACATTTGTCGGGTTAATAATAATTATTGAACTTCTTGATTATTCCCAGTTTCTTCTTCGTTTTCGTTATTTGTATTAGCTTCAGATTTTATTTTTTCTTCCACTAATGTTTTCATGTATTTTACAGCGTCATTTAATGCAGAATGAGCCTCTTTTATAAGATTTTGTGTTTCTTGTGTTAACTCAACTAATTTAGTTTTTTGTTCTTTTGTTAATTGATTAGTTGAACCTGAAAGTATTGTACTTGCTTCTGCAACTTTTGATTTAGCTTCTAATACTTTTTCTTCAGCTATCGATACACTATCTTTTGCAGTCTGTACATCAAAGCCAGCTACTTCAAGCTTTATAATTTTTTCGTTAGTTCTGTCTTTTAAGCTATTTATTCTTTCAATTGCTTGATCAAATCGTTCCAATGCTTGCTCTCTGCCTGTAATTCTTGTTTCTGCTAACTTCACTTTTACTTTGTCTGTTTCTATTTGGACTTTTGCTTTTAAGGCATCCATTTTTTGTTTTGCTTCAGTTCTTATTCTCTCGATTTCTGTTTTCATTTCTTCCTTTTGTGCCTGTATCGTATCTTTTACATTTTCTTTTTCTTGTTGCAAACTAGCTTTTATATCTTTTATTTCACTTTTTATTCCTCCTTTTTCTTCTGAATTAGAAGAATTACCATTTTCTGCTTGAGCAAATGATGTTGAAATAGAAAATGTTAGAGCAATAACGAAAAGTGTACTTAAATATTTTTTCATAAATTACTAATAATAATTATTAAATTGATAATTGACCTTTTGCAATATTTTATTATACATCTTTTATGACGTTTGTGACATATATTTTATTACATAAAAATATAAAAATAAAAACCCCGTTTTGCGGGGTTTTTATTTGGTCTAATTAATTATTAGATTAAGAATGCAACTATCAGCAAAGCAACAATGTTTAGAATCTTAATCATAGGGTTAATAGCTGGACCAGCTGTGTCTTTGTAAGGATCACCGACTGTATCTCCTGTTACTGCTGCTTTATGAGCATCTCCACCTTTGCCTCCATAATTTCCAGATTCAATATATTTTTTTGCATTATCCCAAGCGCCTCCTCCTGATGTCATGGAAATAGCGACAAAGAGTCCTGTTATTATTGATCCTACAAGTAAACCACCCAATGCTACTGGTCCAAGTAAAAATCCAACCAATATAGGAGCCAATACTGGTATAAGAGCAGGTATAATCATTTGTTTGATTGCACTTCCTGTGACTATGTCAACACACTTTCCATACTCTGGTTTTCCAGATCCATCCATTATTCCTTTTATTTCCTTAAATTGTCTTCGAACTTCTTCAACAACTTTTCCAGCTGTCTTTCCTACTGCTTCCATACAAAGTGCTCCGAAATAATATGGCAAAAGTCCTCCAATAAATAATCCAATAATTACTTTTGGATTACTCAAATCAAATTTAAGTGCTTCGCCTGTTATTGCTTGTATCTCTTCTGTATAAGTAGAAAAAAGAACAAGCGCTGCAAGTCCAGCAGAACCTATTGCATAACCTTTTGTAACTGCTTTTGTTGTATTTCCAACAGCATCTAATGGATCTGTAACATCTCTAACTTCTTTTGGAAGTTCTGCCATTTCTGCAATACCACCAGCATTGTCTGTGATTGGTCCATAAGCATCAATAGCAACTATAATACCTGTCATAGAAAGCATTGCCATTGCAGCTACTGCTATACCGTATAATCCTCCAAAATAATAAGTAACTAAGATTCCTAGAACAATAGTAATAAGTGGTAGTGCTGTAGCTTTCATTGAAATTGCCAATCCTTGAATTACATTTGTTCCATGTCCGGAAACTGAAGCCTTGGCGATAGATTTTACAGGTGAGTATTTTGTAGATGTGTAATATTCTGTAATTATTACGATAGCTCCAGTTACTAATAAACCTGTAATTGAACAAATAAATAAATCAGAAACAGAATATCCTCCAGGATTATCAGCCATTAAAAGTTTTGTTATAGGATAAAAAGCTGCAGCTGCTAAAAGTCCAGCAGCAATTAGTCCTTTATAAAGAGCACCCATAATATTATTTTTCTTTCCAAGTTTTACAAACCAAGTTCCGATAATTGAACATATAATTGCAACTCCTCCCAATGCAAGAGGATAGAAAATTGCGTTATCAAAACCAGCAAACAATAATGAACCTAAAAGCATAGTTGCAACAGAAGTAACTGCATAAGTCTCAAAAAGATCAGCAGCCATTCCTGCACAATCTCCAACATTATCTCCAACATTGTCTGCTATAACTGCTGGATTTCTTGGATCATCTTCTGGAATTCCAGCTTCGATTTTTCCTACAAGGTCAGCACCAACATCTGCTGCTTTTGTAAAAATTCCTCCACCCAATCTTGCGAATACTGAAATTAAAGATGCTCCAAAACCAAGACCAATTAATGCTTTTACATCGCCAAGTACTCCATAAAGTACAGATACTCCAAGAAGTGCAAGTCCGACAACTAAAAGTCCTGTTACTGTTCCTCCTTTAAAAGCAAGACTAAGAGCATTTTTCAAACCACCCCTTGCAGCTTCTGTTGTTCTTACATTTGCTCTAACAGAAACATTCATTCCTATATATCCAGCAAGAGCTGAAAGAATTGCTCCAAAAATAAAACCGATAGCAGAATTTATTCCTAAAGCAAACCACAAAACAAAGAAAAGAATAACAGCAATAATACCAATAGTTTTGTATTGCCTATTTAAATAAGCTTTTGCACCTTCAGAAATAGCATTTGCTATTGATTGCATTTTCTCATTTCCCGCGCTTTTTTTTATGATTGTTTTTGCAAGGAATAATCCATAGACTATTGCAATAACTGCACTAATAATCGCAAACAATAAATATGAATTCATATTTTTTTATTAGGCTACGTCTTTATTTATATACGACGAAGCAAATTAATAATTACTAATAATAATTTATCCCGCTTAGTTGTATTTACCAACTTAAGTGGACTATTTTGACTTTTTTGTTTTTGATTTTTTTTCTTTTTCTTCTTTTACTTCTTCTCCTCCTTCATTTTCATTTAATTCAACTTTATCTCCATCTGTTGAAGCAACTTCAACTCCTCCATTACCTTTTATGTCTATTCTCCAACCTGTAAGTTTTGCTGCAAGACGAACATTTTGTCCTCCTTTTCCTATTGCAAGAGACAATTGATCATCAGAAACTTCTACTACTGCTTTGTGTTCTTTTTCATCAACTTCTATAGACAAAACTTTTGCAGGTGATAGGGAATTAGAAACAAAAACTTTTGGATCTTCTGACCATGGAATAATATCAATTTTTTCTCCACCTAATTCTCCAGTAATTGTGTTTACTCTTGTTCCTTTTTGTCCAACACAAGATCCTACAGGATCAATATGTTCATCGTTTGAATGAACAGCGATTTTTGATCTTGCTCCAGCTTCTCTAGCTATTGATTTTATTTCTACAACTCCAGTTTGAATTTCTGGAGCTTCAACAGAGAAAAGTTTTTCTATAAATTTTGGATGAGTACGTGAAAGTCTTAAGTTGATTCCTCTTGGTGTATCTTCTACAGAATATAAATAAGCTCGTATTCTTTGTCCTCTTTGTAAATATTCTCCAGGGATTTGTTCTTCTGCTGGTAAAACTCCTGTAGCACGATTGAAATCGATATATACATTTCCTCTTTCTATCTTTTGTACAATACCACCGATTATTTCTCCTTCTTTTGTACCATATTCATCAATAATAGAAGTGCGTTCTGCTTCTCGTATTCTTTGTACAATTACTTGTTTTGCTGTTTGTGCTGCAATACGACCATAATCGTCTTTTGATTCAAGTGGAAATACCACTTCATCATTAAGCTGTACATCTTTTTTTATTTTTTTTGCATCTTCTATCATGATGTGATGCTCTGGATTGAAATGCACACGTTCGTCATTTTCATCTTTTATAGAATACTCTTTTTCTTCATCTCCTTCTTCCTCTATCTTTACTATAGATTCATCAACAACGATTTTTATCTGGAAAAAATCTGTTTTCCCAGTTTCTAGATCAAACTTAGCACGAATAATTTGTCCCTTTTTACCATAATCTTTTTTATAAGCAGCAGCCATAGCTTGTTCAATAGCATCCAAAATTTTCTCTTTTGGAATTTTTCTTTCTTCTTCTAGTTGTTCTAGGGCCGACTTAAATGTTTTTATGTCCAACATTGTATTTTTATTAAATTTTTTGTAAAAAAGCCCTGTTGCGACAGGACTCATATGACTTTAATGTACCATTTAATTTTTTAAAAAGCAATAGCAAAAAATATCAATTTTTTAATATTTTTGCACCTGTGGATAAAGTGGATAACCAATTTGACAGGTTCAATAATAATGGTAGAATATATCTTGAATGAATTGTCAAGTTAAAAAGTGTTTTATTTCGCTATTTTAAAGCAATATTTAAAATATATAGAATACTTTTAAACCCTTGAAAATCACAAAACAAAATAAAGTCTCACATGAAAGCAAGAAAGAATGAACTTAGGAAAGAAACGCTCAGGCGTTACCTGAGTCCGTTTCTTGCCCTTTGCATCCTGTTTTTTTCAGGATGCGAGAAAGATTCAATTGATCCTCCGATTGTGGAGGAAACTCTTTCCGTGACGGCAATTTCCGTTAACAATGTCCTTTTTCCCAAAGGGGAAACAACAATAACAGTTTCCGTCTTTGAAGGTAACCCTATAACTATTAAAGTCATATCCAATGCAGAACAAATTTTAGTATCTGCAGGATCTGATACCACATCTATTGATGAAAACGAACTTTTTTACTCTGGCCCTATCACCTCCGATACTATTTTTTCTATTACATTAATAAAAGGGGGTAAAGTTGAGGTAAGAAATGCTACCGTTAAAGTAGTATACGTTATAGAAGAACCAATAGGCTCTATCATTGCAAAACCTTCAACAGAACGGAATCCTGGCGACAGTACAACAATTTGTTGGTCATCGGAGAATGCTACTTCAGCTATTTTGAAAATCAATGGTAAAGACACTACAGTCCAAACTAACGATTCAATGACTGTTGTACTATCAGAGACAACAACCTACGAGATCACATTTACCAACGAAATTGGCTCTTACACTCCGCCAGTTTTAACGATTAATGTAATTGTTATTGATAAGGACTATCATCTTACACATGGTGGAAAACACGCAGTCGTGTGGGAGTGTGGTTATGATTGGAATTCTCTTGATACAATTGCATTACCATCAAATTTAGCTGATGAAGTAACATACTTTTATTCTGATGGATCATATGTAGCTTTCCACATTTCCGATGGGACGCTTGCCGGAAATGGACGTTGGCATTGGGAAGAAATTTTATGTGAAACATACCTAAATTGGGGTGGCTGGTTTACTAAATTGGTCTCAATTTCAGCAGAAGGTATGGTTTTATCTGCTGAAGGAGGTGGTAACCCTCCCATATCAAGGTGGACTTTTGAAAATTTGAACTGACTCTATTCTCGTTGTTTTGAGATATGGAGACTATATAAAAAATCGGGGTTGGATTTTGTCCATGCCCCTTTTTTTTGTTTAGTTATTAACATTTATATAATAGGTTGTTTAAAATATGTTATTATTAAAATGCAAAGTTTATTTTAATATTATTAACAATTTTTATATGAAATTACATAAAGTTTTTAATTTTTTATTAGTTTTTGTTTTTATATTTTTATTTAGTAGTTTTTGTTTGGTTAATTTTACCAATGCAGATACCGTTGATTTAGGATGTAATCCCAAAAGTGGTGCTTGTGCATCTGGTACTGTAGAGCTTTTCCAAACAATTTTCTTCCCAGGCGTACCAATAACATTTTTTAGTGATATGTCTTCTACTGGTACACCAGCTTCTTCTTCTGCTTCTTCAAAGGTTACAACAGAAACAGAACATACAATATTTTCTGGTGCTTTTAGCCCAACTGTAGATTATCTTGATGGTGTATATGTAGGAGCAACTCCAAGCATAGCTGGAGTTTATGATGCTATTTTTAATTTAATGGCATTTGGTTTATATGGATCTGATACTATTTCATATATAGTTGTTAATGCGCCAACTATTAATATAGCTGCAACTCCATCAACAATCGGTGCTGGTAACTCATCAACTATTAGCTGGACATCTACTGGTGCAACTTCTTGTAATTTATCTGGTAATGGCATAAGTGGCAGTGGTACTTCAAATTCTGGTGTTTCTACTGGTGTGATTAATACTGCTGGAGCTTATACTTATACTTTGTCATGTTTAAATGAAGGAGGGTCCGTATCAAGTGCAGTTATTGTTAATGTTATTGCTTCACCAACAGTTACTGTTATAGCAACTCCATCAACAATTGATCCTAAAGAATCATCAACTATTAGCTGGACATCTACTGGTGCAGATGTTTGTGATTCTGGTGGTCATGGAACTGGCAAGACAGGTTCTTTTGTTGTTACTCCAGCAACTTCAACTTCTTATAGTGTTTCTTGTACACGTAATCAACAAGTAACTTCGCCTGGTTGTTCTGGATCTTATGTAGCAACTCCTGGTTATTGTAATCGATATCGTGTTCCACAAGAGGCAGACTACGGACAGTGTAATTCTTCAACAAATACAGAAGAACAATGTTATGGAACTTATGGTGGATATCACCATTGTTCTTGGGTTGATGCAGTGACAAATTCTTGCTCAGGATTTAATTTTACAGAATGTTCTAATCATTCTGGTTGTTCTTACGATTCTGGTACAAATGTACCAAGTGCAACAGCCACAGGAAGTGCTCTTGTAACAATATCAGGTCCAACAGTTGATATTGGAACTTATGATACAAATGGTGTTGCTATTAGTAGTATTCCACCAAATCAACAATTTACTGTGCACTGGTCTTCTACTAATGCAACTTATTGTGATTTAGTAAGTCCTTCTAGTCCTTTACCAGTAAACTACACTACCTCATGTACATATCCAAGACAAAATTGTACTTTTACAGATCAAATAACATCAGCAACTACTTATAGTGTTTTATGTCATAGTGCTCAAAGTACAGCAGACGATAGTACTTATATAGATATTATTTCAAAACCAGATCTTACTATAAATACTTCTTGTACTCCTGTCTCTGCAGAAGCAGGTCAAGAGACAACATTAGTTTGTAAAGTAAAAAATATAGGAAATAAAGAAACAGGACCTACTGGCTCACAATTTTCTAATTTCTTTCAAATATCTTTAACAGATCCTGAACAAAAACAATCAACATTTAATCATAAAAAAAGTTTAATTGGTTCTATCTTTACTAAAGTTTTTGCTGAAGAAGGTGGTGGTACTGTTGGAGAATATATAAACTTACCATCAACTAAAATGAATGCCTTATTAGCTGGTCAGAGTAGTAATACAATTGCGAAATATACTTTCTCTCCAGAAGGTACATATTATTTCAGAGCATGTGCCGATAAAACAGAGCCAGCAAATGCAGGTGTAGTTAGTGAATCAAATGAAAATAATAACTGTGGACCTTGGACAACGATTACAGCGACATCATCAGTTTCAAAACCAGATCTTACTATAAATACTTATGGCACACCTACTTCAGCTCAGCCAAATGTATCAGTAAAACTTTCTTCAACTGTAAAAAATATTGGATCTGCTTCTACTGGAGCAAGTTTCTATAATTTCTTCCAAATTTCAACAAATGCTTCTGCTTCAATACAAAAAAATAACATATTAACTAATTTATTACCAAAAGCTTATGCAGACAATACACCTATAGAAAATTTACCAGCAACACTTATGCCTGAACTAGATTCTCAGGCAAGTAATATAACTAATGCAAATTATACTTTTGGTTCAACGGGAACATATTATTTCCGAGCATGTGCTGATAAAACAGGACCAGCAAATACAGGTACAATAGACGAATCAAATGAAAATAATAACTGTGGACATTGGACAACAATAGTAATAAGTAATAATTCGCAACTGCCTGATTTAACTGCAAGTAGCGTTACACCAACTTCTGTTGACGTTGGCGTAAATACAAGTTTTTCATCAACAATATCTAATATAGGTTCTGTCTCTACAGGTCAAGGTTTTTATAATTTTATTCAATTTTCAACAGATGGAACAACATTTACTGATGTAACTCCTGCAACGTGGATGAATGCACTTGGTTCTGGACAGAGTAATGTAATGACAAAATCTCATACATTTACTACAGCTGGTAAATACTATGCTCGTATTTGTGCTGATAAGAGCAATAGCAGTGATACAAATGGTGACATTGTTGAATCAAATGAAAATAATAACTGTGGACATCTTGCTACGATAACTGTTGGAGACGGATCTCAAACATCAATGAGTGTAAATCTTTCTGCTGAACCTATGACAATGGTTCTTCCTACAAATACAACTAAACTAATTTGGGTTGTTTCTGGTTCTCCTGATAGATGTACAGCTTCAGGTGAATGGTCTGGATCAAAATCAGCTAGCGATGGTACTCACACTGAAAGTATTTCAGGTTTAACTCTTGGAACTCATACTTTTAAAATTACTTGTGAAAAAACAAATTTTGCAAATTCAACTTCTTCTATCTCTGTTAATGTTGTAAAGGAAGGAGAAAAAGTTGACGGTGTTTGTGGAACAGAATTGTTCAGTTGTTTGGCTGGTTATAGTACTAATCAAGATGAAACTAAATTAACATGGGACTGTGAAGGTATAAATGGTGGTGCTACAGTTTCTTGTTCAAGTTCAGGATCTTCTTCTTGTTCCAATGGTATACAAGATGGTGAAGAAACAGGAATAGATTGTGGAGGACCTGATTGTAAAGCTTGTAAAAAGATTCAAAAATATATTGAAAGATAAAATTTATTTTATAGATAACAAAAAATTCCCCAGAAGGGGAATTTTTTGTTATAATAAGAATATGCAAATTGACGAAGGGCAATTAATAAAATTTATTTTAGAGTCAAAACTTATTTCTCGTTCTGATATTGATGAAGCTGTTAAAAAAGCTAAAGAAAAAAAACAAAAACTTAGTGACATTTTACTCTCTGATGGAAAAATTTCTGAAGCTGATCTCAGACGACTAGAAGCTTTTGTTCTCGGTATACCATTTGTTAGTTTAGTGGATCAAAAAATTGATATTGCTGTATTGTCTCTTATACCAGAACCTATTGCTAGAAATCATAATATTATTGCTTATAAAAAAAGTGAAACAAGCCTTGAAGTTGCAATGCTTGATGTTGATGATATACCTGTGACAGACTTTGTTAAAAAAAGATCAGGATTAAAAATCTTACCAAGACTTACAGATACGGCTTCAATAAAATCTGCTCTTGTTCAGTATAGGAAAAGTTTACAGGCTGAGTTTGGAAATATTATACAGAAAGAAACTGCTTCAATAAAAACAATTTCAAAAGATGAAGGAGAAAAGTCAGAAGAAGAATTAAAAGAAATGGCAGAGGATTTGCCAATAATTAAAATTGTTGATTCTTTAATTTTTCATGCAATTTTACAAAATGCTTCGGATATACACATTGAACCTGGTGAAACTGAGCTAAATGTAAGATATAGAATTGATGGTATTTTGCATGATGCAATGGCATTGGATAAAACAGCAGCTCCAGGCATAACAGCTCGTATAAAAGTTTTATCAAATTTAAAACTTGATGAAAAAAGATTGCCTCAAGATGGAAGATTTAAAATAGATCAGAATGGAGAAAAAATTTCTTTTCGTGTTTCTACATTACCAACTTATTTTGGTGAAAAAACAGTTATAAGAATTTTGAAAGAAAATTCACACGGACTTTCTTTAGAGGGAATAGGCTTTCATGGTGATGGATTGGAAAAAATTCACGATTCTTTAAAACAAAAAATTGGAATGGTTCTTGCAACTGGTCCAACTGGATCCGGAAAAACTACAACACTTTATACTATGCTTGATATTTTGAATAAACCAGAAGTAAATATTTCTACAATTGAAGATCCTATAGAATATCAAATGCAAAGAGTAAATCAAACACAAGTTAGACCAGAGATTGGTATGACATTTGCTAATGGTCTTAGAACCTTGCTTAGACAAGATCCAGATATAATAATGGTTGGTGAGATTCGTGATACAGAGACAGCTGGATTGGCTGTAAACGCGGCACTTACTGGGCACCTTGTTCTTTCAACAATACATACAAATTCTGCTTCAGGTGCAATTCCAAGATTGATAGATATGAAAGTAGAACCATTTTTGCTAGTTTCTACTGTTAAAACTATTATTGCACAAAGATTGGTTCGTAGACTTACAGGAAATAAAGAAAAATATTTTTTATCTGATCCTGAGTTAAAAAATTTAGCAAAAATAATTAATCTTGATAGAGTTTTAGAGTTTCTTAAAAAAGAAAACATTGTTGGCCCAAAAGATTCTTGGGATAAAGTTCCATTTTATAAACCTGGTAAGGTAAGTGGTTCAGAGGAAGAATATTCAGGACGACTTGGTATTCATGAAGTCCTTAAAGTTACATCAAGTATAAAAGAACTAATTATTAGTGGAGGTTCTCAAGATCAAATAGAAGCTCAAGCAGTAAAAGAAGGTATGTCTACAATGCTTGAAGATGGAATTTTGAAAGCTGTTCAAGGGCTTACTTCTCTTGAAGAAGTTTTAAGAGTTGTTTCCGAATAGTTTTTGTTTTAATTTTATGAATTTTTTTTACAAAGCAAAAAATAAGGACGGACAAATTATTGAAGGAACTATGGAGTCTGCCGATAGGTTTTCCCTTTCTAGAGAACTAAGATCTCGTGGTCTTGTTCCAGTTTTAGTTTCACAAAAAAAGGGAGGACTTATGGATTTAAATGGTTTGACTCAGAAATTATTTGGCAAAGTAAAAGTACAAGAAAAAATTCTTTTCACAAAAAATTTAAGTGGAATGATTAGCGCTGGTCTTTCTTTGTCACGTGCAGTATCTGTTCTAAAAAAACAAACTAAGAATACAAAATTAAATAATATTTTAACAGGTTTAGAAAATGAAATAAATTCTGGTGGAACATTGTCTTCTGGTTTAGCAAAATATCCAAATACTTTTTCAAAACTTTTTGTTTCAATGGTTCGTGCTGGAGAAGAATCTGGTAATCTTGCAGGATCTTTATCTGAAGTTGGAGCTAACTTAGAAAAATCACATTCAATAACTAAAAAAGTTAAAGGAGCAATGATTTATCCTAGTGTAATTTTTACAGCAATGCTTATAATTGGAATTTTGATGCTAGCTTTTGTTGTTCCTACTCTTGCAAAAACATTTGAAGACGTTGGCTCGGAATTGCCATCTTCTACAAAATTTATAATAGCCTTGGGTGATTTTTTCTCAAATCATTTAATACTTGCTTTGTCTTCATTGATTGCTATTGTTGTGACAATAGTTCTTCTTGTTAAAGCAAAATTTATGGCTAAATATATTGATTTTACTATACTTAAACTTCCAGCTATCGGTGAAATGTCTAGACAATTAAATTCAGCTCGCACTGCTCGAACTATCTCTTCTTTATTAATGTCAGGTGTTCCTATAACAAGAGCAATTGAAATTGCTGAAGATGTTGTTCAAAATGTTTATTATAAAAAAGCATTAGAAGATGGTAGAGATTCAATTCAAAAAGGTTTGCCTTTTTCTCAAATTTTTGTTTCTAATCCAAAACTTTATCCAGTTATGATGTCAGAAATGATTCAAGTTGGAGAAGAAACTGGAAAATTATCAGATATGTTATTTCAAGTTGCTGTTTTCTACGAGGGGGAAATAGAAAATAAAACAAAAAATCTTTCAACTATTATTGAACCAGTACTTATGATAATCATTGGTTGTGCTGTTGGTTTTTTTGCTGTTTCAATGTTTTCTCCACTTTATTCTGTAATGGGCAATATTTAATAATTCATGAAACATTTTTATCAAAAAGGAATTTTGTTAATAGAAATTTTAATTGTTATAGCAATTATTGGTATACTAACTGCTATTGCAATACCTCAATTTTCAAAAATGAGACAATTGCAAGTTTTAAAAAACACTACTGAAGATATTGTGTCTGCTTCCAGTAAAGCAAAGTCTCAAACTTTGGCTTCCTTAAATTCTTCAGAATATGGCGTGCATTTTGATTCAGATAAAATTATAATTTTTAAAGGTACGGTTTTTAATTCCAGTTCTGCAAATAATGAAGTAATAAATGTTATTTATCCAGCGACAATTTCTGATATAAGTCTTTCTGGTGGTGCAAATGATTTTTATTTTAATAGACTAAGTGGAACGCCAAGCAATACTGGAACAGTTACTGTTTCTATTTCCTCAAATCCTACTTTAGTTAAAATAATTACGATATCTGCTACTGGTTCAGTAAGCACAAATTAATTTAAAATGAAAAGTTTTTTTAAAAAAGTAAATAAAAAAAATTGTATTGCTAAAATAAAAAGAAACAATGGTTTTTTGATGATTGAGATTTTAATAGCGATTTCAATAATCGTTGCATCTGTTTTTTCTGCTATGGCTGTTTCAAGTAGAGCAATTTTAGTTTCTCATCAATCAGTGCATATTTCCCAAGCGAGTTTCTTATTGGAGGAAGGCGCTGAAGTAGTAAGAATAATTAGAGATAATAGTTGGGACAATATTTCAAGCTTGGATAATCTTACAACTTATTATCCAGTTTATGCAGATAGCGCATGGTCTCTTTCAGCTATTCCATCTCAAGTTGGAATTTTTACAAGAACAATAACCATATCATCTGTGAATAGAGATTCTGCTACTGGAGATATATCAGATTCTGGAACAGATGATCCTGGAACAAAATTAGTTACAGTAAATGTTAGTTGGCAAGAAGGTTCAAAAAACATGTCGAAAAGTTTGTCATTCTATATTTCAAATATATTTCTATGATTAAAAAAAATATAAAAACAAAAAAAGGAGCCACTATTCTTGAAACAGTTTTTTATATTGTTCTTTTGTTGGTAATTTCAATTACAGTTATAAATGCAATGATAATAATGACAAAATCTTTTAAAGAAACAAAAATTGGTAGAGAAGTTATACAGAGTGGAGAAATTATGGAAAAAATCTCAAGGGAAATTAAACAAGCTTATCAAATAAATTCTTTAGAAAATCAAAATACATTAATACTTAATACTAAAGATGAAGCAGGAAATGAAAAATTAGTTGAATTTGCCTTTTCTGGTGAAAATATAACATTGCTTGAAAATGGGTCTCTTATTGGCAATTTGAATAATTCAAATATTATTGTAGAAAATTTAACCTTTAATCAAATAACAACTACAGAAGGAAAAGCAATCAAAGTAGTTTTAACAGTTAGGTCTAAAAACGATAATCGTAATCGTAATTATGATTTTTATAATACAGTAGTTTTAAGAAGAAATTATTAATTTATTAAAAATGAAAAAAGATTTATTAAAATATAAAAGACAAAAAGGTGCAGCAATGCTTATTGTTGTTGTTTTTTTTCTTTTTATTTCTTTAGTTATAGTATCTGGTCTTGTTTCTCCTGCAATTAGAGAAGTTAAATCTGTATCAGAGAATTTAGATTCTAAAAAAGCTTATTTTTTAGCTGAGTCAGGTGTAGAAGATGCTTTGTATCGTTTATTAACAAATAAACCACTTGAATCAAGTGAAACAATTACATTAGATTCTAATTCTGCAACTACTGCTATAACTACTATTGGTAGTAATAAAAAAGAAATTATTTCTATTGGAGATTTTTCTGATTATCAAAGAAAAGTAGATATATCTCTTTCTGCGGGGTCAGGAGTGTCTTTTAGTTATGGAGTTCAAGTTGGACAAGGTGGAATAGAAATGCAAGGAAGTTCTGGTGTTAATGGTAGTGTATATGCCAATGGTCCAATAAAAGGAGGAACTTCAAGTTTTATTTCTGGAACTGCAATTTCTGCAAATAGCCCTTCACTTAATGCAGATCAAGCAAATGGTGATGGTGTTCCAGGTTACAATGTTTCATTTGCAAATACGAATAGCACACAAGATGTAGCACAGAGTTTTCAAGTTGAAAATTCTGCACCTTTAAATAAAGCACAAATTTATATAAAAAAAGTTGGTAGTCCTAGTGATGCAACAGTAAAAATTGTAAATAATTTAAATGGTGTTCCAGGGTCAACAGTATATACAAAAGGTACTCTACTTGCTTCTAATGTAACAAGTTCTTATGGGTGGATTGATATATCTTTTGCAACTGGTCCTACGCTAGATGTAGGTACTACGTATTGGATTATTATTGATACAAATACTTCTAGTTCAAAATATTATGTAATTGGTGCTTCGGACGGTGGATATGGCAATGGAATTGGAAAAATAGGACGCTTGGGAAGTACATGGAATAATACTTCTCCTTCTGGTTTAGATTATTTTTTTAAAATTTTCTTAGGAGGATTCACAGGGTCAATTGTTGGTACTAGTGGCAGTAAGTATAATCAATTAAGTATAGGAACAGGTGGTTCTGGAAGTGCGCAAGCTCATACTGTAAATTATACAGAAGCAACTGGTCTTATATATTGTCAGACAGGAACGGGTAATAATAAATCTTGTACTCCACAAACTGATCCAGTTTATATTGCTATGCCTATTTCTGATGCAAATATAGAGCAATGGAAAGATGATGCAACTATTGGAGGTACATATACTGGTAGTTATACAACACCTGATTATGGAACATCTACATTAGGTCCTAAAAAAATTACTGGTGATTTAAATGTAGGTGGAAGTCATATACTTTACATTACTGGAACAGTTTGGGTAGAAGGAAATGTTTCAGTGTTAGGTAATTCAAGAATTGTTCTTGATACGTCAACTTATGGGAATACTAGTGGAATTATTGTTTCTGATGGTCGGTTAAATCTTGCTGGTAGCAGTCAATTGAATGGAACGGGTGAAGAAGATAGTTATATATTATTTGTTACAACCAGTAACTGTGATGCTTCATTTTGTACTAAGGATGCTATTGATATTTCTGGTAACGCTGGTTCTGTAGTATTAAATGCACAAAAGGGAACTTTGAAATTTTCAGGTAGTGCTAGAGCAAAAGAAGCCACAGCTTATAATATGATTTTAGAAGGTTCTACTGTTGTAGATTATGATTCTGGTTTAGCAAATATAAACTTTACTAGTGGCCCGAAGGGTGGATGGAATATCGAAAACTGGGAAGAAATAAAATAAAATATATATTAAATTTTGTATATATTACTCTATGATATAATAGACTTATGTCTAAAAAAATTATTGTTGCTAATTGGAAAATGAATCCCTCTTCTTTAAAAGAAGCGGAAAGTCTTTTTACTAAAATTTCTAAAAAAAATAATTTTAAAAAAATCGAAATTGTAATATGCCCGCCATATTTATATTTGTGTAAACTAAAAAAGTTTTCTAGAAAAATAGTACTTGGTGCACAAAATCTTTTTTATGAAGAAAGAGGAGCTTTTACTGGAGAGATCTCTGCAGAAATGCTTTCAAACATTGGAGTTAAATTTGTAATTATTGGTCATTCAGAAAGACGTAAATTAGGAGAAAGTAATAAAGATGTAAATAAAAAAATAAAAGCAGCTCTTTTTTTTGGTATAAAACCTATACTTTGTGTTGGAGAAACAGAGAGAGACGAAAATCATGAATATTTTAATTTTGTAAAAAATCAAATTGAAGAGTCTTTAAATGGTATACATAAAGATTTAATTCAAAAAATAATTATTGCTTATGAACCAGTTTGGGCTTTATCAACCACACAAAATCGTAAGGACTCAAACCCTGATGATTCTCGCGAGATGACTGTTTTTATAAAAAAAGTTCTTATAGATAAATTTGGTACAAAAATAAAGATGCCTAAAATTCTTTATGGTGGCTCAGTTGACGTAAAAAATTGTTGTAGTTTCTTAAAAGATGGTGGAGTAGATGGAACATTGGTTGGTGGAGCAAGTTTAAACTCTGAAAAGTTTTTAGAAATTTTGAATATAGCAGAAAATACTCTTTAAAATTTGTAAATATTTTTGTTAAATAAAAAAATGAAATCAATTAAAAATTTAAAAAATATAAAAGACAAAAAAATATTAGTTAGAGTAGATTTTAATGTTCCCATAAAAAATAAGAAAGTTTTAGATGATTTTAGAATTAAAAAAGCATTACCAACTATAAAATTTTTGCAAAAAAAAGGAGCAAAAGTTATTTTAATTTCTCATTTGGGAAAAGAAGGAACAGAAAGTATGAAACCAGTTGCTCTTTGTCTTAAAAAATATATAAAAAAGAATATAACTTTATTAGAAAACATAAGAAAATATCCTGGTGAGGAAAAAAATGATCCTAAATTTGCAAAAGAGCTTGCTGAAACAGGAGATATCTATGTAAATGAAGCTTTTTCTGTCTCACATAGAGAACACGCTTCTGTTGTTGGAATTCCAAAATATTTACCAAGTTATGCCGGTTTTCAATTTGAAGAAGAAGTAAAAAATCTTTCCAATGTTGTTAAAAATTCGAAGCATCCTTTTTTGTTTATTTTAGGAGGTGCAAAATTTTCTACTAAAATACCTTTAATAAAAAAATATATTAAATTAGCTGACTATGTTTTTGTCGGTGGTGCAATATTAAATGATTTTTTGAAAGCAAAAGGATATGAAATTGGAAAATCATTAGTAGATAATTCAGATTATGATATTTCTTCTATCTTGAAAGATAAAAAATTAATTTTGCCAGTGGATGTTATTGTAAAAAGCGGAAATATTTTAGTAAATAAAAAAATAGAAGAAGTAGATAAAAATGAAATTATTTTAGATATAGGAAAAGAATCTATAAAATTAGTAGAAGAATATATAAAAAAATCAAAATTAATTTTATGGAACGGGCCCTTGGGAAAATATGAAGATGGGGGAGATGTTGGTACAAAAAAAATACTAAAAGCTATTGCTAATTCAAAAGCAGAAAGCATAATAGGTGGCGGAGATATTGTTTCTGTAATTTCTAAATTAAAATTAGAAAAGAAATTTTCTTTTGTTTCAACTGGTGGTGGCGCAACTTTGGACTATCTTGCCAACGGCACATTGCCTGGCATTAAAGCACTTGAGTAATTTTATCTGCAGTTTCTTTTATTAAACCTTCTTTGTATTCAATAGTAGGTAAATTTCTAAAGTTATCACCATTGTAACGAGGAATTAAGTGTATATGAAAATGAGGAACTTCATTTCCTACAACTGAAAGTTGTACATAGTCACAAGCAAGCCCCTTTTTTAAAGCAATCATTATTTTTTTTGCTAAAACAAAAATATTGGATACTGTTTCATCATCTGCATCTTGCATCCATATACAATGTTTTTTGGGAATAATTAAAGTATGTCCGTATGAAACAGGTTTAATATCCAAAAAAGCTAAAAAATTCTCGTCTTCATAAATTTTAGTACTTGGAATTTCTCCTTTTATTATTTTACAAAAAATACAATTTTCTTCTTTCATACTTTAAATATAACAAAATTTAAAAAAATAAAAAAGGCGTCCATGGATCGCCTTTTTGTATAAAAGCAGGTTGCTATTTCGGTATTTCAAAGATTCTTTTTCTCCGGGTACTTTTTTTGAATCTACCATTGGGACACGCAACGATTTTGTATCCCGTAAATACGAAGCAACCATTTTTTTTGGAAATAAGTATTCCATCTCGGACAACTATGTTTTTTAGTTTGTCGCCGGGATCTCCTTTTCTCAAATCCTCGTCTGAGACTTTCTCTCCCCTGGTAAATTTTTCTCTTACCGGGGTCCAGTAAATGCTTCCTACTGTTTTGTTTTCATCGAAACAATACGATGTACCGAGAACCGCTTTTTTGGGGTTCCACTTTTTAGGAATAGGATTACACATTTGAATTTTTTTTAAGAGGTTAATACTATATTTTTTCCTCTTTTATTATACCAAAATACTCATTAATGTCAACGAATATTGAAAAACACAGTGTGATATACTTTCCAAATGGAAAAATATTCTGAACTGTTACAGATACTTTTGAAAAAAATAGGAATTCTTGATAAAGAAAAAGCAGAAGCTTTTTTAAATCCAAATTACGAAAGAGATATGCATGATCCTTTTTTGATGAAAGATATGGAGTGTTCTTGTGTCCGAATTTTTGAAGCAATAGAGGCAAAAGAAAAAATAATAATTTATTCTGATTATGATGCTGATGGAATTCCTGGTGCTGTTATTTTACAAGATCTATTCAAAAAAATTAACTTTAAAAATTTCGAAGTATATATTCCACAAAGAAATTCTGAAGGTTATGGGCTTAGTATTGATGCAATAAAAGAATTTATAAACAAAAATGTAAAATTATTAATTACAATCGATCTTGGTATTACTGCAATTGAAGAAGTTGCGCAAGCAGAAAGTAATGGTATAGATGTAATTATTACAGATCACCATTTATCGCAAAAAAATATTCCTCGAGCTTATGCAATTTTAAATCCTAAAATTGATAATTATCCAGAAAAAATGCTTTGTGGTGCTGGTGTTGTTTTTAAATTGATTCAAGGTTTTATAAAAAAGTATGGAGAGTTTTATAAAATAAATGAAGGCTGGGAAAAGTGGGCATTAGATATGGTTGCTCTTGCAACTCTTTCTGACATGGTTCCTCTTGTAGGCGAGAATCGTGTAATTTCATATTTTGGCATGACGGTACTAAAAAAAACTCACCGCTTGGGTTTACAAAAACTATTATCAAAAATGAATATAGATAAAAGATATATTACAGAAGATGATATTGGTTTTATGGTTACACCAAAATTAAATGCAGCCTCTCGCATGGATGATCCTATTAGAGCATATGAACTTCTTTCTACAGATGATGAAATTGAAGCTGGAAATTTAGTTAATCATTTGTTGAAAATAAATGATAATAGAAAAGTTGTAGTTGCAGGTATTGTTCGTGAAGTAAAAAGAAATTTTGAAAAAAGAGAAATGAGAGATGTGATTGTAATTGGAAATCCATCTTGGCGTATTGGCGTACTTGGACTTGTAGCTGGAAAAATAGCAGATGAATACGAAAAGCCTGTTTTTGTTTGGGGTAGAGATGAAAATAATTTAATAAAAGGATCTTGCCGATCTGATGGCTCAGTTTCTGTTGTTGAACTTATGACAGCAGCTACAGACCATTTTATAGAATTTGGTGGGCATGAATTAGCTGGAGGTTTTACTGTTTATGATGAGAAAATACACCTTCTAGAAGAAACACTTTCTAATTTTTATGAAAAAATAAAAACAAATAAAAATGAAACAGAAATAGAAGAATTTATTTTGAGAAAAGATCTTTCTTTTGTAAATATGAAAAATTATAAAGAAGTTGAAAAACTTGCACCTTTTGGTTTAGAAAATCCTAAACCCGTTTTTCGATTTAATAGTTTAAATATAGAAAAAATAAAAAAATTTGGGAAAAATGGTTCTGGAGAACATCTAGAAATAATTTTTTCGGATTCATCTGGAAATAAAAAAAATGGAATTTCATTTTTTTCATCAACAGACTCGTTTAGTGCTCCTTTGGAAGAAAATAAAAAAGTAGATTTGTTTGCAACGCTTGATTTATCGAGATTTAAAGGGAAAGAAGAATTAAGATTAAGGATAGTCGATATAACAGGATAATAAGTTTTAATATATAATATATTTATGAAAAAAAATGAAATTATAATTTATACGGATGGATCTTCTCTTGGAAATCCTGGTCCTGGAGGATGGGGTAGCATTATAGTAATGCCCGAAGGAAAAGTTATAGAGCTTGGTGCAAGGGATGCACAGTCTACAAATAATAGAATGGAAATGACAGCAGCAATAGAAGCATTGAAAGAAATTGAAAAAAGGAAACCAAAAATAAAAAATATAATTATTCACACAGATTCCGCTTATTTGCTTAATGGAATTACTATGTGGATTTATTCTTGGATAAAAAATAATTGGAGAACTGCTTCAAAAGATCCTGTTTTAAATCAGGACTTATGGGAAATTCTTTTTAAGTTAGAAAATAATTTAAAAATGAAATATAAAATAGAATGGGTAAAAGTAAAAGGGCACGATGGTGTTTCTTTAAATGAAAGATGTGATGAAATTGCTACTTCGTTTTCATCAGGAAAACATTTTTTATTATTTAGGGGTAATGTAAAAGAATACGAAAGACTTTTTGATTTTTCTCTTTAGAGATTAAATTAAAATGCGAGACAAAATTTTTTTTGCAATATGCTTCGGCTTTATTTTTGGAGTATTTTTGCGTTCTTTTGTTTCTATAAATTTTTATACGACAATACTTTTTGGCATTATATCTTTTGCCATACTTTTATTTTTTATTTTAATTTCTAAAAATAAATATGGAATTGTTTTTGGGTTTTTTATACTTGCAACTTTTTTGGGAATTTTAAGATTTAATTTTTCTGACAAAATAGACCCAATTTTATTGGATGAAATAAGCGGTCAGACTGTTATTGTAGGAGAAAAAATAAATTTATCTGGAATTGTAATTGACGAACCAAGTCAAAAAGAAAATACGCAGAGCTTGGTAATAAAAACAAAAACTGGTAATAAAATTTTAGTTACGACTGGAAGAAATGAAATATATCAATATGGTGAGAAGGTAAGTTTGTTCGGCAAATTGGAAAAACCGGAAAATTTTACCACTGATCAAGGTAAAGTATTTGACTATGTAAATTATTTAAGAAAAGATGGAATTCATTTTTTAATGAAATATCCAAAAATAAAATTCTTGGCAAGTGGAGAAGGAAATAAAATTAAAGCCACGCTTTTTCAAGTAAAAGAAAAATTTTTAGAAAAAATAAATACAGAAATAGTTGAACCGGAAAATCTTTTAATGGGTGGGCTTATTTTAGGGGAGCGTGCCTCTTTTAGTGAAGAATTACGAAAAAACTTTATTAATACTGGAACAATTCATATTGTTGCTCTTTCTGGATACAATATTACAATTATTGCCGAATGGATTATGAAACTTTTTATGTTCATTTTAGCACCACTAAGTTTTGGAAGTATCGGACCACAAAATTTTGCAATTGGATTCGGAATTTTTTCAATTTTTCTTTTTATTTTAATGACTGGAGCAAGTTCTACTGCTATTAGAGCGGGAGTTATGTCGGTGCTGGCACTTTTAGCACGTGCAACTGGACGAAATTATGATGTTGTGCGTGCATTGATTTTTGCTGGTGTAGTTATGCTTATTTTTAATCCGTTTCTTTTGATTTATGATGTATCTTTTCAATTATCTTTCTTGGCAACGATTGCTGTGATTTTTATTTCTCCAAGATTTGAAAAATATTTTACTTGGATCACTACTAGATTTGGTTTGCGAGATATCATATCAGTAACAAGTGCTACTTACATTTTTGTTTTGCCTTTTATTTTATACAAAATGGGAAATTTGTCTTTAGTTGCTCTGCCTGCGAATATTTTAGTATTACCTTTTATTCCTATGACTATGTTTTTTGGTTTTTTAACAGGAGTATTTGGTATGGTTTGGTATGTGCTTGCAATTCCTTTAGGAGCCATAGCTCAAATATTGTTATCTTACGAGCTTTGGGTTATTGATTCTTTAGCCAGACTACCATTTGCTTCTTTATCTATAAGCAATTTTCCGCTTCTATTAACGATAGCTATTTATGGCTATTTTACCTACATTCTTTTTGGTAGAAGTATAAAAAAATTTTTGTTTTTGAATTCATAAACAATTTCTATCAATAAATATTTACATGATAAAATTACAATATGTCAGAAAGTTTTAAAAAATATAGTTTATTAATTTTTACTTTCATTCTTTTATTTTTTGCATTTCTTGTTATAAGAGCAGACTTGCAAAATTCTAATAAAAAATTTAGTTTTTCAATGTTCGATGTTGGGCAAGGTGATTCACTTTTGATAAAGTCGCCTTCTGGAGTACAAGTTCTTATCGATGGTGGACCATCTGAAAAAATTTTAAGTGCTCTTAAAAAAGAAATGCCTGCTTTTGATAGAAGTCTCGATGCAATAATTATTACAAATCCAGATCAAGATCATATTGGTGGAATTTTGGATGTTTTGAAAGTTTATAAAGTTGGAACAATTTTTGAATCTGGTACATGGAGTGATTCTAGAACTTATAAAAATCTTGAAGAAGAAATAATAAAAAAGAAAATCCCAAATATCTTAGCAAAAAAAGGAATGAAACTTGATTTAGGAGATGGTGCACAGATTGATATTTTATTTCCAGATCGTAATGTTACAAGCTGGCCAACAAACGAAGGTTCTATCGTAGCTAGGCTTTCTTATGGAAATGTAAAAATTATGCTTACTGGAGATGCCACTAATAAAACAGAAGATTTAATTTTAAAAGAAAATTCTAAAGAAAAACTTCAAAGTTACATTTTAAAAGCAGGACATCATGGATCAAAGTATTCTTCTTCTATAAACTTTTTAAAAATTGTCTCTCCAGAATATGCTTTAATTTCTGTTGGGAAAAATAATAAATATAATCATCCAGCACCTGAAATTTTGGGCATTTTCTCTGATTTGGGAGTAAAAGTTCTTCGCACAGATCAACTTGGTACAATAATAGTAAAATGTGATAAAATTGGAGTATGCGAGATAAACAAATAGAAAAACTTATTAAAAGTGAAGCGAAAAGACAAAAAAATGTTATAAATCTAATCGCTTCAGAGAATTATGTTTCAAAAGATGTTTTACAAGCATTAGGTTCTGAACTTACAAATAAATATGCTGAAGGATATCCTGGCAGGCGATATTATGGTGGCAATTCTGTAATTGATAAGGTTGAGCTTCTTTGTATCGAACGAGCTTTAAAACTTTTTAAATTAAAAAAAGAAGATTGGCATGTAAATGTTCAACTTTTATCTGGAAGTCCAGCAAATTTTGCTTTATATTCCGCATTGGTACCAATTGGAAATAAAATTATGGGAATGAAACTTATTTCTGGTGGGCATTTGACTCATGGTCATCATTTATCAATGACAGGAAAACTTTGGAAACCTGTTCAATTTGAAGTTGACCCGGAAACAGAAGTAATTGATTATGAAAAATTAAAACAAATTGCAATGACTGAAATGCCTAGTATCATCGTTGCTGGTTTTACTGCTTATCCAAGAATTGTTGATTTTAAAAAATTTAGAGAAATTGCTGACGCTTGTGGTGCCCTTCTTCATATAGATATGTCGCATTTTGCCGGACTAGTTGCAGGAGGTGTATATCCATCTCCATTCCCATACGCAGATTCTGTTATGACAACTACTCATAAATCTCTTCGTGGCCCACGACAGGCAATTCTTTTTGTAAAAAAAGACAGCCCAGATACATTGCCAGGTGCTAGAAGAGATTTTGATAAAAAAATAGATAAAATGGTAATACCAGGTCTTTTTGGAGGACCTCATGAAAATAATATTGCTGGAGTTGCTATTGCACTGAAAGAAGCAGATACGATGGCATTCAAAAAATATGCAAAGCAAGTTGTTAAAAATGCAAAAGTACTTGCTGAAGAACTTCAAAAATTAGGTTGGCATGTAATTTCTGGTGGAACTGATTCGCATTTAATTTTATTAGATACATGGATGAATGGCGCTGGTATTCCAGGAAAAGATGCTAGCGAAAGACTTGAAAAAGCAGGAATTATTGTGAATATGAATACTATTCCTGGCGAAGGAAGAAGTGCAATGGATCCTTCAGGAATTAGACTTGGTACTTATGCTGAAACCACTAGAGGTAAAAAAGAAAAAAGCATGATAGTAATTGCTAGAAAAATAAATAAGATTTTAAGAAAAAAATAATGATTGAAATAGAGAAAAAATTAAAACAGGAAAAATATCATAATTTATGAAAAAAGTATTAATTTTTTTTGCAAATATGATTCCTGTCGTATTGATGATATGGCTTATCACTGTTATTCATGATGATTATCTTCTTTCTCTTGCATATATTTTTATTATAATGACTTCTCTCTTTATAAAAAGAGAAAGAAAAGAAGTTAAGTTATTTTTTATAGGATTTTTTATAATAATATTATACGAATTTATTTTCACTAATGTAAAAGTTGAAACCTTTGAAAGGAATTCTCTTTTTAGTTTAATGCCAATATGGCTTCCATTTTTGTGGGGATATTGTTTTATTGTTATAAAAAGATTTATTAAGATTTTTAATTTTTAAAAATGAAGAAACAAAAATTTAAGGGTAAATTAATAGTTATTGATGGTACTGATGGTAGTGGAAAAGCTACGCAAGTCGCTTATTTGACTAAGCGTTTAAAAAAAGATGGTTTTAAAGTAAAGGTTGTTGATTTTCCAGAATATTATAAAAATTTCTTTGGTGCTTTTATCGGTCATTGTTTATCAGAACAATATTATAATTTTCTAAATGTACATCCGAAAATTGCTTCTGTTTTATATGCAGCTGATCGTTGGGAATCTAGTGATGAAATGCGAAATTGGTTAAAGAAGGGGTATATCGTAATTGCTAATAGATATGTTTCAGCTAATCAAATTCACCAAGGAGGAAAAACAAAAGATGCAAAAAGAAGAGATGATTTTCTAAAATGGCTTGATCGCATGGAGTACGAAGTTTTTGGAATTCCAAGACCAGACATTACTTTTTATTTAAGTTTGCCAATAAAAATTGTTCTGGAGCTTTTAGAGCATAGAAGCAGTAGTAAAATGCAAAGAGAATATCTAAAAAGAGGAAAAGATGTAGCAGAAAGTGATGTACAACATTTAATTAATTCAAGAAAGAGTGCGCTAAAATTAGAAAAAGAAGTTCCGAATTTTATAAAAATAGAGTGTGCAGAAAAAGGAAAGATAATGACAAGAGAAAAAATTCACGAAATAATTTATGAGAAAGTTAAAAAAGTAATTAAAAAATAATATGAAAGTCAAAATTAAACGTATAGATAAAACTTTACCATTGCCGATATATCATACAGAGGGAGCTGTGGCTTTTGATTTGTATTCTCGTGTAGATACTGTAATTCAACCAAAAACCTTGGAAAGACTTCCAACTAATATTATTATCGCTACACCAAAAGGATATATGCTTGAAATTAAAGATAGATCTAGCACGTTAAAAAAGAAAGGACTTTTAGTTACTACTGGTTATATAGACAATGATTATTGTGGAGAATCAGATGAAATATTATTACAAGTTTATAATTTAAATGATAATAGTGTTGAAATAGAAAAAGGAGAAAGATTAGGGCAGGGCGTTTTTATAAAAATTGATTTAGCAGAATGGGAAGAAGTTGAATCTATGAATAATAATAGTCGTGGAGGTTTTGGAACGACTGGTCATAAATAAGATGAAAGAACGAATAAAAAATTTAATCAGGGATGCTTTAAAAAATCTTGAAATAGAATGGGATAGTGAATTTGTAGTTGAGCATCCAGAGAATTTTAATAATGGGGACTATTCTACTAATGTAGCTCTTGCTTGTTCAAAACAATTAGAAAAAACACCAAGAGATCTTGCTGTAAAAATAGTTGAAGAGTTACTAAAAAATAAAATTAAAGAAATAGAAAAAATAGAAATTGCTGGTCCTGGTTTTATAAATTTTTATTTATCACGAGAATTTTTTACCTATAGTGTAAAAGAAATTTTAAAACAAAAAGAGAATTGGGGAAAAGAAAAAACATTGTTAGGTAAAAAAGTTATGATTGAATATACTCAACCAAATCCTTTTAAACCATTTCATATTGGGCACTTAATGAGTAATGCAATAGGGGAATCAATTTCTAGAATTGTTGAATTTTCTGGAGCAGAAGTGATTCGCGCAAATTATCAAGGCGATGTCGGTCCTCATGTAGCAAAAGCTATTTATGGATTAAAAAAATTTGGTTTACCTGATACAAAAAAAACGATTGCAGAAAAAGCGCGTTTTATAGGAGAAATTTATGTAAAAGGAAATGATGCTTACGAAAATGATGAAAATGCTAAAAAAGAAATTGATATAATAAATAAAAAAATTTACGATAAAACTGATGATGAAATAAATAAAATATATAATTGGGGAAGAAAAATAACTCTAGAAGCATTTGAAGAAATATATAAATTGCTTGGTACAAAATTTGATAAATATTATTTTGAATCTGAAATGGCTGAAATCGGTAAAAAGATTGTGGAAAAAAATATAGGAAATATTTTTGAAGAATCTGATGGGGCTATCGTTTTTCATGGTGAGAAATATGACCCAAAATTGCATACGAGAGTGTTTGTAAATTCTCAACAATTACCAACGTACGAAGCCAAAGAATTGGGTTTAACACTAACTAAATTTAAGAAAAATTTATTTGGAAAAAAATTAGATTTATCTATTGTAACAACTGCTAGTGAACAAGCTGAATATATGAGAGTTGTACAAAAAGCAATTTCTATTATGCATCCTGATTTAGAAAAGAGAATGAAACATATTACTCACGGTATGATGCGTTTGGCAGATGGAAAGATGTCATCTAGAAAAGGAAATATAGTAACTGGTGAATCATTACTTAACGATTCGTTAAATATGATTAGAGAAAAAATTTCTAAACGAGAATTTTCTGATATAGAAAAAGAAAATATTGCTGAAATTGTTGGAGTTTCATCTTTAAAATATTCCATATTAAAATCTTCAATCGGAAGTGATATTATTTTTGATTTTGAAAAATCAATTTCTTTTGAGGGTGATTCTGGGCCTTATTTACAATATACGGCTGTTCGTGCAAATTCAATTATTCAAAAATCCAAAGAATTTAATTTAAAAAATGGCAAAGAAATTCCAAAAGAAATTACAGATTTAGAAAAAATGCTTTATCAATTTGTAGAAATAGTAAATCGTTCTTATAAAGAATTTGCTCCACATTATATAGCTACTTATCTTGTAGAACTTGCTAGCGCATTTAATACTTTTTATGGAAATACAAAAATTTTAGAAAATGATAATAAATATATTATTTATCATTTAGAACTTGTTAAATCTTTTTATCAGACTATGAAAAATGGTCTCTGGCTTCTTGGTATAAAAACTCCAGAAAAAATGTAACCCGGAAGTAGATAAAATAAAAAAAGCCGTCCGATAACTTGGGACGGCTCTGCTCTTCTCCGGCGAAATTTCATGAACCATTATGGTTATGGCTGGCTGGGAAGAATAATTTCCGGGTAATGCCTGTAATGCGTGCTCAGCGCCTCCCACCGGAAAGGATAATTGAGCTTGGATGAATGCTGAATCTAAACTAGGTATACCGTATGACAGCGCCTGCGACACGTATTTTTCTGGACACAATTTTGTCCAGCTTTGACACCTGACCACACTGGCATTCCAAAGTGTGCACCTATTCGGTTTATGGCAATGTTTTTCCAGTGTGTGATTCATTTCCGTTACCGCTTATACACAGGGGCTTTTCTCGAGATAAGTCCCTTTTCCCGGGTACGGTTGGCGAGATTTTTCGTAAAAACAGAAATTTGCATCCATCATTGAACCGCTTTTTGCGGGTAATCTAATATTAAGGAGACTGTTCTTCTAACTTTCCACCCACTTTTGTGGGGCACAAAGACAGGGTTTCTCGTTCCCGAGAATCTCTCAAGTCGCGAATTTGAGGCAAAAAGAACAGTTACTCTATTTGGGAGTATGCCATCTTCTTTTTTAAAATGCAAGGGGGTTAATGTTTGTTGTAATTTCTCGAATTTGTGAGTATAATCAAACTAAAGCATTGAAGGAGTTATCACTCTGGAGCACCGAGGAGAAAGCCGAAAGGCAAGTAGAGCTCGGCGGGTATGCCCGTTATAGCTGTAATTGAGTCTCCGTAAAGGAGAGAAACAAGGTGGTACCACGATTCGACTATGCTCACCGCTAGCGAAAAAATCGTCCTTGTATAACAATTTTTATTGTTGTACGTGGACGATTTTTTTATTTGATAATAAATATTTTTTATGGACAAAGAAGAAAACAAAAACAAAAGTGAGATAGCAAAAAAAGAAGAAGCAGTTTTAAAATTTTGGAAAGAAAATAAAATTTTTGAAAAATCTTTAGAAAAAGAAGCACCAAGTGGTGATTTCGTTTTTTACGAAGGTCCACCTACTGCAAATGGTAAACCTGGAATTCATCATTTAGAAGCAAGAGCTTTTAAAGATGTTATTCCACGTTACAAAACAATGAAAGGGTATTATGTTCGCAGAAAAGGAGGTTGGGATACTCATGGTTTGCCTGTAGAATTGCAAGTTGAAAAAGAACTCGGTTTAAAATCAAAAAAAGAAATTGAAGAATACGGAGTTGCTAAATTTAATAAAAAATGTAAAGAAAGTGTTTGGCAATACGTAGATCTTTGGGAAAAATTTACAGAGCGAATTGGTTTTTGGGTTGATCAAAAAAATCCATACGTTACATATCACAATAATTATATTGAATCTGTTTGGAATGTAGTAAAAGAAGTAGATAAACAAAAATTACTTTATAAAGATTATAAAGTTGTACCATGGTGTCCACGATGTGGAACAGCTCTTTCTTCCCATGAACTTGCTCAAGGCTATCAAGACGTAAAAGATTTATCTGTCTATGTAAAATTTAAATTAAAAGTTGGACAGAAAATAGATAATTTCACTACAACAGAAAATACATACATAATAGCATGGACTACTACCCCTTGGACTTTGCCAGGAAATGTTGCGCTTGCTATAAATAAAAATGTTAAATATTGGATTATTACAAAAACAGAAAATGATGGAACTAGAAATTCATATATTTTTTCACCAGATACCGTTGTTGATAAAAATGGTCCTAAAAATCAAAATCTTATGGATCTTTATTTAATGGGTGAGGCACATGAGGAGAGGGTATTAAATGTGGTTAAAGGTAAAGATTTAATTGGTTTAGAATATGAACCACTTTATCCATTTTTGAAAGAACAACTTGAGAAAAAAGGTGAGAATTTAGAAAAATCATTTAAAGTTTATCCAGCTAGTTTTGTTACTACTGAAGATGGAACTGGAGTTGTGCATACTGCTGTAATGTATGGACAAGATGACTTCATGCTGGGCACAGAAATTGGTTTACCAAAACATCATTTAGTTGGTCTTGATGGAAAATTTTTAGCAGGAACAGGTTTTCTTGAAGGAAGATTTGTTCGTGATGAAGATGTAGCTGTAGATATTATAAAAGACTTAGCACATCGTGAACTTTTATTAAAAAAAGAAAAATACGAACACTCATATCCACATTGTTGGAGATGTAAAACTGCGCTTATTTATTACGCACGAGATTCTTGGTATATAAAAATGTCATCTTTGAGAGACAAACTTGTAAAAGAGAACGAAGGTATTAATTGGGAACCAGCACATATAAAAGAAGGACGTTTTGGTGAATGGCTTCGTGAAATAAAAGATTGGGCAATTTCCAGAGAGAGATATTGGGGAACACCACTTCCTGTTTGGACATGCAGTAAATGTGGAAAATTAGAAGTTATAGGCAGTGTGGCTGACTTGAAAGAAAAAACTAAAAAATCAGGCAATAGATATTTTGTTATGCGACATGGTGAAGCAATGAATAATATAGCTAAAGATAATGTTAATTCCAGAGATATACATCATAGTGCAAAACTAACAGAAAATGGCAAAGAGCAAGTTATAGAAAGTGCAAAAAACTTCAAAGAAAAAATTGATATTATTATATCTTCACCTTTTGAACGTACAAAAGAAACAGCCGAGATCTTTTGTAAACAAACTGGATTTCCAATTGAAAAAGTAATTTTTGATGACCGTATAAAAGAGATGGAAACCAGTAATGTTTTTGACAAAAAGGATCGCTCTGAATTTAAAAAATATTATGACCTTGATTACTTAGATAGTCCGAAAGAATCTCTTCCTGGTGGTGAAAGTTTTGCGGAGTTAGTAAAAAGGGTTGGTGAATTCTTATACGAAATTGAGAAAAAATATAATAATAAAAATATTTTAATTATAGGACATCAAGGTTCAACCAGTCGAGCAATTAGTTTTATTGTGAAAGGACTTTCTTTTTCGGATTTATCTAGCAAACATGATCCTCTGGTTTCTATAAACAATGCAGAAATAAAAGAATTCGGATTTGTTTCTCTGCCACATGACGAGGATTATATGCCAGACTTACACAAACCTTATATTGATGAGGCGGAACTTATTTGTTCTAATTCAACAGGCTCAGGGCAAGTTTGTGGAGGAAAATTAGAAAGGACAAAAGAAGTAATGGATGTTTGGCTTGATTCGGGAACTATGCCGTTTTCTCAGGATCATTATCCATTCGATTTTGCTAAAGGTGGACTTTTTGAAAATAAAAATTTGAAATATCCGGCTGATTTTATTTCTGAAGCAATAGATCAAACTCGTGGATGGTTTTACACTTTGCATGCTGTGGGAACATTAATGGGGCGAGGTAAAGCATATAAAAATGTTATTTGTTTAGGTTTACTTTTGGATGCAAATGGTAAAAAAATGTCTAAGTCTATTGGAAATGTTGTAGATCCATGGTCAATGATTAATAAATATGGAGTAGATACTCTTCGTCTTTGGATGTACGGAGTAAACCAGCCTGGTGAATCAAAAAACTTTGATGAAAAAACTGTTGTTGAACTTCATCGACAAGTTTTTGGTTTACTTTATAATGTGCTTGCTTTTTATGAACTATATAGAGACATTGAATTGGAAAAATTGGAATATAAAAAATCAGAAAATATTTTAGATCAGTGGATTGTGTCTAAATTAGATGAATTAAATATTCTTTGTGTAGAAAATATGGATAATTATAGAGTTCTAGAGCCAACAAGAGCAATTCGTGATTTTATAAATGATCTTTCTACTTGGTATTTACGTCGTTCTCGTGATCGAATTAAAGAAGAAGCAAGTAGGCCTATTACTCTTAAGGATTATGGTGAAGCTAGACAGACTTTGTACTTCGTTTTAAAAAATCTATCTAAGATTATAGCTCCATTTGCTCCGTTTACTGCCGAAGATATATGGTTGAAGTTAAAAAACTTTAAAGATGAAGAAAGTATACATCTTGCAAGCTGGCCAGAAAATAAAAAAGTAGACCAAGAAATAATAAAAAATATGGAAGATGTAAGAAAAATTGTTTCTATTGGACTTGAAAAAAGACAAAAAGGAGGAATTCCGGTAAGACAACCTCTTGCAAAGATGGAAATAAAAAATTTATCTCTTGATAAAAAATATTTAGAACTTATAAAAGATGAATTAAATGTAAAAGATGTTCTAGAAAATAAAAATATTGAAACAGAAGTTTTACTTGATATGGAAATAACGCTAGAATTAAAAGAAGAAGGAAATTATAGAGAATTTGTGCGAGCAGTACAAGATATGCGTAAAAAGGCTGGACTTACACCGAATGATAATATTGTTCTCTTTATTAAGACACAAGAAGATGGAGAAAAATTAATTAAAAAATTTGAAAAAGATATAAAGAAAACAGTTTTGGCATCCGAAATAAAATTTTCTGAAAACCAAGGCGAGGAAATCAAAATCGACAATCTTGTTTTTCGAATAAAGATTGAGAAATAATGCATCATATTTATCATACGGAGGGTATAATACTTAGCAGTAGAAATACTAAAGAGGCTGATCGTAGCTACGCTATTTTTACTCGCGACTTAGGAATGATTTATGCTAGTGCTCAAGGTATTAGAAAAATTTCTTCTAAACTTCGTTTCGTTTTGCAAGATTTTTCTCATGTAAAAATTGATTTTGTACGTGGAAAAGATTACTGGAGAATTACAAATGCATTGAAAACGCCAGAGCTTGAAGAAATAAAAAAAGAAAAACAAAAACTTATGATTTTTGCGAACATATCAAATTTACTAAAAAGGTTACTTGCTGGTGAAGAGCCAAATTCTTCTTTATTCGATGATTTATTAAATGGTTTGTCTTTTTTAGAAAAATCAAAATCAAAAAATGAATTGCAAAATATTGAAGCCATAATAGTTTTGAGAATTTTGAGCAACTTAGGTTATATCGGTGCAAGTAATTCTTTGAATACGATAATTAAAACTCCTTTTGATGAAAAACTTGTATTAGAAGCTGACAAAAAGAGAACAAAAATTCTTTCAGAGATAAATAAGGCTATTAGTGAAAGTCATTTGTAATATTAAGTCAAGTTTTGTTAAAAACGAATTCACGATGTATAATTGAAATATGCAAGAGGACGATGAAAAGTTAAATAGAATAGAAGAGATAAAAACGAAACTTAATAGTAGAAATTATGAAACAAAGAGAGAGCTTCGCAGTAATTTTTTACATTTTGCAGAAAAAGACGTGCCAGACTCTTGGGAAAACGAAAAGAAAGGTACAGCGAATTTACAAGAAAAATTCTTCAAAAAAACATCTATGTTTAAAAAATTTTTTATTTTTTCAATAGCATTTTTTATTTTGGCTATCGGTTACGCTTCGTATATGTTTTTTGCTGGTGGCAATACTGTTTCAAACAGTAATATTGAAATTGCTATTCTTGGAAATACATTTACTGCAGGAGGTGAAGAACTTCCATTACAAGTAGAGATTACAAATAAAAATAATTCACCGCTTGAATTAGCTGATTTGCTTATAGAATATCCAAAAAGTTCTTCAGGTGATTTATCTGGTGAAGTTGAACGTGTTCGTGAATCACTTGGAACAATACCTTCTGGCGGAGTAAAAACAAGCAATGTAAAAGTTATTCTTTTTGGTGAACAAGGAAGCACACGCCAAATTAAAGTTTCTTTAGAATATAGAGTTCAAAATTCAAATGCTATATTCTTAAAAGATAAATTATATGATGTTTCAATAAGTTCTGCTCCTATTGATCTGTCTATAGAAGCTCCTACAGAAGTTACTCAGAATCAAGATATTGTTTTAAATGTGAAAGCAGTATTAAATGCTACCAAGTCGGCTTCAAATATTTTAGTTAAATTAGATTATCCTGTAGGTTTTCAATTTGAATCTGCTACACCATCTCCATCATTGGGTAATAATGTATGGAGCTTAGGCGATCTTTCTCCCGGCACAGAAAGAGATATTTCTATTGTTGGAAAAATGATTGATGTCTCTGATGGAGAAGAAAAAACATTTCATATTTTTAGTGGTTCACAAAGCGACTCAGATAAATCTATGATAGGAATTGTATTTAATTCTTTAGGACATACGGTTGCTATAAAACAACCATTTATAGAAGCAAAATTAGTTGTAAATGGCGTATATCAGAGAGAATATGCAATAGATTCAAGCACGACGATTACAGGAGAAATAAATTGGGCTAATAACTTCGATACAGCTGTTAGTGATATGGAAATTCGTGCAAAAATTTCTGGTAATGCTGTAAATCGTAAAACAATAGAAGTAAATCAAGGTTATTATAATTCTTCAATAGATACTATTATCTGGGATAAAAATAATCAAAATAAATTTGCAGAAGTAAATCCAGGAGATTCTGGTTCTGTAAACTTTTCTTTGTCATCATTGCCTCTTTATACAGCATCAAGTGGAATGCTTTCTGAACCGACAATACAAATAGATGTTTCAATATCTGCAAAACAACCATTGTTAGGTGATGAAGTTAAGAGTTTAGATAATTCAGAATCAAAGATAATTAAAATTATTTCGAATGTTGGTCTTAATACAAAAGCTTTATATTATTCAGGCCCATTCACAAATACAGGAAGCATTCCTCCTAAAGCAGAAGGAGAAACAACTTATACAATAGTATGGTCACTTTCTAATACATCAAACAATATTTCAGGAACACAAGTGCGTTCTACTTTGCCTAAATGGGCAAAGTTTATTGGAACAATTTCTCCTCCAACAGAAGATTTATCTTACAATGCTTCTACGAGAGAAATATTATGGAGTATAGGAGGAGTGCCACGCGGTACTGGCATTACAGATACAGAGAGAGAAGTAAGTTTCCAAATTGGTTTTACCCCTTCTCTTTCTCAAGTCGGTTCAATGCCAGTGATTATAAATGATACGACTTTGACCGGACATGATGATTTTGCTAATGTTGATGTTAAAGTAAATAAATCATCATTAAATACTTTACTAACAAGTGACCCATCTTTCGTGCCAACAGGTGCTAGAGTAATTGAATAAAATAATTATGGATAAAAAAGAAAAAATTGATAATGATTTGATGGAAAAAATAGTATCTCTTTGCAAGAGACGTGGTTTTATTTTTCCTGGTTCAGAAATTTATGGTGGACTTGGAGGTATATATGACTGGGGACATTTTGGCGTCGCTCTTAAAAATAATGTAAAAAATTCTTGGTGGAAAAAATTTGTAGATTCTCGTAGAGATATGTATGGAATTGATGCTTCTATATTAATGCGACAAGAAGTATGGCAAAAAGCTGGGCATGTTGAAAATTTTGCTGATCCAATGGTTGAGTGTAAAAAGTGCAATAAAAAATTTCGGGCAGATCAAATTGATGATCCTAAAAAATGTCCTAAATGTGGCAATAAATTAGGTGAAATAAAAAAATTCAATATGATGTTTGAAACTAAAATTGGTGCTTCTGAAGATTCTTCTGCAATTTCATATCTCCGTCCAGAAACAGCACAAGGTATTTTTGTTAATTTTAAAAATACAGTTGATGCTTTTCATCCTAAACTTCCATTTGGTATTGCTCAAATAGGTAAAGCATTTAGAAATGAAATAACTCCGCGTGATTTTATTTTTAGAGTTCGAGAATTTGAACAGATGGAAATAGAATATTTCACAAGAAAAGAAGATTGGGAAAAATATTTTGAATATTGGAAAGGAGAAATGCTTGAATGGATTGAAGAAGTTGGTATTGATATGAATAAAATTCATGAAGTAGAAATAGAGGAAGGGGATAGAGCACATTATTCAAGTAGAACAGTTGATTTTGAATTTGAATATCCTTTTGGACAAAAAGAACTTTTCGGTCTTGCTTATAGAACTGATTTTGATTTGAAAAACCACGGTCTTGAATTTGTAGATGAAGAAGGTGAAGGAAAAATAACTCCACATGTTATTGAACCTACATTTGGTGTTGATAGAGCAATTCTTGCACTTTTACTTTCTTCTTATGCAGAAGATGAAAAAGATGGAGAAATAAGAGCATATTTAAAATTTAAACCAAGTATAGCTCCAATAATTTGTGCAGTTTCTCCACTTCTTAAAAACAAAACTGAACTTGTTGAATACGCAAATACAAAAGTTTTTGCCCCACTAAAAGAAGAATTTGGACGAGTAATTTGGGATGATAATGGCAATATTGGAAAACGTTATCGCCGACAAGATGAAATAGGCACACCATTTTGTATAGTGGTTGATTTTGATACCCTAAAAGATGATGCAGTGACAGTTCGCGATAGGGATACTGCTAAACAAGAGAGAGTTAAGGTTGCAAATCTTATTGATTTCATAAAAAAAGAAATTTCATAAAATTAAGCAAGGACCGTAAGCAAGGACCGTCCTTGCTTAATGTGTTGTTCATTTACTATAATCTATAGATGCTTAGAAAAGATCCATTCGTGACAGGGGAGTATTATCATATTTACAATCGTGGAATAGATAAAAGAGTAATTTTTAAATCAAATAGAGATTACGAACGATTTATTATGCTTTTATATATTTCCAACACGCAAAAAGGATCTTTTCGCCTTGATAATTTAATAAATCAGCAACATAAAACCCTTGATGAAGTTTTAGTTTTGGATAAAGGTGAGCCATTAGTTTCTATTGGTGCATGGTGTTTGATGAGTAATCACTTTCATCTATTGGTTAGACAAGAAGTTGATGGTGGAATAACTAGGTTTATGAAAAAACTTGGGACTAGTTATGCTATGTTTTTTAATATTAAATATCAAAGATCGGGGGCTTTATTTGGAGGATTATTTAAATCAAAATTAATTGGATTTGATGATAATTATATGAGACAATTATTTGGATACATTCATATAAATCCTTTAGAAATAAAATTTCCAGAATGGAAGAAGCAAATAAAAAAGCCATCCGTTGAGATAAAAAAGTTTTTAAAATCTTATAGGTATTCCAGTTATCAAGATTATTTAGAAGTTGAAAGGGCAGAGAAGAATATAATAGAACCGCAAAACTTTCCAGATTATTTCGGAGGCGTTTCATCCTTTAAAGATTTTGTTGAAGATTATTTTACAAATTAAGCAAAATTAAGCAAGGACCGTCCTTGCTTAATTTTGTTTAATTGGGGAGTTTAGATTTTAGATAATGTTTTGTGCTAATATTAAATATATGCAAAAAGATTTTGATTTTATTAAACACTTTAAAAAGTTTTTTTAGATAAATATAAGGATATATTGTAAATGTATTAGAATAAACAAATGAAATATACAAAAAAAGTTTTAAAAAATGGTTTGAAAGTTATAACAGTGCCGATGAAAGATAATCCAACGGTTACTGTTTTGATGTTAGTAGAAGCTGGTTCTAAATATGAAGAAAAAAATAATAATGGTATTTCACATTTTCTTGAGCACATGTGTTTCAAGGGGACAATAAAAAGACCAAAAGCAATAGATATTTCAAAAGAATTAGATGCTATTGGTTCTCAATATAATGCTTTTACAGCACAAGAATATACAGGATATTATGCAAAATCTGACGCTAAACATTTTAAGAAAATTTTTGATATAGTATCTGACATTTATTTAAATTCTACTTTTCCAGAAGCCGAAATTGAAAAAGAAAAAGGAGTAATTATTGAAGAAATAAATATGTATGAAGATTTGCCAAATAGACACGTGCAAGATCTTTTTATGAAACTTTTATACGGAGATCAACCAGCTGGCTGGAATATTGCAGGAGAGAAAGAAAATATTTTGAAAATGAAAAGAGAAAATTTTGTAAAATATAAAAAAGCTCACTATCTACCAGAAGCTACTGTTTTAGTTGTTGCAGGTAAGCTTTCTCAAAAAGAAGTTATAAAAGAAGCAAATAAAATATTTGGTAAAATTTCTCGTGGTAAAAAAGCTAAAAAAGAAAAAGTAAAAGAACAACAATCTGCACCTGAAACATTATTAAAATTCAAAGATACCGATCAAACACATTTTGTTCTTGGTGTTCGCACTTATGATTTATTTAATAAAAAAAATATTGCATTATCTGTTTTGGGTGGAGTTTTGGGTGGAGGAATGAGTTCAAGACTTTTTCAAAAATTGCGCGAAGAAATGGGAGTAGGCTACTATGTTCGTGCTTATGATGATGTTTATACTGATCATGGATTTTTTGAAATTTCTGCTGGTGTAGACAATAAAAGAATCGAAGAAGTTATACAAGCTGTTATTGATGAATGTAAAAAATTAAAAACCGAATTAGTTTCAGAAGAAGAATTAAATAAAGTAAAAGAATGTTTGATAGGAAATATGAAACTATCTCTCGAATCAAGCGATGATATAGCAAATTTTTACGGTGGACAAGAACTTCTTAAAAAAGAAATTAAAAACGCAGAAGAAAAAGCAAAAGAAATAAGAAAAGTTACTTCAAAAGAAATAAAAAAAATGGCAAATGAGATATTTAAAGATGAAAAATTAAATTTAGCTCTCATTGGTCCATTTAAAGAAAAGGACAAATTCTCAAAAATATTAAAATTTTAAGTAGTTCTACGTTGGCTATTTTTGTGTTATTATACTCGTATGAATGAAAAAAGTGGCACAGGGTCTATTTCTATTTCTAGTGGAACAATAATCCGAGCAGTTCTAATTCTGGTTGGCTGTTATTTAATATGGCAATTAAGAGATTTAGTTTTAGTCGTATTAACGTCCATTGTTATAGCATCTTTTGTTGATTCTGCAGTTCCTTTTTTCAAAAAAATAAAAATTGGTAGAGTTTTGGGTGTAGTAATTCTTTATGTACTAACCTTGGTTGTTTTAGCAGGTATCTTTTATATTTTTGCTCCTCTTCTAATTACAGAAGTTTATAATTTTGCTGTATTTATTTCCGAATATGCTCCTGGTGTGGATTTCTTAAATTATTTAAGTAGTGAAGCATTTTCTGGAGCAAAAGATATTGTTGCTGGCTTATCATCAGATAGTGTATCCATAAGCACTCTTTTGGAAACTTCTAAAGCATTTATTACAAACCTATCAAATGGATTTTTTACAACTCTTTCTGTTGCATTTGGAAGTATTTTTAACGTAGTTTTGATTGTAATAGTTTCTTTTTATCTTTCAATTCAAGAAAAAGGAATTGAAAAATTTTTACGAGTTATATTACCACTTAAACATGAAGAATATATAGTAGGGTTATGGGAAAGAACAAGCAAGAAAATTGGCTTATGGGTTAAAGGGCAATTGCTCTTGGCACTTTTGATAACAATTTTGACTTACTTAGTTTTGTCAGTAATGGGAATACAGTATGCTCTTATGCTTTCAATAATAGCCGGAATTATGGAATTGATTCCTTATGGAATTGTAATTGCTGTTATTCCAGCTGTTTCATTCTCGTATCTTTCAGGTGGTTTTTCAAGCGCACTTATGGTAGCTGGAGCATATTTAATTATTCACCAATTTGAAGTTTATCTATTCTCTCCTTTAATAATAAAAAGAGTAACAGGTCTTTCTCCTTTGGTAATGATTTTGGCTGTTTTGATTGGTCTTGAATTGGCTGGGTTCTGGGGGTTAATCTTAGCAATTCCAGGGGCATTATTATTTATGGAAATAATGAATGATATTGAAAGAAAAAAAATCTCCATTAAAAGTAACAATGAATAATAAAAAAAGTTTTTATATTACAACAACACTTCCTTACGTAAATGCTCCTCTGCATATGGGGCATGCATTGGAATTTGTGCGTGCTGACACAATAGCAAGATTGAAAAAACTTCAAGGTTTTGATGTTTATTTTAATACTGGTTCAGATGAGCATGGAATAAAAATTTACGAAAAAGCAACTGAGAAAAAAATTTCTGTACAAGATTTTGTTGATCAAGGTTTTGAAACTTTTAAAGAACAACTCAAAATATTTGGCGTAAGTGAAGATATACATTTTGTAAGAACAACAAGTGCTGATCATCAATATGCAGCACAGAGTTTTTGGAAGTTAGTATATGATAATAATTTTATTTACAAAAAAAATTATGAAGCAAAATATTGTGCAGGTTGTGAAAGTGAAAAGACAGATTCTGAATTAGTGAATGGTGAATGTCCTTGTCATCCAGGTATGAAATTAAAAATAATAAATGAAGAGAATTATTTTTTCAAATACTCAGCTTTTACAGATAAACTTTTAAAATTTTATGAGGAAAACCCAAATTTTATTGTTCCTGAATTTCGTTTTAATGAAATTAAAAATTTTGTAAAAAATGGTTTGCAAGATTTTTCTATTTCAAGATTAAAAGAAAAAATGCCTTGGGGTATACCTGTACCAGGGGATGATACACAAGTAATGTATGTTTGGTTTGACGCATTAGTAAATTATATTTCTACATTGGGATGGCCAAAAAATTCTGAAAATTTTGAAAAATACTGGAAAAATGGCACTCCTACACAGTACTGTGGAAAGGATAATACGCGTTTTCAGGGTGCTATGTGGCAAGTAATGCTCTTTTCTGCGGGTTTACCTAATTCGCATCAAATAATCGTAAATGGCTTTATTACAGGGGATGGTGGAGTGCGAATGTCAAAGACATTGGGCAACATTGTAGATCCAAGAGATATAGTGAGCGAATATGGCACGGATGCGCTTCGGTATTTCCTTTTGCGGGAAGTTTCTAGTTTTGAAGACAGTCCATTTACCATAGAACGTTTTAAAGATGCTTACAATGCAGGTTTAGCTAATGGCTTGGGGAATTTAGTAAGTAGGATTATGACTATGGCAGTAAATTATGGCGTAAAACTAAATGAAGAAGAAATGAAAATTGATTATTTTGCTGAAAAAAAAGAAAGTTTAGAAAAGTATGATATTAATAAATTCATAAATTGGATTTGGGAATGCCTTGGTGCTCTTGATCAATACATACAAAAAAACGAACCATTCAAAAAAATAAAAGTAGACAAGAAAGGGGCAGAAAAAGATGTTCATTATTTACTTTTGCATTTATATAAAGCTTCTCTTGCCATAGAGCCAATGCTTCCAGAAACTTCACAAAAAATTCAAAAGCTAATCCGCGAAAACAAAAAACCCGAAGCACCTTTATTTTTACGAAAATAATAAAATTTACACAGGACTACCCTGTGTAAATAATATAGGGCTGGCTTTTTTTATTTTCTCAAAACAAATGTTATTATATTTTTATGCCAAAATACATTGATATACATTGCCATATAAATTTCAAAGCCTTCGCAGAAGATAGTGACGCAGTAATAAAACGAGCACTTGATGCTGACACGTGGCTTTTTAACGTAGGTAGTCAAGAAAGCACTTCGCTTCGGGCAATAGATATTGCGCATAAATATACGGAAGGAGTTTACGCTTGCATAGGTCTCCATCCAATTCAGCTAGAAGAAACTTATCATGACGAAGCCGAAGAAGAAGGTGGTGGTTTTATGACACGCAAAGAAGAATTTAATTATGAAAAATATTTAGAAATGGCAAAAGATCCAAAAGTTGTAGCGATAGGAGAATGTGGACTGGATTATTTTCATCTTAAAAAAGATTTATTAGAAAAACAGAAAGAAACTTTTATTGAGCAAATTAAACTTGCAAACGAAGTTGGTAAACCTCTTATGCTTCATATCCGAAATGGGGAAGAAGATAAGAATGCTTATGCTGACGTTGCTGAACTTTTGAAAAAATATGCTACGGTTGGAGCTGTGTCTCATTTTTTTGCAGGTACTGTCGAAGATATGAAAAGATTTGTAGAAATGGGTGTGTATATATCTTTTGCAGGGCCGGTTACATATAAACCAAATTTAAAAATTGCAGACTATGAAAGCGTAATTAGGGAAACTCCACTCGAATTTATTCTTACAGATACTGATTCTCCATACGTTGCGCCAGTGCCATACAGAGGAAAACGAAACGAACCAGTTTACGTGCGAGAGATTGTGAAGAAAATAGCAGAAATAAAAAATTTACCGGAAGATGAAGTTGCAGAAAGCATAGTTAAAAATGCAAAAAAACTTTTTGGAATATAATTTCTTATTTAATGCTATTTAAGTTATAATATTTTTATGAAATGGTTTCTTATTTCTTTTATTGCTACATTTTTATGGGCCATAGTAAATATTGTCGATAATTATTTAGTATCTAATTTTTCAGAAAAAGAAAAAGAGCGAAGCTCTGGTGGTCTAGTGCTTTTTTCAAGTTTGATAGGTCTTTTTATCGCTACTGTTATTAGTATTTTTGTTAATAATATTTTTGATATACCAATTTTAGATATAATTTTATTATTTATTACTGGTATTTTGACAATTGTATGGGTTATTTTTTATTTATTTACTCTTGAGATAGAAGAAACATCCTCAGTTGTTCCTTGGTTTTTAGCTGTGCCTATTTTTGGTTATATATTGGGATATTTTTGTCTAGGAGAAACATTAACATTAAATCAAATTTTGGGTTCAATAATTATTATTTTTGGATTGGTAATACTTTCTATAAATTTTTCTGGCATAGGCAAAAAAGTCAAAATAAAGCCCATTTTATATATGATTTTTTGTTGTCTTATAATAGCAATATCTGGTGTTATTTTTAAATTTGTAACAATAGATGGTAATTTTTGGGTATCTTCTTTTTGGGAATATTTTGGTCTTGGTATTACTGGTTTATTTATTTTTATATTTATTCCAAAATATCGCAGAGAATTTATGCATATGAATAGTAAAGGTGGTATAAAGATTTTTTTCCTTAATGTGGGAAGCGAAATTCTTACAGTTTCAGGAAATCTTTTGGCTAACTTTGCTCTTCTTCTTGTTCCTGTAACAATGGTTTTTCTAGTTGAGAGTTTTCAGCCAGCTATAGTTCTTTGTTTAACTATTTTTTGTACTAAATTCTTACCAAAAATAGCAAAAGAAAATCTTTCAAAACGTATTTTAATTCCAAAACTTATAGCAATATTAATTATGATATTTGGAAGTTTGATATTATTTTTGTGATATAATAAAAATATGGAAACAACAAAAACTGAAGACGGTCGAATGAAGATTGATTGGTTAGTTTTAAGTTTATTATCATGTTGTTTAATTGCTACTGCAGTTTCTTTTTATTTCTTTTTTCATAAAAAAGCTTACGATTTTATAATAGAAATTCCTTGTGATCCAAATAAGGAAGTGTGTTCTTTCCGTGATTGCTCAGAACCAGATAGCTGTCCACCAAATAATTTTTCTTTTTTTAAAAAATATAATTTACGAGCAAGTGATTTTAATAAATGTCCTGATGGGGACTGTTCTGTCGTGTGTGAAACTGGGCAAATAAATTGTGAACCTATTGAATGTGTCGCAGATCAAGAAATAGGGGAAGTTTGTACTAGTCCATTGCCCATTGGAGATTAAGAAATTATAAAATATGGAAGAAAAATGGGATTATAATAAAATAATATCCAATCGAGATCTCTTTAACGGAACAGTATATACTCAACTTTCTGTTGCAATAAAAACCTTAGAAGAAAGACAAAAAGATAAAAAATTAGTAAAAAAAATTGAAGATTTATTGAATGGAGATATTCCAGAGCCATTAAAAAAACTTGGCAAATATGGTATTAGTACTAAGCAAGTTGCAACACCAAATTTTGATACTAAATGGTTTTTAAGAATTACTGAAGATTTTGGTTTAATTCCAATTTTTTCGGAGTACTTAGATGATAAATTTACTTCTAACAATTCATTCAAGCATTCACTTGGAGTAATTCATTTAGATAAAGGTATAAGTAAAAATGGAGAAAGCCAGTATCGCAAAATAAATGTAGTAGATTTCAAAAAATATGATGGGAACTCTTTAAAAAATGTTTTAACTAAATGGGGTGAATCATTAACATCTTTTCATAAAAGACTATTTGATATATCTAAATGTAAAAGTCCTAATATGATTTTTTATGATGCTTCAGAGTGGCTAAAAAGAAATGGTGGAGAAGCAAAACAATATTATAAAAAAGAAATGTTATTATATACTTGTCACGGAATTCTTTTTGAAAACTTTTTACTGTCTGGCAGGGACGCAGTTTTTGCTAAGGAAATATTATTACCTTCTTTGGAAGAAGTTTATAATCTTACCGGATTAAAACCTTTGATCGTTCCTATTCCGCCTATGGATGCAGAAGAAGAAGTAATTTGGAATTTTTATGATGAGAAAGTTGGTGAAGAAATTATCCATAATCAATTAAAAAAATGAATACAATATTTAACACATGTATACTTGCATCTCAGGCTGATTTTATAAATAGTAATTTAATATATTATTCTCATTTAGTTCCAGTATTTTTCAGTATCTTTTTGGGACTTTTAGTATTTTTAAAATCAAAAGGAAGAACTTTGGCAGGAGCATTCTTTTCTTTTACAATTGTATTTTCGCTTTGGTTAATAGGTGATTTATTTGCTTGGGTTTCCAATAATTATTTTATTGTTTATACAACTTGGTCTCTTTTAGTATATTTTGAGATTTTATTTTATTTGCTTGGTTTTTATTTTATTCTTCTTTTTATTAAAAAAAAGGATTTACTTCTTTGGCAAAAAATAGCTATTTTTGCAGCCAGTTTGCCACCATTAATTATAACGGTGATGCAAAAATCAGTTTTAGGTTTTGATCATGCCCTATGCGAAGTCTATAACAATAATTTTCTTGATATTTATAAATTAGTTTTAGAAATTTTTATTGTTTCAATTATGTTTCTTTATATTGTTCGTCCATTTATTCAGAAAAAAATAGATTATACTAAAAAAACAGCAATAGCTATGATCGGTTCAATGTTTTTGTTTTTGGCAACTTTTGGTATAACAGAATACTTGGCTTCTTACTCTGGTAATTATGATACAAATTTGTATGCTCTATTTATAATTCCGATATTTTTAATTGCTACTACTTATTCAATTTTTACATTGGATATTTTCAATTTAAAACTTATTAGTACGTATTTCTTTGTTATTGGACTTTTGATTTTGACTGGTATTCAATTAATTTTTGTCTCAAATCCAACTGATCAATTTTTAACTATTTTGACAGTATCATTTTCTGTTATTTTATCATTTCTTCTATTCAAAAACTTAAAAAAAGAGTCTGATCAAAGAATACAAATTGAAAAATTAAATAAAGATTTGGAAAAGTTGATTCAACAAAAAGAAAGTTTAATGCATCTTATCAATCATAAAGTAAAAGGTTCTTTTACTCATACAAAATATATTTTCTCAGAAATATTACAGGGAAGTTTTGGCACTATTTCTCCAGAACTTAAAAAAATATCAGAAAAAGGTCTTGAATCAGACAACCTTGGAATCAGGACAGTTGATTTGATTTTAAATGCTTCAAATTTACAAAAGGGTATTGTTCAATTTGAAATGAAAATGATTGATCTAAAAGATATAGCGCTAAATGTTATTAGTGAAAAAAAAGATATTATACAAAATAAAGGTCTTGAGCTTGAAACAAATTTTCAAGATGAAAAATATTTAATTAAAGGCGACGCTTTTTGGATGAAAGAAGTAATATCAAACCTCATAGACAATGCAATAAACTATACAGCATCCGGAAAGATAAAGATTGACTTAGAAAAAGAAATTACTACATCTACAAATAAAATAGTTTTCTTTGTTAAAGATACAGGAGTAGGTATTGTGCCTGGAGATAAAAAGAATTTGTTCACAGAAGGTGGTAGAGGTAAAAATTCTGTAAAAATGAATGTAAATAGTACCGGTTATGGTCTTTATTCTGTAAAATTGGTAGTCCAAGCACACAATGGAAAGGTTTGGGTAGAGTCCGAAGGCAAGGGTAAAGGATCAACTTTCTTCTTAGAATTTGATGCAATATAATGTAAATATATTTAACTTTCTACATATAATACATATTGGTATAAAAAGTGGTGGGGTTTACTTTCTAAAAGTTTTTTGCTAGTATATAGTCCATGCAAGAAATTGAAAATAATGATAAAAATGAATCACTAGATAGTGATGTTATTGAGACAGAAGAAAGAGTCTATGAAGTAGGCTATCTTTTGGTTCCTACATTAAAAGAGGAAGAGGTTCCAGCTATTTATGGTAATTTAAAAGAACTTATTTCATCTTTTGGTGGAAAGGTTATTTCTGACGAAATGCCAACACAAATGAATTTGGCATATCAAATGCAGAAAGTTATTCAGAACATTCATCACAAATATGACACAGCTTATTTTGGTTGGATGAAATTTTTTATGGATCCAAGTAAAGTATTAGAATTGAAAAAGAAATTAGACCTTGATCCTAATATAATTAGATTTTTGACATTGAAAACAATAAAAGAAAATACAATAGCTTCAAAGAGGTTTGTAAAAGATTCCTCACGCAGAAAAATACAACCAACACAGAAAGAAGGGGAAGATAAAGAAAATACTGCACCTATAAACAAAGAAGAGATCGACAAGGAAATTGACGCAATGATAGCAAATTAATTATTAAATAATTTTCCGCCAAAAGCGGACAAAAATTATGTATTTAAACAAAGCAATTGTAATAGGAAATCTAACCCGCGATCCAGAACTACGATCTTTACCCTCTGGAATAAAGGTATGTTCATTTTCTTTAGCAACAAATCGCGTTTGGAAAGACAAAAATGGTGCCAAACAAGAATCTGCTGATTATCACAATGTTGTAGTTTTCGGAAGACAGGCTGAAACAGTTGCTCAGTATATGAAAAAAGGAAATTCAATTTTAGTAGAAGGTAGAATGCAGACAAGAAGTTGGGATGATAAAAATAGTGGAGAAAAGAAATACAGAACAGAAATAGTTGCAGATCGTACACAATTTGGACCAAAGAATTCAGGAAGTCCTTCATCACCAAAAGATTCAGAAGCTCAAAATGTTGGAGGAAAGGCCGAGGAACTTGATGCAATTGAGTATCCTGAAGAAGATATTAACCCAGAAGATATTCCATTTTAATTATTAATAAATTTAATTTAGCAAATGAAACAAGATTATTTTTCAGCAAACAATATAAAATATATAGATTATAAAGATACCGTTATTTTAAAGAAATTCTTAAATCCAAACGGTAAAATTATGAATCATAAGAGAACTGGTATTACTTCCAAAAACCAGCGTAAGCTTACAGAAGCTATAAAACACGCAAGATACCTAGGACTTCTTCCATTCGTAGCAAAATAATTTAAATAAAAAATCCCCCATATGGGGGATTTTTTATTGTGTTTATTTATTTGCACGTTCTACATATTCTCCAGTTTCTGTATTTACTCTTATTACATCTCCTTCATTTATAAACATTGGAGCATTTAGTGTAGAACCATTTTCCAAAGTAATTATTTTATTTCCACTCTTTGATGTGTCTCCTCTTACTGCTGGGGGAGCTTCTTTAACTTTAAATTCCATTTTAATTGGCAATTTTACTCCAATTATTTTTTCTTCTTCGTCTTCATCTGTCCATACTAAAGCAGAAGCATTTTCATTTGGTTTCAAAAACTTAGCAGTTGATGAATCAATAGTTGAAGCATCAATTTTAAATCTGTCGCCTTTATTATTTGGATCGCAGAACCAAAATTCGCCCCTGTTCTGGTACAAAAACATGACATCTCTTTTTTCAATGTCTGCTTCATCTGCAGTATCAGAAACATGGAAAGTGGCTGCTATTGTTTTACCAGAAATCAAGCTTTTTAGTTTAACTTGGTTTTGAGGCTTTCTCTGTTGCGTTCTTGCAACATGACTTTCTACTACTTCACACGGCTCATCATTATAAATAATTATTTTTTTCTCACGAATTTCATTATATACAAGCATGAGAAAATACTACCAGATTTAATTTTCTTCTGCAAATTTTTTGCGAATTTCCTTTAAAATCTGATCTGCTATCTTAGGATTTTCTTTTAAGAATGTTCTTGTAGAATCATATCCTCTACCAAGCTTTATTTCCTCTTTACCATCTCCTGCGGGAGTGTATGAATATGAATTTCCACTTTTTTGTAGAATATTGAACTTTTCACCCAATGCTATTATTTCACCTTCTTTTGATATACCTTCATTGAAAATAATATCAAATTCTGTTTGTTTGAAAGGAGCAGCAACTTTGTTTTTAACAACTTTAACTCTTGTTCTTGATCCTACTGATTCTTCTCCTTTTTTAATTTGAGCTATTTTTCTAATGTCTAATCGTATTGAAGTATAGAATTTTAGAGCTTTACCTCCTGGAGTAGTTTCAGGATTGCCAAACATTACTCCTATTTGCATACGAATTTGATTTATGAAAATAACAACTGTTTTTGACTTTGCAACTATTGCTGTAAGCTTTCTTAATGCTTGAGACATTAGTCTTGCTTGTTTTCCTACATGGTAAGCTCCCATATCTCCTTCAATTTCATCTTTTGGTGTAAGGGCAGCCACTGAATCAACAACAATTACATCAATTTTTCCTGTTCTTACTAAACTTTCAACTATTTCAAGAGCTTGTTCTCCTGTATCTGGTTGAGAAATCAACAAATCATTTATTTTTACGCCAAGTCTCTTTGTATATTCTGGATCCATTGCATGTTCTGCATCAATATATGCACATACTCCTCCCAATTTCTGTGCTTCGGCAACTATATGGGAAGCCAATGTAGTTTTTCCTGATGATTCTGGTCCAAATATTTCTATTATTCGTCCTCTTGGAATACCACCAACGCCAAGTGCCATATCAAGGCCTAGGGAGCCAGTTGGAATTACATTTATATTAACCTTGGGAGCATCTCCCATCTTCATAATGGAACCTTCACCGAATTTTGTTTGGATGGCTTTCAATGTATCCTCAAGCATTGAAGAATCATCACTTTTCTTTTCTTCTTTTATTTTTTTAGCCATTGTTTTAATACTCCAAATCTGTGGAGTAAATTAATTTATAATTTTTTTCATTGTAATTCCCAAATTTATCTTGTGCTTTAATACTAACTATATTATAACCCGGATATAGAGCAATTGTCTCTTCGAAGTTTCCTTTGTCATCTATAAATATTTCTCTATCATCCAATGTCAATTTAACAGCATGTTTAGCTGTACCTGTAACAACAAAGACGCTATCAAGTACCTTAGCATTATCTATGATATTAACATTTTTTATTTTTACACCGAATATAAGATCTCTAGAATTAAAAAGTGCAAAAGCTACTATAAAAATAAAAAACAAAGCAATCGAAGATATTTTAAATATTTTTTTTGCGTCTTGTCTCATTGAGTATTTTATTATTTTGATAATACAAAATTAGAAATTTAATTACAAAATATTTTCTCCATTTTCATTACGATCTATTTTTTCAAGCACTTCTCTTGGTTTTGCACCATCAGCAGGCCCTACCACTCCGCGTTCTTCAAGTATATCCATCAATCTTGCTGCTCTAGCATACCCTAATTTTAATTTTCTTTGCAAGTATGAAGTTGAAGCTTTCCCAGCTTCTATAACGCATTGACGAGCATCTTCATACAACTCATCATCATCGTCCTCGGTATCGTCCAATGTGCTTTCAAAAATACTTTTATCAGCCGATATTGATCCACCAGAAAGTGAAATTTCTTCCATAATTTCATCTTTATAAGAATCAATTAAATAATTTACAACCTTTTTTACTTCCATTTCTGAAATAAAAGCAGATTGCAATCTCTCTGGTTGAGCTTCTCCTGAAGAATATAGCATATCACCAGCACCAAGTAATTTTTCTGCTCCACCAGCGTCCAGTATTGTTCTTGAATCTATTTGTGAAGACACCTTTAATGCTATTCTTGCTGGAATGTTTGCTTTAATAAGCCCTGTTATAACATTTACTTCTGGTCTTTGTGTTGAAAGTACTAAATGTATTCCAACTGCTCTGGACATTTGTGCAAGTCTAACAATTGCTGACTCCAATTCTCTAGGATAAGCACTCATTATATCTGCAAGTTCGTCTATTATTATTACAATATAAGGCATTCGCTCATTATTTTCTTCTGTTTCTGTTCCATCAGCATTCTTTTTTATTTTCTTTTGATTTTTTGCATAAATATTACTGTGATAAGACTGAATATCCCTTACAGATTCTGATTCTAATATGTCATAACGTCTATCCATTTCTTTTGCAGCCCATTTTAAAGCTAGAATTGTTTTTTTAGCATCTGTAATAACAGGAGTAAGCAAGTGTGGAATTTTATTATACAAAGTAAGCTCAACTCTCTTTGGGTCTATTAAAATAAGCTTTAAATCATCGGGTCCATTTCTATATAGAAGGGAAGTAATCATTGAATGTATAGTTACGGATTTTCCAGAACCAGTTGTTCCAGCAACTAAACAATGAGGCATTTTTGCTAAGTTTCCAAAGAGCGCTCTTCCTGAAATACTGCGTCCAAGTGCAACTGTAAGAGGTTTTGAAGAGTGTTGGAATTTTTCATCGCCTAACATTGTTGCCAAACCAACTATTGATTTTGATTTATTCGGAATTTCAATACCAACTAAAGATTTTCCTGGTATAGGAGCTTCTATTCTAATAGGGTGTGCTGCAAGAGCCAAGGCTAAATCATTTTGTAATCCTACAATGCGAGAAAGTTTTACACCCTCAGCTGGTTTTAATGCATAACGTGTAACTGTAGGTCCAACTGTTATTTCATCCATTTCAACCTCTATACCGAAATTTGCCAAAGTTCTTTT